>ERZ1034939.301-NODE-301-length-33789-cov-27.404429_pt1 | contig 33789 bp, 17 predicted proteins | sample MGYA00520626_ERZ1034939 | MGnify/ENA primary metagenome ERZ1034939 (study PRJEB33766, sample SAMN09781751) | gut metagenome | biome: gut microbiome | host: Homo sapiens | place: Madagascar | study: EMG produced TPA metagenomics assembly of the PRJNA485056 data...
CTAGCCGAATATGATATCGTCTCCTTCTTCTTGCTTAATGACACTCATGACACATGACACTCGTGACACACCTTTTTTACAGTCTGTTGATTTCGTCGTTGCCAGCTCCTGTGCCTTTGTATTTGCTGCGAGTTGTATTGAATTTATAACGAAGCGTAAAAGTTACATCACGGCTTCCTCTACGAGCATACTGCACAAGCTGCATTTTGTCATTATAGAGTTTGCCTGCATCCCAATCTTGGTAAAACAAGTCATTGCCTTTCACCTCTATGGTTAATGCATCATGCAGGAATGATTTGCTCATTCCTATGTTTAGCTCGTGGCATTCCTTTGGGATGTAAAAGTTTGTGTTATCACCCTTGCTCAGATAGCTATAATCCACATTGAACACCAATCCCCAAGGCAGGGAGAAACCATTATTGAATGTCCCTAAATACATCGGGAGATTCAGTTTGTAGGTATCAATCGAAGTATGGAGCGTGAACCATTGTTTCTGAATGCCAAAGCTAATCTGTGGTGACCAGAATCCTATCTTGGGAGCCGCACTAACAAAGAGGTTCATACTTTTGATACTCTTCTCATTTTTGAAACTAGTCAATGTAATGGCTGGATTTTCTTCCATTTGCTCTCCCCAATAGATGATGGCATTACGAGAGTCCGTGTAGTTGGCTGATAGTTGGAAACACTTCCATACACCCTCCAAACCAATGATGTGATTGGTAGTATTTCCCAATTGGGGGTTACCCGTTAAGCGGGTAAAGCGATTCATGTAAGTCATATTGTTGCTCAACTGAGAATAAGAAGGGCGAACAGTCTTGGCTGAATAACTCAACTGGAATGCCACCTTGCCAATTTTCCCATCATAGCTAAAGCTAGGAAAGAAATTCTTGAACGAACGACTTTGATCTGGCTGATAAATGCCATCATTATAATACTTGAATTTCACATACTCGTATCTCACTCCCACCGATAGGTTACCTATAGGAGTAGGGTGAGAATACTGGAGGAAAGGACTTGCCGTTTGTTCCTCCAGCTTGCTATATGAATTGGCAAGTATATCTGTTCTGTTAACCTCGTAGTCGTCCTTGCGATGCGTATTGATATATTCAGCGCCATAAGTAAGGGAGCCACCCAGTATTGGAGTGTCGAAGACGAGTTTAGAAGCAACCATCAGGTTGCTAACTTTATTCTTCGAATTGATGACACGTGAATCATGCTCTTTGCTCACTTCTGCGGTTTCTGAATAGGCTAGCTCTTTGTTGTAAAACACATCAGTATTCAAGTCAACAGTGGTTTTTCCAAAGACACCGTTGTAGTAAGCATTGATTTGATGCTGCGGTTCATCACGATTTACATCTTTTTCTGTAGTTGTGATTTCATCATAAAAATTACCATCTGCTGTTACTAGGCTTTCAACGGTTCCAGTGCCACGAACATATCCAGGAGCACGCAACTGATATTTCAAACCAATAGAATGATTGGTATTAAAATCATAGCTAAATCCTCCTATTAGTCGATGGTACTCTTTACGATGGTGCTCCCAGTCTGTGTTCTTTTGTTTCCAAAGAGTGTCAACATATACGGTTTGCTCAAATGTGGCATCTTGCAGCCATGCAGAATTAGTCAGCTTGTAAGTGGCAAAGACATTGAGCCCGTTGTGACGATAATTTATGTTGATTTGCTGGATAGTGTTGCTGGCCTTATTGTACCAATATACAGAGCGAGTATCAAAGGCAAATCCTTCTCCCTTAGGCTTGGAAGTCCTGATTTTCACAACAGCCTTAACTGATGCGTCATAAGAGGCTCCTGGATTCTGTATCACTTCTACACTTTTAATGTCTGTCGACTTAATGTTGTCCAGTTCATTGAGATCTTGTACTTTTTTCCCATTAACATAGATGATAGGGGTGCCTTTTCCAAAGACCTCATAGTTATCATTTTTCTTGATGATGCTTGGCACATGTTTTAGCACATCATCCGCCGTGCCGGCTTTACTGAGAATGGTTCCCTCCACATTTGTGAGCAATCCTTCTCCTGTCATTTTGTATTGAGGCAGATGTCCCTTAACAACCACCTCACCAAGAGAAGTTGATTCATCTTTCAGTTGAATGGTTTCCAAATGCGCACCATTCAATTGCTTGTAGAGAGTTTGATAGCCAATTGAAGAAACTTTCAATATACCATCATTCTTATCAGAGCTAATCGTAAAGTTACCTTGTTCGTCACTCACGCTTCCCTTTACAAATGTAGAATCCTGAACAGAAAGCAGAATAATGTTTACAAAAGGCAAGGGCTCTCCTTGCGCATTAACAACCTTACCAGTAATAGTATTCTGTGCCATTATGGCTTCTGCACAAAATAACAAGCATATATGTAAAAATAGTCTTTTCATTTTATGTATCTATTTTATGTTAGACATGTGTTTGCAATATGAAACAGAAGAGTAAAAAGACCGTCCTTCGAATACTGCATCAATATCTGTGGCATTCTTGCGAAATAACGACAGAAATACATATAACTTGTATGTTATATGATATGCAATTAAATCACATTTATTATATAAGAGATAAGAGTCTTTTGCGTCTTCCCTTAAAACGTAATTACAACTTAATAGAAATTTCATATGTTACCTGTTAAAACATGAATGAGGGCATATTGTATGCCCTCATTGCTAATATTACTTTTTGGTGTCATCGTTGTTTATGCATATTTCCAAAGAGCTCCATCACCTGCCATTACATGGCATTCTTCCTTTCCTAAGACAGCAGCTTTACCAGCTTTTAGCATGTCCATCTCCTTTACACTTAAATCGTTCAAATAACCTTTGTTCATTTCTTTAAACTTTAAATTTTTGTATTTTTCCGTCCCGATTTTAACGTTTCAGGAATGTATGCACTTTTACCAGTTGTGTCTGGAATAAATCCATTTTTTGCGAGCTTGGGTGAAATATCTAATTCCGCCGACACCGTGTGCACCTCCAATCTATTAATTACAATGCAAAAGTAACAATATATATGTATATACAGTCAATTTGCTTATATTTTTTTACATTAATTATACGAATGTTTATCATATTTAAACTTTTTACTTATATTACAATTATAATTGATCATACTTTGCCTAAAAGAAACTAGCCGAATATGATATCGTCTCCTTCTTCTTGCTTAATGACACTCATGACACATAACACTCGTGATACGCCTTTTTTAAACCCAAGATTTTGGTAAAACAGAATCTTTGTGCCGTAAAGCATTGAAAATGTGTTGAATAGAGTTTTATGCAAGCCTTATGCTTCGCTTGTAAGCTTCCACAGCCTCTTCTTAGCGTGATCTCCTTCCCAACTGCGGTGCAAAGGTACAACAAAAAATGGCAATTTGTTCCATTTGTCCAGCGATTTGGAGCTGTTAGTGATCTCGTTTATCACAAGTTGCTGATATTCAGTATAGATTTCGGCATAAGTCAAATGACAAAAAAGTCGTCGTTCAGCAGTGACGAATCCTCTTGGATGCCCTATCCCTTCTCAGGGCTTAATTTTTCTACGTGGCGAGGAAAATATTTTTTCTACGCCACGCAGATAGAAAAACGTCGTGAGGGCGCATATATTATAACCTGAGTGGGAGCAAGGCTAAAGCCTGCAAGGTGTGTCATGAGTGTCATGTGTCATGAGTGTCATTAAGGATTTCTCCACTCCATTTGCGGGGGGATTTCAGCCCTCTATATAAGAATAAAAATATTTTAATCTTATATAGAGACTTTTTTGCACACACATTTTCAGCTGAAAAGTGATGCAAGATTTCTTAATGACACTCATGACACATGACACTCGTGACACACTTATGTCTTAAAATCTTATATTACAGTATGTTACATGCGTTATTGAGCACTCAAGAGAAAACCTAGCTTCGGTATTGTTTCTAATCTGACAGTCTCATCTGTTGACAAAATTTTTCTTAATTGAGAAATATAGTTGTCCAGACTGGCTTCTGAATAGTTTCCGTCATTCCATAACAGTTGCTTCAGTCTTTGGCGAGTAGTCGTTTGCCCCATGTTTTGAGCTAAGACACTGAGCACCTCAAACTGCTTTTTGGTAAGATGAATCTGCTCATTGTTTTGGACACAAAGAGCGTGAGATGCCATATTCAATGTTAGGCTTCCTATTTGAATTGCAGGTACTGCCGATGCCTCATCCATCTTGGCAAAACGCAGAATATAAGCACCAAGCTCCTCTATTTCAAAGGGCTTTTTCATAAAATGGAAAGCCCCATTTGCCAGGGCTTCAGAGATGTAATCCATCTGGATATGTGAAGACATGATGATGACAGGAATATGGATGGCATGCAACTTTAGTTCTTTCAATTCTTCAATGCCATTCCCGCTGCCTATCTCCACATCTAGCACTAAGATGTTGGGATGAACCTCAGATATTTTATCCAGCAGCCCATCCAGCGAGTTTAGATAATAAGGTTTCATGCCAAGCCCTTCCAATCCAAGTGTCAATGTGGTGCCTAGCAGCTTGTCGTCATCGACTATGATTACCTTCATTTTTTCCATTTTATTTACCAATTTGTTGTGCCTTTGGAAGCGTGAAAGTGAAGCAACTTCCCTTTCCCAATTCACTATTTACATGTATCTTGCCGTGATGAGCCTCCACCACATATTTCACCACAGCCAGCCCGATGCCATAACCCTTAACCTGGGAGTGTTGCTGAACACGATAGAACTGTCTGAAAATCAATCTCTGATCCTTTGGCGAAATACCCCATCCATTATCGGATACGCTAACCTCTATATGATTATCATTTTTTCTAATCAGCATGCGAACATCCACGCCTTCGTCAGAATATTTGAGCGCATTCTCCACCAGATTTCGCATCACATTACGGATATATAGTTCGTCGGCATAAGCGATGGCAGTTCCTTGGGTCTCATCGACCACTATAATATTGTGCTGCTTTTCCTTATACAGTATGTCCATGTCCGTCTTGACTATATTCGCCACTTCCAGAACATTGACATCTTTCAAGTTAAGCAATATCCTATTGCTGCCACCTTTAGCCGCAAGCAATATAGACTCTATATCAGTCACTAACAACTTAGCCTTGTCACTCGCTTGTGATACCACATCCTGTAAAGGCTTGTCATCCCTCAGTCTCATCTTTAGCAAACTCAATACGGAGATAACGCTATTGATGGGAGCCTTCAGGTCATGAATGATGCCATTCACACTCAGCTCTCGGTTTCTCAACAATAGTTCCTTTCTCTTGATTACCCAGAGATGGTAGCCGATGCAAACTACTGCTATTAGCAAGAACAGCACAGACAAAACCAATGTCCAGATAGAGTGTACGATAAACTTAGAAGTTGGGACAGACATAGCAACTCTTACATATCGGAGATTGGCTAAATTTACAGCTACCTCTTTTGAACTAATCCACGAGGAAGGCACATTCTTTACACCCTCTGCCTTTATTATCTTTTTATTTTTGTCGAGTAAGAATATGGAATGCTCTACCTTGTCCTCCATTCTCCTTGTTACTATTTCATCCAACTTAGCTAGATTAAGCGGCTTTCCTTCTTGCTCCATTAGGTCTTGTTCTAGCAATATGATAGCATCCCCAGAATTACTCACTATTCCTTGTTTTTTTAGAGCACCAATGTCTAAAGCACTTAAGTCCAAAAAAGGTTCGTTTTTAATTTTCTCTGGGATTCTTTCAGTTGGCTTAAATATTTTATATCTAATATGGTGTTCTCCATTTTTATCAGGATTATCTTTCCTTTTTGCTCTATTATGGTATTCCTCGTCAACTGATTGTACTAGCACATCATTAATCTCATCAATACATTTTAGCTTGTATTTTTGATACTGCAAGTGTACATTATATCCTTGCAGGCATACTATCATAAAGACAGCCAACAGTGCTATAGAATATACTTTCTTCATACTTTTTTCATTTTTGGATGCAAAAATACAAATAATAATCGAATTTGCAACAAAAAAAATACCATATTAGATAAATATTAGGAAATTATTAGATTTTTGTTAGATGTTGTTTGAAAAACATTGTTTACCTTTGCACTCGAATTAAAAATAAACATAATATGGAAGTTTCAATTAAAAAAGAAATCTCTAATGTAAACGAATAGTTTAAATATGGTAAATATTGGTGTAATTAATGTGAAATGTGTAAGCAAATTAATATGAAATATTATTTTTTATTACTTTTGCATTATAATTAATAGATTGGAGGTGCACACGAATCTGTAAAAATCAGCTGCCCCCGAATTCTAAAATGAGAGATTTATGAAGAAAAGTATTTTATTGCCACTCATGCCATTTTGGGCAATTGCAGCTATGGGCCAAAGTGTAACAGGAAAAGTAGTTAACGCACAGGGGGAAGCCTTACCTTATGCCAATGTATTCCTATTGACTCCTAAAGACTCAACGTTTATAAAGGGTACAATAAGCGATGCAACTGGTGTGTTTTCTGTAGATGGATATTCCAAAGGAGACATTCTCAAAGTGTCTGCCATGGGATATAAGACCAGTTATCTTCCTTGCAAAAGTGATTCAGTGGGAATCATTGCCATGCAGGAAGATTCCAAGCTATTGGGCGAAGTTGTGGTGAAAGGACATCGCAACTATGTGAAATCCAACAATATGGGATTGACGGTATCCATGATAGACAATCCTTTGTCAAAATTAGGCTCTGCCTTGGATGCCATCAAGCAGATGCCATTGATTAGTGGTATCGGCAATAATATTTCTGTGCTGGGCAAGGGAACGCCTGAAATCTATATCAATCACCGAAAGGTAAGAGATAATTCTGAACTACAGCAGCTCTCTTCACAGAATATCCAAAGCGTAGAAATCATCACTAACCCTGGAGCAAAATATGAGGCAGATGTGAAATCTGTCATCATCATCCACACCAAGAAGCAAGACTTAGGCTGGGCTGGATTGGCGAGATTCACTGGTGTTTTGTCTGGTGTTTCGTATGGTATAGGAGGGCTGGACCTGTCGTGGAGTGGTCGTCAGGGACTGACTCTTTATGGTAGTGGCAACTTGGGGGGTAGTGGCTATAAGCAATCTGGCTATTACTTGGAGGATTTCAATAGTGGTCAATATCAAACTAGAACAGATGGCACCTATAAGCGCAGCTCACAAAATCTGAAGGCGACATTTGGCGGAAGTTACGACTTTGGTAGCAATTCCGTAGGCATCAGATATGAGTTTAGTCGTACACCACACAATAAATATATGTCGACTAATGACATCATGACCAACGTGGACTCCAACTATTCCAATTTGGAATCTACAAGTGAGGAGTCTACACAAAGTTCTCGTCATTATATCAATTCTTATGGATCCTTCAAGTTTGGAGCCAAGAAAAACTATGAATTGACGACAAATGTGGATTACCTTTATAATATAACGGGTACATCATCACAAATTGGAGAGCATGGTCAGCAGTATCAAAATGACATTACAACAGATAGCCATGGCAACAATCATCTCTTTGCGGCAAAGGCTAACTGGAATGCGTCTTGGAAAAATGTCAATTTGGATTTGGGAGCGCAGTATTCTTATACTAAGACCCACCAGACTTTTGTTGGAAATGCAACTGCGGAAAAAAACTTCTTTGATGCGTCACATGATGAGGAAAAACAGCATCTGACAGCTGGCTATGTGGCTGCCAACTGGCAAATCTCGAAGAATTGGAGTGCCCGTACTGAATTGCGCATGGAGAATACAGACTTTACATATCTCCTTAACGACAAGAAGATAGAAGAGCAGTCTAAAACATTCTGCGACTGGTTGCCATACTTGAGCTTAGACTATCAAAAAGGCAACTTTGGGTTGGATATTTCTTATAGCACCACTGTGGATCGTCCAAGCTACAGCATGCTGAGCAATAACTATTCCTATACATCTCATACATCATGGTATGCAGGCAATCCGCTGCTGAAGTCGGCTTTGGAGCGTACATTGGAATTGGTGACTTCCTATCGCAAGACTAGGCTTTCAGTCTCTTATACACATAGCATGAGAGAGCTGACCACCATCTATTATTATCAAGAGGATCTGAAGGCAAATGTAGGAACTGTAGTCAACTTACCAAGCTATAACTATTTCCAATTCAGCCTCTCTCAGAGGTTGGATGTCGGTATTTGGCATCCTTCTGTATATGGAATGCTAAAGGTACAAAAGCTGGAATATGGAAATCCAGAAATGTCATATAACAAGCCACGCTTGCGTGTCATCATGCGCAACCGCTTTGATTTGCCTTGGGGCATCTATGCATACTTTGACGGAATGTGGATTGGCAAAGGATATTCCTCAACTATCTATACAAAGAATGATGTGCTCCTAGATATGGGACTCAACAAGAGTCTTGGCAATTGGTCATTTACCATCTATTGGAACGACTGTTTCAAGCTTTGGCGACAAGAAGACCTGGTTCGAACAAATGGCGTCTCATTCTATCAGCATTTCAAGGGTGGCACACATAATGTCTCACTCAATGTAACCTATTCTTTCAACAAGAAGAAGAACTATCGAGGCAAGAGCGCTGCACAGGATGAGATCAACCGACTGTAAAAAAGGTGTGTCACGAGTGTCATGTGTCATGAGTGTCATTAAGTAATCGAGGCTTCATAAAGCAAACAGAAAAAGCCGCTAGGACATCATCTACGAATATCCTAGCGGCTTTATGATTTCAAAAGAGATTACACCTCATCCATTCTTTTCAATTCCCAACCTTCAAACTGCAAGATGATCTTATGCAATTGTGTGCCTTGGCGCAGAGCCTCAACTCTTGGAGCCACGGCGTAACGATTAATTTGCTCCTCTGCATCTCGCCATTGCTTTTCAGCCTTGGTTATGGCGCACTCATTGCCTTGAGCATCCTTAATCTTTACTTCCTCATTCCATTCCTTCTTGCTCAGCACCTTCAGTTCGATGATGTAACTGTGCTTAGTAGGATAATGGGTCAAATCGGGCAAAAGGAAGAAATCACAGTAACCATGATTCAATTCCAATTCTGGAGCCGTATAATAATAACTGGTCAGGCTAAGATCTTGTCATAATGCTTGCGCACATTATTGTTCGGGATGCCCAATATCAGCTGCTCGCCTAATACGCCCTTGATGGTCAGCATACCGTAATAGAACAGCAAACTGATAAAGATGTTAGGATCTGTCAATTCCCTGGCAGGGAAGGATTCCTCTATCGTGCCTATTATTTCACCCTTCTCGGCAATCGTCTTGATAACGCCCTTACGGTCTCCATCAAGTTTGTCGAGCTGGAGCAGCTTCTTCATCTTGTTATAATCCGTTTTGGTGTTTGGGTCCAACATCTGCTTAGGTCCCTCTCCTTTTCTCATATAATTACGCAAATAGTAGAGTACCATATCGCAATTGAACACCTTGCTTTGCGTCTCGAAAGCGCTCTCTGAGAAACAATAGTTGTCATACCAAGGCTTCATCTCTTTGATGATAGCCTCAATGTCCCTATCGGCAGGTATCTTGCCCTGCTTTTGATAATAGGTGAAGAGTTCTCTTACATCCTCTGTGGAGAAACCAAGCATTTGGTTAAATTCCTCCTTGGTAGAGATGTGCCAACCTATGTTGAAACCACTCGTTACATCATCCAGCGTCACAGGACTGACACCCGTGATGAAGATGCGCTCAAAGGAACCCTTGAACTTCTTGAAGATGTCGCGATAGAAACCTTCGGCATGAGTTATCGCCCAATATACCTTCTCACCCAATTCATTGAGCACGGTATTGGTAAAGTTATCATACTCGTCGATAATGAGATAGAGGGGATAGCCCTTAAATTGTGCCTCTTGCTGGATAAGTCCCAGTTTACCTCCTGCATAATCAGTAGACTTTACTTTCTGTATGGTCTCCTCTGAATAATACTCAGCATAGGCATTGATAAAGCCATCCAGTCGCATACCCAAATAGAAATTGAATTTTTCCTCCAATTCCTCAATAGTTCCACCAACCTGAGAGAAGTCAAGGTGCAATACCTGATATCTGCCCTGATTAGGTGTAGGGTGCTTGCCTATCCAAAGATCGCCGAACCACTGCTGAAACTTATCCTTGGTACGAATGTCATAATAGGCATGGAGCATGTTCAAGAATACGCTCTTACCAAAACGGCGAGGGCGGATGAAGAACAAGTTGCGTGCCTGGCTCTCCAACTCTGGGATATACATGGTCTTGTCCACATAATATATGTTTTGCTCTACGATCGTTACAAAATCTTGTATGCCGTATGGCAATTCCTTTACTTCATTATGCTCCATATCGTTTCTTGTTTTATCGTTTATATACTATTCACGTTGCGAAATTACTATAAATTTCTGAGAACGCCAAAGAAATCACACTTTTTATCAGTTTTTTACCTCGTCAGCGAGAACTTGATGCTCAGACCGAAATCCTGTGTGGTGGTAGGATAACTGCTGCTGGAGAGCAATGGGGTGTTGGTCTGACGATCATAGTAGAAGCTCATGGTGAGGAGCTTGCTGAGCGTATAATCGGCTGAGAAACTGAGCTTCAGGGCATTGTTACCGCTGCTGGCACTGCTGGTCATAGTGGCTATGTCGCGCACGATGGCAGCCTGCTTGCGGAAACTGAAGTCCATGCGCAGATTCAGGTCGTGGTTGGCTCTCTTCATCTGCTGCTTCATGCTCTGGTTGCTACTGTTCTGCTGGCTCTTGCTGCCCGCAGACTTGCCTTTCACCTTTCTGGCACCATCGCCACCAAAGAGGCTGAAGTTGTTGATGCGATAGCCCCAACCGATGACCCAGTCCTTGCTCAACGCCTCGTTGATCTGTACACTCGTCATGCTGAGGTTCAACACACGCGTCTGGCGATACTCTGCCTTGATGGTCATGTTGTTGTTGAACGTGAAGTCCATACCCAGCAGTGGCGAGAATGACTCGTTGATGCTCACCTGCGAGATGTTGAACATGCTGCTTGGCGAAGGATTGCCCGTAGAGGCATCGCTCACGAAGCCCAGACCGTTCATATACTCCTGATAGGTGCTGTAACTATTGTAGCTACCAATGGCAAAAATGCTCTTGTAGGCATGGTTGATGTTCACACTCTTAAAGTGGTCGCGGAACCATGGCAACTTGCCCAGTCCGGCATATCTCACTGTCCAGTTAGGCAACAGGCGGCTCAGCGCTGGGAAGAGCGAGAGCGAACTGCCACCCATCGAGGTGTAAGCATTGAGGAAGGCTGGTATCATCACATCGCCACTATACTGATTGACCGGTGTGCGAGAGGCATCAAACTTGCCACCGCCCAACTCCGAGCCAGCAGGATAAACTGCTCCAGCATACTGCGCCTCCACTCGCTCACGGAAGGCAGGAAGCGAATTAACAAACTTCTCAAATGTCTTGCTCTTATAGCCACTGTTGGCATTGCCCATGCCCTCGAAGGCTGTGCTCAGCGAGATGGTGGTCATCTGGAAAGCACCGCTCTGCGTGGTTGGCGTGCCCTCATACATATACTGTATGCTCTTCTGCGTGGTCTTGGTGCGAGTGGCAGAGAGGTCTATCTTCAAGTCCTTCACAGGCTCCAGGGTGGCACGCAGGGTCAGGTTGTCGGTGCGGCTGGTGGTGGCTGGAGTAGCCACGCTGTCATTGCAGAGCAACCAGTCGTTGCGGCGCGCCTTCTCGATGTAATCATCACCGATGAAACCAAAGGCGAAGTCAAGTCCTGGTGCCATCTGTCCCACCTTCTTCTGTCCGAAGGCATCGCCCACACTAGGCGTAAATCCAGGCAGTGTCATCTGATAACTGCTGCGATAATTGATGCTCACATTGCGAAGCATCATCGCCAGGCGAGCCGCCATCTGCAGTCCCTTATACCATTTCTTGTTATCCAATGGCTCCTTAGGCAGCACGCTGAGTTTCACCTTTACGGTGCTATCCACCTTGGAGATAATCTTGATCTGGTTGTTGTCCACCTTTTTATATTTTAGGTGGAAGAGCTTGCCGTCTTGTGTCTTCGCCGATACGATGAGGCGCTTCGAGTTCTTGCCATGGCGGATGTTGAAAGCGGTGTCTGGCATGAGCGTTATCTCCTTCTCGAAAGCCTTCTTGTTCTTAGGCAGCGCCTTCTTTGGGTCGGCGGCTATCTCCTTGGCTTCCTTTTTTTTCTGCTCTTTCTCCTTTTTCTTCTTCTCTATCTGGCTCTTGGATGGCGTGCGGTCGAACTTCTCGTTCACCTTCTTCAGGAAAGGCACGTGATTGTAGAGTTTCACCAGATTGAACGAACCGTTGAGGGTCAACTCTCGCTGCATATTGATGGTGTTGCCATACGAATTGCCGTCCTCGTCCTCGGTGCCTCGTTCCCAAGAGTAGCTGCTGTTATAGGCTGCGTCGGTATTGACCCAGTCGAAGATAGGCAACAGATTGATAGGCAACTTATAGGATGCCGAGAACGTCTGGTTGTAATCCAGCGGTGCTCCCCAGTGCTTGATGCTGGTCCATACCGAGTCCTTCCAGGCATGATACTGGTCGGCATAGAGGTCCTTGTTCACCGGTGTGTATGGCTCTTCTATCTGGGCATGGGTGGCACTCTGGAAGTTCATGTGCAGATTCTTAGTCAAGTCCCAACGCAGGGAGAACTCCCTGTTCCAAAGGAACTGCTCGCTGAATGACAATGGCAGATTGGAGTCCACGCCGCTCACTCCGCTCATGGCACTCTCCATATCCCGCTCCTGAAGCTCATAATAGTCGCGAGTCATCTCCGTATTGAATGCCACATTCTGAGGCAACCAGTTCAGACCGAATCGCTTCAGGATGTCGAGCCACTTGCTCTTGTTCTTCAATTTCTTGAATGGTTCCCACGACTTATACACTGGGCTCCAGGAATAATCCAACGAACCTCGCCAGTTGTCCTTGCGCTCATACACAGTGGTCTCGCCCGTGGTGTTCTGGTGCTGATGACTGTATGAGAACGAGAAGTTGGCTGGGTCGTATGGCATAGGATGACGCTTGGTGGCAATACCCACACGGGCATTGGAGATGGAGAAATTGGTCTGCGTCACCTTGGTCACGGCGATATTCTCGATAGAGTCTCGCTCGTGCTTGGAGCCTGCTGCGTCCAGCGCATCCTTCAGTTCCATATCCGTATCCAGCGGATTATACTTAGGCGATGTCTTTTCTTTCGTCACACTATAATATAAAGGTATGCTCACCTTCGCCTTGTCGGGGAAGAACTTGCCCATCTCCAGCGAGGCGGTTACGCTATAGGTGCCGTAATTGTCGGTGGTGCGGCTAGCCACACCATCCTCCAGTCCGCCAAAGCCCTCGCTGATGTAGCGACCCGAGGCATTCACGCTACCAAAGTCGGAAAGCTGCACATTGAGGTTGGCATTGGCAGCCCAACCGCCCTTGCTATTGTGCTCCTTCAGGCGCAATTCGTTCACCCAGACCTCACCGCTCTTGATGTCGCCCGAGAGGTTGCGCACACCTATCATCATCGTCTTCACCTCGCCCAGGCTAGGATTACCCACGATGGTTATCTTGTTGGCAGGATGAGCGGCATCTGGCTGGGTATAAGGTGCCAGGTAAGATGCCAAGCCCTGCGCCTTCGCCTTGTTGCGCTCCTTCTTGAGATTAGTAAATACGCTCAGTGCCACGTCCAGCATGTTCTCCTCTGGCCAAACCTGTCGTCTGTCCGATGTGCTGTAGCGGTTATAGTTGTTGCGAGGCTCCGTGAGTTTGAGCGGAATCTCGTACTCGTAATAGTTGTTCTTATAGTCGCTACCCAAACGGATGAATACCGCCAACTCATTGTCCTTCAGATTGGTGGTATTCTGCTCCAAGGCATTGGCATGGGTAAACATCTGGATGCGCTTGTACTGACGAATGTCGAGGGTGGAGTTCTTGTACACTGCCTTCGATTCGCCACTGCTCATATCCTTCACTACGAGGCTCAGTGCCTGCTCGTTAGCCTCCACCAACTGTGGCTGGCTAGGGTCTTGCTCACGCTTAATGCCTGGAGGCATCACATAGTTGACCGGCATCTTCTCGGCATTCTCCTCCAGGTTTACGGCACTCGCCTCCAAGGTTCCACCATTGGCTGCGCCCAACTGCTGGTCGTAAGTACGCCACATGCCACGCACCAAGTCGAGCGTACCAAATCGGAGCACGATAGGCTTCTTGAACCCCGTGAGAAACATACGCATGAAGCGGATGCTGGAGAAATCGTTGATGTTGCCCTGACGGCTCTCAAACTCATCCACTGGGATGCGGAACTGATACCAGGTAACGGTAGAGCGAGTCTGGTCGCGCATGGTCTGTGTATACTCTCGCTTATCCACGATGAAGTTGTTGCCCACCACGAGGTCCTCCGGACGAATGCTGACGTGATACTGATAGTACTTCTCATATTCGTTGAGGGTATAGTCTTGGTTGATGTCCTCCACATCAGGGGTCGACTTATAGGATGTATCATAGCTCTCAGTGCGGCTGTCGCTATCTGGCGAGTTGCCCTGAGGATTGTTGATATACTTGTAACGCAAGAGGATAGGCGCACGCATCTCGTCCCAGTCCGAACCACGATAGTAGTGGTAATCGTCACGGGCTGGATCGGCGAAGATGCTGTCGAATACCGCCTGATTCACCTTGCCCTGTATCTGGTCCAGATAAGCACTCTTATAGAAAGTCTGCTCCTCGGCATCGGTCAGTCCGTTGAAGCCCACGTCTTGCAGGGCACGGCTGCCGCTGGTGGTGGCAAAGGCATAGGTCACGGTGCTCTGTGTAGGAATCTTACCCCACTGCGTATACGTAAAGCTATTGCTGCCGTCCACAGGCATTCCACTCTCATAGAATTTCTTGCCATCTCGCAAGATGTCCTCGCTCACCTCGCCCAGGTTGATGTAGAAATCGCCACCATAATCGGCAGCATCAGCCTGCTCTCGGGAATAGATGAACGGATCGAGCATCCAGAACTCGATATACTCCACGTTGGCTTGCTCGAAATCATTGGTGTCCAACTTACGCATCATTCCGCCCCAGTTGCGCTGCGGATTCTGCAAGGTTCCATCTGGCTGGAGGTCAGCCACATTGAAGTTGTAAGGTCCTGGCTCGCTAGGATAGTAAGCCAAGTTGAGCACGCTCAGCGTATTGGTGGCCCCCTGATAGGTGCTCTGGTCGCGCAATGGGAAAAGCTCTTTCACATAGACCTCACGCACATAGTGATTGCTCAGCTGCTTCAGGTCGCTCTTGATATGACCCGGAGTGAGCGAACTGCCTCGGCGAGTGAACAATGGGTCGATGGTATACCATGCCATACGAGAGCGATGGAAACCACTGGAGAGTCCGGTCTTGTCGTTGTAATCGTCCTTGAAATTGAGCGAAGGCACACTGGAGAGCACCCACGATGTAGGCGTCATCACGTCGATGGCGCCCTTGGTATCCTCAAAATCGTCGATATAAGAGGCATTGTCTTGCGTGCCACCCGCCTCGCCCGCTATCAACTGGGCAAACTCGCCCGTAAAGGAGATGTTGGAAGGCTGGGTAACATGGAGGAAAGGCACCTTGTTGAGCACATTGGTGAGCCACTGGCTCTCCTTCTTCCAGTTCAGGTTGATGCCCCAAAGGGTGTTGTTGAGCGGTTCGGCTCCCATCGCCACCTTGTTGGTCAGCGCCTGCTCAGAGAGATGCTGCAAGGTACCGCTCATCTGGAAATTCTTGGAGAAGTCATACTCCCAATTCACGCCAAACATCGTCTTGCGCATCTGTCCATAGTCGGTATTGCTCTCCAGGGATACATTGACAGCCGTACCGGCATCGATGATGCTCTGGTTCAGGATGGTTACCTCGCCGGCATTATAGTCTACCGAATAGTCGGTGCCCTCTTTCAGGGTTACGCCGCCCGCCGTTACCACCACCGAACCTTGCGGCACATTGTAGGCATCGAGGGATATGACATTGGCTGATGAACCCTTGTACTGGCCCACCATCTGATACTTATTCTTCTCGGCTATCTGCTTAGCCACGGTCTTGGTGCTGTCGTAGAGCTCGGTAAAGGCATACTGCTCTGCCTTGTCTGCCGCCACGCCGTGCTTCACCAAGTAATCACGCATATAGCTACCAAAAGGCTCTACCTTAGGGATAAATACTCGGCCATTGGATACGGTGTAGCCCTCCACATAGTCAAAGTAGCCGTTGCTGTGCGCCTTGTTGTTATTGTCCAGTCGGTCGGCACCCAGCAGTCGGATGATTGGGCTGCTCTTTACCTGCTGCTCAGGGATATAGCTCAGGAATACGCCCGTGGTATCACTCTGATATTTCACGTCGAGGCGGAACTTGTCCTTCTCTATCTGCGAGGCTAGATAGTATACGTTCTTCATCATCAAGTCCCAGTTGCCCTGCTGCGGATTGCTGCTGGTATTCTTGAGCGACTTCACGAAGAGTGCCTGCTTGGTATCGGTGATGTCGGAGGCAAACTCGCCCACCTGGTAAGTTACGCCGCCCGATGTGTATTCATAGGCTACCGCCAGCACTTGGTCGGTCTGTATGCCGCTCTTCAGCGATACATATCCCATCGCCGTATTCACGGTATATTCTGAGGAATTGAGCAGCCGGGCACTCTCTAGCTTCTCGAAGTCGGCACCGCCCACCAGTCCGCCTCCCTCCAAGGTGGCAGCCGCCTGGTCTATATCTCGTGCCGCCGCATACTGGCTGGTCATCGCCTGATACTCAGTGTTGGCTTGGTTGGCAGGCACAGAGCCGCTAGCCGCCCACATCTGATTGCTCAAGCGGGAGGTTTCACCCAGGTCGGTCAGTGCCACGATGTTACGAGTATTGGTAGTGGTTCCCGTCTTATTGGTTACCCAGATTTCCACACGGTTGATAGTGATGCCGGTGGTGAGATTAGGCAATTTCTGCATCCAGGCATCATAATGGTCTCGGAAATAGCGCGCCAAGAAATAGTGGCGGTTTTCCTCATAGTCGGCTACGTTGAGCTCGAAAGGTGTGAGCTGCACGCCGCCCTTGGTAGATACGCTCTTGCTGGCAGACTTCTTCTGCGAAGCCACCATCTGGAGCTTGAGCTTGCCAAACTGCATGTCGGTTCTGATACCAAAGAGGCTGCTGGCTCCCTTGATGAGCGAGGAGTTGGATGGGAAGGATACGTTGCCCGCCTCCACGAGCTTGATGATCTCGTCCTCCTTGCCATCATACTTCAACTTCATGTTTTGCGCATCATAGTCGAAGGTGGCATCGGTGTTATAGTTCAGGTTCATGTTCACCTTGTCGCCCACCTTACCGTTCACGTTGAGGTTGATTTTCTCGTCAAAGTCCATCATCGTGGTCTTGCGGTTGCGGATAGGGAGCGATGGGTTGTCGATGCTCTTCTTGTTGATGCCAAACTTGATTTCAGCCGAACCTTGGGTCTTGACACGGATACCGCCAGGACCAAAGATTTTCTCTGCTGGTCCCAGGTCGAAGTGCATGTCAGAGAAGTCAAACTTATCCTTGCCTTTCTTCTGGTATATCTCATCGTTCTGCTTGCGGAAGTAGGCATTGCGCTCTTGCATCTCGCTCCAGGTCATATACTCCTGGGGCGTCATCATGATAGGAGCCGAGAGCCAGGTATTGCCCATACGGTTGCCCACGATGTAGCGGTCCAGGGTATCATTATACACCACCTGATACTGCAAGTTGTCAGGACGGCGCAGATCGAGCGGACTCTGGTAGAGATCACTCAGCGAATAAGGTTGCGTCTTCTGGATTTGCCAGCGAGGATGCAGCAGAGAGTCCGGAATGGTATCCTCGTCCACCTTCAGGGGCTGGGCATTGACAGAGATGGCATTCTTCTTATCGTCCTGAGGATAAGGCATGGCAAGGGCATAGCCGAAGGTAGAAACCATCAGCCAAGCCAATAATAAATAACTTACTCTTTGTCTTATCTTCATTCGATTCTATTCTACTAAAGCAAGAGAATTCTTCACTCTTCGTTCTTCACTCTTCACTTAAAAAGCTTACTTGATTTGCTTCAAGGCGAGCTTCACCACTTGCTCCACAGGTAGGTCGGGCTGTGCCTTCAGTATCTCCACCACAACCTTTGCCGATGGGGCTGGCGAGAAGCCAAGCATGGTGAGCGCACTGACCGCTTCATCCTTGATATCATTGTTCACCATGACAACATTGCCACCATTTGCTGGCAATTCATCGGCTATGCCCAGGCTCACAATCTTATCCTTCAAATCGAGGATGATGCGCTGAGCGGTTTTCAGTCCGATGCCCTTTACGCCCTTCAGCATCTTGTCGTTGCCCGAAGAGATGACATTGCAAAGTTCGCTTGGCGACATAGAGGAGAGAATCATTCTCGCCATATTGCCTCCAATGCCCGAAACGGTGATGAGCAGGCGATAGAGTTCACGCTCCTGCTTGGTGGCGAAACCGAAAAGGGTGAAAGAGTCGTCTCTTCCACCAGCCACCAAAACCTCATGTACATAGAGTTTTACTTCTTGTTTGCCCTGAATGGCAGTATATGTGTTGAGCGAGATGTTGAGTCCATACCCCACGCCCGCCGTCTCCACGACAGCCATCGCAGGTGTAAGCTCTGTCAAATCGCCATGAATGTATTCTATCATAATGCAGTTTTTTGCCTCTTTTAAAATTCTTACCTAAAAAGTATATACCTCTTTAATAAATATACATAAAATAAACGAAGAGTTCTCTCTTTTATTGTATTTGATTACTTTTATTGTATTTGATTATATTTTTATCCCCCGTAACTCCCAACTCCCAACTCCTAACTCCCAACTCCTAACTCCCAACTCCTAACTCCTAACTCCTAACTTTTCACTAAAATCACGAATCTGTAAGCCCAGCGCTCTCCCAGCCTTACACTTTTGGGGGAGATTATACCTAGAAACTATGATTTTATAACTTTTTGATACTTTTATGAGTTAAAAATCTATTAAAACGTCATTTATTTCAAGAAAAAGCTATACTTTTGCAAACGGAAATAGAATTGACTGAAGCCATCCAGTAGCAAACCTGCCCTCCCAGCGGCAATCCTGCTTACTTATGGCAAACATACAGAATAGAATAGAAACAAAAACAACTAAATAAAAGAAATAACAAGATGAAAAAGTTTAGAGCAGCCGTAGTAGGTTACGGCAACATCGGTAAGTTTACAGTTGAGGCTCTCGAAGCAGCTCCTGATTTCGAGATTGCAGGTATCGTACGTCGCCAGGGTGCCAAGGATAAACCAGCAGAATTGGCTGATTACGAGGTAGTAGACGACATCACCAAGTTGAAGGACGTAGACGTAGCCATCCTTGCTACCCCTACTCGTTCTTGTCCAGAATACGCTGAGAAGATTGTTGCCCTCGGCATCAACACAGTGGATAGCTTCGACATCCACACCAGCATTCTCGACTATCGCACCAAGCAGATGGAGAACTGCAAGAAGGCTGGCAAGGTAAGCGTTATCTCTGCTGGTTGGGACCCAGGATCAGACTCTATCGTACGCGTATTGATGCAGAGCTTGGCTCCTAAGGGCTTGACATATACCAACTTTGGTCCAGGTATGAGCATGGGTCACTCAGTTTGCGTACGTGGCAAGAAGGGTGTTAAGAATGCGCTCTCTGTTACCATCCCATTGGGTGAGGGCATCCACCGCCGTATGGTATACGTAGAGTTGGAAGAAGGCGCTACCATCGAGGAGGTTACAGCAGAGATCAAGGCTGACCCATACTTCGCTAGCGATGAGACACACGTATTCGCCGTATCATCAGTAGATGATGTCAAGGATATGGGTCATGGTGTTAACTTGGTTCGCAAGGGTGTATCAGGCAAGACTCAGAACCAGCGCTTCGAGTTCAACATGAGCATCAACAACCCAGCCCTCACCGCTCAGGTATTGGTCAATGTGGCTCGTGCTTCCTTCCGTCTCCAGCCAGGTTGCTACACCATGCCAGAGATTCCAGTCATCGACATGCTCCCAGGCACTCGTGAGGAAATCGTAGCTACCCTCGTGTAAGCATTAAGAAAAATATATACATCAACGGCTCGCAAGAAGAATTCATCTTGCGAGCCGTTTTTGTAGCTTTTGGCTTACACTTTTCAGACAATCTTAGGAATTAGTTTCAGACAATCTTAGGAATCAGTTTCAGACAATCTTAGGAATTAGTTTCAGACAATCTTGGGAATTAGTTTTAAAATTTATAGATTTTTATATAGAAAATCTTGGATTTTTCCAAAATTAATAGTAAATTTGCAGCGTTATTCATCTTAATGTATAAAATTATGAAGTATATAAAACGATATGCAGAGAAAGATATCGAGCGTGCCTTGCGCTCATCTGGAGCTGTTGTCGTAGTAGGACCAAAGTTCTGCGGAAAGACAACTACAAGTATGCTATTTCAAAAGAGTTTTATGAAACTAAACACCAATAGTCGCATCAAACTAGCTCGTCTCAACCCCAAACTAGCATTAGAAGGAAAAAATCCGAGATTGATTGATGAGTGGCAAACGGTGCCCGAAATATGGAACTACGTAAAGGAAGATCTTGACAATGAATACCAATTTGGCAAGTATATACTTACGGGGAGCTCTACTCCAGTAGATAAATCAGAGATTCACCACTCAGGAGCAGGAAGAATTGTAGCCGTAAAGATGCGTCCTATGTCTCTCTACGAATCAGGCGAGTCAAAGGGTACCGTTTCACTCTTAGAACTTTTTGAAGGAAAACCTCTCACAACATTCGATGAAAATGAGAGATTCACCTTAGAAGATGTTGCTTTCCTCACATGCCGTGGCGGCTGGCCCATCTCGGTCATCTCGGACCAAGCCGTATCATTAGATGTTACACGCAACTACTATAACAGCCTCTTCGTTTTTGAAGATTGCGACAATGAGAACTTCCGCAACAAACGCGCAGACATTTTAAAGATGATACTGCGCAGCTACGCACGCAACATCTCTACGGAAGCTTCAAAACAAAGTATCATAGACGATGTAAAACAAAGCAATGAGCGAACAATGGACAGCAAGACATTCGACGATTATATAGAAGCCCTTCAAGACCTTTATATCATTTCAGATATTGAGGCTTGGAATCCCAACATCCGTTCCAAGACCTCTATCAGAACTACCCCTACACGTCATTTTGTAGATACATCAATAGCCTGCCGTGCATTAAATATTTTTCCAGAAGATTTGATGAACGATCTCGAATCCTTTGGCTTGTTCTTCGAAGATTTAGCAGTTCGCGACTTATCGATCTATGCCCAAGCGCATGGAGGAGAAATACGCCACTACAGAGACAAGAATGGTTTGGAATGTGATGCCATCGTGCATCTAGAAGATGGCAGATGGGGAGCTGTAGAGATAAAACTTGGTGGTGACAAGCTCATTGAAGATGGCGCAAAATCACTAACTGCTCTCAAAAACAAAATAGAAAAGAAAAGTAAAGAGCCCAATCCTTCATTTTTGATGATTCTCACAGCTCGTGGCTCACTTTATCAAAGAGAGGATGGAATATATGTAGTACCTATCAATTGCTTAAAGGATTAATAGGGATGCTATCATAACTTAAAAACGGCTCGCAAGATGCAACCATCATCTTGCGAGCCGTTACTTTTTATTTTCTAAGAATCATCTTCTTATGATTCACGATATACACACATCCAGCTTGTATAGTAGTAGCCTCTGTGCCATTTAAGTTATATACCCTCACTGGCACATTTCGAGACACATTTACATTAGGGATTGAGGTTTCCACATCATCCTGTCCTGTACCATTCGGATCACTTGGGTTGTCTGGGCTATATACAAACTTAGCCGTAAGATACACATCTGCTGATGGCATTGTATAGTAGAAGCTCTCACTGGCACTAAGCAGCTCTTCACCATTATACCAACCTTTGAACTTATACCCCTGACTCAAATATGCATTAAGCCAAACCGAAGTTCCAGCTTCTATTTTCTCGCCACTGGTATAATTAAACGAGCAATTGGCAGCATCATCCGAGGTTAGATACAATCTGTACTTGTTCATTGGAGAAGGCTCGCTTGGATTAACCGGTACATAATCATATACTGCCTCAAACACTACATGAATATCAGTCATCACATACGAGAAGCTTGGCTGATCCGTATACCTTTCTCCATCTTTCATCCAGTAAGCAAACTGGTAATTTTCATTACCCGACGAAGTATAGATATAAACCGTCTCGCCCTCACCATACATTCCTCCCCCAGAACAATAAGCATAAGGAGAAGTCTTCACCTCAACCTTAAACTTCACATTGGGCTCTGGAGGATTGGAGGGATCGAAATCATCACCACTAAATGAAGCAGCCATCAACATGTTGCTGCCCCAAAAGAGCAGCAACCATGTTGTGATACTATATTTTATGATCTTTCTCATAGGCCTCGCTATTTCACCATAACCTTTGTACTCATATTATCTACCTTGACAATATATACACCAGCCATTAAGTTGAGCATACCATCACTGCTTCTCGTAGCTAGCAAGGTTCCGTTAGTTGAGTATATTGTTACATCCTTTCCATTCAAGCCGGTGATATTGAGACCTGATTCTGTTGGCATAATGTTGACACCCGTCTTGCTTACAATGTCGGCAATTCCTGTGGTGCCTCTTGATGGAACAAGAACGAAACGGTTATTAAACGTACCAGCATCCGAAGTAAACTGATAATCACCATCTGTCAAGTCATAAGTAGCACCCGTCTCATTGTCTTGCAACAACATTGGCTGATCCAAGCGCTTAGCAGAGATTGTAAATTCACCACCTTTCTTAGCCTTGAAACCTAAGTTCACACTGCCCATAGGGCGCTCGTTAATAGCGAGATTGCCAGCCTGAGCCTCAATAGAATAAAGCTGAGGAGCATCTGATACGCTTTCAAACTTAGCAGCATCGCAATCTAATTCGTATGCCTGGCTCTTATTTTCATTAAATGCAACACGAGTATTGTCGATATTCTTACCATCAGTTACACTCAAATTGATGAGTAAACGGTCAGGCGTAATACCTTTCTCAACTCTTCTCGCTCTTGCTGCCTTTGCATTATTAGTAGCCTCTTCCTTGGTTAGTCGGTCTTCTGCCTTAAACTCAATGCTATTCACATCTGTAGGCTTTTGAACAAAGAATGCTTGGAAAGGATGCAAAACCAACTCATCATCCCCTGGGCGAACAGCCTCATAACTGCTACCATTCCAGTAGGTAATTGGTGCATTATAACCGAGAGCATCTACATCCATATAACTTGTCTGGGTATTGCCAACAAAGTTCCAGCTAGCATCCTGCACATTTCTAGCAGCGTATGTATTAAGAACAGTACTGATGTCCTTAGCCTCCATATTTCCAAACTGATCTTTCTCAACCTTGAGAATGAACTCTCCACTAGAAGCAGTTTGGAAAATATAACCTACACCCTGCTTAAGTGAATCCTCATCAGCAGCCAAGTCTACCCAACCACCATATCCATTGTTAGCACGCTGTGCTCCATCATACTTGCGAATCACATATTTGCCAGGAGCCTTGATGTTGGCAAACTTAATACTAAATGGGAAACTGAGGAAATACCACTGATTGGCATTGACAGTGATATCAAACTGCAGTTCATTGGCATCCAAGTTGCCATTACCAATAACTGATCCACCAGTAGTTCCATCGCTCTTTACTGTTACAAGATTAGCATTTTGCTTTTCGGAGCCCACAATCTTCAGAGCGCCATTATCCTTTACATCAATATTAGGCACTCCCTCAAAACGCTTTGAAAGAACAAATACATTATCGAGATAGAAGTACTCATAAGGCTCATTAAACTCCTTGATTTCACGGAACTGGCTCCACTGGGTATTCCAGTAATAGTTGTCGTAGCTCTGTGTTGGAACATAGAGGGTCGTCGCCTTAAAATTAGTAAATGTATTCTGATCAATATTGATTGGCAATACAGTATAAGTATATACATTGCTCAGATTATTACAATTGGCAAAAGCGTTATCACCTATACGTTCCAAAGTACTTGGCACTCGAACCTCGGTCAGTTTACTGCAATTCGAGAAAGTATTCTCATCAATATAAGTCAAACTTGGAAGACTGATGTTTTCAAGTTGACTACAACTATTGAATGCAGACCTGCTAATCGTCTTCAAAGAAGGAGGGAACTGGACAGAAGTTAACTCGTAACAATTTGAGAAAGCATAACTACCAATAGACTCCACGCTATCAGGTAATACAACATTCTTTAATCCACTACGATAAAAAGCACTAGAACAAATTCTCTTTAAATTTTGTGGCAACACTATCTCTTTCAAAGAAGAACAATAATAGAAAGAATTTGCTCCTAACACATTGCAAGAAGGCATAATGACCTCTTTCAACATTTGGCAATTGCTAAATACGCCAACACCACCAATTCCCCAATTATCACCAAGACTATCACCAAGACAAACCAGTTTTTGGGGTAATGTTACAGATTTCAATTGATCACAATCATTGAAAGCAGCCTTGATATACTTTACACTATTAGGCAATTTAACCGTTAGCAACTTGCTAAGACCAGAAAAAGAATGAGGACCAAGTACGCTATCCTGCGTACAATATCCTGTATAATATTGATAAGGATTTGCTACAACATCAACATCTGACAAGTCTAGATAATGGAGGTTATCCATTTTGTTGCGCATAATCATAATATCATAGCTATTGATAGTTCCTTTTACCTTCAATGTCACGACACTTCTGAGTTTTTCTTGTGGAATCGCTTGCTGGATACCAGAAGTCGTAGATTGAGCAGTAGCCTCTATGTCATAGTCGAACTGAGTACCCATAGGGAAGATTCTTTCGCTCATCAATTTCCAGACTTCAGTCTTTTGATAATCAGCAAGAGACGCCTCTGGTACGATAATCAATACATTCTTACCAAGGGATAAGGTATCAATATTCATACCAGGCATACCTGTATCGCCCGTTCCCATATAATTATTGCTTTTTGCCTCTAAAGCTGGGACCTCAGTAGCATAAAGAGTCAACAATGTATTACCATCAAAACATCTATAGCCCAAACTTTTGATGGTCTCTGGGAGAGAAACTTCATTCAAACTATTACATGTCCCAAACGCTCCCATACCTATATATTGGCTCATAGGAGCATTCAAAACCGATAAATTATTACAACCACGGAAAGCATAATTACCCAAAGACTCACACTTTGGCAAATCTACCTTTTGAATGTTTGGACAAGAAGAAAAGGCATTATCAGCAATAGTTGTACAATTAGGAAGAGAAAGGTCTCCTAGTGCTGTATTACTAAATGCAGCATCAGGAATAGTTGCGAATTGCTCTATGCCTTTTACCTCGCTCAGATTAGAGCAACCATTAAAAGCCGAACTACCAATAGTTGTACAGTTTGAAATATCAATTGACTTAAGTTTTGAGCAACAAGAAAATGTACTATTAGAAATAGACGTAATAAGATTGAGATTCTTGACAGATTCTAGATTTGAACAGTTAGAGAAAGCAGACTCACCTAGATATTTACAACTTGACAAGTCTATGCTTGTAAGTTTGCGACACTCGTTAAAGGCATTCTGCCCAATTGAAGTACATTTAGAAACATCAACATCTTCCAAAGCTAGACATTGTTGAAAAGCGCAATCACCTATTGAAGTACAATTTTTCAAATCTACATTCTTCAAAGAGGAGCAACAACCAAAAGCATCATTACCTATAAATGTACAATTTGAAATATCCCCAACAGAATGTAAGCTACTAAGACCTGAAAATGCGTAGTTTTCAATTCTCTTACAGGCCTTTAAAATTACTTTTCTCAAATTTTTACAACTAGATAAGCCCGAAACTACTTCACAAGCACTTAAGTCTAATTCTGTAATAGAATTACAGCCCTCAAAAGTAGACCAATCAATTGAAACTAATTGAGACGTATTCCCTATGCTGCTCAAAGAACTACAATTATAAAAGAAATGGTATGGTAACTTTTTAATCATCTTTGGCAACGTAACTTTCTTCAATGTCTTATTTTCAGAGAACACACTCCCCATCTGCATCACAGTGTAATTCTGACCTAAATAAGGAATAGTTGATGGTACAACCACTTCATCCCCATAGTTACTAGCTCCATTGATCTGTACATTTGGTTCATTCACCCACGTTCCATCAGATGAATTATATCCTGACGAGGCATAACAATTCCATGTTACACCATTTTCATCTGTATAATCAAAGTTTTGTGCGTAACTTTGAATAATCCCTATACAGAAGACAAAAGTCATTAGTAAAATTCTTCTCATAACCGAATAATTTTATTGATTATTAATTGTTTATTCTTCATTCTAAATCTCATAGTTCCGACACCAATCACTCATTCATTAGTTAGGATAAAGTAAAAAGGCGTGTAACTGTCCGTAGTTTGCTCATCTATGGGTTACCGCCAAGTTACCTGCACAAATACAAACGACAAAACAGTCCACGCCTAAGAGCGTGAACTTCTAGTACGCTTGTTTCATTTATGCGAATATTGGCGGTATTCATAGATGAGAAACAAGAGCCCAAAAGCTCAATATCTTAATATGTATATAATCTACTTACTTTCTATTTCGTATAAATCTCGTTTTAAATGTTCAACAATCTGTTATGTATTGTTTGCGATAACAAAGACTACAATCCTCCCTGCATCCCAATTCACGCTGCAAATATAACAAAAAGTTTTGAAACTGAGTGAGAAAAATGAAGAAATCTGCAATTTTTTTGGGTGAAAATATTAGAAAATACGCAAATCTTTGGTTCATTAGAGGCTTAAATGAAGCTGGGAATGGGCTCTTTTGAAGCTGGGAAGAGGCTCATTTCGACCGCAGATGTGGCTCTTCCCAACCGCAAAAGGGGCTTACTTCGACCGCAAAAGAGACTTACTTGAAGTGCATTGGAACGTCATTTGCTGTGCATTGGAACGTCATTTGCTGTGCATTGGAACGTTATTTACGATGGCTAACAGACGTTCCCACGACACCTCAACACGGCATTCACTACATCACGATGCCTTCAAAACTACTACCTCGTAGTAGCTGCAATTACATCCTCGATGTCGATACAACGACATCCCCGATGCAGTTACAACTAGTACCTCGATGGAGTTGGATCTACATCCTCGTAGAAATTCCAACGGTATCGGGGTAGTATTTTGCTCAAAAAGCGCAGCATTTTCCCATATATTGCGTTAAGTTTTGCTAATATTCTCAATGCAAAGGCTATTTACAGCCATAAAAGAGCTAAAAAAGCCCCATATTATGGCAATACATGGCAGATTATGACAATTAGTAAAGAATTGCCATAGATATAACCCATTATGTATCAATACATTAATTACATCTATGACAATATGGCAATTCTTTCAAAAAAAATATCGTGCGTGATAGTAACCAGCATCAGATTGAGGGTAAACCTTGCAGTCCTACCATTCCCATCCATATAAGGATGAATATAGGCAAAAAAGAAATATTCTAAAAAATTAACGAATAAAAAAAAGAAAGAATGCACTTCTCATACATTCTTTCTTTGTTTTGCATATAATCTTTAGCACTTCTTATGTGTCATAATGTCCAGCACCATATCATCGGTAGCCTTCATCGCATCGGCTCCGATGGAGGTGAGGTTGTGGATGCACTTGTCCACATCATCATCCACAATGCCCTCGGCAGATGTTACGCACTTGCCTTCCATCGACAGTAAGGCAGACAACAGGGCGGTGCTGACACCAGAGGAAATCTTCAGGGCACAGCTAGGCTTGGCACCATCGCAAATCATACCGGTGAGGTTAGCCACCATGTTCTTGACGGAATTGCAAATGCGGGTGTAGTCGCCCCCCATCAGATAAGTGATGCCACAACTGCTGCCCGTACTTGCTACCACACAACCACACAAGGCTGACAACTTGCCCAGGCTCTGCTTGATATAAATGGCTGTGAGATGACTGAGCATCAAGGCACGAATCAACTCCTCTTCGGTATTCTCATTTTCCATGGCATATACCACCACAGGATTGGTGGCGCAGATGCCCTGGTTGCCACTGCCACTATTACTCATCACCGGAATCATGGCTCCACCCATACGGGCATCACATGCCGAAGCGGTACGAGACAGGATATGAGAAAAAATGTTGTTGCCAAAGATGCCATGACTCAATGGGCGATCCATCGTCTTGCCCAAACAATGACCATAATTGCCCTTGATGGAGAGTTCGGCAGCCTTCATGTTATACTCCTTGGTCTTGAGGATGAAAGAAATCTCATCCAGAGGTGCCGTGGTGGCAAACTCACATACCAATGGGAAGTTGAGCTGAATGTCATCCTCCGCCTCATCAGCAGCCGAGCCACCACGCTTGTCCATCACCACCTCGCCATTTCGCTCGATATACACGAAATGGGTATGTCCACCAGAGATGATTGCCGTAGCCTGTGCATCGCCCGCATAACAATTTACCTCGATATAGAGTTTGTCTACATCGCCCTGCTTCAACTTGATGTTGATGTCGGCATCCTCTATATATTGCTTGCCCTGCGCCAAGGTATCGGGAGTCAGATCCTTCAGTACTTCCAGCTGATACTCAGGCTTGCCTATTAAGGCACCGAGTGATACGGCGATAGGAAGACCTATCATGCCCGTGCCCGGAATGCCCACGCCCATAGCGTTCTTCAGCATATTGGGACTCAGCAAAACCTCAATGCGCTCTGGTCGCTTGCCCAAGGTAGTGGCAGCCTGCGCAGTACAAAGAGCCACTGCCATTGGCTCTGTACAACCAATGGCAGGGACTACTTCCTTATTGATAAGAGCGATGATTCGCTCACGCTTACTTTTCTCTAACATATTATCTATTGAAATATATTTGCTTCTTCTATATATAACGTATTCACCGTCATTTAGGCTACAAAAGAGCAAAAATATATTAGTCTTCGAGTTGGAACAAAGGATCGTCTGGAGTCAACATGGTTGGCTTCTGGTCGAAATCCTTGAGCTGCTGCTCAGAAGCATACTTCTTGTCCACTACCAAGCGGAACATGTACTCATTAAACCACTCATTGGTCATGATGAAACAGCCACCAAAACCATTGTCAGCACCCCAGCTGTTCTCCACCTTCCACTTCACTGGCTTGCCATTGGCATCGAGGTCTACGGCTGTCAAGGTCATGGCATGGGTAGAACCGCTATCAAATGTGGAGATGCGATCAGCCTTGTTCATAGGGAAAGAGGTATTGAAGAGGCTGGCATAATCGAAGTTATCGAGTGCCAAGTAGCCACGCTTGCGGTCGAGCTGCTTGCCCACATCGTAGCTGGAATACATTTTATGTCCATCCTTCAAGGAAGCGATGGCGAGATTGGCTATCTCATCCATAGGCAAGTTGAGGTACTTCCAGTTATGACCATCGTAGGTGTGGCGGTCGTACTCCACCTCGTATGTCTTATGGTAAGGGCGGCGAGGATCGTTCATCACCATGAGGAAGGTGCCGTTGAGGTCTTTTCCTACTGTCTCCTCATAGAAACTCTTAGGGGTATACTTCTTAGCCTCACCCACCTGCTTGCCGTCCTTATCACGGAAAGCGTAGGTAAACTCCTTCACTGGCTCACCCAATGTAAGGCAGAGCATGTGGTATACCTGACCGAGCATCTCCTGCTTGCGAGCCTGGATGGCAGCAACCTTCTTGCCCTGGGCTAGCATCTTGCGGAGCTCCAAGCCATACTCACGGAGCTTGCTGCTAACCAGGCGGCTCATCTTAGAGGTGTTGTTGCTAGAGTAAGTCTCTGGCTGCGCACTCATAGGCACCAATCCATACTTGGCAGCCAAGTCGGCAACGCCGCAGAAGGTACCGCCATCATTGAGCGGATTCTTGAAGAAGAACTGCACCTGAGGATCCTCAATGCTCTTCTTGCCCAAGTCGATGACGCCCTGAAGCATCAAGTTGGCTTTCTCTAACTGGTCGTAGAAGAAAAGATAATCCTGTGAATATTCCACTACTCTGCCCTGCTCATCATTCTTGGCGAAATTAGAACGCAGCACATTCAGACCGCTAAACATCCAGCAACGACCAGAACTCTTCTGATTGTGGATGCTCTGTGAAGGAGTCTCGATGCTGAAATGAGTATCCACCGGAGCCTCATTGGCATGATTCTTCACCAGGTCATCAATATTGTTGTTGGCAATGGCATTGAAGAGAGCCTTGTTGGCAGCACCGCCGCCATTCTGGGTCTTCTCCATCTGTTGCAACATAGACTGGCTGATGCCGCCCGTCTTGCTCTGAGCCATCAAAGCAGTGGAAGCCATCAACATGGCGCCCACGAGGAATAAATTCTTTCTCATATTTATATTTATTTAATTATTTTGCTGCAAAAATACAAAGAATATTCGTAAAAAGAGAAAATATCCGCTTAAAAGTGTAATATATTGAAAAAAAGCAGTATCTTTGCACGGAAATTGATAAAGGAAATATGGACAAAAGCAAGTTTAGTCTATTAAATAACATAAAATATCCAGAGGATTTGCGCAAACTAAGCATCGACCAGTTGCCACAAGTCTGCAAGGAATTAAGAGAAGACATCATTGACGAGGTGGCAGTAAACCCTGGTCATTTTGCCTCCTCTCTGGGTGTCGTGGAGATAACCGTAGCCCTGCATTACGTTTACAACACACCATACGACCGAATTGTTTGGGATGTAGGACACCAGGCTTACGGCCACAAGATACTGACGGGGCGCAGGGACAACTTCTGCACCAACCGCAAACTGCACGGCATCCGTCCATTCCCTACTCCACTGGAGAGCGAATACGACACCTTTGCCTGCGGACATGCAAGCAATTCCATCTCAGCAGCACTGGGCATGGCTGTGGCAGCACGAGAAACGGGCTGTCCGGATCGCCATGTCGTAGCCGTCATAGGCGATGGTGCCATGAGTGGCGGTTTGGCTTTTGAGGGCTTGAACAATGTTTCGAGCACCCCTAACGACATGCTCATCATCCTCAACGACAATGACATGAGCATCGACCGTGCCGTGGGAGGCATGGAGAAATACCTGCTGCAACTGGATACCAACGAGACATACAACAAGCTCCGCTTCAAGGCCTCGCAGTGGCTCCACTCCAAGGGTTACCTCAACGACGACCGCCGCAAGGGAATCCTCCGACTGAACAATGCGCTGAAATCTGCATTGAGCCATCAGCAGAACATCTTCGAGGGCATGAACATCCGATATTTCGGTCCTTTTGATGGTCATGACGTAAAGGAAGTGGCTAGAGTATTGAAGCAACTCAAGAACATGAAGGGACCTAAGTTGCTGCACCTGCACACCACCAAGGGCAAGGGCTACGAACCTGCAGAGAAGAATGCCACTACATGGCATGCACCTGGCAAATTCGACCCAGAGACTGGCGAACGAATCATTGCAGACACCAGCAACCAGCCGCCTAAATACCAAGATGTATTTGGCGAGACACTGCTGGAACTTGCCAAACAGAACCCAAAGATAGTAGGTGTGACACCAGCCATGCCTACAGGATGCTCCATGAACATCATGATGAAGGCACTGCCCGACCGCACCTTCGACGTGGGTATAGCCGAGGGACATGCCGTCACCTTCTCAGGAGGTATGGCGAAGGACGGATTGCAGCCATTCTGCAACATCTACAGTTCATTCGCCCAGCGTGCCTACGACAACATCATCCACGACATGGCTCTGCTCAAACTGCCTGTGGTATTGTGTCTGGACCGTGCAGGACTGGTAGGCGAAGACGGACCTACCCATCATGGAGCCTTCGACCTAGCGGCACTGCGTCCTATCCCTCATCTCACCATTGCATCGCCGATGAATGAGCACGAACTGCGCAATCTGATGTACTCTGCCCAGTTGCCCGACCACGGCAGCTACGTGATCCGTTACCCAAGAGGCAAGGGCGTGCTGACCGACTGGCGCAACCCGATGGAGGAAATCAAGACGGGAACGGGCAGAAGGCTGAAGGACGGCAAGGATGTAGCCGTGCTCACCCTAGGTCCTATCGGCAACGACGCAGCCCAAGCCATCGCCGAAGTAGAGGCTGAGACCGGCATGAGCATCGCTCACTATGACATGAGATTTCTCAAACCTCTGGACCACGAGATACTGGAAGAGGTAGGCAAGAACTTCAACCGCATCATCACCATCGAAGACGGTGTGAGAATGGGCGGCATGGGCTCTGCCGTACTGGAATGGATGAGCGACCACGACTATCAGCCACATATCACAAGAATGGGATTGCCAGATGAATTTGTGGAGCATGGCACCGTGGCTCAACTGCGAGAAATTGTACATCTAGATAAGGATAGCATAAAGGAAAGTTTGAAGTTTGAAGTTAGGAGTTAGGAGTTAGGAGTTTCTTTCTCCTTAAAAGATATAGCATAATTATGAAGATTATTATAGCTGGCGCACATGCCATAGGTACTCACTTGGCGAGACTGCTGTCTCGTAGCAAGGAAGAGATCACTCTCATCGACGAAAGCGAGGAGCGACTGGCAAGCATCGGTTCCGACTGCGACCTACTCACCATGCTGGGCAAACCTACCAGCCTGAAGATATTGAGAGACGCAGGAGTAGACGATGCCGACCTCTTTATCGCCGTAACCCCAGTGGAAAGTACCAACATTACCGCCAGCATATTGGCAAAGAACCTGGGAGCCAAGCGCACCGTGGCACGTGTGGACAACCCTGAATATATGGAGCCACAAGCCCAGGAATTCTTCAAGAACCTGGGCATCAGCAAGCTCATCTATCCAGAGATGCTTGCCGCCGTGGACATCAACAATGGATTGAAGATGAGTTGGGTTCGCCAGCGCTGGGATGTGCATGAAGGCGCACTCGTGATGCTCGGCATCAAACTGCGTGAGGGCTGCGAGATACTGAACGAACCGCTCAAGAACATCAGCGGTCCTAACGACCCATACCACGTGGTAGCCATCAAGCGAGGCAGCGATACCATCATCCCTGGTGGTAACGACGAGCTGAAGCTCTATGACCTAGCCTACTTCATGACCACTCGCAACTATATCCCCTACATCCGCAAGATTGTAGGCAAGGAGCACTATGTAGACGTGAAGAACGTGATGATCATGGGTGGCGGACGCACTGCCGTGAGAGCCGTAAAGAAGATGCCGGAATACATGGATGTGAAAATCATCGAGAAAGACGAGAACCGCTGTGAGTATCTCAATGACATCTTGGACGAGAACAACACCCTCATCATCCATGGTGATGGCAGGGACATTCCGCTGCTTACCGAGGAAGGCATCCGCAGCACACAAGCCTTCGTGGCACTGACCGGTAACGCCGAAACCAATATCCTGGCCTGTCTTACCGCCAAGAGAATGGGTGTGCGCAAGACGGTGGCTGCCGTAGAAAACGTAGACTACGTGAGCATGGCAGAGAGTCTGGATATCGGTACCATCATCAACAAGAAGATGATAGCCGCCAGCTACATCTACCAGATGATGCTTGACGCCGACGTGATGAACGTGCGCTTCTTGATGAGTGCCAACGCCGATGTGGCTGAGTTCATAGCCAAGGAAGGCTCAAAGGTAACCAAGAAGCCAGTGAAGGACCTGGGCATGCCTATCGGTGTAACCATCGGTGGACTGGTGCGTGGCAATGAGGGAATGCTGGTATCTGGTAACACACAGATAGAGGCAGGCGACTCGGTAATGGTTTTCTGCCACAACATCAACATGAAGAAAATTGAGAAAT
>ERZ1034939.311-NODE-311-length-33126-cov-141.360406_pt1 | contig 33126 bp, 27 predicted proteins | sample MGYA00520626_ERZ1034939 | MGnify/ENA primary metagenome ERZ1034939 (study PRJEB33766, sample SAMN09781751) | gut metagenome | biome: gut microbiome | host: Homo sapiens | place: Madagascar | study: EMG produced TPA metagenomics assembly of the PRJNA485056 data...
CTGTCACGCAGGGGGTCGCGGGTTCGAGTCCCGTCCGTTCCGCCACTTATTAAGACATTAAGCCTGCCTTACTGGCAGGCTTAATGGCAAAAAACTTTAGGGGCGTAGCTCAGTTGGTAGAGCACCGGTCTCCAAAACCGGGTGTCGCGAGTTCGAGTCTCTCCGCCCCTGCCATATATAATCCTTTGCTTCGGCAAAGGATTTTTTTTTGCCTGTAATCCTGTAAAAACGCCTCTTCTTACTATTCAGCCAGCATTCCTGCTGGCTGATGTATCAATCCATTACATTGATTTTTAATAGATCTTTTATCTGTGACTGCTTATCACTGTTTTGCAGCCAAATCGCATACAGCGGTCTGGTAAGCGTGGTGGAATCCAGCACCGTATGCAGCCCCGCTTTAGTGTCTGCCCAGCGAACAGGTAACCAGGTACAACCTCTCAGCAAGGGCAGTTGCTGACAGGCGATCTCCGCAGAGCTGGTCGTTAACTGTGGAACATCATCAGGTGCAATCAATCCCGTCTCATGCTGCTGAAAATCTGGCCCCCATTCGAGGCGCAAATAGGTCAGGTCTGCCTTCATCATCGACGGTTCAGAGGCATACAGCGCCAGGCCAAACTGACCGACGATCTGGCTGCTAAATTCGTCCATCTTGGGGGCTTCGGTTGTGATCAGAAGATCAAGCTGACGCTCATGAAGTTGCTTAACCAGCGACTGCCGTTGCGCAATCCTGGCTTCAAATTGCAGGTGGCTATGAGAGTGATAAAGCCGGGTAAGCCACTGACTTAGCATACATTCCCACAGGGAAGCGCTGGCCCCTATCGAGAACTCATTATGCCTCGAAGTATGTGCAACCTCTTTGCGTGCCGCCTGCCAGGTATTCATCAGCGTTTCTGCGTACGGCAGCAGTTTTTCACCGGCGGGCGTGAGGCGAATATTGTTGCGATGGCGGGTAAAAAGATTCACACCCAGTTGATTTTCCAGCTGTCGAATACGAAAACTGACTGCTGACTGCGTCAGGTAAAGGGCTTCCGCTGCTCGCCCAAAGTGGCGTGTTCTGCTCACTTCAAGGAAAGTTTTAAGCAATTCCGTATCCACATCTTTCTCCGCAAAATTATTTGTCGTTATGATTTAAATGTTTTGTTTTACACTCTGTCAAGCGTAACTAATACTCCGCGCCATAAATAGCTCGGCCAAAGAATTAGGAGCGTGTAGGATGGCGGAAAGCTTTACGACGACTAATCGTTTTTTCGACAATAAACATTATCCGCGCGGGTTCTCTCGTCACGGCGATTTCACCATCAAAGAAGCTCAACTGCTTGAGCGCCATGGTTATGCCTTTAACGAGCTGGATCTGGGTAAGCGTGAACCTGCAACCGAAGACGAAAAACAGTTTGTTTCTGTTTGCCGTGGTGAGCGTGAGCCGCAGTCTGAAGCGGAACGTGTGTGGATCAAGTATATGGCACGCATTAAGCGTCCAAAGCGCTTCCATACGCTGTCTGGCGGTAAGCCGCAGATGGAAGGTGCAGAAGACTACACCGAGTCTGATGACTAAGATGATAAGAAGGGGCTACGGCCCCTTTTTTTATGCCAGCAACTTCTGCAGATGCAGCAGCAAACGATCGATAGCGCGATAGCTCAGCGCCTCCTGCAAGTGTTTCCTCTCAATGTCAGTACATCCCTCCACGTCAGCAATGGTTCTGGCCACTTTTAGCAAACGCTGCCACGCACGTATAGATAGCCCAAAGCGCGTCAACGTCTCCTCCAGCCATACCGCATCCTCACTGTTAAGGGCACAAAACTGCCGGATCCCGGCATTATCCAGCCGCGCATTTAGCCTGTTCTGGCGAGTGTACTGTCGTGCCTGGGCGGCGATCACCCGCTCGCGTACCTTCGCAGAGCTTTCACCCGTGATGCCCGTCTGCCTGAGCAGGCCCGGAGGAGGAAGCGGGATTTCGAGAGATAAATCGAAACGGTCGAGGAACGGACCGGGTAACTTTCCCAGATAGCGCAGCGTCTGCTCCGGCGTACAGCGGTTATGGTTGCCCTGGTAGTGGCCCGTCGGGCTGGGATTCATCGCAGCGACCAGTTGAAACTGCGCGGGATAGCTTATTTTGGCCCGCGTGCGCGAGATATGTATTTCGCCAGATTCAATAGGTTCTCTCAGCGCATCCAGCACGCGGCGCTCAAACTCGGGCAGCTCATCGAGAAACAAAATGCCATTGTGCGCCAGTGAGATCTCACCCGGCCCGGGGATAGATCCACCGCCGACCATCGCCGTCAGTGAAGCGCTATGATGTGGGGAACGAAAAGGACGACGGCGCCACTGTTTTTGCAACGATGCAGAACTGATGAGGCTATATATGGCAGCGCTTTCCAGCGCTTCATGGTTATTGAGCGGTGGCAGTAACCCACTCAGCCTGCTAGCCAGCATCGTTTTCCCCGTACCTGGCGGGCCAATCAACAGAAGATTGTGTCCACCTGCGGCCGTAATCTCCAGCGCCCGCTTCCCTTGCTCCTGTCCCATAATCTCGCTGAGATCCTCCGGGACGTCGGCTATAACCTCGTCACACTCCTCCGGTTCGGACAGTTCATGTCGTCCTTCCAGCCAGGCACAAACTTCCTGTAAATGTCCCGCGATGAGGCATCCTTTTTCCGCGATAAGACTCACTTCTGATGCGTTTTCATTGGCCACAATGATTTGCCGGCCTGCTCGTATGGCCTCTAGCGCTCCCGATATCGCGCCGGGAACGCCTCTCAGCGCGCCTGTGAGCGCGAGTTCACCCACGAACTCATACGAGCCTAGCCTTGTCGTATTAAGCTGCTCAGAAGCCGCGAGAAGGGCAATTGCGATAGGTAAATCGTATCGTCCCCCTTCTTTAGGCAGGTCGGCGGGAGCAAGGTTGATGGTGATCTTCTTCGCAGGGAAGGTATAACCGCTATTTATTATTGCGCTACGGACGCGATCCCTGGCTTCTTTAACCGTCGTTTCAGGTAACCCGACAAGCGTGAGTCCGGGCAGCCCATTACTCAAATGCACCTCTACGGAAACAAGCGGTGCCTTTACCCCGAGGGCCGCACGCGTATAAACAACTGACAGTGACATTTGCACTACCTCCTGGTGTGACTATGTCAGTGCTCGTTATGTTTGTTTATTGCCATTTCGTGAATTTACGCCGCTTGTTCAGGGATTTTAATGGCGCATTGCAACAATTTCATAATCGTGGAAAGCTCCTCGCAGAACGAAAAAAATCCTGTTTTGACGGTTAGCACCACAGTAAAAAAATGAAAAATATTCATTTTCTAATTTCCGTATATAAAACAACGCTTTTAAGAAATATGATTCGCGGGCTAACCAAATCCGTCATAAATAAATCTTGTGTTTAATTTGAAAACTGTGATACCTCTTTAGGTATTCCTTCGAACAAGATGCAAAAAGAACTGAAAATGACAGCCCTTCTACGAGTGATTAGCCTGGTCGTGATTAGCGTGGTGGTGATTATTATCCCACCGTGCGGGGCTGCACTTGGACGAGGAAAGGCTTAGAAATCAAGCCTTAACGAACTAAGACCCCCGCACCGAAAGGTCCGGGGGTTTTTTTATGACTAAAAAACGCAAATGAGGAGCAGAGAATGACGACTAGCACAAAATTCTGTTTCTCCCGATTTATGACGGGGAACTAACTATGAATGGGGCACAGTGGGTAGTACATGCGTTGCGCGCGCAGGGAGTCGAGACAGTATTCGGTTATCCGGGTGGCGCAATTATGCCGATTTACGATGCACTGTATGACGGCGGCGTGGAACATCTCTTGTGCCGACACGAGCAGGGCGCAGTGATGGCGGCCATTGGCTACGCCCGCGCGACCGGTAAAACCGGCGTGTGTATGGCGACGTCAGGCCCTGGCGCAACTAACCTGATCACCGGCCTGGCTGACGCGCTGCTGGATTCTGTTCCCGTTGTTGCCATCACCGGGCAGGTGGCGTCTCCGTTCATCGGTACCGACGCTTTTCAGGAGGTCGATGTTCTGGGTTTATCGCTGGCCTGCACCAAACACAGTTTCCTTGTTCAGTCTCTGGAAGAGCTGCCGCGCGTCATGGCTGAAGCATTCGAGGTTGCCAGCTCCGGCCGCCCTGGCCCGGTTCTGGTGGATATCCCGAAAGATATCCAGGTCGCACTCGGCGAACTGGAGCCGCACTTCTCCACCGTTCGAAGCGACGACGCGTTTCCGCATGCGGCAGTTGAAGAGGCGCGTCAGATGCTGGCGCAGGCAAAACAGCCGATGCTGTACGTTGGCGGTGGCGTAGGCATGGCGCAAGCCGTTCCCGCCCTGCGTGAATTTATTGCGATAACGCAAATGCCTGCCACCTGCACGCTGAAAGGGTTGGGTGCGGTAGATGCAGACTACCCGTACTATCTGGGCATGCTCGGGATGCACGGCACTAAAGCGGCAAACCTGGCGGTGCAGGCGTGCGATCTGCTCATCGCCGTCGGTGCCCGTTTTGACGACCGCGTTACCGGCAAACTGAATACCTTCGCGCCGAACGCCAAAGTGATCCATATGGACATCGACCCGGCGGAAATGAACAAGCTGCGTCAGGCGCACGTCGCGCTGCAGGGCGATCTCAACGCGCTTTTACCGGCGTTGCAGCAGCCGCTGGATATCAACGCATGGCGTCAGCACACCGCCGATATGCGCGCTGAACATGCCTGGCGTTACGATCATCCGGGCGAGGCCATCTACGCGCCGCTGCTGTTGAAGCAGTTGTCCGACCGTAAACCGGCAAACAGCGTGGTGACGACCGATGTCGGCCAGCATCAGATGTGGTCAGCCCAGCACATGACCTACACCCGTCCGGAGAATTTCATCACGTCCAGCGGGTTAGGGACGATGGGCTTCGGTCTGCCAGCCGCCGTTGGCGCACAGGTTGCCCGCCCGAACGATACCGTAATCTGTATCTCCGGTGACGGCTCCTTCATGATGAACGTTCAGGAGCTCGGCACCGTTAAGCGCAAGCAGTTACCGCTGAAAATCGTCTTGCTCGACAATCAGCGTTTAGGGATGGTTCGCCAGTGGCAACAGCTGTTCTTCCAGGAGCGTTACAGCGAAACGACCCTTACCGATAACCCCGATTTCCTCACGCTGGCCAGCGCTTTTGGCATCCCTGGTCAGCACATCACCCGTAAAGATCAGGTTGAAGCGGCGCTCGACACCATGCTGAACAGCGAGGGGCCTTACCTGCTTCATGTCTCAATCGACGAACTCGAGAACGTCTGGCCGCTGGTACCGCCTGGTGCCAGTAACTCACAAATGATGGAGAAATTATCATGATGCAGCATCAGGTCGCCGTACAGGCTCGCTTCAACCCGGAAACCTTAGAGCGCGTTTTGCGTGTGGTGCGTCATCGTGGTTTTCAGATTTGCTCTATGAATATGGAGACGGCCACTGACGCCCAAAACATCAGTATCGAATTAACCGTTGCCAGCCCGCGGTCGGTCGACTTACTGTTTAGTCAGTTATCAAAGCTGGTAGACGTTGCCCATGTTGCCATCTGCCAGAGCACAACCACATCACAACAAATCCGCGCTTAAGCGTGACAGGACGAAAAAATGACGACAAAAAAAGCTGATTACATTTGGTTCAACGGTGAGATGGTTCGCTGGGAGGACGCGAAGGTCCACGTGATGTCCCACGCGCTGCATTACGGTACCTCCGTGTTTGAAGGCATCCGCTGCTACGATTCTCACAAAGGGCCAGTGGTGTTCCGCCATCGCGAACACATGCAGCGTCTGCATGACTCAGCCAAAATTTATCGTTTCCCGGTATCTCAGAGCGTGGATGAGCTGATGGAAGCCTGCCGCGACGTGATCCGTAAGAACAACCTGACCAGCGCCTATATTCGTCCGCTGGTCTTCGTGGGCGACGTCGGTATGGGCGTGAACCCGCCAGCGGGCTATACCACGGATGTGATCATTGCCGCGTTCCCATGGGGTGCCTACCTGGGTGCAGAAGCCCTGGAGCAGGGGATCGACGCAATGGTCTCTTCCTGGAACCGCGTTGCGCCAAACACCATCCCGACCGCCGCGAAAGCGGGCGGTAACTACCTCTCTTCACTGCTGGTCGGTAGCGAAGCGCGCCGTCACGGCTATCAGGAAGGTATCGCCCTGGACGTAAACGGCTACATCTCAGAAGGTGCGGGCGAAAACCTGTTTGAAGTGAAAGACGGCATCCTGTTTACGCCACCATTCACCTCGTCCGCGCTGCCGGGCATCACCCGTGACGCCATCATCAAGCTGGCGAAAGACTTGGGTATCGAAGTGCGCGAGCAGGTGCTGTCCCGCGAATCCCTGTATCTGGCCGATGAAGTCTTTATGTCCGGTACCGCGGCTGAAATCACGCCGGTACGCAGCGTAGACGGTATCCAGGTGGGCGAAGGCCGCTGTGGCCCGGTCACCAAACGCATTCAGCAAGCGTTCTTTGGCCTCTTCACCGGCGAAACAGAAGATAAATACGGCTGGTTGGATCAGGTTAATCACTAAATATAAATTTGGGACGGCACGCACCGTCCCATTACATAGTCAGACGGGAGTAAATAAAGCATGCCTAAGTATCGTTCAGCCACCACCACCCACGGCCGTAACATGGCGGGTGCCCGCGCACTGTGGCGCGCCACCGGAATGACCGACGCCGATTTCGGCAAGCCAATTATCGCCGTGGTGAACTCCTTCACCCAGTTCGTACCGGGCCATGTTCACCTGCGCGATCTGGGTAAGCTGGTTGCCGAGCAAATCGAGGCCTCCGGCGGCGTGGCGAAAGAGTTCAACACCATTGCGGTGGATGACGGTATCGCGATGGGCCACGGGGGCATGCTCTATTCACTGCCGTCGCGCGAGCTGATCGCCGACTCGGTGGAGTACATGGTTAACGCCCACTGCGCCGATGCGATGGTCTGTATCTCCAACTGCGACAAAATCACCCCGGGGATGCTGATGGCCTCCCTGCGTCTGAATATTCCGGTGATCTTCGTCTCCGGTGGCCCAATGGAAGCGGGGAAAACCAAGCTCTCCGACAAAATCATCAAGCTCGACCTGGTTGATGCGATGATCCAGGGGGCGGATCCGAAGGTTTCTGACGAGCAGAGCGATCAGGTGGAACGCTCCGCGTGTCCGACCTGCGGCTCCTGTTCCGGTATGTTCACGGCTAACTCCATGAACTGCCTGACCGAAGCGCTGGGTCTTTCTCAGCCGGGCAACGGCTCGCTGCTGGCGACCCACGCCGACCGTAAGCAGCTGTTCCTCAATGCCGGTAAACGTATCGTTGAGCTGACCAAACGCTACTACGAGCAGGATGACGCCAGCGCGCTGCCGCGCAGCATCGCCAGCAAAGCGGCGTTCGAGAACGCCATGACCCTGGATATCGCCATGGGCGGTTCCACCAACACCGTTCTGCACCTGCTGGCCGCCGCGCAGGAAGCCGAAATCGACTTCACCATGAGCGATATCGACAAACTCTCCCGTAAAGTGCCGCAGCTGTGTAAGGTCGCGCCAAGTACGCAGAAGTACCACATGGAAGACGTGCACCGTGCCGGTGGCGTCATCGGTATCCTCGGCGAGCTGGATCGCGCCGGGCTGCTGAACCGTGACGTGAAAAACGTCCTCGGCCTGACGTTGCCTGAGACGCTGGACCAATACGACGTGATGCTGACCAAAGACGACGCGGTGAAAAAAATGTTCCGCGCGGGTCCTGCCGGTATTCGCACCACCCAGGCGTTCTCGCAGGACTGTCGCTGGGATACCCTGGACGATGACCGCGCCGAAGGCTGTATCCGCTCGCTGGAACACGCCTACAGCAAGGACGGCGGCCTGGCCGTGCTGTACGGTAACTTTGCGGAAAACGGCTGCATCGTGAAAACCGCAGGCGTGGACGACAGCATCCTGAAATTCACCGGCCCGGCGAAAGTGTACGAAAGCCAGGATGAAGCGGTAGACGCCATCCTCGGCGGTAAAGTGGTGGAAGGCGACGTGGTTGTCATCCGTTATGAAGGGCCGAAAGGCGGCCCGGGCATGCAGGAGATGCTCTACCCAACCACCTTCCTGAAATCGATGGGCCTCGGTAAAGCCTGCGCGCTGATCACCGACGGGCGTTTCTCCGGCGGCACCTCTGGTCTCTCCATCGGCCACGTTTCACCGGAAGCGGCAAGCGGCGGTAACATCGCCATCATCGAAGACGGCGACCTGATCGAAATCGACATTCCGAATCGCGGCATTCAGCTCAAGCTGAGCGACCAGGAGATCGCGGCCCGTCGTGAAGCGCAGGAAGCGCGCGGCGACAAAGCCTGGACGCCGAAAGACCGTCAGCGTGAAGTCTCCTTCGCCCTGCGCGCCTACGCGAGCCTTGCCACCAGTGCAGATAAAGGCGCGGTGCGCGATAAATCGAAACTTGGGGGCTAACGATGGCCGAGTCGCAACCCTTATCCGCCGCCCCTGAGGGGGCGGAGTATCTGAGAGCGGTGCTGCGCGCGCCGGTCTATGAAGCCGTGCAGGTCACCCCCCTGCAGAAAATGGAAAAACTCTCTTCGCGCCTCGACAACGTTATCCTGGTGAAGCGCGAAGATCGTCAGCCGGTGCACAGCTTTAAGCTGCGCGGCGCCTACGCGATGATGGCCGGGCTGACCGACGCGCAAAAAGCGCGCGGCGTGATTACCGCCTCGGCAGGTAACCATGCGCAAGGCGTGGCGTTCTCGTCTGCTCGCCTGGGTCTGAAAGCGCTGATCGTGATGCCGGTTGCTACCGCAGACATCAAGGTCGACGCGGTGCGCGGTTTCGGCGGCGAAGTCTTACTCCACGGGGCCAACTTTGACGAAGCCAAAGCCAAAGCGATTGAGCTGGCGCAGCAGCAGGGGTTCACCTGGGTGCCGCCGTTCGACCATCCGATGGTGATTGCCGGGCAGGGGACGCTGGCGCTTGAACTGCTGCAGCAGGATGCCCATCTCGACCGCGTCTTTGTCCCGGTGGGCGGCGGCGGTTTAGCCGCAGGCGTGGCGGTGCTGATCAAACAGCTGATGCCGCAGATCAAAGTCATTGCCGTGGAAGCGGAAGACTCCGCCTGCCTGAAAGCGGCGCTGGATGCCGGGCATCCGGTCGACCTGCCGCGCGTCGGTCTGTTTGCCGAGGGCGTGGCGGTGAAGCGTATTGGCGACGAAACGTTCCGCCTGTGCCGGGAATATCTCGACGATATCGTCACGGTGGATAGCGATGCCATCTGCGCGGCGATGAAAGATCTGTTCGAAGACGTGCGTGCGGTGGCGGAACCGTCCGGCGCGCTGGCGCTGGCGGGCATGAAAAAATACATCGCACAGCACAACATTCGCGGCGAGCGTCTGGCGCACGTGCTTTCCGGTGCCAACGTGAACTTCCACGGTCTTCGCTATGTGTCCGAGCGCTGCGAGCTGGGCGAACAGCGTGAAGCGCTGCTGGCGGTGACTATTCCGGAAGAGAAGGGCAGCTTCCTGAAGTTCTGTCAGCTGCTGGGCGGTCGTTCGGTGACGGAATTTAACTACCGTTTTGCCGATGCCAAAGATGCCTGCATTTTTGTCGGCGTGCGTCTGAGCCGTGGCGTGGAGGAGCGCAAAGAGATCCTCAACCTGCTGCATGAAGGCGGCTATAGCGTGGTCGATCTCTCCGACGATGAGATGGCGAAGCTGCACGTGCGTTACATGGTCGGTGGCCGTCCTTCGAAGCCGCTCAAGGAACGCCTGTTCAGCTTTGAGTTCCCGGAATCGCCGGGCGCGCTGCTCAAGTTCCTGCACACGCTGGGTACGCACTGGAACATCTCCCTGTTCCACTACCGCAGCCACGGCACCGATTATGGTCGCGTGCTGGCGGCGTTCGAACTGGGCGAGCACGAGCCGGATTTCGAAACGCGGCTGAACGAGCTGGGCTATGAGTGTCACGACGAAACCCATAATCCGGCGTTCCGGTTCTTCCTGGCAGGCTAGTGGTAGAGCTGCGCGTAGGCCGGGTAAGCGTAGCGCCACCCGGGTTCAGTGGTTCGGCAATATCGTCCAGAACGCATCAATAAGCGGCTCATGCAGCCGCTTTTTTTGTGCGCATACGCCAAGCTCAAACGGCGTCTTCTCGTCGCTGCGTTCCAGAATCATCACGCGATTGCGCACCGGTTCCGGGCTGTTTTCCAGCACCACTTCCGGCAGTAGCGCCACGCCGCAGCCGAGCGCCACCATCGACACCATCGCCTCATGACCGCTGACGGTGGCGTAAATCGACGGGTTGCTGATTTTCTGGCGGCGGAACCACAGCTCAATGCGACGTCGCACCGGCCCCTGATCGGCCATGATAAACGGCACCGTCGACCAGTCCGGTTTTTCCACCGACACCTGGTTACGCACCGGGCAGGGCAGCGCCGGGGCAATCAGCACCACCGCCAGATTCTCCAGCATCGAGAACGCTACCGCGCCCGGCAGGGTTTCCGGCTTCCCGGCAATGGCGAGATCCGCTTCGCCCGTCACCACTTTTTCCATTGCGTCGGCGGCGTCGCCGGTGGTGAGCTTAATTTCAACTGACGGATGCGCCGCGCGGAAGCGGTCAAGGATGGGCGGCAGATGGCTGTAGGCGGCGGTCACGGAGCAAAAAATATGCAGTTCACCGGAGAGTGACGGCCCCTGCTGATCGATAGAGTGCCGCAGCTGCTGGTACTGCAACAGCGTCTGCTGGGCAAAAATGCGCAGCTCTTCGCCCGCTTCCGTGAGGGTGACGGTGCGGTTATCGCGCACGAACAGCGGCTGGCCAAGGTCTTCCTCAAGGCGCTGGATCTGGCGTGAAAGCGTGGAGGGGCTAACGTGCATCGCCCGCGCGCTGCGGCCAAAATGACGGCTTTCCGCCAGGTGAAGAAACATTTTCAGATCGCGTAAATCCACCGATTTCACTCCCTCTTTTTACATTGCAAAAATTGCAATGTGACGTTGTGAATATATCAATTTCCGCAATAAATTTCCTGTTGTAATGTGGGTACATTCTCGCTGAAACGCGAACCGAACAATAAGACACACAACATCACGAGGTATCACCCATGGCTAACTACTTTAATACACTGAACTTGCGCCAGCAGCTGGCGCAGCTGGGCAAATGCCGCTTCATGGCGCGCGACGAATTTGCCGATGGCGCAAGCTACCTTCAGGGTAAAAAAGTGGTCATCGTCGGCTGTGGCGCACAGGGTCTGAACCAGGGCCTGAACATGCGTGACTCCGGTCTGGATATCTCCTACGCACTGCGCAAAGAAGCGATTGCCGAGAAGCGCGCTTCATGGCGTAAAGCGACCGAAAACGGCTTCAAAGTGGGTACCTACGAAGAGCTGATCCCGCAGGCGGATCTGGTGGTTAACCTGACGCCGGACAAGCAGCACTCTGACGTAGTGCGTTCCGTACAGCCGCTGATGAAAGACGGTGCCGCGCTGGGTTACTCCCACGGCTTTAACATCGTTGAAGTGGGCGAGCAGATCCGTAAAGACATCACCGTGGTGATGGTGGCACCGAAGTGCCCGGGTACCGAAGTACGTGAAGAGTACAAGCGTGGTTTCGGCGTGCCGACCCTGATCGCGGTACACCCGGAAAACGATCCGAAAGGCGAAGGTATGGCGATTGCCAAAGCATGGGCAGCGGCGACCGGCGGCCACCGTGCGGGCGTGCTGGAATCTTCCTTCGTTGCCGAAGTGAAATCTGACCTGATGGGTGAGCAGACCATTCTGTGCGGCATGCTGCAGGCCGGTTCTCTGCTGTGCTTCGATAAGCTGGTGGAAGAGGGTACCGACCCGGCATACGCGGAAAAACTGATTCAGTTCGGCTGGGAAACCATCACCGAAGCGCTGAAGCAGGGCGGTATTACGCTGATGATGGACCGTCTGTCCAACCCGGCAAAACTGCGTGCTTATGCGCTGTCTGAACAGCTGAAAACCATCATGGCGCCGCTGTTCCAGAAACATATGGACGACATCATCTCCGGCGAGTTCTCTTCCGGCATGATGGCTGACTGGGCGAACGACGATAAGAAACTGCTGACCTGGCGTGAAGAGACCGGTAAAACCGCGTTCGAAACCGCGCCACAGTATGAAGGTAAAATCGGCGAGCAGGAGTACTTCGATAAAGGCGTGCTGATGATCGCGATGGTGAAAGCGGGCGTTGAACTGGCGTTCGAAACCATGGTGGATTCCGGCATCATCGAAGAGTCTGCGTACTACGAATCACTGCACGAGCTGCCGCTGATTGCGAACACCATCGCCCGTAAGCGTCTGTACGAAATGAACGTGGTGATCTCTGATACCGCAGAATACGGTAACTACCTGTTCTCTTACGCCTGCGTACCGCTGCTGAAAGAGTTTATGACCACTCTGCAGACGGGCGACCTGGGTAAAGCGATTGCAGAAGGTGCCGTGGACAACGCGCAGCTGCGCGATGTGAACGAAGCGATTCGCAGCCACCAGATCGAGAAAGTGGGCCACAAACTGCGTGGCTACATGACCGATATGAAGCGTATCGCGGTAGCGGGTTAACAACTTTGTCGGGTGGCGCTTCGCTTACCCGACCTACAAAACCGTAAGATGTAGGCCGGGTAAGGCGCAGCCGCCACCCGGCTTTTTTATTTGCGATACAGCACTTTAATCACGTGGTAGCCGAACTGCGTGTGCAGCGGGCCGGTTGGCTCCAGTACCGGGCAGGAGAAGACCACTTTATCGAACGCCGGTACCATCTGACCCTGGCGGAATTCACCCAGATCGCCGCCGCGTTTGCCTGACGGACAGATGGAGTGCTTCTTCGCCAGTTTGCCGAAGTCGGCGCCGTTTTTGATCTGCTCCAGAAGATCCAGAGCCAGTTTCTCTTCTTTAACAAGAATATGCAGTGCTGCTGCTGTTTTTGCCATGATCGTGCCTTGAGTGGTATGGATTAGGCTCGCTATACTACCACGCTGTTATTCTCCCCTCCTGACTTTCATTGAGTGATCATTTATGCGTTTAAACCCCGGACAACAACAAGCCGTCGAATTTGTCACCGGACCGTGTCTGGTGCTGGCGGGGGCTGGATCCGGTAAAACCCGCGTGATCACCAACAAAATTGCGCACCTGATCCGCGGCTGTGGCTATCAGGCCCGGCATATTGCGGCGGTGACGTTTACCAATAAAGCGGCGCGTGAGATGAAAGAGCGTGTCGGCCAGACGCTGGGGCGCAAAGAGGCCCGGGGCCTGATGATCTCCACCTTCCACACGCTGGGGCTGGATATCATCAAACGCGAGTATGCGGCGCTGGGCATGAAGTCCAACTTCTCGCTCTTTGATGACACCGACCAGGTGGCGTTGCTCAAAGAGCTCACCGAGGGGCTGATCGAAGATGACAAGGTGCTGTTGCAGCAGCTGATCTCGACGATCTCAAACTGGAAAAACGATCTGATGACCCCGGCCCAGGCCGCGGCGATCGCCAAAGGCGAACGGGATCGCATCTTTGCCCACTGCTATGGTCTGTACGATGCGCACATGAAAGCGTGCAACGTGCTGGACTTCGACGACCTGATCCTGCTGCCGACGCTGCTGCTGCAGCGTAACGAAGAGGTTCGCGAGCGCTGGCAGAACAAAATCCGTTACCTGCTGGTGGATGAGTATCAGGACACCAACACCAGCCAGTACGAGCTGGTGAAGCTGCTGGTGGGGCAGCGTGCGCGTTTCACCGTGGTCGGCGATGATGACCAGTCAATTTACTCCTGGCGCGGCGCGCGTCCGCAAAACCTGGTGCTGCTGAGCAAAGATTTTCCAGCGCTGCAGGTGATTAAGCTGGAGCAGAACTACCGCTCCTCCGGACGTATCCTGAAGGCCGCAAACATCCTGATTGCCAATAACCCGCACGTGTTTGAGAAGCGTCTCTTCTCCGAGCTGGGCTACGGGACGGAGCTGAAAGTGCTCAGCGCCAACAACGAAGAGCATGAAGCGGAGCGCGTCACCGGTGAACTGATCGCCCATCACTTCGTCAATAAAACCGAATATAAGGATTACGCGATCCTCTATCGCGGGAATCACCAGTCGCGCGTCTTTGAAAAGATGCTGATGCAGAACCGCATTCCGTACAAAATCTCGGGCGGAACCTCGTTCTTCTCACGGCCAGAGATCAAAGACCTGCTGGCCTATCTGCGCGTACTCACTAACCCGGATGACGACAGCGCGTTTCTGCGCATTGTGAATACGCCAAAACGCGAGATTGGCCCGGCGACGCTGCAAAAACTCGGCGAGTGGGCGATGACGCGTAACAAAAGCCTGTTTACCGCCAGCTTCGACATGGGGCTAAGCCAGACGTTAACCGGTCGCGGCTATGATTCGCTAACGCGATTCACCCACTGGCTCGGCGAAGTGCAGCGTCTCGCGGAGCGCGAGCCGGTGGCGGCGGTGCGCGATCTCATTCACGGCATCGACTATGAGTCCTGGCTGTACGAAACTTCGGCCAGCCCGAAAGCCGCTGAGATGCGCATGAAGAACGTTAACCAGCTCTTCAGCTGGATGACCGAAATGCTGGAGGGCTCTGAAATCGACGAGCCGATGACCCTGACGCAGGTCGTCACCCGCTTTACCCTGCGCGACATGATGGAGCGCGGCGAGAGCGAAGAAGAGGCCGATCAGGTACAACTGATGACGCTGCACGCGTCAAAAGGTCTGGAATTCCCGTATGTCTATCTGGTTGGTATGGAAGAGGGGTTGTTACCGCATCAGAGCAGCATTGATGAAGACAACGTCGACGAGGAGCGCCGCCTGGCCTACGTGGGGATCACCCGCGCGCAGAAAGAGCTGACGTTCACACTGTGTAAAGAGCGCCGTCAGTATGGCGAACTTGTCCGCCCGGAGCCGAGCCGTTTCCTGCTGGAACTGCCGCAGGATGACCTGATCTGGGAGCAGGAACGCAAAGTAATTACTGCGGAAGAGCGGATGCACAAGGGGCAGGCTAACGTGGCGAACATTCGCGCCATGCTGGCAAAAGCCAAAGAGAAAGGATAAGGATGAGTAGGCCGGGTAAGGCGAAGCCGCCACCCGGCAATGTTCAGCGTATTACTTCACTTCCAGCACCCAGTGCACATAGCTCTGCCACTGGCACTCCTGATCGATCATCTCTGCCCCAAGCGGGTGACGTTCAATCCAGTTTTCCGGCAGCGTCAGCGACAGTTTTTCGTCATCAGCCACCAGGCCGATCGCAGGCAGCAAATCATCGCGACGGCGGCTGGCAAACAGAATCGCCAGACGCAGCAGGCGGCACAGATGTTCGGCCACACGCGGCGGTACGGCATTTTGCTGATGCAAAGACGAGAGATCAACGGCATTGGTCTGGTTCAGCAGCAGCGTTGCCAGCAATTTTTTCTGTGCGGGTGTATAGCCCGGTAAATCCAGGTTGCGCACCAGATACGCTGCATGAGCAGGAGCCTGCTTAAAATCAATACTCAGCCCCACTTCATGGAGCGCACAGGCGCTCAGCAGTAAATCGCGGCTCAGTGGTTCAAGATCCCAGACGTTAGCGACCTGATCGGCGAAGCGTGACGCCAGCTGCGATACGCGTCCTGCCTGATCGATATCAACCAGAAAACGACGCTGCACGTTGCGCAGGGTACGGCTGCGGATGTCCTGATCGACCGACAGATGCAGCATCCCGTAGACCAGACCTTCACGCAGCGCGCCGCCGGCCAGGGTCATACACTGGATGTTCAGTTCGGTGAAAATAGCGATCAGAATAGCCAGCCCGCTCGGGAAAACCAGCGCGCGTTCGAGCGTCAGGCCTTCAATTTCCAGCTCTTCAAGGCGTCCACACTGAATGGCGCGCTGTTTTAGCTGCTGAAGCTTGGCAAGCGTAATCCGCTCGTCCATTCCCTGCGCCATCATGATTTCCTGCAGGGCCTGCACGGTGCCCGACGCACCCACGCACACTTTCCAGCCGTGATAGCGCAGCTCGTCCATGACGGGACGTAGCACCTCGCGCGCCGCATTTTCTGCCTCGTCGAAGTTCTCTTTACCCAGATTACGATCGGTAAAGTAGCGCTCAAGCCAGGTCACGCAGCCCATAGACAGGCTGAACAGCGACGTTGCCTGCGCGCCGGTGCCGGTCACCAGCTCGGTACTGGCACCGCCGATATCCACCACCAGGCGGCGATCGTCACCCCCCGTGGTATGTGCAACCCCCTGATAGATCAGGCGAGCTTCTTCTTCACCGCTGATAACCTGAACCGGGCAACCGAGAATTTCCTGCGCTCTGGCAATAAAATCCACGGCGTTAACCGCCAGGCGGAGTGTCGCGGTGGCGACGACGGTGATTTGGGCATGCGGGATATCCTGCAGACGCTCGGCAAAGAGTCGCAGACACTGCCAGCCACGTTCCATGGCTTCAGGTGAGAGGTGATTGTCGCTGCTCAGGCCCGCCGCGAGGCGGACCTTGCGCTTAATGCGCGTCAGCGTTTGTATGCTTCCTGCCACCTCGCGCACAACCAGCATATGAAAACTATTCGAACCGAGATCGATTGCTGCATAAAGCGAGGTGGAGCTGAGCATATTTTCTTAACCTGAACGACGACGATTACGCGGTGCGCCGCCTGAACGACGCGGTCCATTGCCGGAGCGTGGGCGGGTTAGACGCTTAGGCGGCGGCAGTTCGCTTAACAGCGCTTCCGGATTGTATTTGCTCTGCGGAATAGAGTGACCGATATAGGTCTCAATGGCCGGAAGATTCAGCGCATACTCTTCACACGCAAGGCTAATCGAATGACCACTTGCGCCCGCACGACCGGTACGACCGATACGGTGTACGTAGTCTTCACAGTCGTCTGGCAGATCGTAGTTAAAGACGTGCGTTACGGCTGGAATGTGTAAACCACGTGCAGCCACGTCGGTGGCGACCAGAATATCGAGATCGCCACGGGTGAACTCTTCGAGAATTCGCAGGCGTTTTTTCTGCGCGACGTCGCCAGTCAACAGGCCAACACGGTGGCCGTCTGCAGCCAGATGGCCCCAGATGTCTTCACAGCGGTGTTTGGTGTTCGCGAAGATAATGGCGCGATCTGGCCACTCTTCTTCAATCAGCGTTTGCAGCAGGCGCATCTTCTCTTCATTCGAAGGATAGAAGAGCTCTTCTTTAATGCGGTGACCCGTTTTCTGCTCCGGTTCCACTTCCACGTACTCGGCGTTGTTCATCTGTTCGAACGCCAGTTCGCGCACACGGTAGGAGAGGGTTGCAGAGAACAGCATATTCAGGCGCTGGGTAGCCGGAGGCATACGACGGAACAGCCAGCGGATGTCTTTAATGAAGCCCAGATCGTACATACGGTCAGCTTCATCGAGCACCACAACCTGGATGGCACCGAGGTTAATGTGGTTCTGTTTGGCGTAATCGATAAGACGGCCGGTGGTACCGATCAGGATATCCACACCGCTTTCCAGTACTTTCAGCTGTTTATCGTAGCCGTCGCCGCCATAGGCCAGGCCCAGCTTCAGGCCGGTAGCCTGCGCCAGGGGTTCAGCGTCTGCGTGGATCTGTACCGCCAGTTCTCGCGTCGGGGCCATAATTAGCGCGCGCGGCTGGTTAACTTTGCGGTCTGCAATCGCTGGGTGAGAAAGTAAATAATGAAACGTTGACGTTAAAAACGCCATCGTTTTGCCGGTACCGGTTTGCGCCTGCCCGGCAACATCGCGACCGGCCAGCGTCAGCGGCAGCGCGAGGGCCTGAATGGGCGTGCAGTTATGAAACCCTTTATTTTCAAGGGCTTCAATCACCTTCGGGTGCAGCGCGAAGTCGGAAAACTTCTGTTCTGTTAAATGTGTTTTGCTCATAGTGTGGTAGAATATCAGCTTACTATTGCTTTACGAAAGCGTATCCGGTGAAATAAAGTCAACCTTTAGTTGGTTAATGCGACATCAACACGTCGTTGGTGGAGACAAAACCAACGTACCAGGCTTATTCCTGTGGAGTTATATATGAGCGATAAAATTATTCACCTGACTGACGACAGTTTTGACACGGACGTACTTAAGGCTGACGGGCTGATCCTCGTCGATTTCTGGGCTGAATGGTGTGGTCCTTGCAAAATGATCGCCCCGATTCTGGATGAGATCGCCGACGAATATCAGGGCAAACTGACCGTTGCCAAGCTGAACATCGACCAGAACCCGGGCACCGCACCAAAATACGGTATCCGTGGCATTCCGACCCTGCTGCTGTTCAAAAACGGCGAAGTGGCGGCGACCAAAGTGGGCGCGCTGTCTAAAGGTCAACTGAAAGAGTTCCTGGACGCTAACCTGGCGTAAGGTTTCTCCGCTGCGCGTTCAGAGCTCCCGGCTAAATGATCTGGAACTCTGGACGCCCGGCTGAAGTCGTGCTAAGTTAGCTATGACTTCGTTTTAAACATATCTTGTTGTTTGAATCTTGTTTTACCCGATACTTCCCGCTGTTGACATATCCAGTGCGTGAAGTGGCTAAATTCCGGGCTTGTCACTCAATCCGTCTTGTCGTTTCAGTTCTGCGTTCTTTCCCTGTGACCAGACAGCGAACAGACATGAGTTGATGGCCGCTAAACAGGCATGGATGACCCTGCCATACCATTCACAACATTAAGTTCGAGAATCACCCCGAGTTTAAGAACCCACACCATTATGAATCTTACCGAATTAAAGAATACGCCGGTTTCTGAGCTGATCACTCTCGGCGAAAATATGGGGCTGGAAAACCAGGCTCGTATGCGCAAGCAGGACATCATTTTCGCCATCCTGAAGCAGCACGCTAAGAGTGGCGAAGATATCTTTGGCGACGGTGTGCTGGAGATATTGCAAGACGGTTTTGGTTTCCTCCGCTCTGCAGACAGCTCCTACCTCGCCGGCCCTGACGACATCTACGTATCCCCCAGCCAAATCCGCCGTTTCAACCTCCGCACTGGTGACACCATTTCAGGTAAGATTCGTCCTCCTAAAGAGGGTGAACGCTACTTTGCGCTGTTGAAAGTGAATGAAGTTAACTTCGACAAACCGGAAAACTCGCGTAATAAGATCCTCTTTGAGAACTTAACGCCGCTGCACGCGAACTCTCGCCTGCGCATGGAACGTGGTAACGGTTCGACCGAAGACTTAACCGCGCGTGTTCTGGATCTGGCATCACCTATTGGTCGCGGCCAGCGTGGTCTGATTGTGGCGCCGCCAAAAGCGGGTAAAACCATGCTGCTGCAGAACATCGCACAGAGCATCGCCTATAACCACCCAGACTGCGTGCTGATGGTGCTGCTGATTGACGAACGTCCGGAAGAAGTGACCGAGATGCAGCGTCTGGTTAAAGGTGAAGTGGTTGCTTCAACCTTCGATGAGCCAGCATCTCGCCACGTTCAGGTTGCGGAAATGGTTATCGAGAAGGCAAAACGCCTGGTTGAGCACAAGAAAGACGTGATCATCCTGCTCGACTCCATCACCCGTCTGGCGCGTGCCTACAACACCGTGGTGCCAGCGTCTGGTAAAGTGCTGACCGGTGGTGTGGATGCTAACGCCCTGCATCGTCCGAAGCGCTTCTTCGGTGCTGCACGTAACGTGGAAGAGGGCGGCAGCCTGACCATCATCGCGACGGCGCTGATCGATACCGGTTCCAAAATGGACGAAGTGATTTACGAAGAGTTTAAAGGTACAGGCAACATGGAACTGCACCTCTCTCGTAAGATCGCTGAAAAACGCGTCTTCCCGGCTATCGACTACAACCGTTCCGGTACCCGTAAAGAAGAGCTGCTCACCACTCAGGAAGAGCTGCAGAAAATGTGGATCCTGCGCAAAATCATCCATCCAATGGGTGAAATCGACGCGATGGAGTTCCTCATTAATAAACTGGCGATGACCAAAACCAACGACGATTTCTTCGACATGATGAAACGCTCGTAACGCAAATAAAGCCAGCGAACGCCACGTTTTTACGTGGCGTTTTTCTTTTATGGACTATACGCTAGTACCACCTACTCCCAATTTTGACGTGTAGGTGTAACAATAAGACGATTCGTAGAGTAAAAACATTAATAGCTTGAATAATATACAAATGAGGTCACAAGAGGTTTACTTTTACCTTCGGGCTATGAGCCTTCATGGTTATACTTCCGAGACTAACATTTGTTGAGAATCCATTGTGAACCTATTCGATACGTTTACTGATCTAACCAGTATTTTTTTATTCACCACCTGTTTTCTGTTTATTGCGCGTAAGGTGGCGAAATACGTGGGGTTAGTGGATAAACCCAACTTCCGGAAACGTCATCAGGGTATGATCCCCCTGGTGGGTGGTATCTCAGTATTTGCTGGTATTTGCTATGCCTTCGCAATTGCTAACTACTATGTCCCACATGTCAAATTATACCTGATGTGTTCAACGGTACTGGTTATCGTCGGCGCGCTTGACGATCGTTATGACATCAGCGTTAAAATTCGCGCCTTTGTGCAGGCGGCAGTTGGCATTGCCATGATGGTCTCAGCAAAACTCTACTTGAGTAGCCTGGGCTATATTTTTGGCTCGTGGGAGATGGTGCTCGGCCCATTCGGCTATTTTCTGACGCTTTTCGCCGTATGGGTCGCTATAAACGCATTCAACATGGTCGATGGTATTGATGGCTTGCTGGGGGGACTCTCCTGCGTCTCATTTGCCGCGATCGGTTTTATTTTGTGGTTTGACGGACAATATAGTCTTGCTATGTGGTGCTTCGCCATGATTGCCGCCATCCTGCCTTATATCCTGTTAAACCTCGGTGCGCTGGGGCGTCGCTATAAAGTCTTTATGGGTGATGCGGGCAGTACACTCATTGGGTTTACCGTCATCTGGATTTTACTGGAAACGACTCAGGGACAAGTCCATCCTATCAGCCCTGTTACCGCGTTGTGGATTATCGCTATCCCGTTAATGGATATGGTTGCGATAATGTATCGCCGCTTGCGCAAAGGGATGAGTCCCTTCTCAGCCGACCGACAGCATATTCATCATTTGATCATGCGAGCTGGATTCACCTCCAGACAGGCATTTGTTTTGATAACCGTGGCGGCTGCTATCCTTGCGGGAGTGGGTGTTGCCGCGGAGTATGCTCATTTTGTGCCAGAATGGGTCATGTTGGCATTATTCTTGCTGGCATTTTTCCTGTACGGCTACTGCATTAAGCGCGCATGGAAAGTGGCGCGGTTCATAAAACGTATTAAACGCCGGATGCGTCGTAACAGTGGCAAAAACACAACATTAACTAAGTAAAACCGGGACTATGATGACTCAACCGTTGGCGGGAGCGAAATCAGTGGTAACAGAGAATGAACTGGATATTCGGGGTTTGTTTCGCGTGTTATGGGCAGGCAAACTTTGGATTGCGGGGATCGCGCTGGGATTTGCACTGTTAGCGCTGGCCTATACGTTCTTTGCAAAACAGGAATGGAGCGCCACGGCAATCACGGACAAACCAACGGTTAACATGCTTGGGGGATACTATTCCCAGCAGCAATTCCTGCGAAACCTGGATATCAAAGCCAACCTCGCCACGCCAGATCAGGTTTCCGTTATGGATGAGGCCTATAAAGAGTTTGTGATGCAACTGGCTTCGTGGGATACGCGTCGCGACTTCTGGTCCCAGACGGATTACTACAAGCAGCGTCGGGTTGATAACACCAAAGCCGATGCCGCCCTGCTGGACGATCTGATTAACAATATTCAGTTTATGCCGGGCGACGCGCTGCGTAACGTGAATGACAGCGTCAAGCTGATTGCAGAAACCGCGCCGGATGCCAACAACCTGTTGCGTCAATACGTCGCGTTTGCCAGCCAGCGTGCCGCAAGCCATCTTAACGAAGAGCTTAAAGGCGCCTGGGCGGCCCGTACCATCCAGATGAAAGCCCAGGTGAAACGTCAGGAAGAGGTGGCTAAAGCGATTTTCACTCGCCGTGTACACAACATTGAGCAGGCGCTGAAAATTGCGGAACAGCACAATATTTCTCGTAGTGAGACGGACGTGCCGGCTGATGAACTGCCTGACTCTGAAATGTTCCTTCTTGGTCGCCCTATGCTGCAGGCACGCCTGGAAAATCTCCAGGCCGTCGGTCCTGATGTTGACCTCGATTACGATCAAAATCGCGCGATGCTCAATACGCTTAATGTCGGTCCCTCTCTGGACCCGCGTTTTCAGACCTATCGTTATTTGCGAACGCCTGAAGAACCTGTAAAACGCGACAGTCCGCGTCGTGCATTCCTGATGATCATGTGGGGGATTGTCGGTGCACTGGCGGGCGCTGGCGTGGCGTTAACGCGTCGTCGCACAAACTAAGAATGCCGTCTACGATGAAGGCTGCGGCCTTCATCGCCTAATCGAAGAGAATCGATGTGAAAGTACTAACCGTATTTGGCACCAGGCCGGAGGCCATTAAGATGGCACCTCTGGTTCATGCCCTGGCCAGCGATCCTGATATTGAAGCGAAAGTCTGCGTCACGGCCCAGCACCGTGAGATGCTTGACCAGGTCTTAACGCTCTTTTCCATCGTCCCGGATTACGACCTTAATATTATGAAACCGGGGCAAGGCTTGACGGAGATAACCTGTCGCATACTGCAAGATCTCAAGCCGATCCTGGAGTCATTCAAGCCTGACGTGGTGCTGGTACACGGAGATACCACCACTACCGTGGCGACCAGCCTGGCCGCGTTTTATCAACGTATTCCCGTGGGGCATGTCGAGGCGGGTCTGCGTACCGGCAATCTGTATTCGCCGTGGCCGGAGGAAGCCAACCGCACGCTAACGGGCCACCTGGCGATGTACCACTTTGCGCCAACGGAAAACTCGCGTCAGAACCTGCTGCGTGAAAATATCGCCGATAACAAAATCTTTGTGACCGGCAATACGGTCATCGATGCGTTAATTTGGGTACGTGACCGCGTCCTCGCAAACGACGATCTTAAGAAAGAACTCGCTGCCCGCTATCCCTTCCTGCACAACGGTAAAAAAAGCATACTGGTGACGGGCCACCGACGCGAAAGCTTTGGCCGGGGCTTTGAGCAAATCTGTCACGCGCTGGCTGAAATCGCCGCGCAGAACGACGATGTGCAGATTGTCTATCCGGTCCATCTCAATCCTAACGTCAGCGAACCGGTTAACCGCATCCTGGGTCATGTTGAAAATGTCCTTCTGATTGAACCGCAGGACTACCTGCCGTTTGTCTGGCTGATGAACCATGCCTGGCTGATCCTTACCGATTCCGGCGGCATTCAGGAGGAAGCGCCGTCTCTCGGCAAGCCGGTTCTGGTGATGCGTGAAACCACTGAACGTCCGGAAGCGGTCAAAGCCGGGACGGTGCGTCTGGTTGGCACCAACGCGCAGCTCATTGTCGAAGAGGTTACGCGCCTTCTGCATGACGATGAAACGTATCAGGCGATGAGCCGGGCCCATAATCCTTATGGAGACGGGCAGGCTTGTGGCCGTATTTTGCATGCACTTAAACACAATCAGGTATCGCTATGAGTTTTACTACCCTCTCTGTCATTGGTCTTGGCTACATCGGCTTGCCCACCGCGGCGGCGTTTGCCTCTCGTCAGAAACAGGTTGTCGGTGTGGATATCAACGCCCGCGCGGTGGAAACCATTAACCGTGGCGAAATTCATATTGTCGAGCCCGATCTGGATCGTGTAGTGAAAGAGGCGGTGGAGGGCGGCTTCCTGCGTGCCAGCACGACGCCCGTTGAAGCGGATGCCTACCTGATTGCCGTTCCAACGCCCTTTAAAGGCGACCATGAGCCCGACATGGTCTACGTCGAGGCGGCGGCGAAGTCCATTGCCCCTGTGCTGAAGAAAGGGGCGCTGGTGATTCTGGAATCGACCTCTCCCGTCGGCGCTACCGAGCAGATGGCGCAGTGGCTGGCCGACGCGCGCCCTGATTTAAGCTTCCCGCAACAGGCGGGGGAGCAGGCAGATATCAATATCGCCTACTGCCCGGAGCGCGTACTCCCGGGCCAGGTCATGGTCGAACTGATTAAAAACGACCGCGTCATTGGCGGTATGACGCCCGTCTGTTCCGAACGCGCCAGCGCGCTGTACAAGATTTTCCTGGAAGGCGAATGCGTGGTGACCAACTCCCGCACTGCCGAGATGTGTAAGCTGACGGAAAACAGCTTCCGCGACGTCAATATCGCCTTTGCGAACGAACTGTCGCTGATCTGCGCCGATCAGGGAATTAACGTCTGGGAGCTGATTAGCCTGGCGAACCGCCATCCGCGCGTCAACATTCTCCAGCCAGGCCCTGGCGTGGGTGGACACTGTATCGCCGTCGATCCGTGGTTTATTGTTGCGCAGAACCCAGCGCAGGCGCGCCTGATTCGCACCGCCCGTGAAGTCAATGACAGCAAACCTCACTGGGTGCTCAATCAGGTCAAAACCACGGTAGCGGATTGTCTCGCAGAGAGCGGCAAGCGCGCCAGCGAGCTGAAAATTGCCTGCTTTGGTCTGGCCTTCAAACCTAATATTGACGACCTGCGTGAAAGCCCGGCGATGGAAATTGCTCAGATGATTGCCGAATGGCACAAGGGTGAAACGCTGGTGGTTGAGCCGAATATTCACGAACTGCCGGCAAAACTGGCGGGGCACTGCACGCTGACAGCGCTGGATGAGGCGCTGGCGACGGCGGACGTACTGGTGCTGCTGGTGGATCATAAAGCGTTTAAAGCGACGCCTGGTGATGCGGTGCGTCAGCAGTATGTGGTTGATACCAAAGGCGTCTGGCGTTGAACAGCCTGAACGGGGTACTTGAGCCCCTGCAGTGGGAGAGTGCCTTTTTCGGCCTGCCGTCGGCGATTGTGCGCCTGCGCGATGATGCGCCGGTACTGGCTGAATCAGATTTGAACGCCTGGCAACGGATTCAGGCGAAGATCCCGGCGGACCGTACCGACCTGCTTGACGCGCTCCAGCAACGCGGCTTTCAGCTGGTTGAAGGTGAGGCAGACCTTTCCATAACCCTCACCCGGCATGATGCGCCCGGTGCGGAAATGGCAACCGAACAGGATATTCCCGTGCTGCGTCAGATGGCGGCTCAGGCGTTTGCGCAGAGTCGCTTTCGTACGCCCTGGTATGCACCTGACGATAGCGGACGTTTCTATGCCCAGTGGATAGAGAATGCGGTTAAAGGCACCTTTGATCACGTCTGCCTGGTTTTCCGCGCAGGGGACGGTCAACTCCAGGGGTTCGTCTCGCTTCGCAAGCTCAACGCGTGCGAGGCGCGTATTGGCTTATTAGCCGGGCGTGGCATGGGTGAGAAGCTCATGCAGGCGGCGCTGCACTGGGCGCAGCAGCAGCAGGTTGAGACGCTGCGGGTGGCGACCCAGGTGGGCAACACCGCCGCGCTTAAACGTTATATTGCGAGTGGTGCCAACATCGACGCCACCGCCTACTGGTTATACAGGTGACAAGATGATTCCATTTAACGCACCACCCGTCGTCGGAACGGAACTCGACTATATGCAGTCTGCCATGGGCAGCGGCAAACTCTGCGGTGACGGCGGTTTTACCCGTCGCTGTCAGCAGTGGATGGAACAGCGTTTTCGCAGCGCCAAAGTGCTGCTGACCCCGTCCTGTACGGCATCGCTGGAAATGGCCGCGCTGCTGCTGGATATCCAGCCCGGCGATGAAGTGATCATGCCGAGCTACACCTTCGTTTCCACGGCGAACGCGTTTGTCCTGCGCGGGGCGAAAATCGTCTTTGTGGATATCCGCCCGGATACCATGAACATTGATGAGACGCTGATTGAAGCGGCGATCACCGACAAAACGCGCGCGATCGTGCCGGTTCACTACGCGGGCGTGGCCTGTGAAATGGACACCATCATGGCCATCGCCAAAAAACATAACCTGTTTGTGGTGGAAGATGCCGCCCAGGGCGTGATGTCGACCTACAAGGGACGCGCGCTGGGCACCATCGGCCATATCGGCTGCTTTAGCTTCCACGAAACCAAAAACTACACGGCAGGCGGAGAAGGTGGTGCGACGCTGATTAACGACCGGGCGCTCGTGGAGCGTGCGGAGGTGATCCGCGAAAAAGGCACCAACCGCAGCCAGTTCTTCCGCGGCCAGGTCGACAAATACACCTGGCGCGATATTGGCTCCAGCTATCTGATGGCGGATCTGCAGGCCGCGTACCTGTGGGCGCAGCTGGAAGCCGCGGATCGCATCAACCTGCAGCGCCTCTCCCTGTGGCAAACCTATTACGATGCGCTTGAGCCTCTGGCCAAAGCCGGGCGTATTGAGCTGCCGACTATCCCGGCAGATTGCGTCCACAACGCGCACATGTTCTACATCAAGCTGCGCGATAACGACGACCGGAGCGAGCTTATCGCCTGGCTGAAAGAAGCCGAAATTATGGCGGTGTTCCACTATATTCCGCTGCACTCCAGCCCGGCGGGCGAAGCGTTTGGAACGTTCGCGGGTGAAGACCGTTACACCACCAAAGAAAGTGAGCGGTTGCTTCGTCTGCCTCTGTTCTACAACCTCGCGCCAGTTAACCAGCGTACGGTGATTAATACCCTTCTGAGCTATTTCGGCTGATATGTCTCTGGCAAAAGCATCGGTGTGGACCGCCGCGTCCACGCTTGTAAAAATTGGCGCCGGGCTGCTGGTCGTCAAGCTGCTGGCTGTCTCATTTGGCCCCTCTGGCGTGGGGCTGGCGGGTAATTTCCGCCAGCTTGTCACCGTCCTTGGGGTGCTGGCCGGTGCCGGTATCTTCAACGGCGTGACCAAATACGTTGCGCAGTATCATGATGATGCGGCCCAGCTTCGCAGGGTCGTGGGCACCTCCTCGGCGATGGTCACGGTTTTTTCGACCCTGATGGCGATTATCTTTCTGCTGGCGGCGGCGCCCATCAGCCAGGGATTATTCGGTCACACCCACTATCAGGGGCTGGTGCGTCTGGTCGCATTGGTTCAGATGGGGATTGCCTGGGCTAACCTGCTGCTGGCGCTGATGAAAGGGTTTCGTGATGCGGCCGGAAACGCGATTGCGTTAATCCTGGGCAGCGTTATCGGCGTGATTGCCTATTATTTCTGCTATCGCCTGGGGGGCTACGAAGGCGCACTGCTGGGGCTGGCGCTGGTTCCGGCGCTGGTGGTTGTGCCTGCGGCATTTATGCTGATGCGTCGGGGCGTCATCCCCCTGAGCTTCCTCAAGCCGCAATGGGACACGCTGCTTGCCAGCCAACTGGGTAAATTTACCCTGATGGCGCTCATCACCTCCGTCACGCTGCCGGTGGCCTACGTGATGATGCGTAACCTGCTGGCGGCGCATTATAGCTGGGATGAAGTGGGGATCTGGCAGGGCGTAAGCAGTATTTCCGACGCTTATCTCCAGTTTATTACGGCATCCTTTAGCGTTTATTTGCTGCCAACCTTATCGCGTTTGACCTCCAGACAGGATATTACGCGTGAGATTTTCCGATCGCTGCGCTTTGTATTGCCGGCTGTTGCGGCTGCCAGCTTTACCGTCTGGCTATTGCGCGATGTCGCCATCTGGCTGCTGTTTTCGGCGAAGTTCATCGCCATGCGCGATCTCTTTGCCTGGCAGCTGGTGGGTGATGTACTGAAAGTGGGGGCTTACGTTTTCGGCTATCTGGTGATAGCAAAAGCCTCCCTGCGGCTGTATATCCTGGCGGAAATTAGCCAGTTTGCATTACTGACCTCGTTCTCGCACTGGCTGATACCCGCGCACGGCGCGCTGGGGGCGGCTCAGGCCTACATGGCAACCTATATCGTTTATTTCGCCGCCTGTTGCGGTGTATTTTTATTGTGGCGTAAACGCGCATGACTGCACTGATTCACATCCTGGGATCGGATATCCCACACCATAACCAGACCGTTTTGCGGTTCTTCAACGACGAGCTGGCATCGGGGGATCCTGATGCGCGTGAGTTTATGGTTGCAGGTCAGGATAAGGGCCTGAGCGAGGCATTTCCGGCGCTGACGATTCGCTTCTGGCCAGATAAGGCCACGCTGGCAAAGGCGGTCGTTGCCAGGGCGAAAGCCGACCGCGAGCAACGATTTTTCTTCCACGGGCAGTTTAACACCGGCCTGTGGCTGGCGCTTCTCAGCGGAGGGATTAAACCCTCCCAGTGCAGCTGGCATATCTGGGGAGCCGATCTTTATGAAGTCTCCCGCGGCTGGAAATTCCGTCTTTTCTATCCATTGCGCCGCATGGCGCAGGGGCGCGTGGGCTGCGTTTTTGCTACCCGCGGCGATCTCAACTATTTTGCTAAACAGCACCCCAACGTGCGCGGCGAGTTGCTTTATTTCCCCACCCGCATGGATCCGGCGCTGAACGCCATGGCCAATGACGCGGTGCGTGAAGGCAAGCTGACGATCCTGGTGGGGAATTCCGGCGATCGCAGTAACGAACATGTCGCGGCGCTCAGGGCGGTGCATCAGCAGTTTGGCGACACGGTGAACGTGGTGGTGCCGATGGGCTATCCCGCCAACAATAACGCCTACATTGACGAGGTTCGCCAGCAGGGACTGGCGCTGTTTAGCGCAGAAAATCTGCACATCCTCAGCGATAAGCTGGAATTTGAGGAATATCTCGCACTGCTGAGAAAATGCGATCTCGGCTATTTCATCTTTGCCCGACAGCAGGGAATTGGCACACTGTGTCTGCTGATTCAGGCGGGGGTACCGTGCGTGCTCAACCGCGACAACCCGTTCTGGCAGGACATGGCCGAGCAGCATATTCCGGTGCTGTTTACCTCAGACACGCTGAACGTCGAGGTGGTACGTGAAGCTCAACGTCAGCTCACGCTGGTGGATAAAAACAGCATCGATTTTTTCAGCCCGAATTATCTCACGCCGTGGCACCGCGCGCTGCGTATCGCTTCAGGAGACAAAGCATGAGTCAGTTGCAATTCAGCGGCTTACTGGTTGTCTGGCTTCTGAGCGCCCTGTTTATCGCCACGCTCACCTGGTTTGAATTCCGCCGGGTGCGCTTCAACTTTAACGTCTTCTTCTCGTTACTGTTCCTGCTGACGTTCTTTTTCGGCTTCCCGCTCACCAGCATTCTGGTCTTCCGTTTTGACGTGAGCGTCGCGCCGCCGGATATTCTGCTCCAGGCGCTTCTGGCGGCGACCTGCTTCTATGCGGTCTACTACGTCACCTATAAAACGCGTCTGCGTTCAGCGCAGACAGCTGCCCCGCGTCGGGCGCTCTTTACCATGAATAGGGTGGAAACCCACCTGACATGGGTGATGCTGATGACCATCGCCCTGGTCAGCGTCGGCATCTTCTTCATGCATAACGGCTTCCTGCTGTTTAAGCTTCACTCCTACAGCCAGATTTTTTCGGCCGAGGTTTCGGGCGTAGCGCTTAAGCGTTTCTTCTACTTCTTCATCCCGGCGATGCTGGTGATCTTCTTCCTGCGCCAGGACAGCAAAGCGTGGCTGTTCTTCCTGGTGAGTACCGTCGCGTTTGGCATCCTGACCTACATGATTGTGGGCGGCACGCGCGCGAACATTATCATCGCCTTCGCCATCTTCCTGTTTATCGGCATCATCCGCGGCTGGATCTCGCTGTGGATGCTGGTTGCGGCAGGCGTGTTTGGCATCGTGGGGATGTTCTGGCTGGCGCTGAAGCGGTACGGAATGAACGTGGCGGGTGATGAGGCGTTTTATACGTTCCTCTACCTCACGCGCGATACGTTCTCGCCGTGGGAAAACCTGGCATTACTGCTGCAAAACTACGACAAGATTGATTTCCAGGGGCTGGCGCCGATTGTTCGCGACTTCTACGTCTTTATCCCTTCCTGGCTATGGCCGGATCGTCCTGGTGTTGTGCTCAATACCGCGAACTATTTTACCTGGGAAGTGCTGAACAACCATTCCGGTCTGGCAATTTCACCCACGCTGATCGGTTCCCTGGTGGTGATGGGCGGGGCGTGGTTCATTCTGCCCGGGGCGGTTGCCGTGGGGCTGATCATCAAGTGGTTCGACTGGCTTTACGTGCGTGGCAACGAAGAGACCAACCGCTATAAAGCGGCCATTTTGCACAGTTTCTGCTTTGGTGCCATTTTCAATATGATCGTTCTGGCGCGCGAAGGGCTGGACTCGTTCGTTTCGCGCGTAGTGTTCTTCATGGTTGTTTTCGGCGTCTGCCTGTTATTGGCCAAACTGTTGTACTGGCTGTTTGACAGCGCCGGGCTTGTGCACAAGCGCGAGCGGCAGGGCAGCACAACGCTGTCGCAAGTCTGAGTAAGGATAGTAATGACTGATAGAATTTCTGCACCGCGCTATGCGCTACGTGGCCTGCAGCTTATTGGCTGGCGCGACATGCAGCACGCGCTGGACTTTCTGTTCGCCGACGGCCAGATGAAATCCGGTACGCTGGTGGCCATCAACGCGGAAAAAATGCTGGCGGTTGAGGATAACGCGGAAGTCAAAAGCCTGATTGAAGCGGCCGAATTTAAATACGCGGACGGGATCAGCGTGGTCCGCTCTATCCGTAAAAAGTATCCTGACGCTAATGTTTCCCGCGTCGCGGGGGCCGATCTCTGGGAGCAGCTTATGGCCCGCGCAGGCGCGCAGGGTACGCCCGTGTTCCTGATTGGCGGAAAGCCGGAGATACTGGCCCAGACGGAGGAGAAACTGCGTCGTCAATGGAATGTTAATATTGTCGGCAGCCAGGATGGTTACTTCAAACCGGAAGATCGGCAGACGCTGTTTGAGCGCGTTCGTGACAGCGGGGCAAAGATTGTCACCGTGGCGATGGGGTCCCCGCGCCAGGAGATTCTGATGCGTGACTGCCGCCTGGTCTGCCCGGATGCCCTCTACATGGGCGTCGGCGGCACGTACGACGTCTTTACCGGCCACGTTAAGCGTGCGCCAACCGTCTGGCAATATCTTGGGCTGGAGTGGCTGTATCGTCTGCTATCGCAACCGACACGCATTAAACGACAGATCCGTCTGCTTCGCTACCTCGTCTGGCATTACACCGGAAAAATGTAATCAAAATGTAGCGCGATATGCTATTCGCGCTGCAACTCGCCTGCAAAACTGCTGATAATCTGTGCAATGCATTCATTTTTTTAATGCATCGTTTGCCATTTGGCAGATTTTAAGAAACCATTCGCACCGTATTTTAGTCCCCCTAAAAAACAATACCCGGTCTTAAGCCGGGAAACAGCAAACACAATCGAGGATCTATGGCAGAGAAAAAACCGGAGCTGCAGCGTGGGCTGGAAGCTCGTCATATTGAACTGATAGCGCTGGGCGGCACTATCGGCGTGGGCCTGTTTATGGGCTCCGCAAGCACGCTCAAGTGGGCAGGCCCTTCCGTATTACTGGCGTACATTATCGCCGGGCTGTTTGTTTTCTTCATCATGCGTTCCATGGGCGAAATGCTCTTCCTGGAGCCGGTAACCGGCTCTTTCGCCGTTTACGCGCATCGTTATATGAGCCCGTTCTTCGGCTACCTGACGGCCTGGTCATACTGGTTTATGTGGATGGCGGTGGGCATCTCAGAAATCACCGCGATAGGGGTCTACGTCCAGTTCTGGTTCCCGGATATGGCTCAGTGGATACCCGCGCTCATTGCCGTGGGGCTGGTGGCGCTGGCAAACCTGGCCGCCGTGCGTCTTTACGGTGAGATCGAGTTCTGGTTTGCGATGATCAAAGTCACCACCATCATCGTGATGATTGTCGTCGGCCTGGGCGTGATTTTCTTCGGCTTTGGCAACGGTGGACATGCTATCGGCTTTGGTAACCTGACCGAAAACGGCGGCTTCTTTGCCGGCGGCTGGAAGGGCTTCCTGACGGCGCTGTGTATCGTTGTAGCGTCGTACCAGGGCGTAGAGCTGATCGGTATTACCGCCGGTGAAGCGAAAAATCCACAGGTCACGCTGCGTAGCGCGGTGGGCAAAGTGCTGTGGCGCATCCTGATTTTCTATGTGGGCGCCATCTTCGTTATCGTGACCATCTTCCCGTGGAACGAAATAGGCTCGACGGGCAGCCCGTTTGTTTTAACCTTCGCCAAAATTGGTATCACGGCGGCGGCGGGCATCATCAACTTTGTGGTCCTGACGGCCGCGTTGTCAGGCTGTAACAGTGGGATGTACAGCTGTGGGCGTATGCTCTATGCGCTCTCGAAGAATAACCAGCTGCCTGCGGCAATGAGTAAAGTTTCACGTGCCGGGGTGCCGGTGGCGGGCGTGGCGGTCTCCATTGCAATCCTGCTGATTGGATCTTGCCTGAATTACATCATTCCTAATCCGCAGCGGGTGTTCGTTTACGTCTACAGCGCCAGCGTCCTTCCGGGCATGGTGCCGTGGTTTGTTATCCTCATCAGCCAGCTGCGTTTCCGTCATGCGCATAAAAAGGCGATTGAAAGCCATCCGTTCCGTTCAATTCTGTTCCCCTATGCGAACTATTTGACGATGGCGTTCCTGATTTGCGTATTAATCGGAATGTACTTTAATGAAGATACCCGCATGTCGCTGTTTGTCGGGGTGATCTTCCTGGCCGCCGTGACGGCTGCCTATAAGCTTTTTGGCCTGGGTCGCCGTGCCACCACGCAGAAAGTGGAGGAATAAGCGGCAAAATGTGCAAACCATAACCAAACGCGCATTTTTTTCAAAAAAGCACTAGACAGCGGGGACGGAGGTACGTAATATCCAGCCCCGCAACGGCGCTAAGCGCCCGTAGCTCAGCTGGATAGAGCGCTGCCCTCCGGAGGCAGAGGTCTCAGGTTCGAATCCTGTCGGGCGCGCCATTTTAGTCCCGGCGCTAGAGCTGCGGTGGTCTGAGAAGTAGTCAGTACCGCGTGAAAGAATACAGTGGTGGCTATAGCTCAGTTGGTAGAGCCCTGGATTGTGATTCCAGTTGTCGTGGGTTCGAATCCCATTAGCCACCCCATTATTGAAAGAGTTGTGAATTGCGAAGGTGGCGGAATTGGTAGACGCGCTAGCTTCAGGTGTTAGTGTCCTTAGGATGTGGGGGTTCGAGTCCCCCCCCTCGCACCACGACTTTTTAAATGAATTGAACTAAAAATTCAAAAAAGCAGTACATCGGCGAGTAGCGCAGCTTGGTAGCGCAACTGGTTTGGGACCAGTGGGTCGGAGG
>ERZ1034939.315-NODE-315-length-32794-cov-36.644522_pt1 | contig 32794 bp, 41 predicted proteins | sample MGYA00520626_ERZ1034939 | MGnify/ENA primary metagenome ERZ1034939 (study PRJEB33766, sample SAMN09781751) | gut metagenome | biome: gut microbiome | host: Homo sapiens | place: Madagascar | study: EMG produced TPA metagenomics assembly of the PRJNA485056 data...
CACCTTATGAAGTTTTTTATGGGATAAATGTGCACTTAATTTGACAATTCGCCAACAAAAAATCCCCACACAGAAAAAAACTTCTGTGTGAGGGCGTCTAACGATAGCGCGGTGCCATCTCAATTCAACGGAAATACATACTCCGTCATCTCTATCTCCTCTAACAAGGAGCTGCACGATAAGGGGTGCCTACCTGAAAAATATTTCTTATCTTCAACAATATACCATCAGCCCAATTTCACAACCACCTGCTACTCGTTCACAGTAACCACGAGCTCCCTGTAAGCAAATCCTTGCTACTTTCTGATCGGTCACCATTATGAACACCCGATTTTGACTTGTCAAGCGTTTTTATGAATTTTCTAAAAATTCAATATCTTTAATTGTTTTTGTTGATTTAATTAAAAAATCTCTAAGTTTTTCCTAGCTAAAATGCTAAGTCAAACTCAGAGATTTAGAATTTATTCAAGGGTTAAAGTGATTTCTTTTGTTTCAGGGGATAAGAGTCCTTCTAAATGGGTGATTAATCGAATCAACCAAGCAAAAGCAAGTAAGAAGGCACTCAACTCAAAAGCTGTTAAAGATAAGTAATGAATACCTTGAAAGGCGATTTCTAATCCAACCAACATACCACCAATGGCATAAGACATAATCAAGAAATCTCGCGTTACTTCTGGCAAAAGCCATTTAACACTGATAATTAAGGCAATGATAATCAAAACCAGATACCCTGCTACTCTGGTATGCAAAAGGTGTGAGCCAGCGTTATTCGGGAAAAAACCAACTGCTCCCAAATCAATCCCTAAGATGGTCAACATGATACGTATAGCTCTTAATTTCCAGTTTTTACCATATTTTTCACCTAAAGCTACAAATAGGTAATCCACCAAAGTAACTAATACCAAAGCTGATAAGATCAAGGTCAGATTAAATTGCCAACTTTCTCTTGCTGCTTGTGTTCCCAAAAAGCTTAGGTTGAAATGCCACCACTGCAAAGAACGGTTACTCGCCATTGCGACAAAGACACCACTGACCATAATTACTGTAAAAACGGACGTCAACCAAGTTGCTCTAATCATCTCTGCTATTTGTCCCCAAAAAAGACTGACCGCATAGATTGATGTACCTAAAATCAAACTCGAAGTTAACTTGTCAAAAGAAGCACCAGTGAAAATCTGCTCCAGCAGCCAACCAAAGCCGAGAAGAGCTAACAGTAAAATCACTGCAAACGCGGCAACAATAACAGGAAGCATGCGCCAAAAAACTCGCGCTTTGATGCCACCAAGAAAGACTGTCCGGTTGCGAATGAGCGTTGTTGTAAAAATGGTCATTCCAAGTATCCCACCAAAACCAATCAAGAAGGTAATAATAGAATAATCCCCAACCAACAAAATTTGATCCATCTTCTCAATAGAACTCACTGCATAAAATAAGACACATAAAATGACAGTTGATAAAATTAAAACCCAGCTTGATAAACGTCCTTGTTTTGGTTTTCCCTCTTTTTGAAGAACCAATTTATCATTGTATAATTCAGCTTTTAATTGCTGCCCTTTACTTAGATTTAACTGATCGACAACTGCCTGATCTAACACAATACTTAATTTTTTATTTTCCATACCTTCATTATATTACGCTAATGAGATCTTGTAAAACAGGAACTGTAAACAAAATGTCAAAAATCGGAATTTTTTTAATTGAGGAAAATAAAAAAGAACCCATTTGACCGAGTTCTAATTTACTTTATAACCAACCTTTGTCTTTAGCAATTCTAGCCGCCTCAACACGATTATTGGCTGATAATTTATTAAAAATTGATGATGTGTAATTTCTCACCGCTCCATTTGAAAGATAAAGAGTATCAGCAATATCTTGATTCGATTTTCCAAGTAAAATACGCTTTTCTTGAGGACTCAACGGGTTATCCTGGCTTATCATAGATTCCATCAATTCCGGTGAATACTCTTTTTTTGCCTGCAAGTACTGTGTGGATTGTTGACATTAACTCAGAAGTTGAACGGTCTTTCAACACATAAGCATCAACACCTGCCTTTACTGCACGTTCAAAGTAACCAACTCGTTTAAAGGTAGTCACTATAATCACTTTCAAATCCTTATGCTCTCGAGTCCATTCTAAAACATCAAGTCCTGATTTTTTAGGCATTTTAACATCAAGAATCGCTACATCAATTGACTCGTTTTTGACTAGTTCAATAGCCTCTTCACCGTCTCCAGCCTGCAAAACTTCATCGACATCATCTTCCATAAGCAACAGCTGACACAAAGCATCTCGCAACATGGATTGATCTTCAGCAACTAATAATTTCATCCTAATTCTCCTTTAACCCCAGCTCAGCCTGAATAAGTGTAGGCTTTCTTAGCGATAGTATCTGAACATTTCCCTTTACCAAAAGCAATCGGTCACGGATTGATTTCAATTCATCTCCAGAAATCTTTTCAAAGCCGACACCATTATCTTCTATTTCAACAACTATTTTACCTTCTTTTTCAAATAAACGTAGTTGGCACTGATTTGCTTGACTACGCTTGATAACATTATTACTTAGTTCTCGCAAAATCATGCAAAGTGTCGACTGCATCACAGGTGACATAGCCGATAAATTTAACTCATTTTGCAAATGATAATCAATATCAGTCATCGCAAAAAATTGTTCTAACTGTTCAATTTATTCTTTCAAGTTTCTAAATTTGAGATTGTTAATGATATTTCTAACATCATGCATCGAAGAACGACTGGTTTGATTCAATTCTTCTAACTTTTTTCTGACTGGGTCATACTTTCCTTTTTCTAATTGTTTGAGAGCTAACTCTGTTTTTAAAGTCATGGCAGCAAAAACATATCCCAAAGTATCATGCAAATCACCGCCAATACGGTTTCACTCATTTTCAGTTAGTAACAAATTAATGGTGCGATTCTTTTCCATGATAGCTTTTTCTTGTACTTCATCTTTTCGAGCATTCGTCCAATGGAATAAAATAGCATAATTAACAATAGGAACAAGAAAAATCATCACACGAGTCTTTATGTCCTCTGCCAAAGTCATTCCTACAAACATCATGAAAAACATGGATAAATCATAGGAAATAAAGCGAAATGACCGATAATCATCTTGAAATCGAAAAACAAGCAAACTATTAAAATAAAAAGTAAACCACATCATCCCACCACCCATACAAAGTGTCATGTAAATGATGTATAACAACATAAAAAACCAGACAATATTGGTTAGGACATTTTTTCATAATTAACAAGAAATAAATAATCAATCAAAAAAGCAAGTGTTGTCCCTAGAGTCCAAATTGGATAACCAAAAAAGAAAACACCCAAAACAGGAAAAGCCAAAAAAGCTAATGGTAAATAAAATAAGGGATGAATTCTTTTAATTCTTTTGAACATCATTTAACCTCAGTATTATTTTTAATCATAAGTGCTAATGCTGCCACTATTATGGCATAGCCGAGCACGATAATCAAGGATTGCCAGTTTAATTGAGCATTCTTAGTAAAAGTTGTTACCAGCTGATTGACATGATAAGTTAGTGTTAGTTTCGAGATAGTTTGCAGCCATTCTGGAAAAATTTCAATTGGCATTCAAGAACCACCAAGAATCGCTAAACCAAAAAAAGCAATATTTCCCACAAGCGTCATTAATTGTTGGGATTTTAATTGTGAAATTAATAACCCAAATGCTAAAAACAAAAGACTTGATAACAGTAATAAAGCTGCTGACCCTAACCAACAATTAATCGGCATCATCACATCACAAAAAATCACACCACACGAAAATACCAGTAAAATAGATAATACGAAACACAATAAAACTCGACATGGAAAAAGCTGTCATCGTTAACATATAACTCGTAATATAAGATTGTTGCTCTTGGTTATTTGATGAAAATTCCATACCGGAAAAAAGTAAGAAAAAGAAAACTGGCAGCCCAATAAACAACACAAAAGTCATCCAAGTGCGTATCATTTTAATCCATTCAATTTTTAGTAAAGCAATCATTTTTCAATCTCCTCAATCTGTTCAAATAGTGTGTTTAATAGGCTTTTATTTTGAATTTCAATATCAGAAATCTGGCAACCTTGCTCTTGTAAGTCCTGCCAGACATTATCAATCTCTTTGGTCATAAAAGTTACTGTGTCATTTTTCAATTCAATATTGTTAATATAAGATAATTTTTCCACAATTGGCAAAAATGTTTTTGGTAAGGTCAACTGTTTTTCGTGCTCAGCTTCTCACATAGCAAATGGCGTGGTATCGCTAATCAGACGACCTTGATGTAAAACAAGAATCCGCTCTGCTGTATGCTCCAATTCTTCAATGTAGTGACTAGAGTAAATAATCGTCACCCCTTTGTCTTTCAAAGATTGAATAATTCGCCAAAAATGCTGACGTGTCGATGTATCCATACCAGCAGTTGGTTCATCTAAAAAAAGAATTTTCGGCTGAGCAATCAAACATAAGGTAAAAGCTAGCAGTCGTCTTTGACCACCAGATAATTTTTCTGTCAACTGATCTTTTTTGTATCTCGCTAAACTGTAAAATTCGATCAATATCTTGGTCATTCAAAGGGTTCTTACTAATCGTTTTGAAAAAATGAATCAGCTCTTTCACCTTTAATTTCTCTGGGAGCTGGTTTTCTTGTGGCAATACTGCTACCATTTCCCTTAACTGGTGATGACGTGGTGATAATCCTTTAACTAAAATTTCTCCCTTACTAGTCTTTAAATCTCCCAAAAGACATGATATCAATGTTGTTTTACCTACGCCATTTGATCCAATCAATGCAAGACAATCTCCCTCAACTACTTCAAAAGAAACATCCCTTAAAATTTCTTTTTACTTGATTATCTTTGAAATATTATTAACTGTAATCATCTTAACATCTCCATTTTTATCTTCATTCGATGATTTAATTTTAGAAAAATAACACAGATTTTTTTAGCTCATAATATCATGACAACACATGACTTTTGTCATGTTTTTTGAAAAGTTTTCAAATCACTTCTTTACGTATACAAAAAAAGATCGGGAAAACCCAACCTTTCATTATTTATGAAATTTTTGATAAATTGCTGAGTAAAGCCACAGAGCTAGAAGACCGCCTAAGGAGTTGGTCCATAAGTCATCAATTTCAAAGACTCGATTAGCATTATAAAGTAAATCGACAAGCAGCTGAGTTGTTTCAATTGTTAGGCTGATTCCAAAGGCTAACAGCCAAGCTCGCATCCACTGACGGAGTTTTGGAAAAATCCAAATCAATCCCAACATCAAAGGAAAGATAAGAAATATATTGGTGACATTTTGCGCAAATACCCAAAATACTTCAAAGACACTGTCTAGCTGACCGATACCAACCAAACTATTAAACGGCACCAAAAGCAAACGCAAACGTCCATAATAAATGATATTGGGTGTCTCAACCCCATCGATGTTAAAAGGTTGCGGACTAAAGCACAAGAAACAAAGGCAAAGGATGTAAATCCCCACCAAAGTTAGGGCTACTTTACGCCCTAAGCTTGTCAACTCAAGTTCTTCATCAAATAGCTCTCTCATATTACCTTCTTATTTTGCTTTAGCAGCTTTTTGGCGGTCACGTTTCATTGTATTTGAACGCAATTGGCCACAAGCGGCATCAATATCAGTTCCGTGTTCTTGACGAACGACACAGTTAACACCATTTTTCTTAAGAACATCGTAAAAGGCTGCAACGTGTTCTTTACTTGAACGACAATATTGGTCGTGTTCAGAAACTGGGTTATATGGAATCAAGTTGATGTAAGACAATTTGCGAATTTTTTTCGTCAAATCAGCCAATTCTTGTGCGTTTTCTGGTGAGTCATTAACATCATTTAACATGATATACTCAAATGTCACACGACGATTAGTTGTTTCAACGTAGTATTCAATCGCAGCAAAGAGTTTTTCAAGTGGGAATGAACGGTTAATACGCATGATTTGTGAACGCAATTCATTGTTTGGCGCGTGAAGTGAAACAGCCAAGTTAACTTGCAAGCTTTCATGAGCAAATTCACGGATTTTGTGTGCCAAACCTGATGTTGAAATTGTGATGTGACGCGCACCGATAGCTAGACCATTGTCATTGTTAATCGTACGAACAAAGCGAAGCACGTTATCGTAGTTATCAAATGGTTCACCAATCCCCATAACAACGACGTGACTCACGCGCTCATCTTGACCACGTTCATCAAAGTATTTTTGTACCATCATGATTTGTGAAGTGATCTCACCACTTGTCAAATCACGTTGTTTTTTAATCAAACCGCTAGCACAGAATGAGCAACCAATGTTACAACCGACTTGTGATGTTACACAGACAGACAAACCATAATGTTGGCGCATCAAAACTGTTTCAATCAGCATGCCATCAGGCAATTCAAACAAGTATTTGACGGTACCATCTGATGCTTCTTGGACGACACGTTGTTTTAATGGGTTAACGCAGAAATTTTCATTTAAAATAGCGATAAAATCTTTTGAGATGTTTGTCATTTCTTCAAAAGATTGGACACGTTTACGGTAAAGCCAATCCCAAATTTGTGTTGCACGGAATTTCTTTTCACCGTGTTCGATTGCCCATTCGATAAGTTCATCGCGTGTTAAACCGTAAATAGAGGGCTTCATGTCCTTAGTTTCTGTTTGCATTCTGTAAATTTATTTCCTTCCTATTTCTCTTTGCGGCGAATAACAAATTGTTTTTGCCGATTAAATTTCTTTTTGCTGTTCATGTTTTTGATGACGGTCTGAACGACCTTTGTTTTCTTTACGTTTTTGGCTGGTAAAATGTTGATTTCCTGAACGGTCAGATTTTTTCTTACCAGACGAACGTTTTTGTGATTTATGATGTCTTGTTTGTTTTTCTTCTTCAGACTTCACAGGACGCGGCTCTTTATTTTCAAGAACAAAATAAGCACAGCCAAAGTTACAATACTCTTTGAGGTAATCATCTAAACGTGAAATACGATTAGCCTTTTTAACGTCGCGGTCATCTTTGTAAAAACCTTTTAGACGTAGCTGTTCATTTCCCAAATCTCCGACGATGTAGTCATATTTAAGCAAAATCTCTGAAAATCGTTGACTAAACACAGTTGCGTTAAAAGCATCTTTTTCATTGGCTAAAATCAACAACTCGATATCGTCGCTTTTGACACGATCAGAAACTGCCACAAATTGTGGACCAGGAAATTTATTGTAATTGTACATTTCAGGAGAGATATCTTTTCTCATCGGTCTCCTCTCTTCATCCATCGTAAAACTTATTCTTTATGTCTGAGGTAGCCTTCTACCAGTTCTCGAAGCAATTCAGGAAAAAGCAGCTCAGCTTGATGTGATTTAATGCTTTCAAAATAACGAGCAAAATAATATTGATCAACCAAGACTAGACTGACAGTTTCCTTTTCATTCGTAACCTTTTCATTATACACTATTTTTCCGTTTTTGTAAGCAAATCCACTCGTTAAAACGGTCCCAAATTCCTTACCGCGAAATCCCATTCCACGGATTTGTTGTCTTGCTAACAATTCAGCTTGTGAATAAACATCCTGACAAATTTCGGCTAACTCTTGTGTCGTTAGCTCTAACCTCGCTAATCGCATTTGATGCGGAAGCGAATGGTGCAAGGTATCTTTAGTAATGTCCTTAGTAAAAGGCTCTACAACCAAACCAGAATTTATCATGGCAATATCTGCCTTGGCATAATCTTTCATGGCATCCATAACCAATCGACAAGACTCATCTAAACTCAAATCCTCATCAAATTGCATCACCATTTCTTGCCCTAAGAGCTTACGACCACCTGAAACGATTTTTTCAATCCATTCTTTATCACCTGGTTTACTTGCCATATGACTAGTTTCATGAGCGTGGATTGTGATATCAATCATTTCATGATTGTCAAGGCTGAGATTAATTTCACCGACAAACTGACCGTATTTTCCTGCAGCTGCCATGTAAGTGCCATTAAGATATGCCCCATCCTCAAAGATATGATGCGTATGTGCCCCAATAATCAAATCGATTTCGGGACACAGAGCAGTAATTTTTTTATCCCAAGGAAGTCCCAAATGACTTAGCAGAATTCTAAAATCTGCCTCCTGCACTTCCTTAACGGCAAGGTCTCTTTTTAAACACTCTAAAGGGTCAAGTACCTTCCAACCACCTGGTTTATAAGTCAGATAATAGGGAAAAGTATAAGCTAAAAAAGCAATCTTAGTGCCTGCTTTCGTTTCATAAATCTTATAAGGCTCAGCCCAAGCTGGACGACCATTGTCATCTTCAAGATTACCTAAAATAACATCAAAGTCAGCCTCTTGATAAACCTCATTTAACCAATGTTTTGCCAGACCAATTCCTTCATTATTACCAATAGTCGCAAGGTCAATCTTAAGCTCGTTTAAAAATTGAACATTACATTTTCCCTTACTGATATCTGTCATCGGATGCCAGCGGTCAATATTATCCCCAATATCAAGGCGAATAACTTCATTTGTCTCAGGATATTCTTGAAAAAAACGTTTGATTTTTGGATAGTTTTCAAAATGAGAATGCCAATCATTCAGATGTAAAATCGTTAGCTTTTCTATCATAGCAATATTATAGCATTTTCCATCACAATAGTGATATTTCAGTGCCTTTACAAATCTATTATCAACCAAAAAAGCTAGATAAAAAATCTAGCTTTTTTCAATACTCAGTGACTATTTCGCTGTTCTTTTGCCAAGGAGAGACGCTTAACAAACATATAAGCAATTCCTTGGAGCATCCATAAGGAAGCATAACAAAGTACCCAAGCTGAGAAAGTCAGCCACTTCATGCCTAAGGTCTGATAAACACCATGACCATTTACAGATCTAATAAAAATTAACAAACTAACATCTAAAAAGATAAACAAGGCTGCAATATTAAAGCCAATCACCAAACGTTTCTGCCAGTTTGTCATATACTCCTCCAATCTATTAGTATTCCACCTCTTCATTTTAAACCATTGTAAACAATAAAGCTTAAGAAAAAGTTAACTGATATAGTAAAAAACATCTCTTTTAGCTAGTCTAAAAGAGATGCTTCTTGTATTAATTTGTACTTCTTAGGTAATCAATCGCTTCTTGGACATTCTTGACAGGGACAATTTTCATGTCTGTATCAAGGCCTTTAGCAGCTTCTTTGGCTTCTTCGTAATTTGTCTTAGCATCAGGATTTTTTTTCAATGTTTCTTTATCGACTGGATTATTTGGAATAAAGAAAATATCTGCACCAGATTTGGCAGCTGAGACAACTTTTAAGCCTGCTCCGCCGATATCACCAACAGAACCATCTGATTCAATGGTACCAGTACCAGCAATTTTACGACCTTTACGAAGGTCTTCGTTATTAACTTGATCATAAATATCAAGGGTGAACATCAAGCCTGCACTAGGTCCACCAACACCACTGGTATCAAAAGTTACATCGACATCAGATGACACCTTGGTATGATCGACTAAACCAATGCCGATACCATTTTTACCATTTGGCAATTCAATGATTTTACCAGAAACCTCTTTTGTTTTACCATTTGAAATTTCTTGAATAGTGACTTTAGAGCCAAGATCCAAGTCTGCTACATAAGCCATCAATTCTTGTGAACTCTTGAACGTTTTTCCATTTACACCAGTAACCGTATCAGCTAGATGTAAAAGTCCTTTAAAGGTTGAATTTTTGGTTACATTTAGGACATAAACACCCTGATAATCAAGCTTAACATCTTTTCCTGCTAGGGTTAAAGCTTGGTAAGTCGCTGTATTTTGTGAAGTTTCCATGTAGTATTGATTAATACGCATGTAATCTTCATTACTGTAGCCCCCTGTTGTTGCGGCAGCCGTTGAAATCTCCGTATGCGGTGTTAACCAAGCATAAACCAGCTGAGCAAGCGTCGCTTGATTCACCGTCACCGCTACAAAGTTATAAGAGCCTTCATCTTTATCTGTTTTGTTATTAACAGTCAAAACACTACGAACATCATAAGCACCGCCAGGCATTTCAACATAATAGTCGAGGGGATAAAATAAACTAAAGATAAGAAATACAGTTCCCACTACTCCTAGTATCCACCATTTAAAGCGGTATAAAATACGACCTAACTTTTTCAAAATCCCTTTAAATGCGTTTAAGATTGTCATATTTTTCCTCCACTTTTTTCACAACGCTTTCTGGAACAAAGGCCGAAATATCCGAATGAAAATGCATCAATTCGCGAATACGACTAGATGAGACATAAAGCCACTCTGGTGAAGTTAACAAGAAGACACTTTCGATATCACTTGCCAGATAGCGATTATAAAAAGCAAGATCAGCCTCATAATCCAAATCCTTAGCATTGCGAATTCCACGTACCAAATAGCCAACATTCAATTCTTTAGCTACATCAACTGCCAAAGAATCATGTGCTGTCACAACCTTTACATTTGGAAAAGCTTTAACTGCTTCTTCTAACATAGCTTTTCTTTCAGCAATCGTAAAAAGCCCTGTTTTATTTTTATTGTAAAAAATTCCCACGTAAAGTGTCTCAAATAACTGACTCGCACGCGCTATAATATCAAGATGTCCATTTGTCACGGGGTCAAAAGATCCCGTCACCATACCAATTTTTGTCATATTGCCTCCATCAAGGATATCATGACATTTACTATCTAATGTAAACCGTCACCTTACTAATTCCGTATGTTTTTTGTTTCCAGATGCCAAAATTTGAAATTTCTTCTGGCAAATCCACAGCTTTATCCGTTTCACATACAATCATCACATCTTCAGACAAAAGCCCAGCTTCTTCCATGTCAGTGATATTTTTAACAATTTCCTCTTTCGCATATGGTGGATCCAACAAAACCAAATCAAATGACCCATTGACCATGCCAAGTGCTTTATTAGCATCCATTTTCATCAAATGGAATTGCTGTTCAGATTTCGTCATTTTGATATTTTCTGTGATAATAGCTTGCGCCTTATGGTTGCGTTCAACCATGACCGCTTCATCCATCCCACGTGAGATAGCTTCAATAGCAAGGCTACCGCTACCAGAAAACAAATCCAAAACACGCCCACCATCAAAGAACGGGCCAATCATATTAAAAATAGCGCCCTTAACCTTATCAGTTGTCGGACGAGTAATTTTTCCATCGAGCGTCTTCAACGGACGCCCACCAAATTTTCCTGCTACAACTCTCATAAGAACCATTATAACAAAATTAACCTAAAATGCCTTAAAAAATTATTGATAAGGTTTACATTAAAAATAAGATTTGATATGATGAATAGGATAATTTAAATTGTCAAAGTTTTTAGGATAAAGGAGTTATGATGGATTTTAAAACATTCTTTAAAGACAAGAAAAATCTTGCCATTACCATTTTATCGGTATTATTGATTGCTAGTTTTTCTAGTCAAGGTAACCAAAGTCAAGAATTATCCCAAGCAGAGGATAAGATTGAACAGCTTAGCCAGGATGTCAAACAAGCCAAATCAGACTTAAAAGATAGCCAAGATGAACTGGCTGATTTTAAAGAAAAAAATGCTGATTATATCGAAGTTGGCAAAAAAGAAGTTCAAAAGACTAAAGAGATTGAAAACAGTGCAGAAACTGCCGTAAAAAATCTCGAAAAAGACCAAACGCAGGCTAATCTTGATTTAGCAACAAGTAAAGTTGACGCTGTTACAGACGCTGACAAAAAAGAGAAATTTCAAAAGCGTATCGCAACTGTCAAAACAGCCATTGAAGCTAAAAAAGAAAAAGAACTAGAAGATAAAGCAGAAACTGCGGTTAAAAACCTTGAAAATAACCAATCGCGTGATAACATTGATGACGCTAAAAATAAAGTTAATGCGGTAAATAATTCAACTAAAAAGGAAGCTTTCAACAACCGTATCAACGCTGTTGTTTCAGCTATCGAAGCCAAAGAAGCCGAAGCTTCTAAACAAGCTCAAGAACAAGCCGCTGCCGAAGCTGCTGCTCAACAGGCACAGCAACAACAAAACCAAGCAGCTGCCCAACCAGTAGATACCACAACAGTTTACATTACAAGAACTGGTAGCCACTACCACCTCAATCCAAATTGCCGTGGCTTAAATCGCTCAAAAAGCACTACACCAGTTAGCTTATCAGAAGCACAGGCCTTAGGCTTAACACTCTGTGGTTTTGAATAATAGATTATTTTAAGTCGTTAGAGATTGCTCTAGCGGCTTTTTTATAGTATTTTTACGCAAACATTTTTTGCTTAATTTTTCCTTAAAAAGAGATTTACAGAATTATTCCAAAATGGTATTCTTTTAGTGTAAAAATTTTATCATTCAAAGTTTTTTCAGGAGGAATCAAACATGAAGAAGAAAATAAAACTCGCCATATTATTAATGGCAACTGCCCTCATCGGAGTCTCTCAAGACCAAGGACTTTTAACAACATCAGTCGAAAACAATCATGTTGTTTTAGCGGATACTAAGTCTAAAAGTAAAACCACCAAAAAAGAAGATAAAGCTACTAAAGCAGCAAAAAAAGCTGTTAAACAACTTGAAAAGGACCAGACCCAAGAAAATCTTGATTTAGCTACCAAAAAAGTTAAAGCCGTAAAAAATAAGAAAGTCAAAAACCAGCTTAAAAAACGTATCGCAACTGTCAAGACTGCGATAGAAACACAAAAACAAGAAGAGACAGCTCAGGCAGCGGCTGAAACTGCTGTTGCAAACTTAGAAGCTAATCAAACTCGTGAAAATGTTGACGATGCTAAAAATAAAGTTGATGCGGTAACAGACACAGCTAAAAAAGGTGATTTTAACAATCGTATTAACGCCGTTGTTTCAGCTATTGAGACTAAAGAAGCCGAAGAAGCGGATCAAGCTGAAGAAGCAAGAAAAGCCGAAGAGGCTAGACAGGCTCAAGAACAAGCTGCAGCCGAAGAAGCTGCACGCCAAGCACAAGAACAGGCAGCGGCTCAACAGGTACAACAACAAGCTGCTAGTGGATACTCTAGAGATGCTCGTGGCAGATGGCATCGTCCAAATGGACAATACGCTTCAAAAGCTGAAATTGCTGCAGCAGGTCTTCCTTGGTAAGCAATTTAATTTAAATAATTTTACAAAAGTTGTTAGAAAATCGCTCTAACAACTTTTTCTATTCCCAAAATCAAAAAGCCGACTAGTTATCCTAGCCGACTTTTCTTAGTCCTTAAAATAAGATTTCTTCTACTTAAAGAATATTTTCGTAAGTGTCACGAACTTCTTTCGGCCAAACACTTGATTGAACTTCTCCGATATGTTTCTTACGGAGCAAGAACATTGCCATACGAGATTGACCGATACCACCACCGATAGTAAGTGGGAAGAGACCATTAAGAAGAGCTTTATGCCATTCTAATTGCAAACGATCTTCATCGCCAGTAATTTTAACTTGACGTTTAAGAGCTTCTTCGTCAACACGAATACCCATCGAAGACAATTCAAATGCAGAACCCAAAGCTTCATTCCAAACAATGATATCACCGTTAAGACCATGATAACCATTTTCTGATTCAGAAGTCCAGTCATCGTAGTCAGGTGCACGACCATCATGGCGTTGACCATCAGGCAAAATACCACCAATACCAATAAGGAAAATAGCTCCGAATTCTTTAGCGGCAGCATTTTCACGTTCTTTCGGTGTCAAATCTGGGTAACGTTCTACCAATTCTTCTGTGTGAATGAAAGTGATTTTCTTAGGCAAAACAGCATCAATATCAAAACGTGCTTCTACTGCTAATTCTGTCAAACGAATAGCTTTGTAAACTTGTTCAACCGTTTCTTTTAAATACTCGATGTTACGACGACCATTTGGAATAACTTTTTCCCAATCCCATTGGTCAACATAAATAGAGTGAATTGGATCTAATTCTTCTTCATCTGGACGGAGAGCTTTCATGTGTACGAAAAGCCCTTCTCCTTCATTGAAGCCGAAACGTGCTAAGGTATGACGTTTCCACTTAGCAAGTGAATGAACAACTTCATATTCAGCATCAGGAATACGTTTTACGTGCACTGATACGGGATTTTCAATACCATTCAAATTATCTTGCATACCATCCCCGACCTGACTAAGAATAGGGCCTTGCACTTCAACAATGCCAAGTTTATCAATCAAATATTGAGTAAAAGTATTCTTGACAAAAGAAATCTCCTGCTGTTGATGAATAAAGCTTTTCTTCATATGCTCCTCCTTAAAAAATTTTTTTAAATTTGAAATACCAAAATAATAATGAATAACGGTGAGGTTTATTTTGTATTTCGTGATCGCTTTACAATGATAGAGCTATTATACACCTAAGATTTTAAAAAATAAATACTTTTTTGAAAATTTCTACAACATTTTTTAAATTTATGTCAGAAAACCTTACATATGTTTGGGATAAGTCAATCATATCAAGGAATTTCAGCTATTTTTACCAAAAAAATACAAGAAAAAAGACCTGAAAAAGTTGTGTGTGCAATCTTCTTCAAAGTCTTTTTATATTGTTAAAATGATTCTTTTTTAATAACTGTTATAATTTTCAAAAGTTTTCTAAAAAAGGATTTTCAGACCAAATATTATTCTTTATCATTCGTTTTGCGTAGTAAAACCAAGAAAATGATAGATAAGATGATTACCGCTAAACCAACGAATAAATAATTAAATTCGTAGTCAGGGCGCAATATGATTGTAAAAATAGTTGTTCCAAGAGGCATAAAGAGCACCGCTATTGTAAAGACAATTCCCAAAACACGCCTCAAATAATCGCATAAATTAACCATGTATTATCACTGATAAATGACAAGGCTATACAAGCTAGACCACTTAAAAAATCGCTCAAAATGATGATTTTCTTTCAACGAAAACGGTCAGCAATCACACCACCAAAAAGATTAAAAAGGACTCCCATAATGTTTTCAAGTGCTTGATATACCCCAACTAACACCATTGAATTCATATTCAAACTAGCTAAAAACGAATTGTTAACATAATCAAATAAAACATCTCCAATTTTTGAAATGGCGCTACTTGAAACAAGCAAACTAGTATTTTTTGCAATATTCTTTCAATTTTTTAAATAGAACACAAAAAATCTTGCACTTTCGCACAAGATTTTACGATTTTATGTTCGAATCAATCAAGGTAATTAATTCTTTTGTCATACGGCGTGGTCCACGAATGTTAGTGACACCACATTTTTTCAGCACAGCGATTGGAAATTGGCTATCCGAAAAAGTTTGCAATAGCTCAATTTTCATTAGTTTTTTAATTGATTTTTCTTCTCGATAACCGCTATTTGGAATGTCGGATTCTAAGACACGGCAAAGGTAGCGAAGGGCGCGTGTTGGCGCCGTAATATAAATGACAACATAATCACCCACTTTAATACTGGCTTTTTGTGTCCAATTAATAATCGAATTTGCAGCAAATTCCGCATCGATATCGTAATATTTCAGATTGGCAGGGACAATCCAATAATCAGGCCCAGATAAGCTCCCAAGACTTTTACCTGCAACTAAAGCTCTGCTATTTTCCACCAAAGAAAAAAGCAAATCATCCGAAACCGTCTCGTCCAGCACTAGCGACACCCACGATTTCTTGCTCATATGGTAAGACGGGTAAATACCTCTTATTTCAAGCAATCGGGGCAAGTCTTTGGGGTTAACTTTGATATTGATAATCTCGATTTTCTGTTCCAATGCCTCTTTTGACCACGTTTCATCGCCCAAATCTAACTTTCCACGCGCAACCGTCATAATCAGCGCATACCACTTATGATTCAGCGGGTAACGGTAAGACGAAAACTTAGGATATTTTTCAAAAGGATGGTCATATATGTCGCCATATGTCGCTTGCAAGTAGTGTGCGAGACGATTGGTTTGTGGATTGAGAAATGGCAGAGCTTCAAAGCAAGCTGCCACCACACGTTCAAGCACCGCAAGATAAGCTTCTCTGACTTGCCCAACAAAATTTCCCATTGCTTGCACCACATGAATGGCAAGATATTCCTCGTTCAAATCAGTATCAATCACATGAGTTGACACCTCCTCATCTGCCGCCACATGGACACGCACTTCAAAAGCGCCGTCCAAAATAGTTTCGCGGAACTCATAACCATTTGTCGATTTGACAAAACCAAAAGGTAACAGTTTTTCAAAACGGATTCGTTTTTTTGCAAATATAGAAGGACCCAAATCACTTCCTCCTTTCACTTATAGCTATTATAACAAAAAAGGAAGTCAGAATAGATTTTGAACCGCTCCCTGTCAAGTAGACAGTCAAATAATAAAATGATTAAGCAACCTGATTCCTGAATTCAAAAGGAGTTAGGTTGTTTAATTTTGCTTGATACCGTTGTGTGTTGTAGAAATCAATGTAGGCTTCTACATCTGTGACTAGCTCATCATAAGTCTTATAGTTTTTGAGATGGTAAGACTCTGTCTTGAAATGCCCAAAGAAACTTTCAATCGGTGCATTGTCAATACATTTTCCCACACGTCACATAGACAAGGTCAGCCCAGCTTGTTGTGTGATATAGCGACATTCCTTCGAGGTGTACTGACTCCCCCGGTCACTATGGATAATTGGTGTAGCACCTGGATTGAGTTCTAAAGCCTTCTTAATCGTCTTTATAACCAGTGGATTGTCATTTTTATGGCCAATCTCATAAGCGATGATAGAGCCATCATACAAGTCTTTGATAACGCTAAGGTAGGCTTTAGCACTTAGTGCATATTGAAGGTAAGTCACATCCGTGCACCATTTCTGATTGGGAGCTGTTGTGGTGAAATCACGATTAAGGATATTGTCTTCGTAAAATCTTCCTCCACCTTTGGTACAAGACTGTCTCACACGGCGAATAACAGAACGGATACCTAGTATTTTCATCAATCGACGAATACGTTTCTTGTTATAATTTGTGCCAAGCTGGCGGTTGATAAAGTTTGTCATACGGCGATAGCCTAGAATGCCATTGTAGTTCCTATGGAATTCCTTGATTTTCTTCATGAGCTTCTTATTCTCTGTCTCAGAAACTGTTTCTATGTGATTATGCCATTTATAGTAACCAGACCGTGACACCTTTAAGAGCTGACATAAGGTTTGAATGGGGATATCTGGTTTTTTATCATGATAGTCTTTGATGACTTGAAAGTCTTCTAAATGCTTACCTAACCTCACCGACGGTTGCGCCGTTTGACCTCTTCTAACTTTTTTAGCAGGTCAACCTCAATTTCTAGGAGACGATTACGCTCTTCCAATTGTTTAATCTTGAGTTGAAGTTGTTCAGCTTCGGTAAGATTGGGTTTACTCTCTAACGCTTTTCCACGTCTATCAAGTAGACCTTGAGAACCATCTTTTTCAAACTTACGCACCCAAGAATAAACCTGTTGGTAAGAAACACCAAACTTCTCAATAGCTGCTTGATAGTCTTTCCCATGTGCGATAGTATAGTTGACAATCTCTACACGCTCTTCAAATGTTGTCTGTCTTCCTTGCTTCATACGGCTATATCCTTTACTAGTAGCTTTTAAACCTTCACCACTATTATAGCGTTTTATCCATTTTTCAAGAACCGAATGAGCCGAAATATCATACTTTTGACAAATATCAGTAAGGGAACCTTTCCTATAAAGATAGTCTAGAACAGCTTGTTCCTTGACTTCTTTGGAATAGCTATTCCAAGTTCGACTTTCCTTTAGACCAACCACACCATCTTTTTCATACTTCATTTTCCAAGAGTTGATAGCTGACTCACTTACTCCGTACAGCTTACTGAGTTGGGAGACTGATTTCTCATGATTAAGTAATCGTTGAACAATCTCTAATTTCTCTTCTACAGATTTTGGACTTCTTTTGGACATATGAAAACTCCCCTTATAGTTTCTAGTGAATTTTTGTTTTTTCACTGTCTACTATATGGGGAGTATATCATTTCTTAACTTCCTTTTCTTTTTAAATAAGACGGTACTTTTGCAAAAGTTTTTCAATATCGGTACCTTCTGTCTTACGAAGGGCTTGTTTCAGGATAAATTTTTCCACGAAATTTAAATCCATATCAGTGATAGTTTTGCCATCACGCAGTGCAACTGTCGCATGAAGCAAGTCACGCACATCATAGGTGCTTCCCCAAACTTCTGGCACACCTCGGTCGATATCCAAGAGCGTGTAAACAGCTTCCATACCTGTCCGAATAGAATATTCGGTGGTAAAGATGGTATCACGCTGTGTTTCGGCGAATTGTCCTAAAAAGGCAAAGTTAACCGCACCATCTGGCACAACATTTGGACGATCTCCTTTTTCACGTGGCATAAAAAAGGCTGTTATGTAAGGCATCATACAAGGAACAGTTTTGGCACTGTGACGCGATAAATTATCAATTTCTGATACGGGCACTCCCATATGATAAAGCCATTCGGCACAAATTTCCTGACCAGTGCAATCGCGCATTGGTTTTTTGATATAGTCACCTTCCTTATCAGAAAATAACCCATAAACCCAAACCACTAATTCATTTTTAGCTTGGTTTCTAAATTGTGGTTGGCGGTTAACCGTCCAGCTCATCAGCCAACTTGAATCCTTAACAGTGACAATTCCGCCTGTAACAACCTTGCCTGAAAATGGATCACGCTTACAAATTTTTTGAATATAAGATGGAATCTTATCATCGATCGTCGTTACTGTGGCACTCATCCAATTAGATTGCTCGGGATCATAGCAGAATTTGTCTGGATGACCAAAGCTAGCATCTTGTGCCGCAATCTTCCGCCACATATCCCAACCGCCACCTGGACGAATCGCCTTGTTAAAGCTAGCAGGCTTATCTTGGCTACCATAACTTGAATTTTCAACACAGCCGCCATTGGTGATAAAGACCAAATCATTTTCAGTCAGGTCAATGCTGTCTTCTTCCCCCTCACGAATAACTTCAATCTTTTTAGCGACTTTCTTATCTTTTTGACAGTCAAAGAGGACATTGACCACTTTAGTATTGTAATGGAAAACAACGCCAAAAGATTCCAGATACTTGACCATCGGCAAAATCATAGATTCGTATTGATTGTAACGGGTAAAACGCAGAGCTGTGAAATCAGGCAAACCACTGATATGATGGATAAAGCGCTTGATATAAAGCTTCATTTCCAAAGCAGAATGCCAATTTTCAAAAGCAAACATGGTTCGCCAATAAAGCCAGAAATTGGAATCAAAAACCTCATCATCAAAAACTTCATTGATTCGTTTGTTATAAAGATCTTCATCAGGTGTAAAGAAGAGTTTCATAATTTCCATAGCTGCCTTGTCAGACAAGCCAAACTTCTTATCTGTATGAGCATCTTGACCTTGTTTTTCAGTCGCGCGGCAGAGCGAGTAGTTAGGGTCTGCTTTATTGAGCCAATAATATTCATCCAAGACACTGACGCCGTCAGTTTCAATGGAAGGAATTGATCGGAAAAGATCCCACATGCATTCAAAATGATTGTCCATCTCACGGCCGCCACGCATGACATAGCCAATATCACTGTATTGATAACCATCACAGGCCCCGCCAGGAATCGGATCCTTTTCTAAGATATGAACTTGCTTACCAAGCATTTGCCCATCACGAACAAGAAAGCATGCTGCTGAAAGAGCAGCTAAGCCAGAACCTATGATATAGGCCGATTTGTGATCAACACCAGCTGGCTTTTGAGGACGAGCAAAAGCTTCATAATTACCACTAGAATAATACATTTTGAATACCTCTCATCTTTTTTACTTATCTCTATTGTAAAAGCCTCCCCACCTAAGAACAATAAACAAAAAAGCTTAAATGATAATTTTTTTATCATTTAAGCATATTTGATAAAAAGCAGAGCTATCTCCCTTTAGTATCATAATGTTGCAGAGCAGCCACAATATTACCATGCACCAAAATTGCCAGACGATTGACCAAGTCTTGAGGGTCTTCTCTCATGTCCTTTTTAATCCAATCCAACATGAGCCCGACTAGGGCATACTTGTAAAAGTCTGCTATAAAGTCCTTATCTTCAGTGCTGACGCGTAAACTAACTGCCTTTTCCTCAACCACATCAATCATGAGCTGATAGGTCAACTGATAGAGATAGGTTTCAATCTGCTCCCGACTCACCGAATGGTAAACATTAAGGATAAAAGGCTTATTTTCCCTGACTGCTTTAAAAATATCCAGCAGCCCTTCCTCCCAGCTATCATAATGCCTATTTTCACCAAGAGCCTTTTGCGCATCTTCCTCACAAGACCACTCTACTAAATCATAAATGTCCTTGAAGTGATAATAAAAAGTCATCCGACTAATCCCACAGTCATCCGTAAGATCCTGAATCGTAATCTTAGGCAGAGGCTTTTGTAGCAACAAGTGCTTCAAAGACGCTTCCAAAGCTTTTTTCGTTATTTGTGCCATAGTTTCCTCTTTCAATACTTTTATTATACCAAAAATTAAATAAAGCACCCACTGAAATAGCAGGGCTGAAAAGTTTGAGAAAGGAAACACTCATTTTGACTGATAGAGGTTCTCCCTACTCACCAAAACATCAATACAGGCAAATACTTCCGCATCAATTCAAATGATGACCTTTGTCACGGTAACAGTCACTAAAACCATGACTTGAAGACATAATAAAATGAACTAACTGATATTGTCAGCTAGTTCAGGAGATTTTGACGATATCTCGGGTCTAACTTAAAAAGGGGGCACAATCTGCGCTTATATTAAACAAGACCATCTTTTTACCCCAACTTCTCCATCTCTTTAATCCTTTCCACTGTTGCGTCGTATTTGGCTTGGTAGTCAACTTGTTTGTCACGTTCTTTTTGGACAACTTCTGGTTTAGCGTTAGCGACGAATTTTTCGTTACCAAGTTTGCGAGCAACCATGTCCAATTCTTTTTGCCATTTAGCAAGTTCTTTGTCAAGACGTGCCAATTCTTCTTCAACGTTAAGAAGGTCAGCAAGTGGCAAGAAGATTTCAGCACCAGTGATAACGCTAGACATTGCCAATTCTGGAGCTTCGATATCAGAAGAAATTTCAAGTTTTTCAGGGTTTGTGAAACGTTTGATATAGTTCACATTGCTGTTGAAGAAGTCTTCCAATTCTTTGTCGCTTGTTTTCACAAGAAGTGTGATTGGTTTGCTTGGTGCAACGTTCACTTCGCTACGTGCGTTACGAACGGCACGGATAAGGTCTTTAAGACTTTCAACACCTTTGTGCGCAGCTTCATTTTCAAATACTGGGTTAACAGTTGGGTATTCAGCTGTTACGATTGAACCTTCAGAAATTTGTTCAAAGATTTCTTCAGTTACGAATGGCATGATTGGGTGAAGCAAACGAAGGATTTTATCAAGTGTGTAAAGAAGAACTGAACGAGTGATAACTTTTTCGTCTTCATTGTCGCTGTAAAGAACTTCTTTAGTCAACTCAACGTACCAGTCAGCAAATTCATCCCAGATGAAATTGTAAAGGATGTGACCAGCTACACCAAATTCAAATTTATCAAAGTTTTCAGTGACTTTTCCGATTGTTTCATTCAAGTTGTGAAGGATCCAACGGTCAGTAACGTTACCAGCTGTACCAGCAGCAACTTTTTCAACGTTGGCGCTAGCTTGTTCCAGTGTAAGATTTTCATTGTTCATCAAAATGTAACGAGAAATGTTCCAAATTTTGTTAATGAAATTCCAAGCAGCATCCATTTTTTCGTAAGAGAAACGAACGTCTTGACCTGGTGCAGAACCATTTGACAAGAACCAACGAAGGGCGTCAGCACCGTATTTTTCGATAACGTCCATTGGGTCAATACCGTTACCAAGTGATTTAGACATTTTACGTCCTCGTTCGTCACGGATAAGACCGTGGATAAGCACGTTTTCAAATGGACGGCGTCCTGTGAATTCCAATGATTGGAAAATCATACGTGATACCCAGAAGAAGATGATATCATAACCAGTTACCAATGTTGAAGTTGGGAAGTAACGTTTGAAGTCTTCTGCTTCTGTGTCAGGCCACCCCATTGTTGAGAATGGCCATAGCGCTGAACTGAACCAAGTATCAAGAACGTCTTCGTCTTGAGTCCATCCGTCACCTTCTGGAGCTTCTTCACCGACGTACATTTCACCTTCAGCATTGTACCATGCTGGGATTTGGTGACCCCACCATAATTGACGAGAAATAACCCAATCGTGAACATTTTCCATCCATTGAAGGAAAGTATCGTTGAAACGTGGTGGATAGAATTTCACTTCGTCATCAGTGTCTTGGTTAGCAATGGCATTTTTAGCCAATTGGTCCATTTTAACGAACCATTGTGTTGACAAACGTGGTTCAACTGGCACACCAGTACGTTCTGAGTGACCAACGCTGTGAACCATTTTTTCGATTTCAACAAGCGCACCGATTTCTTCCAATTTTTTAACGACAGCTTTACGTGCTTCAAAACGATCCATACCAGCAAATTCACCAGCAAGTTCGTTCATTGTACCATCGTCGTTCATAACGTTGATTTGTGGCAAATTGTGACGTTGACCAACTAGGAAGTCGTTAGGGTCATGTGCAGGAGTAATTTTAACCACACCAGTACCGAATTCTGGGTCAGCGTGTTCGTCACCAACGATTGGAATAGCTTTGTTAACTATTGGAAGGATAACATTTTTGCCAATCAAATCTTTGTAACGGTCATCATTTGGGTTAACCGCAACGGCAACGTCACCAAACATTGTTTCAGGACGAGTTGTTGCCACTTCAAGGCTACGTGAACCATCTTCCAATATGTAGTTCATGTGGTAGAATGCACCTTCGACATCTTTGTGGATAACTTCGATATCAGAAAGAGCTGTACGAGCTTTTGGATCCCAGTTGATGATAAATTCACCACGGTAAATCCAACCTTTTTTGTAAAGTTGAACAAAGACTTTACGAACTGCTTTTGACAAACCTTCGTCAAGGGTGAAACGTTCACGTGAGTAATCTACAGAGATACCCATTTTACCCCATTGTTGTTTGATTGTTGATGCGTATTCATTTTTCCATTCCCAAACTTTATCAAGAAATTTTTCGCGACCAAGGTCGTAACGTGAAATACCATCTTCAGCAAGACGTGCTTCAACTTTTGCTTGAGTTGCAATACCAGCGTGGTCCATACCTGGCAACCACAAAGTATCGAAACCTTGCATACGTTTTTGACGGATGATAATATCTTGCAAAGTTGTGTCCCAAGCGTGACCAAGGTGAAGTTTACCTGTAACGTTTGGTGGTGGAATAACGATAGAATACGGATGTGCTTTCTTATCGCCAGAAGGCTTGAAAACATCTTCGTCTAACCATTTTTGATAACGACCAGCTTCAACTTCAGCTGGGTTATATTTTGGTGAAAGTTCTTTTGACATAATGTGTCCTTTCTATATTTTTTCAATAAGTCAATCAATTCAATTTATCAGGTGCTGCTGACAGCTTCTCCCACTCACTTTTTAACAATCCGTAACGCAATAAATCGCAACGTTTTCCTTGTACGTCTTTGCGGTCACGGATATGTGATTCCAGAGTGAAGCCAAGCTTTTCAGCAATACGCTGGCTAGCTTTGTTGTAACTATAACATTCAATTTCGATTTTATGGAGGCCGACCAGATTAAAACCAACTTCTAAAACCGCACGCGCAGCTTCTGACATAATCCCTTGTCCCCAATAATCTGGGTGAAGTGTATAGCCTATTTCAGCACATCATCAGCATGACGGTGATTAAAATCAATCGAGCCAATAACTTTATCAGAGCCTTTGGGACAAATACTGTAACCAGCTGGAATCTTCTGCTCACTCCAGCATTTTGGCATAATGTTTGCTAGGTAATTCTCCTCTTCTGCCACATTCTTAACAGGCTGAAAACCAGCTGACCAAGTCACTTCTGGCAAACTGGCATAATCAAAAATATCTTTAGCGTCTGATACCAAACTCTGACGCAGGCAAAGACGTTCTGTCTCTATCTCAGGAAGTTTATTGTCGTTTATCTGACCTAGTATCTTAATCATGGCAATTCCTCCACTCTGGCGAAAAAAAATCGCCCCTGTCTTTCGACAGGGACGAACTTTTATAAATCCGCGGTACCACCCACATTCGAGTGACTAGCACTCGCAACTTTGTTATTCAGTTACAACCTTCAGCAACCAGCCTCGACATTTGTGCGGATTTCTCAGCGCCACCGCTTTCTGTAACAAATGGTCTTCAAGACACCTCTGAATATTTTTATTTTAACAGATTTGGTCAGCTAACGCAAATGGATTAAGCTTTGAAAGCCACGCCATTTTCTTTAAGTTTGTTAACTGTTGCTGGACCAATTCCTTTAAAGGCCAAAACTTCTTTTTCTGTGTAATTTTGGAAATCAGATACTGATTTAATTCCTTCATTATAAAGTGTTTCAACAAATTTTGGTCGAATGCCTTCTACGGCAGAAATCGCTGAAAATTCTTCCAAACTAAGAGTCGCTTTTGAAACAACGTTAGCAGCAGCTTTAACAGTTGAAGTTGCAGCTGTTTTGATGATACCTGCACGTTTTAATTTCAATAAGTACTCTTTTTTTCGATTCTTTTTCTTTGCCATTTTAGTAATTTCTCTCCCCTAAAAGATTATCTGGTAATTCGTGGAAACCTTTGCCGGCTTTATAATTAGCAAATTTGCCTTGGATATAACGGTAAGCATCAAGTTTGCTTTCGTAACGGATGTAAGCATCAGCAGCACGTTCATCCTTATCTTCTTCCACAATCTTACGGCTGGTTTCCATTGCCATCTCATTAACTGTAATCTGTGAATCAACCCAAGCTTCAAATTCTTTTAAAAATTCTTGTTCGTAAGTCATAAATACCTCTCGTCTGATTTCCTAGGTCATATTATAACACAAACCTTGAAAAAATGAGAGCCTTGTAAAGGATTTGTAACATGATTTCCATGAATCCCCTTCCTTTTAAGAAATTTTTCTGAAAATAAGTTCAGATAAGGCTAAAAAAGAGTCCCTCAGCTTTTTTCTCACAGAAACTTGTCTTTTGCTACTATTTAAAGTAGAATATTAAAAATATTTCGACACACTTTATAAAGGAGATGCAATATGATTCTATCGCAATTTGACCCAGAAAAAAGAGCCATCATCAATCCCAGTGACATCGTGGCAAGTCTTCCTCAATTTCCAAAAACAGTTGTGACCTGCTTTGCAAGAGCAACCTTTGCTAGAATTTTAGCCGAAGTTCCTCACCGTCAGATCGCTAAAACAAGTGTGGCTAATCTCGAAATTCCAATTTATGAGCTTGACTTTCTTGGAGAAAAAATCGGCCTTTTAACTCCTACGTCGGGGCAAGTAGCTGCGTTGCTGTCTTAGAAGATATCATTGCCATGGGAGCAGAAAATCTCCTTGTCTTTGGAACTTGTGGCGTCCTTGATAATAGCATTAAAGAAACCTCGATTATTATTCCAAACTCTGCTATTCGCGACGAAGGAACAAGCTATCACTATGCCCCTGCTACTAATGAAATTGCTCTTAATCCAACTTTATCGTGAGCGCTTTAAAAACTTTCTTAGTCATCAAAGCATCTCTTATACTGAAGGCAAAGTCTGGTCGACAGATGGTATTTACCGTGAAACACAAAGCAAAATGCTAGCTAGAAAGGCACAAGGTGCTATCGCTGTTGACATGGAATGCTCTGCTATTGCCGCACTAGCTAACTTTAGACAGATTAATCATTTTCAGTTTTTCTATTCCGCCGACAATCTTGACAGCGAAAAATGGGACCCACGTAGCCTTGCAAATGACGCTGACCTTGAAAGAAAAGACCGCATCGCTAGTATCGCCTTACACTTTGCCACCCAAGTCTTCAAATAAGCTCAAAAACTCTCAGCTTTTTTAGCTGAGTTTTTTTAAAAAAATTTTTTGCTTACGCTAAAATCCTGATTTTTAGCCATCTTTGACTTTTTAGTCAAAAATAATTAAGTTTTCGCTCTTGTCAAACACAAAATATAGTGCTACTATTTTATCCGGGCACAAGATATTGTGCTTAAATCATTTATTATGATAAATACAAGGCCTTGATTTTGTCACATATAGATACTCTACTGGGAAAGGAGGGCTTGTTTCACCTATTTCCAAACCATAATAACTCACCAAACATACATTTACTAACCTTACTCTAGACAGATAGCATTGCTATCAAAGATACATTTTACACATTACATTTTTAAACAAATATTACTGAATTAGCATATTGGAGGTGCATTACCATCGTGATTATTCTAGCAGGAATGATAGGAGTCGGAAAAACTACCTACACTTCTCTCTTAGCCAAAGAACTTGGCACAACAGCATTCTTTGAACCTGTTGACAATAACCCAATTTTAGATAAATACTATGAAGACCCTGAAAAATACGGGTTTGCTTTACAAATTTACTTCTTGAACAAACGCTTCAAATCAATCAAAAAAGCTTACGAAGCAGACAACAATGTCTTAGACCGCTCAATCTATGAAGATGCTTTATTTACTTACATTAATACCCTTCAAGGAAGCATCAGCGATCAAGAATATAATATCTACTTGGAATTGCTAGACAACATGATGGAGGAAATTGACGGACTTCCTAAAAAAGCCCCTGATTTGCTAATCTACCTCGAAGGTAGTTTTGACCACATCATGTACAACATCAAAAAACGTGGACGTGATTTTGAACAACCAGATGACGAAAATGGTCTAACAGATTACTACAAACTCCTTCACAAGCACTACACAAAATGGTATGAAGATTACCAATACAGTCCAAAAATGAAAATTAACACCGACAACCTCGATGTTACAAAACCTGAGGACTGGGATAAAGTGTACAAAATGATCCGTCAAGAAATGAAATCAATTGGAATTGGAGATTAACATTTTTTGAAAAAAGAACTTTCACTCAAAGAATCATTTAACAACGCTTGGAATCGTTTTGACTTAAAAGAAAAGATTTTCGTAATCTTTGCCTTCTTAGTCTCTATCGGATTTACCCTATACGGGATGATTCCGACACTCTTTTCAGGAGACCTTAACATCTTACATGTCCTCTCAATTATCATGTCTATCTTTGGTTTTATTGGGACATGGACACTAGCGATTCAATGGCAGCACACCTTTAAAGCAAATGGTGTTCAAAATGTTGCTGGTATCTTAGTCGCTGGTATTCAAGGTGTTTATGGTGAAATGTTCAAAAGTTGCTATTACCTCTCAACCGAATTTATCGGACACTATAACTGGAAAAAACGCCGCAATGACAATGGTGAATTAGTCGTTGATAAAAAATTCAGTCTAAAAGACGTGCTTATCGCTGTCTTCTTCTGGACATTTGGTTTAGGATTTATTTCTTACTGGATGGGCGGACAAAAAATTGTCCTAGATGCCATCACAAATGGTCTTTCCTTTACTGCCCAACAACGTCAGGTAAAAGGACACCTCGATGGCTACTACATTTGGCTAGTTGTCGATTTGCTTAGCTTTATCCTTTACCTATCTATCGGAAACCCAATCGTTGCCTTTAGTTACCTAGGTATGGTGGCACAAGGTTTTGTAGGCATTATCATCTGGAAGAAGAGCCAAGGCCAAGAAAGTCTTACCCAAGAAACCGTTGCTGAATAAAAATAAAAAACTCTGAGACCGTAGTCTCAGAGTTTTTTGATATCATGAACAAACATGATAAAAAGCCTAACTCATAAAAGTTAAGCTTTTTTTGTAATCTCATGAATAGACTTAACTGGTGCAACGTCCGCTCCATGCTCACCCAGTATTTTTTCCATCCAAATCATGTCATACCAACGGTTGAATTTATAACCCGAATCATGAAATTTTCCAACCAATTGATAACCAAGTGCTCGATGGAATTTCTCGCTTCCATTTGTCAGGTAGGCATCTTCAACATCAGTTGAGGCAATACAAGCGTTAAGATTGAGGATACCCATTTGAGTTAGATAATCTTCTAACTTTCCATATATTTGACGTCCTACACCCTTACCACGCGCAGCCTTATCCAGATAAACCGTCACTTCTGCTGACCAAGCATAAGCAGCTCTAGGATGGAATTTAGAAGCATAATCATAGCCAAGAATCTTGCCATCTTCTTCTGCCACGAGATAAGGATAAAAAGCCATGATTGAGCGCATACGCCCCGTAAATTCCTCTAAAGTTGGCACATCATATTCAAAAGTAATAGCTGTTTCTTCAACATAATAACGATAAATATCAAGCAGAGCTTTTGCATCATCTAAGCTTGCCAAACGAATCGTAATGGCCATTCTTACAAGTCCTCCAAAAATAATCAATAATTAAGTATAATGATAAAGTAGCCCAGTGTCAAAATAAACATAACACCACTTGTCAAATTTAGCTATTAAAAAACATAAGGGAGCCCTTACGTTTCATCATTTCTTATTTCTTGACCAACTTGACAACTGCTTCTGTCCTTGCCGTATGAGGAAACATATCCACCGACTGAATGTAATGAACATCGTAAACTTTACTTAATTTAACCAAATCACGAGCCAGAGTCGCCGTATTACATGACACATAAACCATCTTAGCAGGTTGGTATTTCAAAATAGTATCCAAGAGTTTATCATCAAGACCCGTACGAGGTGGGTCAACAATCAAAGCATCTGCACGATAACCTTCCTTATACCACTTAGGAATAATATCTTCTGCGCGACCAGCTTCGTAATAAGTATTATCAAAGCCCATACGATGTGCATTTTTCTTAGCATCCTCGATTGCTTCAGGAATGATATCCATCCCGCGAACACTCTTAACTTTACCTGCAAAAGCAAAACCAATTGTTCCGACACCACAATAAGCATCGATAACATGGTCATCTTCTGTCACATCAAGTGCAGCCACAGCTTGACTATACAAGACCTGTGTTTGCTCAGGATTCAACTGATAAAAAGCACGCGGCGAAAGACTAAATTGATAATCCAAAACCTCTTCTGAAATATCAGCATCGCCCCAGATAACCTCTGTTTTTCCGCCGTAAATCTCACTTGATTTAGAGCGGTTAAAGTTGACAGCAATTCCCTTAATAGCCTCAAATTCAGCTGTTAATTGCTTAATAAGCGGTGCTAAAAAGACTTCTCGACTAGTAATAAAGATAATCTGAACTTGTCCAGTAGCCTTTGCCTTACGAATCATTACTGTTCGAATACCAGCCACCTTGCGCTCATCATAAATCGGAACATGATGTTTTTCTAGCAATTCTGCCACACGATTAATAATCGCTTGCGTCAATTCATCTTGAACAAAACAATCCTTGATATCGACCAAGCGGTGACTGCCTTCTTCAAAAAGTCCCGCCTTAACATTTCCTTTAAAAGAACGTGTTTGGAACTGTAATTTAGCACGATAATGATACGGCACATCCATTCCAAGTGTGTGCCTGATTTCATAATTTTCATAACCAGCAGGTTTGAATTTCTTCAAGGATTGACCAATCAAATCATCCTTAAACTCCAACTGCTTATCGTAATGTAGGTGCATAATCTGACAACCACCACATTTTTGATAAATGGGACATTTTGGTTCTACACGAAACTTAGATTTCTTATTGATTGTCAAAAGTCTTGCCTGAGCAAAATTACGCTTAACCGCCGTAATCTGGCAAAAAATATCTTCCCCCTTCAAAGCACCTGGAACAAAGACTAAAGTCTTCTTATAAAATCCAATTCCTTCACCATTAATTCCCATACGCTTAATTTTCAAAGGAATTCTTTGTTTTACTTTCAAATTCATTAGTGACTAAATATAACTCCTGCTTCTTTCAATTTTTCTAAAGTTACCTTACCAAACTGAGGTAAAGCTAAAATTTCTGCTTCTGTCCAAACTTGAAAATCCTGCAAATCATAAATATCATGCGCCAGCAAGATTTCAATTTGGTATTCTGATAAAAAGGCTAACGCTTCAACTTCTGCCTGACCTACCTTGTGCTCTGAAAAATAATCATTCAAATAAGCTTGCACATAATTTCCAGCAGTCATCAGTAAAGGTAAAATACGATAAAGTCCTACATAGACCGTTTCTAAACTATCCGGACAATGAATGCCAGCTGCGCCGACATACATAATATCATCCATCAAAAGCTCGGGTGATTGACAAAAAATAGCAAAATCCTTAACATCAGCATTCAAAACTTCAATCAAATAGAGTGCCATCTCATCATGACCATCTAAAATAGCCCCAACTAACAAAGGGATTTCTAGTAAAATATCATGTCCAATATCAGACTGTTTCTTAAAGAATACCAAAGCCTTATCATATTGTGACGTCAAAATATACAATGCCATTATCTCATGACGACAAGCAAACAAATCCGATAAATCCAGCTCATAAACCGCTTCAAATTGCTCAAGAGCTCTCTGATAAAGTCCGTTTTGCTTATAAACCATGCCAAGATTAACCTTTGAAAAATAATAATCTTTCTCAGATATTTCACCATTCTCATGAAGCTCTTGGTAATAATCTACACGCTTTCTAAGCTCTGTTAAATCCTCAAATAAATTCCAATTTTCAGAGTCTAGCTCATCACCCAAAGCTTTAAGCATACGGTATTCGTCTAAATCAACGATTTTACTAGCTTTCACCATATCACCTCCCTACACTTTAATCACTACTATTTTAACATTTTTGTTATAATGAATGTATGAAAATCACTAAAATCGAAAAGAAAAAAAGGCTATATCTTTTAGAAATTGACGAAAAAGATAAACTTTACGTAACAGAAGACACTATTGTTCACTTTATGTTAAGTAAAAATATGGAAATTGACGAAACAACCTTAAAAGATATCCAAAGATACGCTCAATTTTCATACGGTAAAAACTTGGCGCTTTATCAAATTTCTTTCAAGCAACGTACCTCAGATGAAGTCAAAAAATATTTAGAAAAGCATGAAATTGATAATCAGTACATCCCAGAAATCATTGAAAACCTCAAAAAAGAAAACTGGATTAATGATTCTCAATATGTTGAAACCTATTTGTCACAAAATCTAACATCAGGTGATAAAGGTGGCTACATATTAAAACAAAAATTACTTCAAAAAGGAGTTGATGCTCAGCTCATTGACCCAAAAATAGCTGAATTAGACTTTTCAGATCTAGCTGAAAAAACAGCTCAAAAACTTTTACGAAAATATCAAAACAAGCTCTCAACAAAAACACTTAAAGAAAAAATTATCCAAAATATGATGAACAAAGGCTTCTCATACACAGAAGCAAAATATGCCTTTGAAACACTTGACATCGAAAAAGATGAAGAACAAGAATTCGAACTTTTAAATAAAGAACTTGATAAACAATATCGAAAATTTAGTAAAAAATACGAAGGATATGAACTAAATCAACGATTAACGCAAGTTCTCACTCGAAAAGGCTTTTCATATGATGATATTAAGAGCGCTCTTAGAGATTATTTGTGAAATAAATTGCATTTCTAAGTGTCCTTTTTCAGAAAATTATGATAAACTATAACAGATAAGTTTAATTGTAGAAAGTTGGTAAGGCATGAAATTACCTAAGGAAGGCGACTTTATTACAATTCAAAGTTATAAGCATGATGGTAGTTTGCACCGAACATGGCGCGACACTATGGTACTAAAAACAACAGACAATGCTGTTATAGGAGTTAACGACCACACACTAGTAACAGAAAGTGATGGGAGACGTTGGGTTACGCGAGAACCAGCCATTGTTTATTTCCATAAAAAATACTGGTTTAATATCATTGCGATGATAAGAGATAACGGTGTTTCATACTACTGCAATCTTGCTAGTCCATACGTCATGGATGAAGAAGCTCTTAAGTATATCGATTACGACTTGGATGTCAAAGTCTTTGCAGACGGTGAAAAAAGGCTACTTGACGTCGACGAGTACGAAATACACAAAGCAGAAATGGGCTACTCTCCAGACATTGATTTTATTTTAAAAGAGAATGTCAAAATCCTTGTTGATTGGATTAACAATGGAAAAGGACCATTCTCAGAAGCCTATATTAACATTTGGTACAAACGTTATCTTGAACTTAAGAATCGTTAAAGTTGCGAGCACTCCAATAGGAGTGCTTTTACGCTAAAGAAAGGAAGTTTTATATGGCATTTGAAATCAGTAAAGAAAGATACGCCAGTTTTGGCGTAGCAACAAACCTTCCACACAAATTCTTTGATACCTTTTGGGATATCTTAGGTAACTACCTAAAAGGTGTTGTTCCAATAAAGTCAATCATCAGCTTTCGCTTAACTGAGAAAAAAGCAGCACTAACGATTTACTACCAAAATCGAAAGCAGAAAACAGCTATTGCTTTTGATTATAATCACCCGTATGACCCATTCTTTCCAAATATTGTCTATCTGATTGATCAATCAGGAGCCGAAACACTTTTATTACCACATGAATTAGACTAAAAAAGAAGACTTCCGCCTTCTTTTTTAAACCTTTTAAACAAAAATAAATAAAATAGTCCGTACGGGATTCGAACCCGTGTTACCGCCGTGAAAAGGCGGTGTCTTAACCCCTTGACCAACGGACCATATTAATAAATGGGCACAAGTGGACTCGAACCACCGACCTCACGCTTATCAGGCGTGCGCTCTAACCAGCTGAGCTATGCGCCCTAAGCCAATACTATTAACAAAAAGGTTATGCCGGCTACATGACTTGAACACGCGACCCTCTGATTACAAATCAGATGCTCT
>ERZ1034939.323-NODE-323-length-32262-cov-14.383581_pt1 | contig 32262 bp, 32 predicted proteins | sample MGYA00520626_ERZ1034939 | MGnify/ENA primary metagenome ERZ1034939 (study PRJEB33766, sample SAMN09781751) | gut metagenome | biome: gut microbiome | host: Homo sapiens | place: Madagascar | study: EMG produced TPA metagenomics assembly of the PRJNA485056 data...
GGACAGCGCCTGTCTGGCCTGCGCTTTTTTTGCCGCCAGCTCTGCTTCCCGGGCTGCTTTCTCGGCCAGCTTCTGCTTTTTCACCTTCCACTTTGGTGGCGTGGTGACATTGATGATAGTTTTCCGGCTGCGGACAGGCGTCTCCCCTTCCGTTTTCCGCTTCAGTGTCAGTACCGGTCGCTTCTGCTCTGTCATGCTGTGTTCTGCCTCTGACGAATCATCCTGTTACAGTCAAAGATACCACACCCGTCACAGTGCCAGAACGCCCAGCACAGCCAGATGACAGGCATAGAACGTCGGGAAAAAATCCCCGGGCCAGAAACGGGGTAATGATTTCCCTGTACACGACACCAGACCAACGGTCAGCACCGTCATTACAAGACCAGCTACGGCCGCCATATCACTGGAGGCAAGGTTAAGTGCCGGAATCACGGCCAGCAGGCAGGCAACCAGCGCCAGACGTTCCGTTCTGTCTTCCGCCCGGTACAGCCGGTGGCTGGCTGCCAGCATCAGCAGCCCGGCAATGCCGTAACTGGTGCCGGACAAAGGCCCCCACAGTGCCATCAGGAGAATGGCCGCTGCTGTACGCCACCCACTGCGCGTTTCACACCACGTCAGCACCTGTGCCGCCACTGCAAAGGCAAACAGGATATTCCCCTCATACCAGGGAAAGCCTGCCAGATAATATGCGAACTGGGCAATAATCCCCCATCCCCACAGCCGGTTAATGGCCACCTGCCGGATATGCGTATGACGGGACAGATTCAGCCCCCACACCAGGGCAAACAGCGGAAAGGCTCCTCGCCCGGCCAGAAACATCCATTCCTGCTTCAGCTGGAATATCAGATTGATGTGGTCCAGTACCATCAGCACCAGTGCCACCGTTTTGATGATATCCCGCTGTCCGGGTGACCAGACCAGAAACGACTGCAACCAGGTATCGGTCCGGGCAGCCAGTGAATCGTTACGTGTCGTGTTCGTGTTATCCGTTGTCATCAGCGTTTGTCTTCCTGTATCAGTCCCCGCCCAGGGTTTTCTCTTTCTGCAGGTCACGAACCATATCCCGCTCCATCTGCTGCAGACGCTCCTGCAGCAGATTTTCCCGGGCAACCTCCCGGACCGCTTCCCGCTCCCGTTGTGATTCACGCAGCACACTCTCCGGCAGCGCGGCTTCCCGTTCAGTTATGGCAGCCCGGTCACGCTCCTGCCCGGCAATCTCCCTGACAGCCTGCTCTGTTTTGCCATCCGGCAGGTCAGGTTTGTTCTCTGCCATTTTACGGACAATTTCATCTGCACGGCGTTCCGTTTCACGGCGGATGGCCTCTTCAGCCTGCCGCTGTACCAGCACCTCTGCCGTGACCGGTTCGCCATTTCCGGCTCCCGGCTGGACGCTGTTGTCCGGGATATCCCCCCACACGCGGCCACCGGTTATGGCACCGGGATTCCACGGACGGCCTTCACCGGCGATTCTTACCACCACACCACTGTCAGGATTATCACGGGCAATCCGGACACCCTCCTGCATATTATCAGCCAGCAGGCTTTCTCCGTTACGGCTGCCCTGCAGGGCCACAAACTGTGCATCCCCGCTGCCTTTCACACGGCCTTCACCACTGAATCCCCGCAGCCCGTTTCCGTCATCCGTGGTCAGTGGGTTCAGCCAGATACCGGCGGACCTGCCGTTACGGTCAAACGCCGGCAGTGCCACATATGGCTGCGGATATTTACGTCCCGGAGCAATAAACCGTGCAGGACTGTCTCCCCCGGCCAGCCCCGCCTGACGGAGAACGGCACGGCCTGCCGCCACGTCCCGCAGTTCCCGTGCCGTACTGAACAGCCGCTGCGCATTCATGACCTCCCGGTCCGGTTTCGGCTCAAACACATCGTGGGCAGTTCCTTTCTGTACGGCATTGTTGATGGCATCCGTCCAGCCCTGACGGTTATCGGTGTACACCTGCACATGCTGCTTCATACGCGACAGGGCCACGTAGGCTGACTCAAAGCCGGCCATCTTTTTCCGGTTACCTTCCGTGCCTTCAAGCGCAATGGCAAAGGTTTCACTCGCCCCCTGCGCACCGTGAGCGGTGATGGCATAGGCCAGGTCAATATGTTGCTCTGCCCGCTCCTGACCGGGGCGAATCACCCGGGTCTGCTGACCGTCAGAAAGTGTGACACTGTCACCGGAAACCGCTGTCACCGTCCAGACGCTGTTGGCCACATAACCGCGCTCCCGGTCACTCTTCGTGAAGCGCATCCGGTCGCCGGTCCCCACCCGGATTTTGTTCGGGGTGTACAGTGTGACACCTTCAGCCACCGCCTCCCGGGGCGAAATCAGCCGCGTGTTACCTTCCGCATCCTCCAGGGTTATCAGCCCGTCATCCTTACTGACACCGGCAATCCGGTGATACACATTATCCACCAGGGCAAGGGCATCCGGGTTATTCTCCCAGGTGGAGAGACGACGCAGCTCCCCGTCACGTATATTCGCTGTGTTCAGGACAGGCACCATGACCTGCTCTTTCCCCAGCTCACCGGCCTTTTCCCGTGCATCATGAATCATGCTGTTCAGTACGCGCCGGTCCTCATTCAGGTGCGTGACAATAAGCGTCTGCTCCCGTGCTTCCGGCGTCCTGCCGGTATAGTCGCGGACAATGGCTTCATACAGTGTCATGGGGACATCCGGAAAAGCCTCGCCGTTCTGCATCGCCTTCTGCTGCGCTTCTGCCAGTTTCGCTTCCTGGCTGTGACTGAACTCCGTCACGGAGTGCTCCGGTGCCCATGCGCCCTCCAGACGTGGCACCTGAGACGGTTTCACACTCTCAAGCCCGGACAGCGCCCTTTCCACATCCCGGTTAATCAGGCTGTATACCGCCTCCCGCAGTTCCGGTGTCTGACGCACAATCTCCTTCATGATGGCCACATCGGCAGCACTGCGCGTCTGCTGGAGACGGAAAGGCTGACCGGGCGCGATGGCCTGCAGCTGGTCCGAGTCACCGCTGGCCACGGCACGACCACCACCGGCCGCAATCAGGGCGTATGCCCGTGCCATGTCGGTATTGCCCACCATTGAGCTCTCATCGAGCAGGAACAGCGTGTTGCTGAAATCCGGCGTTTCTCCGCTGCGCTGCTGCAGCTGCGTGTCATGCAGAAAGGACGCCAGCGTCTGTGCATCCACGCCGGCGCTGCGCATCTCACCGACAGCACGGTGCGTGGGCCCCAGCCCCACAACACGGGGACGCTCACTCCCCGGCAGCATGTTCACGGCTGACATCACCGCCCGGAACTGTGTGGTCTTACCCACACCGGCATAACCCTGTACCACCGTGAAACGGTCGGACGTTTCCAGTATCATACGGGTGGCGGCACGCTGTCCTGATGTCAGTTTCTCCATGAGTTCGCCAGGTACTCTCTCCATCAGCGGCGTGACCGCCTCCTTACCTTCGAGAATATGGCGAAGAATGCTCTTTTCTGCCTCATACGACGCACGGGAAACCAGCAGGCCTGTGCCATAGCCTTTTGCCACATCCACATACAGTAAATCACCCCGTTTTATCTGCGCATTGATTTCCCCTCCCAGTTCAGTAAAACCGGTTCCTTCTGCAGCAAACGACTTTGCCTCTGTCAGCAGGTCCACCATGCTGAAGGCCAGTTTTTTACTTTCCAGCACAGGAAGGGCCAGATGAATGGCCTGCTGTGCCGGCGTGTGCAGCCCGGCTTTCTGCAGACTGATAGCGGTTTCCAGCGATGTCTCACCGGCCCGCGCCTTTATCTGCTCAGAAACCACCGTAAAGGAGGGATGGCGGACAAGTTTTTCCGCAGTACGGGTTTCATCCAGTGAGGAATACAGCCGGACATCACGACCGCTGCGGGCCAGACCGTTCAGGGTGGCGTTGTCCATTGCCATCTGTGTGACGGAGGCAAAAACCTTCGCACTGTCGCTGACGGAATGCCCGGGCGTTTCCACCCAGCCATTCTCCAGCTTCAGTGCCGTGAACGGTGAATCGCTCACAGGCAGGGAGGCCGGTTCAGCCCGCCCCAGCACAACAACCGTCATCGCATCTTCACTGACGGATGCCACCTGCAGGCGGTCACCGCCGGAGACGCGGAGTCCGGGAATTTTCCCGGTCACCCTCAGTCGCTCGCCGTCTGCCACCGGCATTTTTTCCGGCCGGAACAGCGACCAGCTGCTGTCCAGGGAGGAAATACGCACCACCTGCGTTTCGCCCTGCGCATCCCGCAGGGTCAGGCTGTGACTCTGCGCCGTCACCCGGTCTATCACATAGCGGTCATGACTGCGTGTCTCCGGGTTCCACTGCTCCATCACCATCCCCGGACGGTACATATCCCGCAGATAACGGCTCCGGCTGTCCAGCCAGACCGGTGACAGCGCCGTCATGGTCACCTCAGGGTGTCCGAGCACGCCCTGCGTTTTCAGCTCACTGCGAATGGCCTGTGTCAGTATGGCCTGTTCCCGTACCCCGCTGACCTGTGCCACGCTCTCTTCTCCGGCTTTCACACTGGCCGCAAAATCCCCGGCCAGCCGGGCATAGCGGACATTACGGTCCGGTTCACTGATGATGGTGGCCGGTCGCTGTTCTCCCCCCTGCCAGCGATATGTGTTCACCCCGGCATCCTTCATGGCCATCAGTGCACTGCCTGTACCGGTTCGCTGCCCACTGTCGGTTATCAGGACCTGTACGTTATGACGTGCGGCACCGTCCAGCAGGGTTAACGTCTCTTTCAGGGAGAGTTTTTCGCCCTGGTCGACAATAACGGTACTGCCCGGCGTGAAGATCATGCCCTCCTGCAGCTGACGACGTCCGGTTATCAGCTCACCGGACAGCCGTTCATCCTGCTTCAGGTTCATCTGCGAGCGACGGTCAGCAGCGATAATCTGCACCTCCCGCCCCTGCTCCCGGGCCATCATGACCAGTTCAGCCACCCGCTCACGCTGCCCGGCTGCACCGCCCTGCCCGGACACAATGGCCAGCGACGGGCGATCCTGTGCCAGAACACTGACGGCATCGCTGTAACCGGCCGTCCGGGGGACACTTTTCTCCGGATGTACGGTCACCCGGTTCTGTTTCATGATGTCACGACTGAGTGCCCGAACTGACAGCTCATCGAGCACATGAATCCCGGACGTGAACAGCCCCTTCTCACGATCGAGGGGGATAAGCTGCTCACGGCTGATGGCCTCATCGATACCGGCGCGTGCCCGTTCAATCACACCATTTTCCGGCGGCAGTATGCCGACCGTCCTGGCCAGCACGTCCGTATACGTGAACTGCACTTTTCGTTCACTTAATCCGGTAATCGCCTGTGTCACCGCCTGCTGCACATCCGGCCCGTCCTGTGAAGCTGGCCCGGGCGCCTGCGTGCGGATCTCCGCACGCTGATCCGCCGCGTCACGATATGCCCGGATGTCGAACCCGGTTTCCTTCAGCGTCTGCATCCATTCAGCCATTCTGATTTCCGGATCGACGTGCTGTTTGGATTTACGCGTATCCAGTGCCGCCACATCCCGGGATTTCAGCGAGGCGTCTTCACCGACGGCCTCCCGGATAGCCTGTGAGCGTCCGGAGAAGGCTTCCACCGGTACGCCCGGCATCTCCCACATACCGTGCTTACCCACCACTTCGGTTTCATAGCCCAGCGCCTCAACCTGCTCTTTCAGTTTTTCCCGGTAGAGCCTGCCAAAGGCAATCTGATTAGCGTACACATTCTCAATGAACCCCGTTTTCCCCACTTTGTCACTGCTCAGTGTCTTCCACTCACCGTTATGCTGCGTGACATTAGCCACCACCGCATGCGTGTGTAACTGTGGTTCCTGATCGCGACTGGTGTCGTGGTTAAACAGTGCCATCACCAGATTACCGGTCAGTACCGTTTCTGACTGTCCGTCCGTCATCACCCGTGTGGAGGCCAGCGCCTCCACCTGACGAACAGCAAAGTCCACGGCCTGGTTATGTGCATCAATCAGGCGCTTATCGCCACCTAGCATGGCCATCATGGAGACACTTTTGGGGGCGGAGAAGGTCAGGTCGTAGCCGGGACGATGCTTATTACTGCCATCCTGCATGCGGCTTAGATCCGCTCCGTCCGGCAGCCTTCCCTCCAGAAGACGGGTAAAAACATCCTTATCGACACTGCCCTGCAGTCCCAGCTGTTCAGCCCCCCTGCCGGCCCAGCGTTCTCCCATGCTGCCCAGTACATAGTAATTATCCTTGTCGGTATAATAGTTACCGGCACTTCCGGCCGATCTGACCTGCGCGATACTCATCATCAGAAATCATCTCCCGGCTCAACATCCTCCCCACGCTCCCGGTGCACATTAATGTTCACCTCTTCACGACGCTGCATCTGCTGCTGGATGTCCGGATGATTTTCCTGTTGCCATGCCTCATAAGCGGACATATCCACCACTTCACCGGATTCACTGATCCCGGGTGGCAGTTGCTGTTCCATCTCTTCTTCCGGTTTCATTTTCAGCTCCTGCTCGATCCCCCCTGCCGGAACATTCACACCTGAATCTGACTTCTTATCGTTGATGGCAGGAGACACCGGCTGTTGCGGCTGTTCAGCCTGAGTCACGTCTTCTCCGGAAACAACTTCCGGCACATCCGGTTCGAAGAGGCTGGCCATCTGACGACCTTCTGCTTCCCTTGCGGCAAGTACGGCACTCAGACGGTTCTCCATTTCCGGGTTGATGTCACGCGGAATAAACTCAGGGGCAACCTTCGGACGTGCCTGATATTTCAGTGAGAGTTTTACTGCCGGATACGGTCCGGGCAGGGTGACATAACAGGTCAGATCCGGCAGAGACTGAATGTCGGAATAACTGACCAGCGTCTGGCGCTCCATATCCTTACCGGTCGATACCCCGTCACGTACCGGATCAGCACCGTAGGAATACTGCTCGCTGGCTTTCAGGTGCTCTTTTTCACCAATCTCACCGGCAGCGAACTCTGCAATCTTATGGCTGGGAGAACGAAAAAAGGCACGAGTGTTCATGACGTCAAACAGCGTGGCAGCCGCTTTCTCACCGTAGATATCTTCCAGCTGGGCATAGGACTGGATACCAAACACATAACAGCCACCGAACTTACGGGCTTCCGGCAGGATCTCCACCAGGTCCGGCAGTTTGTGTAACGTGGGTAGCTCATCACAGAAAAACCACACACGACGGTTACGGTTTTCTCCCATTGCCAGCAGACCACGAATGGCAATGGACAGCCACATGGAGATCACCGGCTTCAGGGAGGCATGGGTGTCGGCATTCGACGAGATAAACAGCCAGCCGTTTTTCTGATCTTCCCGGACACCCCGCATCCAGTCACGGATGGTAAAAGACTCACCGTTATGCTCAATCCCCTGCAGGTAACGGATGGCTTTCACGTAGTTGGTCAGCACAGCACGGATGGAAATCGCCGTTTTCTCGATTTTCTCTTCCACCAGGTTGGCCGCCGGTGAATTACGCAGGAAGGTACGCAGTTTTTCGATTTTGATGGAAAGCAGAGTGTCCACCAGTTTGCTGTAGCTGCGGTTGGGGTCATTACGCATCAGGTACGCCGCTTCCGCAAAAATGGTACGTCCTGAACCCTGCCAGAACGGGTCCTCTTTTGTGCCCATCGGGATCAGGGTATTTGCCGTATTATCAAAATCCGGCTGTGTCAGACACTCCTTCCATAAATCCCAGGCGGCACAGCGGGCATCCAGCGGATTCAGGATCTTATCGATGGAGGGATCATAGTAACTTTTAACAAATTCCCCTGAACGGTCATAAATCACCACCATATCACCGCGCTGACGGGCGTAGTTGGCCAGACGACGGATAACTTCCGACTTACCGGCCCCGACCGTGCCGTGCAGACAGAAGTTCTGGATTTCAGAATCCCGGATAATCGGCAGGTCGCCAATCCGGATATCGGAGTCCTTGTCGTCTTTTTTCAGCATCCGGGCAACGTCTTTCGGATTATCTGTCAGCTGACGACCACCTGTGACTTCATTTTCGCTCTGTTGTTTACCCTGACGCCCCAGAATCCAGGAGACAACAAAGAAGGTAATCAGGCAAATAACCAGTGCCACAACTGTGGCCAGAACGAATGCGGACCATAGCTGCTCTCCGCACCAGATCATATATTTATCATGCAGTACCTGAGCAGCATTCATCCGGAAGGTTTTGCCGTAATACTGGATCTCATATACCGGCTGGGACTTGATTAAATCCCGCATGCCTTCCAGCGTGGTACACCACCAGTAAATACAGCCGTTCACAAACGTCTGCCAGCTTATTTTTACCCATAAAACCAGACCAACGAGTATCCAGAAAAAAATAAACAGGCAGTAAAGCATGATATTGGCGATCTGGCTGAACATGCGGATACGCATGGACGCAATCTGACCGCCCTGGGTCATATCCTTTGCGTTAAAACTCATGATGATATTCCGAAGAAAAAAAGTCAGTCGGACTGATTATTAATGATGAAAAGATGAATAACCGTTAAATTCCGGCTTCGCCGGCAACACTTCACGGTCGCACAAAGAATTTGCACAACCGCTCAGTGTTTTCATATTTATTTCGGAAACGCCGGGGAGAAATAAAATTTATTTTATTTCTTTCCGGGGTTGGACAACGAGCAAAGCGAGGCGTCAGTCAGGAGGCCGGTCAGACCAGCCTCCGGAAGATAATCAGAGAATATTTGCGATTGATTTGGCCAGCTGGTCTTCGAGAACAGGCTTCGCCTCTTCAAATTTCAGGTTAACCTTGTTCGCATTTGAGACCACACGGGTCTGGTATTTATGCTGGTTACCTGTTTCAGTACTGGTCTGAATTTTCGCACCTGATGTGCCCTGACGCAGGGCGGCAACATTATCCGTTGTCACCGTTGCCTTAGTACGCTCTGCAATCTGCACATCCGTGATCATGGTATAGTTCACATCTTCCACCATCGCATCTGCAGCCATACCCACCAGACCGGCAGCAAGGCCCACACCGAGTGTGGCACCGGCAGAATTGGAATTATATCCGGTGATACCGGCACCTAACGCTGCACCAACTGCTGCGCCTTCATAACCACGGTTCAGCCATCCCTGAGACTCCCGCAGATCCATCTTATCGGCCTTCAGCACATTCGCCTGAATCCAGTAGTAGGCTTTATCCGGAGAAGTCACCACCTGATATCCTTTTGCTTTCACAGCATCAGCAATTTTGCCCTGCAGCCCACTCATGTCTTTATCAGACGTGTTTTTGATCTGCAGAAATACCGTGCGTTCGCTGGCGGGTTCAAGCCAGATGGTCTCACTCATCTGAGTCTTCGCCTCAAGGTTACGCTTCTTGATTGCTGTGCTCATCGCACCACACCCTGAAAGGGCCAGAGTGGAACTGACCAGTGCAACCATCATCAATTTTTTCATTTTCATCAATGTTTCTTCATATTGAATAAAACGTCATAATATACAAATTAAGATTCACTCATCATATCGTTTTGAACTATAACCATATGAATTACCACCGATATCCACACCAATACCTGACATAGGTAACCCTGTTGCAGGATTAGTACGATGAAAATCCATATTATCAAAATCCAGATGCAAATCTTCATTAGTTTGTTCATTTACCTGAGATTGCATCCATTCTCTTACACTTACACAACCACTAACTCGCCTTAATTCGTATAGTGTACCAATGATAAAAACCATCAGGCTTAATAATGGAGAGAGTAAGGAAGATACTGGCATCGTTATATACCAAACGCCTTTACTAAACTTAAACTCATCCGACACATTCCGTTTTTTTCGTATTTGAGAGAACAACCATATAAACAGTCCCTGCCATAGTACTATGAAGAACAGCATAAAAATTGTTTCGGCATTCTCCCAACCAGCCAGATAACAGGCGATAAACTGTATCACCGCTACCAGAGCAATATGGGTTAAACATCTCATTATCATCTCCCAAAAACAGCATTATTGCTTATACTTATCCTGATACTCCTTTGCCCTTTTCATAAGTTCCTGTGGACTGTCAGCCCCGGGCATTCTTTCCTGAGCCGACTTTTCTTCATTATATTTATTATTCTGAGATAATGCCTCTGTTTTATGGTGATTCTGCAGTTCAGAATACTGCCCTCTTACAATATTTTCCTCGCCACGTATGCTGTTCTGAGTATCACCTATATTCCCTTTATATTCTGTGACCATATTATCAACCTGATGTTTTACATCATTACGGATATTACTGTCCTGCGTTCTTTGCTCAATAATGGCCTGATGTCCCTGATGGTCAGCAATAATATCCTGACTGCCACCACCCGAAGGTACGCTCTCCATTCCTTTACCAATATCGCCACGGGATTCCCGCCAGGCATTATCAACACCAGGCTGTACCTGTTCCTGCACAAAAGACCAGGCCATCGCCCGACGACGTTCTGCAATCTCCGGTGAACTGGTGTTTGTCAGAATAGCTTCTGCATCCTGTGGCGCGTGTTTCATTACATACTGTGCAAACTGTTGCGACAAGTCTTCACTCATCTGCCCACTCATGCTTTCAGTACGGGATGCCATTTCAGCATATTCATGGCTGCGGGTCATATTCGTCGTGAACTGGTCGTAACTCTGCTTCGCTGAATTCAGGGCTGCAGACAACTGATCCACACGGGAATCAGCATTATTGTCAGTATGGCTGCCGGACTCACTGACCTTGCGACTGGTAAAGTAATCGCTGGCCTCTTTAAAGTCTTGTGTAGCTCTGGCATCGATATCATGACGAGCATTATGGCTCGACTGAGTATTACTACTTGCCGTATGCGCATCATTATCTTCCCAATCAATACCAGCGCGACCACCACCTTTAACACCTAAGCCGCCACCAACACCAAGAATTTTAGGTTTAATCCCCCATTCAGCATGAGCATCTCCATACATCCCGGCAGAAGCTCTCGTACTTCTGGATGCCAGTTCCTGAGTCGCCTGCTCATTACTGATATTATGCGCCTTCGCATAGCTTTCCACTGCACTGCGCATACGGCTGGCCATCATGGAGTCCTGTGCACTCATCGTACTGTCAGCACCACCGGTGACAGAGTCACTGCTCCCCCGGTTAGAACCAAACTGACTGAGCGTGTTCCAGGCACTGGCAATACTGCTGCTGAAACCATGCAGGGCACTTTCTGCTCTGTTCGATGCTTCCCGGGCCATTTCCTGTTGTGCCGCCGCAATCTGACGCGTTGCATTGATGCCGACCGGTAACCGGGACATCGCTCCGCTTGCATCCATCACCATATTACCGTCACGGGTCTGTGTGGCGGTTGCGCCACTGCCGGTCTGGTACATCATCTGACCAAACGACGTGGTGCTGTTGGTGCTCCAGCTGAAGCCGTTCACGTTCTCCGTCTGCATGTTGCCGTAGGAGTAATTACCGTCAACCACACTGCCTGCCGCACTGGCGGTCGGGCTGATAGCAGAGGAAGCGAAATGGCTGTACACACTGGAAAATCCGGCCCCGAGTCCCCTGACCATCATCCAGGATAATGGCGGGATCATCATGGAAAGATACCCGGCAGTGGAAGCCAGATCGGAGTATTTCAGCTGTATCTGTGAAATTTCCGAGAGCACCACCGGTGCACCATTCTGCTTCGCATAAAATGTCATGGCGCTGTTCAGAATGGCGTACAACATTGGCCATGACTGCAACCACATCAGGGCAAACACATAGCCTTTCAGGACAGACAGCGTCAGTTTGTTGAAGACAGCCGCCAGTACCAGGAGCGGGAAAATACCGATGGCGATCCCCGTCAGGATGGTCTGCGTCATGGGCAGTGTCCGCATCGCCACATGACCGATGGAGACATGTGCCAGACGTTGCTTCTCCATCGATGACGTGGTGGCCAGATTCACCAGGCTGGCTGAGTCACCATTACGTGCTGCATAACTGGTGATCCCCTCCTTCAGCGCATTAATGGTGACATTCTGGCGGATGATCTGGCTGGCTGATTTACTTGAGTCATAGAAGTAACGGTAACTGTCGCCAATCAGCGTACTGAACAACAGGTTCGGATCAGGGCGACCACCAAATAACTGCTGGGCATAATAATGCCAGGTTTTTCCGCCACTCTGTGTGTCCAGATTCAGCTTGTCTTTCAGCGAAACCGACGCGTCCTTACAGGTCACGAAATTATTATTGCTGTCATAAACGCCCCGCAGCGGACTGGGGCGGGAAAAAATCAGCGTGTAGGGATCATCGGAGGCCATCAGCTCCTCCAGCGTGTATTTGTGGTTCAGGTAAATATCCCCCATCACACAGTTCTGCACATAATCCTGAAAAAGATTGGCGATTTCCGGATTGCGGGACAAAAAGTCGGTGCTTTTTGATACCAGTTCTGCGCCAAACAGCATCCCCGTTTTGCTGTAGGTGAAACTGTCCGGTTGCGTGTAGATCATCTCGTAACTGGCCACCATTGCATGCCCGATACGGGTCGTCAGTGAAAGTGGCATCGCCAGTCCGACCGGCACATTATCCACCCGATGGACTTTGACCAGGTCACTGTTATCAATAATCTGCACCGACGTACGGATATTAACCAGCAGGCTGATAAGTACAAACACCGCCGCCCAGCCCAGCAAATCCATCACGTTATGGCGCTGTACCCACATAAAGGCCACCGCAACAACAGACAGGGTGAGAGCAATTTTTTCAATGGAATCCCACGTCCTGGTTCCCATAAAGGCGGCAATGGCGTTCAGGTTATTCCGCAACCATTCACCACCGGCAATCACATAAACTTCATTCACAGCGTGCTCCCTCCGAAGTGATAGTTGTTCTGGTAACGACTGAGCATGCGGGCGGAAAGCTGCTGACGCATGTAGCTCATCTGACGATCGACGACCAGCAGCGCATCCTGCTGCACCTGTACCTGTGACTGAAACGCCGCAATCTGCCGGGTGGCATCATTCATATTGTCGTTAATATGTTCGATAACTGCTTCGTCATAATTTCCCGTGGCCACCATCGCCCGGGCCTGCTGTATCAGCTCCTGAATGTACTGCAGCAGGATGTCGTAACCGATATAGTCCGTCAGCTGGTAAATCATACTGTTGGAAACACCGAGCATCTGCGGGTCAACCAGGTATTTGAAGACGGGGATGGTGGTACTGGAAATAAAGCCTTTTTCCTTGTCATCCAGAGGCGTGTCACTGACAGTCTTGTTCTGAATGCTGGCCAGAAGTTTAGTAATCTGAGACTTCAGTGCATTATCCCGGCTGATGGTCACCGGTGTGTCTGCCACCACTTTCAGGCATTTGTCAGAATCGTTGCAGTGATAAATTTTTGCTGTACCGCCTTCCATCATGGCCCGGATAATTGAGCGGTCAGTGGTTCTGGCCGATAGCGGTGTGATTTCGCCGTTGGGACCAAACACCAGTGAGCCGGTCAGCGTCATCACAAACTCTTTTAGCTCTTTGTTGCCGTCAAACATTCTGTTTTTGGAAAGCGCATTCCACATGATATTGATGTTTTTGGTCACCCGCTCCTTATCCTTGTCGCTGGCTTTATCCCTGACACTGTCAGATTTCCCGCCAACGGTACATCCCTGCCGGGAAGCCGCCCAGTCAGCAAAAATATTGCTCTCACCGGCAATGTCCTGACAGACTTTCTGCTGGGACACCTGCGTCCGGGGGAAGAGCCCGCCGATAATCCCCTGTGCCGCCTGGCAGGAACTGAGGTTCATGCTGTTAATGTCGCTTGCCATTTTCTGCAGGAAGTCTTTTGCGGTTTTGATTTCCGGCACCGTTGTCTGCAGGGCAAGGTCAAAAAAGTAACCGGCAGCATTACTCATAATCTGCTTAACAAAACGCTGCAGCTGCTCGCCATTAATAAAACTGAACGAACCGAGATAAGCGTCGATGCCGCCACATCCGGCATTGATATCCGGCAGCGTCATGGAAATCAGCTGAACATTTTTGACCTGAGTACGGGCATACAGGGAGCCGCCGTAAGCATAGCCGGCAGCCTGCCCCTGCCAGACGCCCGGTTGTGTGGTATTGGAGGCGAAGCCCAGCTTGTTAAAGAACTGATTCATGTCGCTGTTCACATCCGCTGACGCTGCAGGCGTCACCGTCAGTAAGGCGGCACAAAGAATAAAAAGAGGCTTAATGCGAAGCATTATTGCTGCCCTCCCTTAATGTGTTCTCCCGGCGCATACGGCGTTTCAACAGGAATATCCCGATATTTCCGTCCAGTCCTGCGGCTGTAATATATTTCAGACACCGAAATCCATCCCACAATTGCCCCCACAAAAAACACAACAGAAACAGAAAAGGTAAGGCACAGCGAAACGACAATTTCTACAGGGCTGGCGGGATAAAAAAGCCCCTGATGGATAAAGGGGATATTCAGGCTGACGATTATTCCCGTCGCGATGCCGGATATTCCGGCAATGAGTAACACCACCTGCTTATTTCGCACCTTTTTTTCCTCCGTACATCTGCAGAACGGTATCCATCCGCGCCATAAAACCGGCGGCATCCGTTGCCCCCTGTAAAAGCGGTAATGCCTCAAGCGTGTTGACGTTGACCAGGAAGGTGGTCGGTGTGGCCACCGGGATATTAGGGAAGAAGGTCTGCATCACGTCCGGTGGCACCGGCAATGCCTCCGGAAAGGCGGTATCCCCCTGACCATCCAGGGTGTAGGGAAAAACGGAAAAGCCGTACTGCTGTGCCAGCTGTTTCAGTACCGGGTCAAACTGGTGACAGTAAGGGCAATGCCCCTGCATAAACAGCACCACCTTCCAGTCGGCCAGGTTAACCTGCCTGCCGTTGCTGAGGCGGAACCAGCGGGAGGCTGGCTTTTCTGTCCTGGCTGACGTGCCTGCTGCCGGTTGTGCAGGCTGCGCGGCCATGCCCTGCGGATTCCAGAGTCGTTCAATTTCATCCCGGGTGGAGGCCTGCACGGCAGCGGCTGCCAGCAACAGGGTGAACAACAGTGATTTAATGAGAGACATGTCTGCCCTCCTGCTGCCCTTCCATCATGGCCTGTTGCCTGGCTTCCAGTGCCTCACGCTCTTCCCGGCTGACACGGGCAATCCATGCATCCAGCACCTGGTATGCGCCGAATAGCACAAGGATGGCCGCAATCAACTCCGCCAGAAAAAAAGCCATCCAGGGTTTGCTGTAAACAAGACGGGCGACGATATGAAACCAGACACCCAGGGAAAATACCCACATTCCCGTAATATCAAGCCGGGGTAAAGAGAATCTGCGTTTACTTATCATGTTAAACTCCGGTTATTATTTACATGAGAGTATTTATGTCTGTAATATTCGCGTTTGTGTGATATTAATCAGATCAACCTCATTATTTTGTATGGTTTTTATTACCGTTTTATATGACTTAGCCTGTCATAAGCCCCCTTATAAAAAACCACATCACTCCGGACCATACTGATGACAACATAATACAGATAAATATTCTTCTGAACCCGTCGAAGCTCGTAACGTTCGGTAATGAGACAATAACCATTGGAACAACCATTGCTGCGCCCTGATTCATAATTGCACCACACAGAAACCAGAGACTGGCAGTCAGCACATATAAACACGCGATATTAATAACAAGGAAAGCCAGTGAGCTCAGGAGAAACATTTTCTGTCATTACGATCAGAAAAGAAATAACCGGCAATAATGACAAATATTAACAGAACAACACCTGTAAACATTTTCAAACAATCTTCACTCATAAATCAAATCCGCGATTAAAAATTGGGTTTAAAATCTTCAGAAACGTTCAGAAATTGTTTTGCCAGGTCGTCCTGCGAAATAAAACCGTATGATAACGGACGAACACTGCCCTGTTTCGGGTCAACCAGCATCATGGCCGGGAAATATTTCACGCCGAGGCGCTGCGCCTGCCCCTGGTCAGTCCGGGAATCCGGCAACAGCGGATTAATCACGCCATCCACGGAAACGGGAATAACACTCAGACCATAGGTATCCCTGAAGCCATTAATGACCTGCGCCAGCTGCCCGTCGATGGGGTCCTGCCCCCGGTAAAAGAACATGATGCCGTAGTGTTCAGCCAGTTTCGCAATGGCCTGTCGCTGCTGCACCTGGTCTGCCGCCAGCTGGTTCCGGACCGTGCCGTTGTAATGGCTGTACTGCAGGTTATAGTCCAGTTCGGGATGCGCCAGCATGGCTTTTTTGGCGCTCATGGTGAAAAGCCCGGCCTGCTGAGTCCAGTAATTCTGCAGCCGGAAATATTTCACAAAATTATCCACGCCGGGATACAGAATAGCTTCGTACAGCGCCCGCTTTGTTGCCGTCTGCAGTGCGGCCAGTTTCTGCATAATGTCCGGCTCCTGACGGGGGGCTGCAGGTACTGGTTTATTTTCTTTTTCCTTCGGATTTATTTTCTCGTTATACCACTGCCAGCCTGCATCTTTTCCTGACGCCGGAAAAATAAAGCAGCAGAGTAACAGTGGCAGTAATGCTTTATTCATCTTCATTCCTTTCATCACTTTTTCTTTCATCAGGTTTCTGCAGGTCAGTCAGGGCAGAAAAACAAAAATACAGAATAAACAGGAGAACACCGGAGTAAAAAATAACGAAAGCAGCAGCAAGTATCTCACCTGCAGTGGTTTCTTTTACCGTATCCCACGACCAGATAATTACCGGGAAAATGACAATCGCTGTAATCAAAAGCCGGATAAGAAAATCAATAAAACGGTTCGACGTGAATATGACTTTCATCATTTTCCCCGGTTATTTTCCCTACCTTACTGTCCTGCCTGTTTCAGCTGGTCAGCAATCTGCTCTTTCACTTTCTGCGTCAGAACACCACTGTCCGGGATTTTCTGGTTATTCATCAGGTCTTCGTAGAAGTTAGTAAAATCCAGTCTGTCGAACTGAATTTTCTGCAGCTCATCAACCGTAATCCCCCGACAGTCAGGATGCTTCGCACTGCCAAAACTGATACGCAGCTGTCCGTTGCGCCCCTGCTGCTGGACTATCTGCGCCAGCTTCGAATCAAACTGACAGTAACTGCGTTTTTTCTCCAGGCAGACACCCAGCACTTTCTTCGAACAGAACTCTCCGACACTGACGGTCAGTTTGTTTGATTTTGCTTTAGCCAGGGCTTTTTCATCACTGCTGCATTTGGCCAGCCCGATATCCTGTCCCCAGCCGCTGTCCTTACAGCAGTTGCTGTATCCGGCTGCAGCCTTCTTACAAAATTTCGCCTGACCGGTGAAAGCACGGACATCCACCCCGTTCAGCGCCGCAACATCCTTACCTGCTGCGGCCAGTGCCGCCAGCTGAGAAACGGCTTCGGCAAAATCATTACTCTTCCCGCTCTGAGCCTTATCGCATTCGCCATCGAGACAGAAGACGTCTCCCCCACAGACCATCACTTTCCCGGATGTTTTTGACTCACAGGAGTACGTGGCATATTCATGCAGACAGGCACCTTCTTCGGAGTAAAAGGCGCACTGGTGTGACACCAGGGTACAGGCAGGATTGTCGGTGTAGGTCTGACAGGTTCCCTTGTCTGCTGACTGTGTGACATACGTGTCCCGGTATGCCCAGCAGCTCTGGTACATGCTGTATGACTGACCGTCTTTCACCAGCGTCCTGTTCCCGCCAGCCTCCGTACATTCTGTTTTTGTCAGTTTCCCCAGCTCCTTGCTGAACGGGCAGCTTTCAGACCAGACAACATACGGGGTGTACGAGGCTTTTTTTACCCTGACAACCAGACGCAGCTTCATTGCCGTATGACGTTTGAATTTTGTATTCCCGACCCGGACGGGGTGAGATGACGTAAAAGCCACACCGACAGTCAGTGTTTTCTGTACTGGTGTAAATGAGGCATCTGCTGAGTATTTGGCATTCCAGCTCAGTGGGGTTCCCAGTACTGTAATTGTCATAGGTACACTCTTCTGCAGGTAAGTACGACTCCAGCTGTAATGCGCATCGACAATTTCACCGGTAACGGGAGAGGTAATGGAGACAACATACTGACCATTCACTTCACGTGCAGGTAGCTGACTCATTTCATACTCCAGCGTCCGGGTTTCCCATGTGGTACTCCCCTGCAGCTCCATACGGGCAGTTCGTGTGCAGTACTGCTCCACCTGTAAATCCCGCTCACAGGTGTAATTCGTGTATTCACTCCGGCTAATCTCCTGCGCACTGCACTGCTGCCCGGTGTTTCCCACAATGCTGTCAGCCCGGTTCACCACATCCCTGCCGGTCTGGATAAACGGTGCATCCGGTGAAAGAATGTCTTTCGGCTTGTTCATGAATGACTCTGTGATGGTTTTTCCGGTTTCACCGGTCGCCCATTCCGTGGTGCCGTCATTTTTCAGGCCGCCATCCCCGCCGGCAGTCACGCCACCGTAATATTTTGTCTCGTCCGGATTCGCGTTATAGCCGGGGATACTCTCCTGTGGCTTAAAGCCCTGAATACTGCTGCTTCCCTGTCCTTTGATCTGGTGAGCAAAATCAGAGCCGGCCCGGTAATCACTGTTGCTGTCAGCCTGTGCCATGCCGGCAACCAGAGCCAGTATCAGAGGTAAAATACGTTTCATTTCCCGGAATCTCCTTTCCCTGCCAGTAAATCATGAGCCACCTGCCGGCAGTCACCCGTGGCGGCCACTTTCTCCAGCGCCTGGCCGACCCGCAGGTTTCCCCGGATGATGTCGTATCCCTGACGGCAGAACACCACCAGTGCCGGTACACTGCGAATGCCGTACTGTGAAAACAGCGTCGGGTCGATCTGAACACCATCAGTTGCGCCGTCTTTCACCAGGGACAACACGGCTTCAGCGGTGGTCTTCAGGTCATTATTCACCATGCCCCGCAGTGTGGCCGGAATACCGTAGTGCCGGGTTTCGCCCAGCATCCGTTTCAGCCCCTCTTCGGGAATGGAAAACGACACAAAATACAGGGCACCCTGCCGGGGTTTCCCGTCCTGTGAAGCCTGCTGTTTACGAACCAGCTCATCCAGGAAATGGTTATCTGAACGCTGAAGGGGGTTTTCCAGCACCTGCTTCTCCGCCCAGGCTTTCAGCTGATGGTCAGGTTTTTCACGCAGTTGTCTGCTTAAATTTTCCTGCTGCTTCAGGAACTGGCGGTTTTCAGGTGTGTTCACATTTTCTGACGCCATAACCGCCCCGTTCAGCATCATCAGCAGTGCTGCCAGAGATTTCATACTCAGCTTCATCATTCACCTCACAGGAAGACACAGTTACGTTTACGCCACATCAGGTAGCCGAAGTTTTTCTTTGTGTTGGGCGGATTTTTCCCGGTTTCCCAGCGGGTCACGCTGCGCCCGAACGGGTGGCACTGCCCGCTGTCCGGATACATATTCACCATCTGGTAACGCCAGCGTTCTTTGGGCAGGATTGGGGACGGATATTCATTACAGACGGCGTTATTTTTCCCGATGGTTTCCATAATCATGCCCTGACGGTGCAGCTTGAACGCCATGCGTTCACTGACCAGCAGGGAGGACTGCAACGGACTGGACTCATTACTCACCCAGCCATTGAACGGGTACATACTTCCCTGCGAACCGGCACACCAGAACAGAGTATCGATGGGCATGTTAAAGGCGCTGGCAATGGCATCTGCAGCACAGGCCCCCTGTGCTATCGGATTGGCAAAAATGACGGCTTCCGGATTGAGAATGGTGGTCAGGCTGCTGTCCGTCCAGGTGGGGTCGATTTCAGAAAGATAAGCGATATCCAGGTCACCACCTTCCAGACAGCCCAGCGATGTGATGATGTTAAGCCAGTACGTCAGCGGGTATTTGTACCAGTGAACGTGATAGAACGCCCCGTTCACCTGCTTCTCATCTTTTTTCGCCGTTCCCTGTGCCGTTTTACCAAAAGCCGGCAGGCTGAAGCCCAGGTTCACCATACATCCCGGTGACCGGGTGACGTCCGTCAGCGCCATCGGCTCCCAGTAACCAATGGCCAGTCCGATACGCCTGAACAGCGGCGGCGGTGCCGGACAAATCTGAATGGGCATCGACGGGTTCACCGTGTCGGGGACCTTACCCTGACTGACTTTGATACTGCCCAGCGAGAGCGGGAAAATACAGCTCCAGCAGATATCCGTGATCGGGTTTACAAAACGCCCCTCACAGGCAGAATCCGCAGACGCTGCAGGGACATGACCGGCGAGAAGGAATAACATCAGCAGCCACAGGCTTCGCTTCATTTTCTGCCCTCCTCTGCCGGAATAAATTCCACCTTCAGGAAGCGATTGCCGGGAACGGCGCTCACCCGTGCCGGTACCTGATCGATGCCGAGGCGCTGGCAGAGCACACCGTTCTGGTCAAAGTAAACACGGCTGTCCAGCGCTTTCTGCATCTCCGGGATACTGCCCTGCACCAGGATAATTTTGCTCTCCAGTGTGGGCGGCGTCTGGCGTTTCATCCAGGCCACCTGCGCCGGATCATCGCCATTGATGAAATACAGCGTCTGGTTAAAAGGAACATACTGCAGCGGATTCATCACTTCACCCTGGCGGGCAAACACCCGCCCTTCGTTATCCCGGATATCCGCAGCCAGTCTGACGGACGGGTCAAACAACCGGCTGCCGTATTTCTCCGTGCGTCCGATACCGGGCACGGCAGGGGGCCGCAGACTGTTGCGGATCACCCGCTCCTTAAAGGCATCCATTTTCCGGCCCATCTCACCGGACTGCTCCAGTACCGTCAGGCGCTGCATGATCACCGTCAGCATGTCCGGCTCCTTTACCGGCCACAGATCGCCCCAGGTGCCAAGATCGGCGGCGGCCACACTCTGCCCCCATACCAGCAGGGCAATCAGCCCCCGACATCTCATGGTTCTGCCCTCATTCGCCGGGCAATATCCTGCTGGATTTCCCGGGTGATATCCGGTGCCCCCTGTACCACAGCAGGCGACACCAGAATGACCGCGTGGTGTTTCTGCTGCCACGCCTGCAGGCTGGCTTCCAGTGCCGTGTTAAAACGCGCTGAAAGGACTTTTGACTGTACTTCTGACAGTTGTTTCTGACTGGCGCTGTCAAAAAACGCATCCACGGTCTGTTTCATGTTGAAGGCGACAGTCACCGGTGCGTTCAGTCTGACAATGCCGTAACTGACAGCTGCGTTCAGTAACACCATTGCCAGACAACCTGGCACCGTCCACCACCAGTGGCTGCGTCGTTCTGCCGTGACGTCGGCGGGTTTCTGCGTTGAACTCATGCAACACTCCTGTATTTCTCATGTTCTTCTAGCCAGGCTTCCAGCGAAGCCATCTCCGGCCCTGACTTCTTCCACGCCAGCTGCCACACCGCCTCATGAATACTCAGCCCCTCTTTACGTTTCTGCTGCACAAACTCAAAATCCGGGCCGTCAGAGCTGTACATGGCGCGGCTTAACGGGTCCACAAACAGGCGGTGCCAGGAGGAATGGTTTTCCACCTGCAGCAGGAAGGAACTGAACCACTGATCTTTGGCCGCACCGAACTTACCAATCATGTCACGCTGCAGTGGCAGGAACTGGTCCGGATACAGCTGGTTGTATTTCGCGAACTCCTTCGCACTCTGTTTGAGGATAATTTTGTAGGAGGAGTTACCCCATGCCGCGCGGGCAGCACTGGAGGCCTTGTCAGAGTCAAAGTCGACGATGTTCTGTGTGATGGTGATATAGGCACCGGTATGACGGCGGGCGGTACGGTAACCTTTCTCAATAAACTCACCGACCTTGTGATTTTTGAAGTCCAGCAGACGCCATCCCTCATCAATGACGTTCAGTTTTTTGAAGTTACGCGGCGTGCGGTACATCCTGTTCTCGATGTAAATAATGAGGCTGAACATCACCGCAACCAGCAGTGACGGACGGTCTTCCAGTCCGCCCAGCTCCAGCACCACCATTTTCGCATCATCCCGCAGGGACGGCTCATCAGAGTTAAAATACCGGCCGTAAGTGCCGCCGGCGGTATATTGATCCAGCAGGACAATCATTTCATCCAGACGGCTGCGGATGGTCGGTGACTCGACATACTGGTCGTTATCACGGGCGTTTTTCAGGAAATCCACCACATCATCGATGCGCGCCCTGTTCTTTTTAGCCAGCCAGGAGGCCCTGACCGCCTGCAGCAGCAGACCTTCATGCACTTCATCCAAGTTACCGTTGGGGCTGGCCATCACCGACAACTGGTCACGGACACGCTCCGCTGACTGGTCAATATCGGTGATGTTCGCAAACGGGTTAAAACGCAGGGTTTCACCGTCCAGATACACCCCGCCCATGTTCTCACACAGGGACTTATATCCATCCCCCATGTCAAACACCACGGCAAAGCCCCCGGAGTCCAGCACGCTGCGGATAAGGGGCTGTATCAGTCCGGTTTTACCGGCCCCGGAGGTGCCACAGACCGCCATGTTGTAGTTGGTGTTATTCATCCCCCGGAAGAAAATATCGATAAACGCCAGCTGGTTACGGTAGGTGGGTGCCAGCAGACCTGCCGGTGTCAGGGGGTTATCCGCCACTAACGGCATCAGGTTGGCCACATTAAAGCTCTCTGCGCGCTGAACCACACCGGCCTCTTTCAGCTGTTTAAACAGCCCTTTCCCGGCCATAAAGGGAAGGCAGGTCAGGAAATTGCGCATGTGGTTAAAGCGCGGTGAAATCAGCTCAAAACCGTTTTTACGGAAGCTGTTCAGGATGTCCTGCTCCACTTCCAGCGCCGTTTCATTATTGTCCTTGCAGAATGCTGTGATGTTGAGGAAGTAGGACACGACAGAGGACTGACCGGAGCCCAGCCGCTGACGCAGTTCCCCCCACTCCTTCGCCTCTTTCTCCACGGACGGAAACCATTTGGCATAGGAGGTCTTCGACTTTTTCTCCAGGTCCATGTACTTCAGGTTGGCTTCGCTGTGGGTTTTCACCTGGTCTTCCACCACCAGAGTCAGCGTCAGGATGAACGGACAGGAGATGGACAGTTCCGGGTTCAGCAGGTTGCTGTAGTTGTCGGCCATGTTCCACAGGAAGGCGATTTCCGGGTTACGGGCCAGATGGAAATTCAGGATGCGGGCCGTGCTGTTCCTGCCCTTCTCACGCAGGCCCAGCGTCAGGTAATCCGCCCGGACTTTCAGGTCAAAACTGTCCTCCACACACTGATAATTCAGATCAGAATACGGGTCCAGCTGACGTCTTTTCGGATACAGGGAGTCCGGGTTATGGTTAATCATCTCCCCGACAATATCGATAAAGGCCTGTGCATCCACCGCCTGTGTGGTGATACTGGCCCCCTGTAACGACGCCCGGATGATTTTCACCAGGTTTTCCATTTCCAGAATATCAGCCCGGCTTTTTTTCTTCGAGGGAGAACAGTACGAGAAGAATACCCGGTAATGGCGCAGGGTCAGGGGCAGATTCATCCCCTCCGGCAGCGGAAACTGTGTCGCTGCCGCGTTCATATAATAGGCACGGGTAATGGCGTTAAACCGTTCAGCCTGTTCACCCGACCAGGAGAACTCACGCAGCCCGTATTCAATCCTGTCACCAACCAGCTGACTGGACATCAGATGGATGCAGAACGGCACCCCGCGCGGCAGTTTGGTGCGCAGCATGTGATCGAGGGCCTCCACAATGGACTCATTCGCCCCATTGATGGGAATGGCTTCCAGCATAAAGCCCATCGTGGTGTCATTCATGAACAGACCGGATTCCTGGTTGTAATCACGGTACGGCAGCAGACGACTGAACTGCGGGAAGCTCATTTCGCCCAGAACTTCATTGGCCTTTGCGGATTCGTCAGGCAGTTTCAGTGCTGTGACGAGGGAGTTAACCGCCTGAGTGACGGCCTCAAGTGGATTATTCACATGAATTCCTTAGTTGAAAAATAAAGCGAGAAATGCGGTAGCCATGAAGGGAATACCTGTAATTAACGCGCCATTTCCCGGCACATATACAAAGATTTCTGTTTTCTGAATATCCACTCATGTTCATCCGGAATTAAATCACTATGTTCTGCGACTGACTTATGCATAATGTTTTCTCTGTCTTTCCTGATACGCCTGACATTCAACGCACAACGTCACACCGGGAAATATTTTCCGCCGGGCTTCCGGAACAGGATTCCCGCATGCTTCACAGAGATAAACAGGAATACCATGAGCATTTATTTTCTGGCGTATCCGGTTTATTCCTGTCATGGTCAGTTGTTCTGTCACTGAATATGCTTCATCGGCTTCATCACTCACGGAATATTCCTCCCGACATGTTCTGACACGCTACCGCCCATCCCTTTTCACGCACAGGGCACTCGTTTTACAGGCAGATTTTGAATACAGAAAGCCTGCCGGCATTGCCGGCTGATATACAACTTCAGGGCCAGTTAATTAATACGTGGTTTTCCCCACGCAGACGGTTTAATAACAAAAAACACGCTGGATGGCTGATGATAAACATCCTGATTATCAATATAAGGCGCTATCCATAATGCAGCCGTCTGCTCACCCGTTCTTAGCGGACGAGGAGGTGTTACCGGCGCAACTGAACTGACCGGAACAATCGTTTTCACTTCCCGGGCAGCGGTAAACAGCGGGCGTGGTGCCAGCAGTTTCTGCTCCGGATGTGCTGTCACCGCAGGTCTGCTGCCGGACGGAGTGGCCGCGGTGACGGTCTGCACCGGCATTGTCCGGAAGTTCCCTTCAGCCAGGCGCGGCAGTGATGCCGCAACCGGCTTTGCTTCTGAGGACTGCTCCAGTTTTTTGGCCTTCTCATTGGCCTGCTCCATCGTCATACAGGTATCTGATGTGGTGGCGTTACACTCAAATTCCGTATTAGTTCCGGCACAGCCGGAAAGTAATAAGGTCCCCAGCAGAGGAATAAATAAAGAAATCTGTTTCATTGTCCCTCACCTTTCTCATCGCAGTTCACAAAATCATTCTTCAAATCCCTGACCGTACAGGTTTTTACAATGTCAGGATTTTCAAAAACCGTATTCCGTGATGATTTATAAACATATGCCACAATGCGTTTCCCCCCCCGCATCAGGTTCTGGCACACTGACTTCACATAACGGAGGGGTTATTCCGGATTCATACAGCACCGGATACTTTATTTTTTTGACGCTGCCATCAGAAACCAGCTTATTCATCGAAGGGTTCCTTATATTTCTGAATAATTCTGTCGATTAGTTCTTTCACCGGAACAGATTTTCCGCTACCGGATTGTCCGGCAACCACAATATGCCCCGGAGAAGAAAATAAGCTCATCGACATACCCTTCTTCATCACACCGACAGCAGCCATATTAAAATTGTGCGGCAATGATTCAGAACTGAATTCCTTCGGTGCAGGAAGTACGATTCTTGTGGTGCAGTTACTGAGAACAGCATGCATAAGATCATCTGATACGCTTTTATCCGGTACAGAGCGGGCAGTAATAACATTAATATTACGCATGTTCATTTTTATCTCCGTTGTTTCTGATTGTTCTGTCATCAGGGAAATAAACATGGCACTCCCTGATTTTTCCCGGCAGGGAAGTGTCTTCTGCAAGAACTTCCTTCAGACGCTCATCTGCTGTTGCCACACGGACACATTTCATTTTTCCGGGTCGCACCGGATATTTCCCGGTGCCTGCCGCAAACGACATATACATAAGTGCCAGCGTTGCCCAGAATGCGGTGACCAGTTGCATCAGTGACCGGTCAGTCTCCCTGACATAATCTGCAGCATCAGCAGCACGGTAACGGCAGATTTTCTCTTCTGCTCCTGGAAGATCATGCAGAGAAGGCAAACATTCTCTTACAGGAAACTGCCCGGCAGGGGCTGTTTGTCTTACGAAGTCAATTTCCTGAACCAGTAATTTTCCTGGTGTGGTGTTGTCCTTCCATAAAACAAACAGAGCCATCAGGGCCATTGTGGCCAGTGGCCAGATAACCACAAACCTGACGACCCACAGCAGCCAGCGAACGACAAACGCCACACGGAATGTCAGTGCATCACCCGCCATTTCCGCCCTCCTTGCCGGCATCCCCGCCCTGCGGGTTCTTGTCTCCGGACATAAACTGCTGCGGATTCAGATTGCCCAGCTGTTTCAGCATCTGGTCGGTGTTAAAACCGTTCAGGTGGCTTTCTGCCGAGGGAAGATTCGGCACAGGGCTTTCCGGGTTACCCTCTTCCGCTGTACTCTGTGACTGCTCCAGCGCCATTTCCTCCACGGTTTTCAGCTGGAAGCCGTCCTGGAACACCACGGTCACTTCGTTGCCCGCACCAATCGGTATCACCGGGTGATACTGTTCGGCACGTTTGATGTAGTAGTCACTGAGCGTCTGTGCGGCTTTCGATGCGCCGCCACCGATACCCATTTTCAGGACATCACCAGCCCCGTAAGCGGCTGTGGCACCCAGCCCGACAGCCGGCTGGGAGGCGCGCTCCATTCCCTGACCGATACCGTCAACAAATCCCGCGCCCCATGCCCAGCCGAGGATTTTGCCGTTACGCATCACCACTTCGCCCTTGATACCGTTTTTACCCCGGAAGCTGACATGCCCCTTAATCGGCATATCAATGGTTTTGCCGTCCTTCAGGCAGCTGATATTGCGGGTACGTACAATGGCACGCTCACTGGAGACATCCCCCCAGGCTTCCAGCCCCACAAAACATCCCGTTGCGTCATACGTTTTGCTGTTCGGCATTTCCACCAGGCCGGTGATACGCAGCTGCATCGGCACCGTGGATTCATTACCGGTGACTGAGGCATTGGCATCCGCCCCTTCAATCAGCATGGCTTTCGCAAAACTTCCTGACGGAATGTACGGCAGTGATGGTCCCTGTTTTCCCTCATTACGGGTAAACACCTTACGCTGTATCCGGTTAGGCACCGGCACAGACTGGTACGTCACCTGTGGTGGTGGCGTGACACCATTCCCGGGATAAAACGCCGTCGGCGGTGGAACAGCAACGCTGCCCTGCGGCGGGAAGGATACGGGGGTGTTTCCTGGCTGTGGTTCGCCTTCCGGCCCGGGCGGTGAGGCTGGCGTCTGCGGTACAGGCTCACCGGTCGCGGTGACGGGATTTGCACCCAGGGCTTTCACCTGCTCTGCCAGTGCAGCATTGTCCTGTCCCAGCTTTTCAATACGACGCTGGTCATAACCGCGCTGTTTGTTCAGGACATCCAGTTCACGACGGATTTCCTCATACTGCTTCTGCATCTGTGCCGCCGTCACCTGCATCTCTGTAGTAGCATGCTGACGCACCTTGTCATCAAAGGTCGTATCCACCACACCGGTCATATCCGGCACAGGCTCCTGTTCAGCCACGGTTTCACCGTTACCGGACATGTCCACATCAGACAGATACAGCGCACCACCAATCGCGGAGGCTGCACCGACAACCACAATCCCCAGCCACAGGTACTGCTTGCGTTTCACAATGGTATTGATACTGGCCATCAGTTGCCCTCCCCGTCACGGATGACATACACATCCATGCGCGCACCTGCCAGTAACTGGCTGGCAGGCTGGCTGAACATCACGGCACGGGTTCCCGGCTGCCAGAAGTCACTTTCCCGGATACTCAGAGCAGACAGAGTTTTATTTTCCACGGCAAAGCGGACCATCTTCAGGTGATTCCCCGTCCATACGGCATCTGCCACTGAAGACAGACCCGCCGGGGCCTGCAGGGTTTCCTTTGTCACCGGGACCTGATACCAGCCTGCGGGTAATTTTCCGCCACGGACGGCCTGGCTGATGGTCACAAGCAGGGATTCGTAAAGCGTGGACGTTTCCCACGCACCGGCTTCTTCTCCGGTTCCGCGCAGGTCACTGACCAGCTGAATGGTACGCCCCGCGCCTTCACGGGGAACGGCCTGAATGGAAAGATTCAGACCACGTTCTGTTTCCAGAATGAACGTAAAGGGCTTTTTGTTGACGGTGGCCACCACCACACTGCCGGAGGCGGTCTGCTCATTATTGGTCAGGGCACCATCCAGACTGTTCACGGCGATAATCCGATCACCGGGAACGGTAAACAGATTCGGGCTGGTATTGCTGATGGCAATACTGGCCTGACCACCGTTCACCATTGGCACCACGGTGGGGGCCAGCGTACCGTTTGCGGCCATCACGCTGCAGGAAAAAAACAGGCTGCCGAATATTATTGCCGTATTATTTTTTCTCATCGTCTGTTTCCCCGAAATTATCCAGCCAGGTCACCCCGTTTTCCCGCTTCAGAATAAGGATGTAATGTTTGATATCAGTGAAAGGTTTTGAATCACCAATCCAGGTTTTAAGCACACCACGAATTTCCACACGGCCATACTGAGGCCAGACACGAACACTGGTCTGGAAAAAGGCTGAGTTCACGTTATCGTTTTTAATACGCTTCGCTTCTTCAGCCAGAATAACTTTCATCTGGTTCTGTGCGCCCGGGCGGATATATTGCAGAAGCGCCTGATGTGAGGCATCGACGGTTTCTGATGAAACATTCAGACGGAGGGCAATAAATGACAGCGCCATCTGCTGTAAATAAGAGGCGTCGGCACTGTTCTGTGACACGGCAAAGGGGGCATTAAATGCCATTGGCGTCACGGCAGTGCGTTGCTCATTCTGAAGACGGTAGTTATTCACCCCCTGAATGACGTTAACAGAGAGGCTGAGAACAATAAGCACTGACATAAATATAAAGGCGATGGCCATTACACGACTGGTACTTAAACGGGCACCGTGTTCCATATAACAATCCTGGTATCAGTTCTATTTAATCCACTGCCGGAAACACGAATCGGGAACATTATGAAAAATACCGCGCAACAGGGCTGTTGGCATATACCAGTAAATCAGATCACGTAACCAGGAACTGCCCCGCCCTTTTTTCAGTTTTTTAATCCCGAAATAAACCAGAACCGCTGCACCAATACCGAACAGATATTTCGATGTTGTGATACCCCAGCCAATACAGATTGCTGCGGGGATCAGTTCATCCAGTGGCAGGCCAAACCAGCGGCTCTGGTTGGTCAGTGTTTCCGGGAAACGATATTTCTTAAGTTTATTCTCGTCTCCCGACATCGTTTTATTTCAGGCCAACGACGGCCATACCCACAGCAATAAATACAGAGATGATGGCAAAACCGGCCAGGAACTTGACGTTTTTGGTCATCATGTACATGACAGCACCGACCAGAACTTCAGCCAGAACAACCCATTTAACAACACTGGAGTCCTTACCGAAGGTCGCCTTAACCGTGGAGTTACCACTTGCCATCAGGTCCTGACTACCGGAAGCCATCGCCAGTTGCGGGAAGAACATCATCAGAACAGCAGCCGGGAGCACAGCGCGTACCAGGCGAAGCATATTCAGACGAGTGAATTTAGAAAAAAACGACTTCTTTTTGACGGGCGCAGAAGCACCCTGAACACTTAAAACAGCATTCATAAGTTACCTCAATTTCGGATAAATGAATAAAACTAGAGTGTATTAAATGTTATATCTTCCTCTTTATCTGCCTCCCTGAATATCTCCGAGTTATAAAAATCAGGAAACTTGATCAAATGATCAATAACTCTGTCTGCAGCCTCATCTGTTTTACACCATCCACTACGATTTTTGGCTGCAATAAGTAGCTGGTTAGTTTCATCATCCAGACGCATTGTCAGATACTTAACCAGCGACTTACCATAGATATTCCCTGCCCTGTTAAACTTTGGATAGCGGTGAAGATGATCTTTAAGTCTTATTACTGCCTCAAACGATCGACTTCTTCCGCTTCTGTTACTTGCCTCAATTAATAGACTTTCCACATCTACAGGTAATTTTAGTTTTACCATCTTACCTGTTGCAGAACGTGTACCAAATCTTTTCAATAACACCTCCCGCTGTTTATCTTCTGGTTACCACTTATGTTTGCAGAATAATCAGAAAAGGTAAATAGACGGAAAGTCTATATTTTATTAACACTTTATTAACGCGTATTTATGATACACATAGCCTTCTCGTACAAATAATGAATAAACTTTTTATTGTAGAGTAAGATGATTAACTCATCTTTATTAGGAACAGAGAAGTAGTCGCATATCAGAGACGCGTGTTTCTTTGATGTGGAGATGGATATATTTAATATTCTTGCTATAGCATTATGACTGATTCCGGTGCTATATAAGTAAAAGACATCATTTACATATGATGATACAGAAGAATCATCACTCATTCTTCTAATTATATTTCTGATATCATCACTGACAATCGTTTTTTGATTATAACTGTCTTTATGACGAACATGAGCAGCATCATAAAATTGCCACAGAATGATATTTCTGTGTCCATTAAGAAATGACTGAATAGATATTGTCCAGAATCTGTTCTGAATAAAAACATCCTCTACAAGATTAAGATGCGTATGCTCATTCCTGTATGCTTCCATCTCTGTGACAGAGATCAATTCACAAAAATCTCTCTGCGACAGAAGCCATTTTTCAGCACTTTGATCTTGTGTAAGAAATGACTCATGAAACAGCGTATTGCAAAAAATAAATTTTCCAGTTTCGTCCCTGATACAGGCTGGATTTGGATAATCCTGAATAACTGCCGTCAGATTTTCCAGCAGATCTATTTGACGAGCATGTTTTTGTTGAATACGATCCATCGGATACATAGGAACCTCCTCACAAAGGATTCTATGGACAGTCGATGCAGGGAGGCGTGAACTCCCTGCATCGGCGATTTTCAAATTCAAATTTTAACGTGGCATTAACCACGTAATTAATATACTAATTATCTTTCGTACTGTCACCTTTTTAAATCATAAAAACTCTGATATTTGAACGAAGTCAAATTTCTTTTATTCATCATCATTTTTTGGAAAAAATCGTTCCATCTCAGATGATACCTTCTCCCTGATATCTTCAACCATATTGGCATATTCAAACTTTGGATTTCCGGAGACATGAGGACTGAGAGACTCAATACCCAAAATTTTCGCTACTGATGATTGTGTTTTTACAACGCATTCAAGAAGCAATTTATTAAACTCAGTCTGATTAAATGCAGACTCTTTACGCTCCATCTGAGCCTCATGTACACGAAGCCCCAGTTCAAGAAGCATTGAAGCTGTTGCTGAAAAACTGACATCTTTTTCCCTTGCCCCTTCCTGTCGACGCTTCTCAATAATCGCATTTATTTTTTCATAGGCATCATTGCTGATATACAGGTTCACCTTAGCCATTAGAGATTACCTTTTTTGAACATAAAATAAAGTTAATTTCGAAACACTAAAATTCATAATGCAAACAGGGACGCACCGCTAGCAGCGCCCCTGGCGGTATCCTATAAAAAAACACACCGCGCCGCTAGCAGCACCCCTAATATAAAATAATGTTTTTTATAAAAATAGTCAGTACCACCCCTACAAAGCGGTGTCGGCGCGTTGTTGTAGCCGCGCCGACACCGCTTTTTTAAATATCATAAAGAGAGTAAGAGAAACTAATTTTTCATAACTCTCTATTTATAAAGAAAAATCAGCAAAAACTTGTTTTTGCGTGGGGTGTGGTGCTTTTGGTGGTGAGAACCACCAACCTGTTGAGCCTTTTTGTGGAGTGGGTTAAATTATTTACGGATAAAGTCACCAAAGGTGGAAAAATGAAAAAATGGATGTTAGCCATCTGCCTGATGTTTATAAATGAGATCTGCCAGGCCACTGATTGCTTTGATCTTGCAGGCCGGGATTACAAAATAGATCCTGATTTACTGAGAGCAATATCATGGCAAGAATCCCGTTACCGGGTTAATGCCATCGGTATTAATCCGGTAACGGGATATGGCAGCGGACTGATGCAGGTAGATTCCCAGCATTTTAACGAACTGGCCCGCTACGGAATTAAGCCAGAACATCTGACAACAGATCCCTGCATGAACATTTATACCGGTGCTTATTATCTGGCAATAGCATTTAAAAAATGGGGCGTCACCTGGGAGGCCGTTGGTGCATACAATGCCGGATTCAGGAAAACCGAACGCCAGAACCAAAGACGTCTTGCCTACGCATCAGATGTTTACCGGATTTATACTGGGATAAAAAGCAGTAAAGGTATCCGGCTTCCAGCCACGAAGAAATCACTTCCGGAAATTAACAGCGTGCAGAACAATTAATCTTACAGACATTGTCAGATACCGGTTATGCCGCAAAAGCGGCATGGAAGGCCACACACAAAAATATCATATGAGTGACAATACTGACTGGCCGAAGCCCCGCGAAGCGGGAACCCATCTTATATATACCCGGTAAC
>ERZ1034939.325-NODE-325-length-32096-cov-13.910895_pt1 | contig 32096 bp, 28 predicted proteins | sample MGYA00520626_ERZ1034939 | MGnify/ENA primary metagenome ERZ1034939 (study PRJEB33766, sample SAMN09781751) | gut metagenome | biome: gut microbiome | host: Homo sapiens | place: Madagascar | study: EMG produced TPA metagenomics assembly of the PRJNA485056 data...
GGTGCGACCTTTCGCGAAGCGGTACGTTGCAGTTCGTCTAAGTATAGACCGCCACTGCCGCAACGTTATGAAGCCGTGATAGATTAAGTCCATCGCAATGAATTACGACATCGCCGCGCATGCTGGCGTGGGGCGCTCAAGGAGGCACTATGGAATACGGTTCTTTTAGGGCCGAGGAGTTCGGCGACCTGCAACGCCTGGTCGATGGCTTGTTTTACGACCGCCACGCCATCGACCGCCTGGATCTGATCGTGCAGGCAGAAATCTTGGACCTGGCGCCCGACCTCATGGAAATCGTCAACCTGCTACCGCCCGGCCATTACGACCGCCAGTCACTTTGCGACCAACTCAACTCGGCCCTAGCCGCCCACGGCTGGGGCGCCGTCTACGGCACCGTGGAATAGCCCTGGTCATTGGGGCCCGTGGCCAAATAAATGAAACGCCGTTTGTGACAGTGCTCACAAACGGCGTTTTTTGCATACGAGGGTATCCGGGGCATGTCCGGCCCCGTTTTTTGCGCTTTTACTCGCCCTTGGGTGCGGGATGCTTGCAGACAACACTCATGTAGATCATGCCGAGCACGGCAGCGGTGACCGAACCGGCAAGAATGGCAGCCTTGGCAGCAAGAACCTCAAACTGGGCCGTCGGGAAGGCAAGACCGCTAATAAGAATCGACATGGTAAAGCCGATACCGCCCAGAATGCCCACGCCGGCGATCATGTGCCAGTTGACGTTGCGCGGCAACTGGCAAGCCTTGAGCTTAACCAGGGCGAACGTCATGCCAAAGATGCCGATCGGCTTGCCCAGCAGCATGCCAAAGTACACGCCGAGCGTCACCGGGTCGGTGAGCAGCGCGCTCATGTCCACGCCCACCAGGCGGACCTGTGCGTTCACGAACGCAAAGATCGGCAGAATCACAAAGTTGACCGGCGTGGAGATCAGACGCTCCATGCGGATGAGCGGAGGGGTGACGCGGTGCATGACGCGCTCGACCTTGGTGGTCGAAACGGTAAAGTCGTGCTGGCCCAGGATGTGTGCCTCGTCGTCGTAGCGGTCGTCGAGCAACGGCAGGCATTCGCCCAGCCAATCGGTAAGGCTATCGAGCTTAACACCGCACTTGGCCGGAATGGTGAAGGCCAGGATGACGCCGGCGAGCGTGGCATGCACGCCGCTCTTGAACATGCAGAACCACAGCAGCAGGCCCAGCACCGAGTACGGGGCGAGGCGGTAGTGCTGCGTCTTGTTGAGCCACACGAGCGCGCACGTCACGACCGCGGCGGCACCCAGCCAAAACGGGTTGGGGCTCTGACCGTAGAAGATGGCAATGGCGGCGATAGAGATCAGGTCGTCGGCGATGGCGAGCGTCGAGAAGAACACGCGCACGCCGTTGGGCACGCGATTGCCCAAAAGCGACAGCACGCCCAGCGCAAAGGCAATATCGGTTGCCATGGGGATAGCCCAACCGTTGTGCGCGCCGGCATGGTTAAAGATGAGGTAGATGCAGGCGGGAACGACGACGCCACCCACGGCCGCCAGCATGGGAAGCATGGCCTGACGCGGGTTCTTGAGCTCGCCGACCGTCATCTCATACTTGAGTTCAATGCCCACCAGCAAAAAGAAGATCGCCATGAGGAAGTCGTTGACGAAAAGCTCAACGGTGAGACCGGCCGTAAGGTTGCCCAGACCCACATACAGCGAGGTCTCCAGAAAGTGATGGATGGCCTCGTAGGCATCGGTATTGGCGCAGATGACGGCGGCGATGGCGGCGATCACCATGACGGCGGCGGAAATCGTGCCGTTCTCGGCAATGCGCTCCCAAATGTCGTGACGCTCAAAACGCTTGCGCTCACGGATGTTAAACAGCTGCTCGGGTGCTGCCATGGGCGGCTCCTTTCACGGGAAGGCTCCCGTCTTAAAAAAGCACGGCCCGCCCAGATGGCGGCGCCGCGCTCCGACGTATTACGCTTGCATCTAGCCTACCCTGCGCGACAAGCGCGCGAGCGCGGCCGAAAAGCAGAACCACAGGTTGAACATTATTTGCTCAACGGCACGGGCACGCCTGTCCAAGAGAAGGCATGGCTCCATGCACAAAAAACGACCGGAGCGCGGGGCTTCCGCGATCCGGTCGTCGGTGTTAGGTCAAAAAACCTAGCAGGCGGCCATGATGGGGGCAGCGACCTGCTTCTTACGGGAGAGGACGCCCGGCATCCAGACGCCGTCGTGCTCGTCGGCGATGCCCAGGCCCTTCTGAGCGGCCTCGGTCTCGCCCTCGAGCAGGACCTGCGAGCCTTCCTCCATAATGTCGGTGATGCACAGGACGATGCCGTCGGCATCCTTCTCGGCGGCGTAGGCGCGCATGGCCTCGCGGATCTCGTCGATCATGCCGAGCGCACGGCTCTTATCGACGGTCTCGTACTGGCCGATGAGCAGCTTCTTGCCGGCGGGCTCGAACATCTTGATGTCGTTGCCGACCATCTCGGCTGCGGTGAAGGAGCCGGACGGACGGGTAAGGAAGACCTCCATGCCAAACTTGACTGGATCGACGCCCACCTGCTCGCCGAGCTTAGCAGCAACGGCGCGGTCGACATCGGTGGTGGTGGGGCTCTTGAGCATAAGCGTGTCGGTCATCATGGCCGAGAGCAACAGCTTGGCCTGGACGTCGGAAAGCTCAACGCCGAGCACGCCGGCGAGCTTGGTGACGATGGTGCAGCTGGAGCCCCAGGGCAGGCAGATGTAGTGCAGCGGGCCGGCGGTCTCGAAGTCGCCGATGCGGTGATGGTCGACGACGCCAAAGACTGTGGCGTCCTTAAGGCCGGCGACGGACTGGGCAGACTCGTTGTGGTCGGTGAGGACGACGAGCTGACCGGCCTCGACGGAATCAATCACGCGGGGCTCGGCAATGCCGGCGTCGGCGAGCAGCTTGGCGGACTCGGCCGGAAGCTGACCAAGGGCGCAGGCCTCGTAGGTGTTGCCGGCATACTCAACCTGGTTGAGCAGCTGGGACAGGACGACGGCACTCATGATGGCGTCGTTATCGGGGTTCTGGTGACCAAAGACAAGAACGTTTGCCATGGATATCCTCCACTTAATATGTGTACTTGGACGTAGCTATGGTAGCACGCTGGCGCCGAGCCTTCTGAGACGGAAGGGCCGCGGCACAATTTGGGGCAAGTGTTGGGGCGAAGTCTGCCCCCTTTGCACCATATTGGTGCAAACTAACCTGTTCCCCCTTGCACCAGCTATTTGCCGGCGGCGCGCAGGGCTACGTAGGCGGCACCGATGATGCCGGCGTCGTTGCCGAGCGAAGCGACCTTAATGGGCGTCTCGCGCGAGGCAGAAAGCGCGTAGCGCTGGAAGTACTCGCGAGCTTTGTCGAGGTAGACATCGGCCGAGGCGGAGGCACCGCCGCCGATGAGGAACATCTCGGGATCGACCACGTTGGCAATAAGCGCCAGTGCGCGACCGAGATAGTCGGCCATGGTATCGGCCGCGGCCAGCGCAAGCTTGTCGCCCTCGCGGCAAGCTTGGAACACGTCCTTGGAATCGGAGGGGCCGGTGAGCTCGATGGGCTCGACACCCGCTTTCTCGCACTCGGCAAGGTAGTTGCTCACCACACCGGTGGCGCTGGAATACTGCTCCAGGTGGCCATGGCCGCCGCAGCCGCAGATGCGCTCCTCAGCCGGGTTCAGGCACATGTGGCCAATCTCGCCGCCAGCACCCACGACGCCCGACACCACGTCGCCGTTGACGATAACGCCGCCGCCCACGCCGGTACCGATGGTGACCATCACCACGTTCTGCACGCCCTTGGCAGAGCCGAGCCAGGCCTCGCCCATGGCAGCGGCGTTGGCATCGTTCTCGTACTTAACGACCGCGTCGGGACAGTGCTCCTGAATGGCGATCCTCAGCTTGGGCAGGTTAATGGCAATGTTGGCCTTGACCTTGGCATCGCCCGACGCCGGAATGGGGCACGGAACGGCCAGGCCAATGCCTGCCACAAAGGCGCGCGGAATCTGCGCCTTGGCGACCACCTGGTCGATAGCCTCGGTCACCGCGGCAAAGCCCGCAGCGTCAACGATAGGAGGCGTAGGCACGCTGGCCTTGGCAAGCAGGTTACCGTCTTCGTCGAACAGGCCCTCCTTAACCGAAGTGCCGCCGACGTCGATGCCGATGTAGTACTGCTTAGGTTCCATGGGAGCCCACCTTTCTCGTTTAAACATTGCCTGTATGGTACCGCTCCCAAGGCAAAAACCTACCAAAAAGGGACAGGTTTGTTTTGGCAGGTTTTATCTGGGAAAATGCAGGGCATGAGATTCAGTTCGTTAGACGGCAACACGACTCGGCCCCGTCCCCAGACTGATCAATCTGCTCAATACGACAATATTCGAATGTATTTCGTTTTAAGGCGCTTTTGTTTAATAAGAAAAGCGTTTTTAGATATTCTCTTTCTCGAACTTTTCTAAAACGCAATAGGGATACTTAGGTGTTGGCTATACTTTCTTTTATACTGAATCAAGCTGGAAAGGGGGTTCCATGATTCCCAAATATGAGGCGATAGCTGCAGATATTCGTCGAAGTATCGAGGATGGCGCTCTAAAACCGGGCGACAAGCTTCCCACCGTCGTTGAGTTCTGCGAGCTCTATAGCGTTTCCAAAATCACCGTCAAACGAGCTATCGAGCAAATCACCGAGGAAGGTCTTATTACCAGCCGACGCGGATCGGGCACCTACGTTAAGGACACGGCGGGACTTCCCGGTCAGGCGTTTTTCCAGGGCAAAAACGACCGTGCCCAGGGCTTTTCGTATGAGCACCGCGGAGAAAAGGTGACCTCGGTGGTCTACGATTTCTCGATCGTTAATCCACCAGCGGACATCGCAGCCCAGCTGGGAATTGCCGAGGATGACTTTGCCTATCACGTCGTGCGCGTGCGCCAGGCCGATGAGAAGCCCATCGTTATCGAGTACACCTACATGCCGCTCGAGCTGATTCCGGGCCTTAAAAAGAAGGACCTGTACGGATCGGTCTACCGCTTTGTCCGCGAGCAATGCGGGCTGAAGATTTCGAGCTTCCACCGTACCATTCGCGCCGTGGCAGCAACCGAGGAAGAAGCTGAGCGCCTGGACACCAAACCTGGCTCTCCCCTGCTCGAGCTCAAGCAAATTGGCTTTTTGGACAACGGCGCGGCCTTTGAGTATTCGATCTCGCGCAACGTTGGCGACCGCTTTGAGCTGCACAACGTAACGTTGGCATAGGTTTTTGTAGTCAGGCGGGCGCTCGTTACGACTCGATTAAAGTGGGCGGCCGCACAACACCATGGGGGTATGAACATGTCCGATTTGATTAAACTGACGCCGATCTTCCACGAGAAGATCTGGGGCGGTCGCCAGCTCGAAACCGTATTTGGTTACGACATTCCCGAGGGTCCCATCGGAGAGTGCTGGGCTATCTCGGCCCATCCCAACGGCGACTGCCAGATTGCGGAGGGCCCGTATGCCAGCCATACGCTATCGTGGCTGTGGGCCGAGCACCGCGAGCTCTTTGGCAACTGCGAGGGCAAGGAGTTCCCGCTGCTCATTAAGATTCTGGACGCCAAGGACGACCTTTCGATCCAGATTCACCCCAACGACGAGTACGCCGCCAAGCACGAGAACGGCAGCTTGGGCAAAACCGAGTGCTGGTATGTGCTGGACTGCGAGCCCGGCGCCACGATCATTGTCGGCCAGCGCGCGCATGACCGCGCCGAGGCCGCACAGATGATCGAGGGAGGCCGTTGGGGCGACATGCTCAACGTGCTGCCGATCCACAAGGGCGACTTTTTCCAGATCGATTCCGGCACTGTTCATGCCATCAAGACCGGCACGCTCATTTTGGAGACGCAGCAGTCGAGCGACGTGACATATCGCCTGTACGACTACGACCGCCCCGGCACCGATGGCAAGCTGCGTCCCCTGCACATTGAGCAGAGCCTCGACTGCATCGACTTTGATGCTCAGGCTCCGACCGACGGCACGGTGACCGCGCCCGAGGCGGACGGCGTGACCGAGCTCGAGTCTAACTCCTGCTACACCGTCGATCGCGTACGCGTTGACGGCAACAAGACCCTCGACCAGCGCTGGCCCTTCATGTGCCTGTCGGTCATCGACGGCAAAGGCGCCGTCTGCGGCGACCCCGTCCACAAGGGAAGCCACCTGCTGGCCCCGAGCACCGTGAACAAGATTGAGCTCGAGGGCAAGATGGAACTGATTATCAGCCACCTGTAGGCTACCGGTCCCCGCGCCCCGTCCCGGCGAGCCTCCGACTAGCAACAACAATCACAACGAAACAAGGGACTCTTCCGTTCATCAACGGAGGAGCCCCTTGCTATATCTATTTATCTATCAGCCCACCCGGCTCTCCAGACCAAAAAGCGAACGAGTAGAGCGACGTTCGTCCAGCAACGTTACCCAAGAACCTGGGCGAGCGTATGGGGCAACATCGATCGCGAGTTCCGCACGCAAAGGAGGCCACTTAATGTGGCCTCCGTCTTGCGCAGGACTGTCCGAGCAGGCGATGTTGCCCCATACGCCCGCCCAGGTCCGCCGGGATTACGACAGTTTGACGATCGGCGCGAAGCCCTTCATAAGCTTTTTGGTCTGGCCGGTCTTTTCGAATTGAACCTCGATCATGTCTCCGGCGACCGAGATCACGGTACCCATGCCAAAGGTCTTGTGGCTCACGGTGTCGCCTGCGGAAAAGTCCTGCGATGCGCTGGCGCGATCGACCTTGCGCTCCACCGTCGGCGACACCTTGGACGACGGCTTTTTGGCTCGCGGTGCGCCCGAGCCAAAGGTCGAGGCAACACGGCCGGCGTCGGGCGAGACCCCACGATGGCGCTCGGTGCCATAAGTGCTGCCGCCAAAGAAATCACCGAAGCTCGATCCGCCGCGCGAACCGGAACCGCCGGTCGAACGCGTATGCGAGCCAAACACCTTGCCGCCATACATATCCGAGCCCATGCCCGAGCCAAAGGTACCGTGACGGTCGCCGCGCTTCTCCCAGCCCGTGCCCTCAAAACCGGCGGAACCGATGCCGCTAAACTCGATATCCTCAAACGGAATCTCGTTGAGGAAGCGCGAGCGCGGGTTGGCAGAGGTCGAGCCGTAGGTACGACGCGTCGCTGCATACGTCAAGAACAGGCGCTTGCGGGCGCGCGTGATGGCGACGTAGGCCAAGCGACGCTCCTCCTCGAGCTTGCCCGGGTCATCGCTGCCGCCAAAGTCGTGCACGTGCGGGAAGATGCCCTCCTCCATGCCGGCCACGAACACCGCGGGGAACTCCAGGCCCTTGGCGGAGTGAATGGTCATCATGGTGATGGCATGCGTCTCGCCGGCCAGGGAATCCAAGTCGGAGCGCAGGGCCAGCCACTCCATGAGAGCAGGAAGCGCCTTGCAGGTGAGCGGGCCGTAGGTGCGCTCGATTTCGCCGGCATGCACGGCGCCCGCCGGTAGCTCCGTCGGCGCGGCATAGGCGTTGCCCGCAATGGCGGCAGCCAGGGCATCCTGCGGCGAGAGCGCCGGGGCCGCCAGGCTGTCGAGCGGATTGGAACCCGCGGCGTCACGGGCGCCGACAAGTGCCTCAAACGAGGATGCCGGGGCAGACGGCCCCGGTTCGGGCGCAGGCACGCTCACCACGACGGGCTCGGGCTCGACGCCGGCAGGCACATCGGCAACGCCGGCTGCGCGCAGCTCTTCTAAGCTCTCGAGCGTACCCTCGATATCCTCGTGCGTCTCCTCAAATTCGGCGGCGACGCCCAAGAATTCCTGAATGTTCTCGGCGCGGCTCTCGGACTCCATGGTGCCCTCGGCGCGGAAGGCCTGCAGCAGGCCCGTCTTGTCGACAATCATTTCGACGACGTCCTTGAGCTCGCCGTCCATGCGCCGGCCCTCGCGCACCAGCGCCACAAAGCTCGACAGGCCGTTGCGCACCTTAGCGCTAAACATGCCCGTCTCGGCGCACGCAATCTCGCAGGCCTGGAAGAACGAGCAGCGGTTATCGCGTGCCAGCTGCTCAACCTTTTGAATCGAAGTGGAGCCGATGCCGCGACGCGGCGTGTTGATGACACGCTTGACGCTCATCTCGTCGGCCGGGTTCACGATCATCTTGAGGTAGGCCATGACGTCGCGGATCTCGGCACGGTCGAAGAATCGCGTGCCGCCCACGATCTTGTAGGGCACGCCCGCGCGCAGGAACATATCTTCGAGGATACGCGACTGGGCGTTGGTGCGATAGAACACAGCGATGTCGTCGTAGCTCGTGCCCTTGGAGTGCAACTTTTCGATCTCACCGGCAATCCAGCGGCCCTCGTCGCGCTCGTCGCTCGCCTGGAAGGCCTGAATCTTCTCGCCATCGCCCTCAGCCGTAAACAGACGTTTGTCCTTGCGCTGCGAGTTGTGGCGAACAACGGCATTGGCGGCGCTCAGGATGTGACCCGTGGAGCGATAGTTCTGCTCCAGCTTGACGGTCTTGCAGTTTTTAAAGTCCTTCTCAAAGTCCAGGATGTTGGTGATGTCGGCGCCGCGCCAGCTATAAATGGACTGGTCATCGTCGCCTACGACCATGAGGTTTTGGTACTTGGCGGCCAATAGGTTGGCGATCTCGTACTGGACGTGGTTGGTGTCCTGATATTCGTCGACGCTAATGTAGCGGAAGCGCTCCTGGTACTTGTCGAGCACCTCGGGGCGAGTGCGCAGTAGCTCGAGCGTGCGCACGAGCAGGTCGTCGAAGTCCATCGCGTTGGCGGCGCGCAGGCGGCGCTCCAGCTCCATATAGACCTGTGCGGCCTTTTTGTCGTTGGGGCTGTCGGCGGATTTGAGCATGTCCTCGGGACCGATCATGGCGTTTTTGGCCGAGCTGATCTTGCTGCGGATCATGTTGATGGGGAATTGCTTTTGCTCGATACCGAGCGCCTGCATAATGTCGCGCACCATGCGCTTGGAATCGTCGTCATCGTAGATGGTGAACTGACCGGTGTAGCCCAGCAGGTCAGCGTCCTCGCGCAGCATGCGCACGCACATGGCATGGAAGGTGCACACCCACATGCCGCGGGTACCGCTGGGGATAAGTGCCGCCAGACGCTCGCGCATCTCGGCCGCGGCCTTGTTGGTAAACGTGATGGCAAGGATTTGCCAGGGCTTAACGCCCAGGTCGCCGAGCATATGGGCGATGCGGAAGGTCAAGACGCGGGTTTTGCCCGAGCCAGCACCGGCAAGGACCAGCAGCGGACCTTCGGTCGTCAGGACCGCTTCGCGCTGGGCGGAGTTAAGACTGTCGATGTCGACAAGCGGCTTAGCGGGCTTGGGTGCCGGTGCGGGAGCATCGTAGATGTCGAGCGGGACGAGCTCGGGCTCCGGCGCAGCGGGGGCAGTGTATGCATCGAGCAGCACGGGTTCCGGCGCGGGCGGCACGGGCGCAGCAGTGTTCTTTTCCCAGGGCAGGGGCTGGGTCATGGGCGACTCCTCATCTGACGGACGGCGCGCCTGCGGGCAGCGCCATAGTTTGAGCCGTACCAGTATACCGAGCCGCGCGGACACCGACGCAAATCACACCACGACTCCGTGCGCCGCCGTCAGGCCCACCCCAGCGAATTTGGTGCAAAGGCGTCAGGTTACTTTGAACCAATCTATTGACAATCACGAAACCGCCGATGTCATGGCAGCAGCAGCGAGCGGTGGCCAGGGCGAACAAATTGGCATGAAAAGGGGGCGGCATAGACCTTTTGGTCATGCCGCCCCCTTTGAATGACAAGTTGTCGCCCTGGCCGCCGCGCAGCGTCGACTAAGTTAGAGGCCGAGCATCGGCTCCAGAACGAAGAAGTACACGAGCACTACGATGCCCAGGATGATGCGGTAGACACCGAAGCATTTAAAGTCGTGACGACGAACAAAGCCCATAAGCCACTTGATGGCGATGAGCGACACCACAAAGGCCACGACGCAGCCCACGCCCAAGATAGCAATCTCGTTGGTGCCGAAGGTACCGCCCTTAACGAAGTACTTGACCAGCTTGAGCGCACTCGCGCCAAACATGACGGGAATGGCCAGAAAGAACGTAAATTTAGACGCCACCGAGCGCGTGCAGCCCAGCAAAAGACCGCCGATGATGGTGGAACCAGAGCGCGACGTACCCGGCACCAGCGAGAGCACCTGGAAGCAACCGATGCCCAGCGCAGTCTTCCAGCTCAGGTCCTCGAGTGTGGCAATAGAACCAAAGTCCAAATCCTCGTCATCGTCCTCGGCAATATCTGCCGCGGGCGCGGCAAAGTGCGCACCGGCAGGACGCCCGCCCGCCACAACGGCGCGCGAACCAAACGAGCCGGCAAGAGCCACCTCCTCGCGCTTGCCGGCGCGCCAGTTCTCGATCACGATAAACAGCACGCCGTACACGATGAGCGCGAGTGCCACGACGGGAGCGTTGTAGAAATGCTCCTCCATCCAGTCATTGAGCGGCAAACCGATCGCCGCTGCAGGAATGCAACCGAGCACGATCTTGCCCCAGAGTACCCACGTATCGCAGCGGCCATCTTTGCCCTTGCTGGGCGAAAACGGATTGAGGTCGTAGAAGAACAATGCGCAGACGGCCAAAATGGCGCCGAGCTGAATCACGACCAAAAACATATTCCAGAACGTCTCGCTCACGTTCATCTTGACGAACTCGTCTACCAAGATCATGTGGCCCGTCGACGAAACGGGAAGCCATTCGGTAATGCCCTCGACCAGGCCCATGAAGGCAGATTTAAGAAGCTCGATAATATCCAAAGGAACCCCCTTGTATGACACCCGCCGATAGATGTTTCTGCGGACGGTTGCGGGCGATGTCCCATTATCAACCGTCCGCGCGCGCCGGCCGCCACCCTTACCAAAAAACTCGCCCGTTCACAGAATTGCGAACGGTCAAACCCAAATCCTTGGGTATAACTGCAACAAGATAAAGTGTCCGGCGGCTACGCATCCGCGCCCGCCCGACGCACGGGCCCAGCGCCCGTGCGATAGACCAAGGAGGAAACCATGAACGAGGGCTACACCAAGGTATTTGTTTCACTCGACGGTACTGAGCAGCAGGATTTTGTGCTCGCACGCGCCATCAAGGTCGCCGCGAATAACGGCGCCAAGTTGATTATCGGTCATGTTATCGATTCCACGGCACTCGAGAGCGCCGGTTCCTATCCGGTCGATCTGGTCAACGGCCTGGAGGAGGCCTTTAAGAATTCTATTTCCAAGCAGCTCGAGGAGGCCAAGGCCAACCCCAACATTCCCGAGGTCGAGGTCATGATTCGCGCCGGCCGCATTCGTGAGACGCTCAAAGACGAGATGCTCGACGTGGTCAAGCCCGATCTGGTGCTCTGCGGTGCCCGCGGCCTGTCCTCGATTAAGTACGCGCTGCTGGGTTCGATTTCGACGTTCCTGCTGCGCAATACGGACTGCGACATTTTGGTCGTGAAGTAGCGTTGCTCCCACCGGCCGCGGGGCCTGCGGGGTTTCCACGGGCACGTCCTCGCCGCGTTGCGGCTGCGGGATGTGCCCTTAGGAAACCCCTCCCGGCCCCGCGGCCTTCGCAGCCTTACTTCAGCGAGTTGGCTGATAAAAGATGGCGTACCGCCCCAAACGGGGCGGTACGTTTTGTTTGGACAGACGTCTGCCGCGTGCGCTACTCGAAATATTGAAACTTATTCGTTGAGAAGGTGAACGTGACAACGAAGCCTTCGCCCGGCTCCGATGCCGCGGTAACGTCGATGCCCATCTTGGAGCACAGGCGCGCCACCAGGTAGAGGCCAATGCCCGTTGCGCGCTTGGTGGTACGGCCGTTGTCGCCGGTAAAACCTTTCTCGAACACGCGCGGCAGGTCTGCCGCGCACACGCCGCAGCCGTTATCGGCAACGGTGAGCTCGATGCGTTCGCTCGCCAAACCCTCGTCCAACAGCGCGCCCGAAAACACGATCTTCGCGCCGTCCTCGCGCGCATATTTAATGCTGTTCTGAATGAGCTGGCCCAAGATGAACTCCAGCCATTTTTCGTCGGTAAAGACCTCAAAGTCGAGGTTCTCGCACACCGGGGCCACGTGCGCTGCAATGAGCTCGCGCGCGTTGGCTTTAATCGCGCCCGTCACCAAGGTCTTGAGATCCCAGCGGCGAATCAGGTAGTCGCGTTCCACGACTTCCGAGCGCGCGTAGTACAGCGCCTGATCGATATAGCGCTCCACGCGGGCTAGCTCGCGACCCAGGTCATCCACACGCGACAGGTCGTCTTCGCTGCCGTCCAGGTTTTCCAAAATCAGATGGGCCGCCGCCAGGGGCAGCTTGGCCTCGTGGACCCAGCTCTCGATATAGTCGCGATAGTCATCGGTCTGACGCCGGCCTTCGGCAACCTCGTCGCAGGCCGCTTTGCCCACCCGACGCAAAACCTCGTACTCGAGCTCGCCCTCGGCATAGGTCGGGCATTGCACCATCTCTTGCACCCACGCGGGACTCTCCAGCTCCTCGGCCGCGCGCTCCAGCTGATGCAGAAAACGACGACGGCGCGCATACTCGATCACGATGCCGAGCATGCCAAAGACAAAGGACACGCCAACCGCCACGACCACGATAGAAACGGGTGCGCCGGCGACCGTCAGCACAAAACAGCTCAGCAGCACGCCGCACGTCCACACAGCGACGGAAAGCAGCGCATCTTTGAAAAATTTGGCAAACGACATAGCCAACCCCTAGACCGAATAGCCCTGGCCGCGATGCGTGGTTAAATATCCCTTGATGCCGATTTTTTCGAGCGTGGTGCGCAGGCGGTTGATGTTGACGGTGAGCGTATTGTCGTCCACGAAGGCGTCGGAGTCCCACAGATCCTGCATGATGGCCGAGCGCGAAACGATCTTGCCTGCGCGGCTCAGAAGCAGCGAGAGGATACGCAGCTCATTTTTGGTGAGCTCGGTGCTGGTGCCGGTTGCCGTGTTGGTGACCGTGGAGCGAGCGAGGTCGAGTTCCAGCCCCTTGTGGACGAGCGTACTGCGCTCGCCTGCCGCCGCGGTGCGACGCAGCAGCGCGTTGATGCGCGCCACGAGCACACGCGCGCTGTAGGGCTTGGGAACAAAGTCGTCCGCGCCGAGCGTCATGGCCATGACCTCGTCGATCTCGGTCGTGCGCGACGTGAGGACGATGATGGGAACCTCGGATTCGCGGCGAACCTCGTGGCAGATGTGCTGGCCGTCCTTGACGGGAAGCGTGAGGTCGAGCAGCACCAAGTCGGGTGCAGCGGCCAGGATGTCACGCGAGACATGCTCGAACGATTCGCAAGCCTCGACCTCAAAACCGGCGCGGGCAAGGATGTCGACAAGCTCACGACGAATGGGCTCGTCGTCCTCAACGATATAGATCAGCGCCATGGATTCCGCTCCCCTCTTGGTTGTCTCACAGCCATTATGGCCGCGAAGCCACCACTGCGCGCCGCGCACGGTGCCAAGGTGACAGAACTGTTCGCGAGCGGGGGCGTTTTGTCTGCCTCGCACTCGCAGCGGTGGCGGGGACCAAAATCATTCTTTAATCCCCGTCCCAGAAAAATCATTTACCGGCGGGCGCGAAGCTTTTCGTAGCCTTCGGCGAAGAAGGCGACCGTGGCGGCGTCGGCCTCGGCGGCGTCCGTCTCGGTCGCGGGAACCACGCCGTGCTCGTCGCTCACCAGGAACAGCGCGCCCTTGAGCTGCGCGGGAATGTCCACGCGCGAGACCGGGATGCCCTTGGTCTGGGCCAGCTGCTCGATGAGCGTCGCCGTGCCGCACAGGCACTCGTCCGCCGGCGCCACAAAGGCCAGCTCGCCGTTGTTGACGGCGGCGAGCAGCTCGGGCGCCACGCCGGTCTCGTCGGCCTCGGAGCGGGCCTCGGCGGAGCGGGCGCGCAGCGCCTTGGCCGACGTATCGGCTAGCGGCTCGTACTCCCCCACCGTCATGGCAGCGTTGCCGTTGATGTCGATCACCAGCATGAGTACGCCGTCGCGCGCAGTGTAATCGCCCTCGGCAAGCGACCACTCAACGTGCTGCTTGGCCCAGCTGAGCATGTTATGGGTAAGCGGTTCGCCCTGCACCAGACGCTCGGACAGCGCGCGGATGTGGCGGTTGAGCATGGGCACCTTTTTGTTGGACATGCGCCAACGGCAGACAAGCGCGGGCTTGTCGAGCGTAAACTTCTCGACCGCCTCCTGATTGGCGCAAAAGTCCTCGTACGCACGCTGATCCTCGGCATTGCCAAACAGCTCGGCATCATCAATCTGGGGCATGGTCATACCTTTCGTGTTAGTCATTCCGTCCTCTTATACCAAAAAGACAGCCCTCCAAACGGAGCGACCGTCTTTTGCAGAGATTATTTTGACGATATGGTCAGGCGACCGATCAGCCTAATGGGATAGAACAACATCCCATTAAGGGTTTTCCAAGTGCCCGAGATTGCCCCGAAAGAGGAGCGCCGCGTACTAAATGTACGCAAGCGACGGTTTGAGGGGCAAGGTCGGGTGCTTGGGAAAGCCTCTAGTGCCTAAAATGCCTGGCCCCCGTGAAGACCATCGCAATACCATGCTCGTTGCAGGCCTGGATGCTCTCGTCGTCGCGCTTGGAGCCGCCGGGCTGGATGATGCAGGTCACACCATGCTCGGCAAGCACGTCGACGTTGTCGCGGAACGGGAAGAACGCGTCGCTTGCGCAGGCAAAGCTGCCCTTCTCCACGCCCTCGCGCTCGCAGAAGTCCTCGGCACGCTCGCAGGCGAGCAGCGCAGAGTCAACGCGGTTGGGCTGACCGGGGCCCATGCCAATGCCGGCCTTGCCCTTGGAGACCAGGATGGCGTTGGACTTAACGCCCTTGCAGACCTTCCAGGCAAACTCGAGCTCGGCCATCTCGGCGTCGGTGGGCTTGCGGTCGGTGGGGAACGTAAAGGTCGCGGGATCCTCGGTCACGTGGTCGACTTCCTGCACCAGCATGCCGCCGTCGACGGAGCGCAGCTCCACCTTGGCGCCGTGGTCCACGCCGCCGGTAGCCAGCACGCGCAGGTTGGGGCGCTTAGCCATGCGCTCGAGCGCCTCATCGGTGTAGCTCGGGGCGATGATGACCTCGACGAACTGCTTGTTCTGATCGGCGAAGTGCTCAACCAACTCAAAGGGAACCTCGCGGTTGCAGGCGATGATGCCGCCAAAGGCGCTCTTGGGATCGCAGGCGAAGGCGCGGTCGTAAGCGGCCGTGATGTCCTCGGCAACGGCGGAACCGCAGGGGTTCTGGTGCTTGAGGATCACGCAGGCCGGCTCGTCGAACTCGCGGACCAGGTTCCAGGCGGCGTCGGCATCCAGATAGTTGTTGTAGCTGAGCGGCTTGCCCTGAATCTGCTCGGAGCCCACGAGCGGGAACTGCGAGCTCGCAGTGTTCTCACAGCCCTCGGCAAAGCGGTAGACCGTAGCCTTCTGCTGAGGATTCTCGCCATAGCGCAGGTCGTCGACCTTCTCCAGCGAGATCTCGAGCTTGGCAGAGGTGTCCGCCACGTCGCTTACCTGGGCGGCAAGCCAACGGGAGATAGCCGTATCGTAGGCGGCGGTGGTCTGGTAGACCTTCACCTGCAGGCGACGACGGGTGGAAAGCGTGGTGCAGCCACCGGTCTCGCGCATCTCGGCCAGGACGGCATCATAGTCGGCCGGGTCGGAGATGACGGTAACGCTCGCGGCGTTCTTGGCGGCAGAGCGCAGCATGGAAGGACCACCGATGTCGATGTGCTCAATGGCATCCGCGAAGGTGACCTCGGGGTTGGCGACGGTCTTCTCGAACTCGTACAGGTTGACGACGACCAGGTCGATCAGCTTAATGCCGTGCTGAGCGGCCTCCTGCATGTGCTGCTCGGAATCGCGGCGGGCCAGCAGCGCGCCGTGGACCTTGGGGTGCAGCGTCTTGACGCGGCCGTCCATCATCTCGGGATAGCCCGTGAACTCCTCGATGGGGGTTACGGGAACGCCCGCGTCCTCGATGGCACGAGCCGTGCCGCCCGTAGAGATGATCTCGACGCCAAAGTCGTCAACCAGCGTCCGTGCGAAATCGACGACGCCCGTCTTATCGGTAACCGAGATCAACGCGCGCGCGATCTTCACATCAGATCCCATGCAGTCCTCCTGTCTGGTACGCCGCCGTGCTCTGTGAGTCGGTGATACGTCGATCTGCAGCGCTCGCGCAGCGGCATTGAAAATACTGATTCAATGTAGCGCATCGAGCGCATCGATGCACCCCGCAACGGGCGCATGTGCAGAAAAAGCTTGCGAGCGGAGGATATGGGTGCGGCATCGGGCACGGTGAGTTCATGGAACACAGGGGCACCATAATTAGACGCCAACGGCGTGGTAGAACTGTGCTCGATATGCATCCGCAAAAGAAAGAGGCACCATGGTCTCGCGGGTTCTCTACCGACCGTTTGACACCGAAGACTTCGACGCCATCGCGCTGATTCTGCAGCAGCTTTGGCACAACAATTCGGATAACGAAGAGTACAACCGCCTTGAGGCCGCGTGCGATCTTGCCTACTGCCTTTCGTCGTCGACGTTTTCGCAGGTCGCCGTAATCGACGGCCAGGCGCGCGGCATTGCGCTTGCACGCGCAGGACAGAGCTCCGGCGTCACCGTTAAGGAACATTGGATGGATACCGAACGCGCGCTGCTATCGCAGATGCGTGAGCTGGAGCCTGATGCCTACGCCGAGTATCTCTCGTTTGTGCGTGCAACCATCCGAACCAACAACCGCCTGCTCGAGAGCAGCCCGTTGCCGCACGACAACGAAGTCACGCTGCTCGCCGTCGATCCCGATGTCCATGGCCTGGGCGTTGGCTCGGTTTTGCTCGATGCCGCGGTCTCGTACCTGTCCTCGCGCGGGGCGACAAGGGCGCACTTGTACACCGACTCTAACTGCTCGTGGAAGTTCTACGAGCTGCACGGCTTTAAGCGCACGGCCACGCACCGCGCCAACCGCGAAGAGCGTCGTCACGACATGCCGCGCGAAAGCTTTCTCTACGAACTCGACCTAACAGCCTAGCCCAAGCAGCCACACCTAGTCATTTAAGAACGTCCCCAATGACTGATCCCCAACAACTAGCCATTTAAGTCTGTCCCCAATGAGTGGCCTAGGGGGTTTGTAGATAGCCGTGGTCAAAAAACATCAAATATGAGTACTGTTACCTTTTTAGTAGCAGCGATTTGGGGCATTTTTGATGCTTGTAGGCATGACGACCAGCTGCACGAGCTGACGTAGCTCCCCAAATGTTCAATAAAATGGGCTCCTAGCGAGAAGCACTCTCATTAGAAGCCCATTATTATGTGCAAACATATGCGACCATCGCAGCAACAGTACTCATATTTGGTATTTTTTGTCCACTGCCCCTAGCGCAAAGGTCCTCAGCGGAAAGTTTGGCCCGTTTCGATGCACAAAAATGGGATGAATCTTCCCTGGCAACCGCCCAGAAAGATCCACCCCAAAGCAAGCGCTCGCTAGAACGTTCCGCCGCCGCCTCCGCCGACGCCGCCGCCTCCGCCGCCCGAGAAGCCGCCGCCTCCGCCGCCACCCGAGCTGTCCGAGCTCGACGCGAGCTCACGGATGCTCTCGTGATACACGCCGTCGAACGAATCCATCGGCGACTCGTTGCCGTAATGATGGTAGTACCACCAGTAGCAGGGGTAATTGTCGTAGAAGCCGTCGGCCTCGCGCACCTCGGGAGGAACAGCCTCGGCAAGCTGACGCAGGACTTCCTTCGAAACGCCCAGCGCCGCACCCATCACCAGAAGTTTATTCCACAGGACCAGATCGCCGGGAACGGCTTCCTTTAGGCGCGTGAAGTCCTCGAGCCAATGCTTAAGCGCCTTGCAGCGAGCCGCCACCTCGGCGCCCTCCGGCGTAAAGCGACGGAACGTAAGACCCACGCCAATACCCACCAGCACAATCGGCACCGAGATAACCGCGGCGATAATGTTCGCCTGTGCGCGGTCGGTAAAGAAGATGGACCCCACGGGAACAAAGGCGATCAGAATACCAAGAACCAGGCAAAACACCATTGCGACAATGCCGTCCGAGGCAACGTACTCGCTATCGGCCAGCTTGCCCTTAACGGTGTTCTGATAGTCCTCGAGCTTGTCGCCCACGGGTGTAGCGTGCTGCTTGACGTAGCGCTGCAGCTCGTCAAACGTGCGCGAGCGATCGCCGTTCTCGTCGGGCTTAGCACCGGCAAAGAAGACCTTGAGCACCATGTGGTCAATGCCCTTGGCCGACTTCCAGCCCGCATCACTCACCGTCACGCGATACGTCTGCTCTTCTTTTTCACGCCCCAACAGACCCTTCTTGGCCTTGGTCACGGTCGCCTGCTCCAGCTTGATCACACGGTCGTCAGTGAGTTTCATGAGCGTGGCGATATATGCCTGATCGGGCACCTCGTTCCAGCTCATGAGGGCCGAAAGCACGGCGGGATGGTCGGCCGAAGGCACATCGCGGAAATATTCGTCCTGGAAAAGCGGCTTGGGCTTGGGCTTGCGTAGCTTAAGCACAACGATTGTGCCGGTAAAGGCCACCGCCGCGACAACACTTAGCACGGCAAGTGCATTGGCAATCATGCGAACGTGAGCGCGGCGGGCGTTAGCTTCGTCGGCCCATTCCTTCTCCTCGCTCAGGATCGTTGACATGCGCTCTTCGCCCGAGGCGGCAAGCTGCGGCACCCAGTCGCTGGGGAAGGCGATGCGTGCCTCGGCGAATTCGCCCTGATGCACGCAGGGAATGGTATAGGTGACCATGGGCTCGTCCTCATCGAGCGACACGTCGCCCGTGAGCGGACCGTGGCCCCACGCACGGAAGTTATCGCCCTTGACGGCCGCCGTCCCGGCAGCGGCATTTGCGAAGTACACTTCCATCTCGACGTCATCGGAGTCCGCAGACCAGCCGTCACCCACAAACTTCCAGTAGAGCTCGGCGGTATCGGCCCAGTTCATGACCGCACCGGTCATGGTATAGCTCACGTAATAGGTCGCGCTGTCGCCGCTCTCGTGGGGGCTGAAAACCTTGATCTTTACGCCGCCGTCGGACTGCTCAACCGTATACAGGCCGCGGTCGCCCTTGTTTGCATAGTCGACCCTGTTAAACGCGGTGTCCTCTTCCTCGACGCTCAGCACATCGACGGTCGCCGTGCCGCCCTGCTGGTTGGTGCCCGTATTGATCTCCCAAAACACGCCGTTGATGTCGTCATCGAAATCAAACTGGCGCCCCTCGACAACGGTCAGCGAGCCGTCGGCCTCGACCGTGGCACCGATATAGGTTTGGGTCGTGGAGTAGCCGTCGGCGCACGCGGCGGCGGGAAGCAGCAGCAACGCAAACGCGACAAACGCGCAGGCAGAAACGAATCGCGCAAACAAGCGGCGCTGCCGGCAGGCATTGGCAACGGGGGCGTTCATAGGCACATCCTTTGTCTGTAAAACCAACATCGCCATTGTCCCACGTTTGCGGGCACACATGACGAATATCTGGGCCAACGGAACGTCAAATGGGACAAAAGTCCCACCCGAGTCTGGCACTTAGGGACGTTCCTTATCTGCCGGCAGTTTGCGACAGTCCTTGGCATGGCCTACGCCAACGATAGATACCACTTCACAGCTCCGTCACAGGTGTAGCAGCTTTGTGTTGCTGCGACGCGCGCTGATTGAGCCCGCAGGCAAGGGGCATAAAGCAGTTGAGCGAAAACGGTTGCCCCTTTCCCGTTCGCTTGAGGATCATGTCCCCCTTTTCCGCGGAAACCCCGGCAGTTGCGAAGAGCTGCCGGGGTTTCTGTCGTCTAAGGTGCCGAGTTGATGGACAGGAATCAAAACACCGAGTCTGCGGCCCGCCATACGCAATGCGGGGCCTCGACAACTTGCGGCCCACAGTGACGCCTCCCCGCTGCGCCCCGCGCTATACTCGTCCGCATGGATATCAACGTACACAACATAGCAACGCCCTCCGCAACCGCGCCAACGACGGCAGCAGCCACCAGCACGCCCGCAGCCCCGCCCGTCGTGGGGCGCTTTGCCCCGTCGCCATCGGGCCGCATGCACCTGGGCAACGTGTTCAGCTGCCTGTGCGCGTGGCTTTCGGCCCGCAGCCAAGGCGGCAGCATCGTGTTGCGCATCGAGGACCTGGACGATCGCTGTAAGCGCCCGGAACTTGCCGCCCAACTCATCGACGACCTAGCCTGGCTGGGGCTGGAGTGGGACGAAGGCCCCTACTACCAGCACGATCGCCTGGATCTGTACGAAGACGCCTTGCACCAGCTGCAGGACGCCGACCTCACCTACCCCTGTTTTTGCACGCGCGCCGAGCTCCACACCGCAAGCGCGCCGCATGCCAGCGACGGCACGCCCATCTACCGCGGCATCTGCAGAGGCCTTTCTGCCGAGGAGATTGCCCGCCGCAGTGCCCTGCGCGCCCCGGCCACGCGCCTGCGCGTGCCCGCCGTCGACGACCTAGCCGGCGACGTGATCGAGTTTGTAGACCGCACGTACGGAGCCCAGTGCGAGGCACTTGCCACCGAGTGCGGCGACTTTTTGGTACGCCGCAGCGACGGCGTATTTGCCTATCAGCTGGCCGTGGTGGTCGACGACGCCGCCATGGGCGTCACCGAGGTCGTGCGCGGATGCGACCTGCTGGGCTCCACGCCGCGCCAAATCTACCTGCAGCATCTGCTGGGACTTCCCACGCCGCACTACGCGCACATTCCGCTGCTCATGTCGCCGGGCGGCCGCCGCCTTTCCAAGCGCGACCGCGATCTGGACCTGGGCGAGCTCCGCGCCCGCTTTGGTACGCCCGAGGCACTGCTGGGCTGGCTCGCCGGGCAAACGGGCATCGCACCGGACACCGCACCGCGTTCTGCCGAGCAGCTGGTCGAGCACTTTAGCTGGAACGTTATCCACGCGCACCGGGAAAACATCACTGTAACGGCCAAGTAGCCAGCCACTCCGCCCCTACGCAACATCCCAGGGTTGGAGTTCGTCGCCCAGGCGAACGATGCAGTCGTAGAGCACGGTGTGACGCTCGGCCGGGTTGGCGTCGCGATGAAAATGCCCGTAGTACCAGCGCTTGTAGTCCAAGCGATCTTCCAGCTCGTCGAAAAACGCCGTAAGCCGATCAACCGCGGGGCAATTCCAGCCGGGCCCCGGATAGAGCGTGGGCGAAAGCATGCGCGTAGAGCAGGTGTGGGTGATTACGTAGTCGACCTTCCAACCCACGCTGTCGAGCTTTGCCCGCGCCTCCTCAAAGTTGCGCTCGTCCGGCAGCTCCTGCGGCCACCAGCTGGAATAGGGAATGCGGTATTCCTTATCCACGCTCGTGGCACCGCCCATGGTAAAGATCGTTGAGCCATCGAGCTCAAAAATCTCGCCACGCGTCAAGCGCCGTATGGGAGAGGTATCCGACAGGCGCTGCGTCAGCCCACCGTGCCACAACTCCATGGGTCGCTCTGCCCAGTGATCGAAACGCTCGTGGTTGCCGTCGACAAACAGCACGGTATAGGGGCGCGATTCCAACCAGGCGATATCGGCGCATTCCTCGGCAGAGAAATCCCACGGAAAGCCAAAGTCGCCCGCGACAATCAGATAGTCATCGCTCGTCAGGCTATCCCCAAGATCCCAGTCGCGCAGCTTTTGCATGTCGACGCCGCCGTGAATATCGCCCGTCGCATAGACCGTCATCGGATCACCGCTTCCCCGTAAGTAGCTAGTCCACATTCTGCACGATCACTAAGCCAACCGTTCCAGCCCTTCCATCCCTTAGGGCTTACCCCTCGTTCTTCCATCCAAACGGGTCAAGCACCCAAAAAACCAGATCGAGCACGCCGCCGGTCATCATGGCGCCGGCAAGGGCCATGCAAACGTGCAGAGAGCTGGCACTTCGGAGCACGTCGAACGGCCCCAGAACAGCCAGCAGCGCGACCGCTGCGCCGGCAAGGCACAGCGCGAGGCACGGCCCCACGTCCTTGACGCACTTCTTTGCGAGATGCTTGGCGTTGTCACTCATCAATATCGAACTCCTTAGAGAATCGTTGTTTGGACACATGCCGCCGCGACAGAACGGATCGGCAGGGGAAGTGTCCCATGTCGTGCGGACATCAATGGAGAAACCGCCTGCTCGACCAACCCTTGGCGCCGTTTTGCATCGGCCCACCATCCTCTGCTATCGAGGTCTAATACTTTTCCCGAGAAGTGAACGGCTGTTTTTGGACCCCTGAAACATCCGCATTTTTCGGCGGCATAATCGTGGGATTTCAGCATTGAAACCGCAGGGAACGACACCTCTAAGGTGTCGATGCTTCGGGGGTCCGTTTTAGCTCGTTCACTTCTCGGGAAAAGTATTAAACCTCGAATCTTGAATGCCCTGGGGACCCGCTTCTTTCCTTCGCTGGAACCCCCAGCTATCCGCTGGCACCCTAACCGCTGCGGCTGCGAGCATGCCTATAATGAGGCATGTTTCCTGATGAGAAAGGAATCCAGATATGGACGAAGACAAGCTTGCCGGTTTGAACGATGTTCAAGACTTTTTCAACCGTTCCCACAGCGCTTCTGCCTCCGGAACCTTTTGCACCGAGCAGATAGGCATCAAGGACTTTATTGAATGGTGCAACGATCCTTGCAATAACACTTCTGGAAACTGCGATGTTGATAGCGCTTATAGACTAGGTCAAACCATATGTGCCTTGAATGAGCTCAGCGACGATAAGATTGATGAAATCAAAAAGACCCTTGAACGCGTTGCCGCTCCCGTGATCAGCAACACCGATTTGTCCCTTAAAGAGCAAAATGAGAGGCTGCTCGAAAATGCCCGCGAAAAGCTCCTCGAACATGACGAGCTCCACTCCAAACTAAAAATACGCCTAGGGGTTTGGCGGGGCGATTTGACGGAAACCAGCAAAAAAGACCTGCCAGGGAACATTGCGTTCTACTGTGCGCTCAAGCTCAGACTCAAGGACCGTCCCGACGAGCAGGGGTATTACCACTACCAGTTTGATGACAGCGGCAATACAATCGCGCGAGTCGACCCCCTTAAGCCCTTTTTCGGCAGCACGCAAGACAATCTAAATCAGCAGTGGCATGTGCTCATCTCCATGCTTGCTTACCTTGATGTTGCCCACGCCCTAAGCAGTGAACACCACGAATACCATTGCCTCTATCCGTACCTCAGCCGATACGATAAAGGAGATTTAAACGAGGGAAAACTGCAGTTAAAGAGCAGTCTCTCGCTAAAAGTCATCAGCGGTAGAGACTACACCTCCAAGCCCATGATGACTTGGATAAAAGACGCGCTGGTCAAGCAGGAAGGCAAATAAACGAGGCCGGCCACACGTCAGGCGCCCACAACCCTACTCCAGCCCTTGCCCGCTGTACTTCCCTGTCTCTGAGTCGTAGCTCAGCACGGCGACCTCGCCGTGCTGAGCTACGTTCCCGTCGATGTAGTAATGGCTGGCCCCGTCATGCCAGATACCGCGGTAGCCTGCGATGCCCGAGACCGCCTCGGTGTTGATGTGCCCGGCGATAACATCCAGATAGAACTTACGTCCCACGTAATCGGGCGGTATCATAGTAAATGACTCGTCAGACGTGCCGAGCTTCCAGTACTCCCCGGCCCCCTCGTCAATGCCGGCGTGCACAAAGACCTGGCCGAAGGGGCTTTCGTAAAAGTAAGGGAGTTTGCGGACCCACGCGATAATGTCCGCATGCTCGGTCTTCATACGCTCAACCGTAAAGGCGTACGCTTCCTCGAACTTCCTGAGCCTCAAAAGATGCTTGACGTGTTTGAAGGCATCGGCGCCTAGGAAGCTCTTTGCCGTTGCCAGGTTGCTGTCGGCAAGTACCCATGCCTGTGTGAAATTGGGATCGCTCGCCTCGTCGATGTACTCGAGGAGCATCTCCTCGTGGTTGCCGCGCAGCGCCACCACACGATCGCCGTACCGCTTTTGCAGGTCCATGATGAGCTCGAAGACCCCGAGCGAATCGGGACCTCGGTCGCAGTAGTCGCCAAGCAAAACCAGCTTGGAATCCTCGGCATCGAGGTCGACGGTGGAAAGCGATGCCTTAAAAGCATCAAGGCACCCGTGAATGTCACTCATAGCGTAGATATGCACTTATGACCCCCTGTTTGCGTCGAGGTCTCGCTCGTTTGCACCATGCGGCACGGCGGCCCCTCTGATTTCGCGGGCGCCAGGTAACTTTGGCCCGTCGCGCCCTCAACGTTGACAATAAGTATATCTCGCCGTGCGGACACAAATTTACCCCTGAGCTCCGGGCCCCCCGCGCGCTTGGCCTCCACGCCACCCAAAAACTCATCCAACATTAATCTTGGCTCAAGAATCGCTTAATCTATAACCTGCACTATAGAGTTCGACCAAGGGCGGGGCGGCGCCACGCAGGCCGCCGAACGCAACGCTCGTGCCCGGGCAAATCGCCCGGCGTCGCGCCCATCGAACGAAAGGACAGGTCATGGACGACCTCGAAAAAGTTGAAACCATCCGCACCAAGTGCAACGTGAGCTACACCGATGCCAAGGCCGCGCTCGACGCCGCCGACGGCAACGTTCTGGATGCCATCATTTGGCTCGAGTCGCAGGGCAAGACCCGGACCACGTCGGCGCACGCCGCCACCGAGTCCGCGCCCGTCGACGAGCCCTCGGCCGAGATGGTCGCCGCGCAGGCCGCCTACGAAAAGTCGAGCGAAAAGACCGACTTCTCCAAGAAGATGGACAGCGTGTGGGAGTACCTCAAAAAGCTCTTCCGCCTGAGCCTGGACACCAAGTTTATCGCCACGCGCCGCGACGCGATCATCCTCAACATCCCCATCCTGATTCCCATCATCGCCCTGTTTGCCTGGGGCGCCACGATCTGGCTGATGCTGATTGGCCTGTTCTTTGGCATGCGCTACCGTATCGATAGCGACGGCGACGTGCCCGGCAGCATCAACACCCTGATGGACCACGCCGCCGACGCCGCGGACGGAATCAAGCAAAATCTGAACGACGACAAGTAATCGCAGACGGGGGCACGTATGGCACGAATCCTAATCGTAGAGGACGAGGAGAAAATCGCCCGCTTTGTGACGCTCGAGCTGGAGCACGAGGGCTACCAGGTGGAGCACGCCGCCGGCGGCCGCACCGCCGTGGACCTGGCGCTGGAGCGTGACTACGATTTGATTCTGCTCGATGTGCTGTTGCCGCAACTCAACGGCATGGAGGTCTTGCGGCGTGTCCGCAAGCACAAGGATGTGCCGGTGATTATGGTCACCGCGCGCGATGCCGTGATGGACAAGGTTGCCGGGCTCGATGCCGGCGCCGACGATTACCTGACCAAGCCGTTTGCGATCGAGGAGCTGTTCGCACGGATCCGTGTGGCGCTGAAGCGCTCGGAAGCCGTGCGGGCGGCTTCGGGCGTTGGCGGCGCCGGGGCCGGGGCGGGCGTAGCGAGCGGCACGGCCGCCGGTATCGCCACAATGTCCCCGGCAACCGACACGGCCCAGACCGCTGCCGCGCCCTCCCCCGCCGCGCTCACCGTGGGTTCGGTTGTGCTCGACCCCGACCGCCGCGAAGTCACGGTCGGCGGCTCGCCCATCGCGCTCACGGCCCGCGAGTTCGACGTCCTCGCCCTGCTTATGGCGCATGCCGAAACCGTGCTCACGCGCGAGCGCATCGCGCACGAGGCGCTGGGCTACGAATACGTGGGCGACACCAACAACGTCGACGTGCACATCGCGCGCCTGCGCGCCAAGATCGAGGACGCCGGCGGTGCCCGCATCATCCAAACCGTGCGCGGGGTGGGCTATGTCTGTCGCGCGTAACACCGAGACCAAGCGCGTCACTTCCATCGCCCGCGCCATCAACTGGAGCTATATGTGGCGCCGCTTGATGAGCCACATCTGGCTCGATCTGTTACTGTTGGTTATTGCGGCGGCGATCCTCGTCTATGGATACAACCAGACGCTGCCCGATGGCGCGTTTACCGCGGGATGGATCCCCGGCGCCGCCGTTCGCAGCATGTCGCTGGCGCCCGCGCGCGGCTGGGACCTGACAACGCTCACCTATACCGTCGAGCTTGCGCGTACCACCAAGACTTTCCCCCTCGCGCAGGACCTCGTCGCGCTATGGTCTCTCTACCTTGTCGTTGTGAGTTGGCAGGTCATCAGCGTGCTCAACATGCTCGGCGGCGCCCGCCGCGTGCGCCGCACCATGGCGCCGCTCAACGATCTGGCCCTGCGCGTGGACGAACTCGGCCGCATGCAGCTCTCCGGCGGCAAGATGGAAACACTGGAGCAGGCCATCGAGCGCGCAAGCGTCGACTCGCCGAGCGTCACCACCGGCGATGCCGACTTGGCGAGCATCGAGGTCGCGCTCAACCGCCTGCTGCGTCAGATGCAAGAGGCAAAGCTACAGCAGATGCGCTTTGTCAACGATGCGAGTCACGAGCTGCGCACGCCCATCGCGGTGATTCAGGGCTACGTGAACATGCTCGACCGCTGGGGCAAAGACGACCCGGACGTGCTGGCAGAATCCATCGCCTCGCTCAAAGCCGAAAGCGAGCATATGCAGGAGCTCGTGGAGCAGCTGCTGTTTTTGGCACGCGGCGATGCCGGTCGCACCGTGCTGCGGCGCGCGAATACCAACCTGGCTGCACTGGTCGGCGAGGTTTGCGAAGAATCACAGATGATCGATGCCGGACACACATATCGGCTGGCGTATGATGCCGCACTTACCAGCGACCCGCGCTGCAACGCATCGGTTGACGTGGCACTCGTGAAGCAGGCGCTGCGCGTGATCGTGCAAAACGCCGCCAAGTATTCGGACGCGGGCACGACCGTCACGTTTGCCATAACACCCAATGCGGGCACGGGCGCGATTGGCATAAGCGTTGAGGACGAGGGCATCGGCATGAACCAGGAATCCGCAGCTCACGCGTTTGAGCGGTTCTACCGCGCCGACAACGCACGCAATGCCGGCGCGCAGGGCTCGGGCCTGGGGCTCGCCATTGCCAAGTGGATCGTCGACAGCCACGGCGGCGTCGTCGGTGTGACCTCGGTCGAAGGGGTCGGCAGCCGCTTTACGATTCGTCTGCCGCGGTAGGGACGCCCCCCTCGTGAATCGAGGTCTAATACTTTTCCGGAGAAGTGAACGCCTGTTTCTGGACCCCCGAACCATCCACATTTTTAGACCGCAAAATCGCAGGATCCCAGCATCGAAAACGCAGGAAACGGCGCCCTCAAAGTGCCGATGCTTCGGGAGTGCGATTCTGCTCGTTCACTTCTCCGGAAAAGTATTAGACTTCGGTTTTTGACCGTCGCAAAAGTCGACCCCTCGGCATAAATAAAGGGATAAGGCCATGCGGCCCTATCCCTTTTTGCTAGCTATAGCAGCTCATGCGCTACTCGCGGCACAGGTGCACGGCAAAGCCGGCGAACTCGCGCTTAAAGTACACGAGCTTGGTGCCGCCGTCGGGCAGCAGCACGCGCGACTCCTCGTTGACCTCGAGCCCGCGCTCGGCAAACCACTTCTCGGCCGCATCGATATCGTTGACGGCAAAGCCGATGTGGCCCCTGGCTCCACGACCGTTCTGCTTCATGATCTCGACCAGCGAATCGTTAAAGTACGAAACGGGGGTCTCGATGACGGGCAGGCCCATCATCGTCGAGAACAGCTCCGCGATCTCCAGGGCGTCTGCCGGGTCGGTGGCGTTAATGCCCACATGGGCAACGCGCATGCCAAAGAGCTCGACCGGATTGGCGTTCTGCTCATTCATGCAGGCAGCGCCTACTGAGCCATGACGTCGAGAACGGCCTTCTCGGCAGCGACGCGGTTCATGCCGGTCATGAAGGGCACGCCACTCACATACGGGCAGGTGAGGCCCTCGGGGGCAACGGTAGTGGCGATCAGCAGGTCGGCGCCGTCGTCGCAATAGTCCTTGGCCTCGGAGATGGCGCACTGCACGATCTCGTACTGGTCAGCGTAACCGTTGGCATCGAGCAAGTTGGCGACCTTCTGGGCAACGAGCGTGGAAGTTGCAGCGCCGGCGCCGCAAGCCAAAACGATTTTCTTCATAGGTAATGTCTCCCTTCGAGGTTTACTTTAGGTAAGTGTACCGCAGCGAGCGATGGCGCTCAGCCTCGATGCACTTTTATGCCAGTTTGCTTGCGCGCTGCGTATAATACATCTAGTACGTGTTGTCATACCGCTCGTTTTGTGAGTGACTAAGGACCCCAATATGCCCGATTCCCGCACACTCTGGACCGCCGTCGTTATCATCTGCATCGCTGTGTCGGTATTCTTTAGTGTAAAAAAACGCACCACGTTTAAACGCCTGCAGCAGCTTATGGCAGCTAAGCAGTGGGACGAGTTCGATCGCTTGCTCGAAAGCAAGCTCACCAGCATGCTGTACCCGCGCTACAACCGCGACTACCTGCGCCTGAACTCTTATCTGCTGCGCGAGGACCACGAGCGCGCCAACGAGATGTTCGACCTGCTGCTGGGGCTCAACCTGCCCAAGATGCAGCGCGTCGACCTGGTGTTCAAGGCCTTTAACTACTACGTTGGCCAGGAGGACCGCAAAAAGTCCAAGGAGCTGCTGCGCGAAATCAGGGGCTTTGAGGGCGGTCAGGCCGAGGCGGTCGCGCACGAGTGCCAGCTGATGTACGACACGATGATTTTGAAGCGCCACAACGACATTCCCGAGCTGGAGCGCATGCTCGAGGAGGCCGGCGACGATAAGGTTAAGGGTTGCCGCTTGGAGTACCTGTTGGCCCTCCAGTACAAGAACAAGGGCGACGAGGCCAAGTTTGCCGAGTACTTGGAAAAGTCGGGCCGGCACTCGATGGCTGTCAACGCGTAACGGGCGGCTTGTGCTAGACTTCTAGTCTCACGGGGGCGTGGCGGAATTGGCATACGCAGGAGACTTAAAATCTCTCGCCGCAAGGATTGTGGGTTCGAGTCCCACCGCCCCTACCATATATTGTCTACGAGCCCGTGTCCCTTTGAGATGCGGGCTCGTTTCTTTTGGACGCCGGTGGGGCTCTAAGTTGCGATGGAATAGTTCTTGTTTATGCCGCTTACCAGCCCATTTAGGAACCATTTCACCGCAACTTATGGGGGGAGATGGCTAAAGGACGCTGAGGCCGGGGGTCCAGCCGATGGTGGGGGTCGCACCGTCGAGAACTTCGTTGATGGTGGCAGCCATGCCGGCGAGTAGGCTGTTCTCGCTTACGGTGAGCGTCTTGTAGCCGCCGGCACGCATGAGTTCGCGGATCACCACGGCGCCAGCCAAGATCACGCCCGCGCGTTTAGGCTGTACACCCGGTAGCGCGGCGATGCCTTCCGCATCCAACACAGACATGCGCTCGATAGCGGCCGAAACCTGCTCCATCGAAAGCTCGCGCAGGTGCACAAAGCTCGAATCATACGGCTCCAGCTCGTGAACGAGCGCAACGAGTGTGGTGACAGTGCCACCCACCGCGACCAAGCGTTCGGCGCGCTCAAAGTCGCTGGGCAGGCCTTCAAAATAGGCGGCGAACTGCTCGCCTGCCCACGCGGCAGCGGCAGTAAGCTCGCCGCGTGCGGGTGGCAGCACCGAGAAAAACCGCTCCGTCACGCGACGGCAACCGATATCCAGCGAGCGCGTTCCCTCCAGCGCAAAGACACCGCGCTCCGGTGCATAGACGCCCGTCGCGAGCTCTGTGGATCCGCCACCCGAATCGGCAACAATGATGCGCTCGCCGGCAAAGTCGTGCGCCACGCCAAAAAACGTCAGGCGCGCCTCGACCTCGCCCGGAATCACCTGTGGCTCGAGCCCCAGATCGCGCAGGCCGTCCAGCAGCAGCGCGGCGTTGGACGCATCGCGCGCGGCACTCGTGCAGGTGGTGCAGACGCACGCGGCCCCAAAGGCTCGGGCCTCATCCACAAACATGCGACACGCAGCGAGCACGCGCTCAACGGCCGCCTCGCAAAAGCGCCCCGTCGCGTCCACGCCCTCGCCCAAGTCGGTAATCTCGGTATGCTTGGACGATTCCACAATCGCTCCGCCCTCGACCTGGGCCAACGCCAGTCGCGACGACACCGTCCCCAGGTCGATCGCGGCCACCTTATAGCGTTTGCAATTTGTCATTGCGGGCTCCCCTCCGGGCGCTATTTGCCGTTGGACACGACTGTCTGACCCTCGACGCCGTTAAAACCAAACAGCATGTCGAGCGCTTGGATGTACCACGGTGCGTCCTTACCGACCTCTTCGATTTCCTTGGCAACTTCACTGGCCTTCTTGGCGTTTGAGGACTTTTTGCTCGACGACGAGTCCGAATCGTCGTCCAGGCCCTGCACGTCAATCCTCTTCTCGCCGGGCATCACCAAGCCCAGCTCCTCGGTTGCCGCGTCCTTAATGCCCTCCTCCGAGAGCAGCTTGTCGACGCTTTTTTGCAGCCCGTCGTTGTATTGCTGGCGAATCTCGACCTGCTTGGCCAAGATGTCGCTCGAGCGTTTTGCCACGTACAGGTCGCGCACGGGAAAGTACAGGCTCACGAGCGCCAGCGCCACCACGATACCGATAAACAGCACGCGCTGGGGTCCATGGGTAAAGTCGTAGATCGCCTTGACCACCGCGTTGTCGTTGGCGTAGCGCATAAAGTCCGAGCCCGAAAGACGGTTCGAGGGCCTGGTCGGCTTTTCGTGCGTTTGAGCCGAGGGGCGCTGAGCATGCTCCGAGTGCGTCGAACGTGGCGCGCGCTCTACCGGCGTATTCATTTGAGCACGGGAGTGTGAGGTACTTGCCGGACGCTGCGCACCGCGATCGGCGCCAACGTAGTCGAACCCGCCGAGCTGCACGGTACGTGCACGGCGAGACGACGGCTCGCGCGAACCGGCGGAATAATACCTGTTGTCGTAAATCTGATCCATGTGCGCCTTGTGCGGTTGAGGTTTGTTTGCGCTAAGTCCTTTAGTTATAGCACGAGCGCCCGCACCGTCTTCGCCAGCCTTTGCTCGACATAAAAAAGGCGCTGAGCCGTATGGCCCAGCGCCCATGGCGCTTTGCGGCATCCAGCCAAGGCGGGGAGGAACCGAGTCAGCCTCCCCCCCCTCGTCAAATTCGCCCGTTTAGCGAATGTTGTAGAACGCGGCCTTGCCGGCGTAGCGCGCGCTGCCCTCGAGCTCGTCCTCGATGCGGATGAGCTGGTTGTACTTGGCGATACGGTCACTGCGGCACGGGGCGCCCGACTTGATCTGGCCGGCGTTGACGCCCACGACCAGGTCGGCGATCGTGGAGTCCTCGGTCTCGCCGGAGCGGTGGCTCACGATGCAGGCGTAACCGGCCTCCTTGGCGGTCTCGATGGCCTCGAGCGACTCGGTGAGCGTGCCGATCTGGTTGACCTTGACCAGGATCGCGTTGGCGGCGCCCAGCTCGATGCCCTTCTTGAGGCGCTCGGTGTTGGTGACGAACAGGTCGTCGCCCACCAGCTGCACCTTGTTGCCAATGCGACGGGTAAGCTCGACCCAGCCGTCCCAGTCCTCCTCGGCCATGCCGTCCTCGATGGAGATGATGGGATAGGTGTCGACGAGCTTCTCCCAGTAATCGACCATCTGGGCACTCGTGTACTCCACGCCCTCGCCCTTGAGCTCGTACATGCCGGTCTCGGCGTTGTAGAACTCGGTCGATGCCGGGTCCATGGCGTACATGAAGTCGATGCCGGGCTTAAAGCCGGCCTTCTCGACGGCCTTGGTGATGTACTCGAACGGCTCGGCGTTGGTCTTGAGGTTGGGCGCAAAGCCGCCCTCGTCGCCCACACCGCCGCCCAAGCCCGCCTCGTGCAGCACGCCCTTGAGGGTGTGATAGACCTCGGCGCACCAGCGCAGGCCCTCGGCAAAGCTCGGGGCGCCCACCGGCATGATCATGAACTCCTGGAAGTCAACGTTGTTGTCGGCATGCACGCCGCCGTTAAGGATGTTCATCATAGGTGTGGGCAGCAGGTGGGCGTTGACGCCACCCAGGTACTGGTACAGCGAAAGGCCCGCCGACTCGGCAGCGGCGCGGGCGACGGCCAGCGA
>ERZ1034939.326-NODE-326-length-32095-cov-16.313015_pt1 | contig 32095 bp, 17 predicted proteins | sample MGYA00520626_ERZ1034939 | MGnify/ENA primary metagenome ERZ1034939 (study PRJEB33766, sample SAMN09781751) | gut metagenome | biome: gut microbiome | host: Homo sapiens | place: Madagascar | study: EMG produced TPA metagenomics assembly of the PRJNA485056 data...
AGGGCATGATCGTGGGCGAGCGCAGCAAGGCCGGCGACATGGTCGTCAACATCGCACGTACCAAGAACCTGGGCAACCAGCGTTCCTCGACCTCCGATATCTCCGTCCAGCTGGTGCCGCCCCGCACCTTCTCGCTCGAGGAGGCGCTGGAGTACATCGCCGACGACGAGCTGGTCGAGATTACTCCCAAGAACATCCGCCTGCGCAAGCGTCTGCTCAACGCCACTGACCGCAAGAAAGCAGCCGTCCGCGCCGGCCAGGTCAACAAATAAGCGCCGGGCTTTATAGCTGCCAATAAGAAAGGGCGTCGACCATCGCGGTCGGCGCCCTTTTTACCACCGCAAAGGGGATAAGTGCCTTTGTGGTGGTTTTGGGTTAGGCTGTAGTTGTTTAAACATATGCATAATTCACTGGTCAATTGCCTCATTGATGCAGAGCAGTTAATTGAATAATCGCCTGGTATTAAATAAAAAGACCTTTCTAGCTGTCGTTTACATCGCTGGCATCGATGTTGTATTTTATGCACGTGGCATAGACGTACCGTTTTGGTAATTGCGCTTTTAGAGGGTCTTACAGTGCGCTGGGCGTATTTATCTTGATGTCGGGGTCCGCGTGCGATCCGACGATTCGCCTTATTCCACATTGTGTTGCAGGAAATAGGGAAAACTATGGACACTCGTCGCACACGGTCGCTGGGTGCGGCCGCCATTGCCTTAATGTTGATTTGCCTTGCCGCCGCAGCTCTTTGCGGTGTGGCTCCTGTGCTCGCCGATGGCGTTGCCGCAGCCAACCTAATCGAGATAAACGGCGACACGGCCACGGTTAGCGTTAACCTGTATAAAGATGCCAACCACAATACTGCCCTGGGTTCTGACGCGGTGCTCTCAACCGATACGCTCTATGGGGCGTTCAGTGCGGTTTTTATGGCGGAGTCCAGACCGACGGCCGATAAATATACGGCCGTGTATACGTTTCCGGAAACCATCAATGTGAAAGATAATTACGGCGGAGATCTTTTGAATGGCACGGGGAGCGCTGCCACCAAGGCCGGCACATGGAGAATAGAGAAGAATAAGCTGTTCTTTACGTTTGACACCGAATGGTTGCAACAACATCCGTCCGATGTGTATGTTGCTGCCGATTTTTCTTTTGAGCTGGCAAATAAGGACGTCGGCTCTGGCAATTCGACGAAAGTCAATTTTCCCGGAACAGGCGAAATCGACATTGCGACTAAAGACGGCAACGTGACGGGAGCGAAAGAGGGAAAGTTTTCCCAAGACGAAAACGGAACGGCTAAAGTTACCTGGACGGTAAAGCTTAAAGTCGAGTCATGTGCAACCAATGTCGTGCTCAACGACACGCTGGGGAGTAACTTCTCGTTTGTGGCGGGCAGCTTTAAGCTCGATGGAAAACAGCTCGATTCTCAGCCGACAATCGACGGTCAAAACGTGAACGCGGACTTGGGAAATCTGTCTCAAGGCGAGCACGTGCTTGCGTACGAAACGCTGCTCAAGTCGGGTATCTCTGCCAAGAATACGGAATACATCAATGAGCAGGCTGCCTCGCAGAATAAAGCTGAATGGGCGTGGGGCGGCTCGAGCGATCGTCAGAACGGCTCCGTGACTGTTGCTCCCAGCAAGTTTCGCTACGACATGATTAACAAGTCAAATGGTTCTGGTTCGGCATCTGATATCACATGGACGGTTACATTTAACCGAGGCGAGCTTAAAGCTGATATGACCGGTTACAAGTTTACTGACCAATTGGACGATAAGCAGTCGTACACAGGCAGCTATACGGTTTACAAGGGCGACTCGGGATCGGATGTTCTCGCGCCGCCGGTCGAGCTCGATTCGACGAAGAGGTCCTTTACCTATACGTTCCCGACAGACCTTGCCGACAAATACGCCACCTACCGCATCGTCTATCACACCAAGATGAACGATACGAACTCTTACGATACGGTGCACAATACCGCAAAGGTTGACGGCAGCGTGTCCGGTTCGGACGAGGGCGTGTTCTCGCCTCAACTGGTGGGTACCCCAATTACCAAGAGGCTTGTGAGCGACAAGGACGCTGCGACGACGGGTCGGGCAACATGGGAGACGAGCGTCGCTCTAAAGGCCATCGTAAATGCGGTCCATCCGGATAGGGTGACGGTGAAGGATACGTTTCAATCGGCGTGGTCGCAGGATCTCGGCGTCGATGAAGGATCCATTACCATCACGATTGGCAATACCGTGCTGGTACGGAACACCGACTGGCTCCTGACAGGGAACTGGCAGGCCGAGGGAACAAAGAGAAATTTCAACCTTGATATATACGTTAACGACAAAGTGAAAGCTGCCCTCGAGAACAAGGACTACGCCGTTATTACTTACACCACCACATCCGATGCGCTTTCGGGTTGGTACTCGAACTTTGCATCGGTTAGCGCGCCGGGCCTGAACCTCGGTTGGCCGTATACGCCCGGCGTTATGTATGTCGTCAACCAAGAAACGACGCCTGCGGTCGAGAAGCCGGAGGCGGAATCGAAGGTGTCTTGGAATGAGGACTTCGACTGGAGCGCCGTCGACGGTTCGGACGAGAAGGGCGCTTGGATCGTCGACTGGACGGTGTACGCGAATCGTCAGAAGGGCGCGGCGGGAGAGTACTACGGAGCCGGAAAGCTCAACAGCGCACCGTTGAACATCATCGATGCCCTTCCGAGCGGCATGAGTTATGTTGCGGGATCCGCCAAGTACACGCTTGTACGGAATCCCTACGATAAGCATACGGGGATTGGTCGCGGGAACGAGGCCGAGATGGTCGTTGATGATCAGCCGCTCGACACCGGCAACGTTCGTAGTGATGACAACACGGTCACTTTCTCCATCCCCACGACTAGGCTTGAAAACTATGCCGGCTACGCGAAGCTCACGTACAAGACGGCGGTCAAGCGCGGTGAACTCGATGTCTCCAAGAATGAGGTGAAGCTCACCAATTCGGCCAGTGCTGAGTCGGGAGATAAGAAGTTCGATTCCGGTAGTGGTACCGTCACCATCAAGAACAACGTGCTGTTAAAGACCGGAAGCCAGGTCGCCAACAGCAATCGCATCAAGTACACCATTCTTGTCAATGAATCGGCACTTGACCTTAAGAATGGCAGCGATTTCCTTGAGCTCGTCGATGTCATGGATGCTAAATGCGCGCTGGTGCCGTCTTCGGTCAAGGTGTACCAGCACAAAGACGAGGGCTGGAATTTGCTTGGCTCGGATGAGTACACCGTTGGTGCCGAGACCATCAAGGACGACTCTGGCGCTGCGTGTACAAAGATGACGCTTAGCGTGCCCGACGGTTCACATCTTAAAGTTCAATATGAGGTAATTCCTGCTGGCAATGCGGGCGAGACGGTCTCGCTTACCAACAAAGCGTCGCTTACGGCCGTTTGGGACGGCGAAGAGGTTCATTCCAAGAATTGGGTAATTCAAAAGGCGTCTGGTTCGGCTGGCGGCAGCGGCTATGGTGTCACGGTGACCAAGGTCGACAAGAGCGATATCGAAAAGAAGCTTTTCGGCGCTACGTTTACGCTCTATAAGGTTGATGTGGACACGGCTTTAACTGCCGGCGTCGGTGCAGCAAAAACGCTGTTTCAAGAGGTCCCGACGGGCGATAGCGGTACGGCGACATTTGGGACTGCCGACAAAAAGATGGAAGCCTATACGCTGTATTGCCTTGAAGAGACCCAGGCACCCCAGGGCTATAACGTTATCGATAAGCCGGTGTGGATTATGCTCAAGGGTCAAAGCGAGCGGCAGTATTGGGACGCGCTCGCGAAGGTAGCGGAGTTAAGGCAGAAGGATGCTACCGTTGAGATTCCGACGGCAAACACTGATATCACGGTTTACGATGCGCCTTATTCTGGGAAGGCTACGATTTCGGCCACAAAGGTGCTCCAAGGGTCGTCGCTAAAGGAGGGGCAGTTCTCGTTTGTGCTCAAGGATGCAAACGGCAAGGTCCTGCAGACCGCCAAGAACAGCGCGGACGGAACTATTAGCTTTAATCTGGATTACAGCAAGGTGGGGACTTACGAGTACGCCATCCGCGAGGTTGTCCCCGAAGGCGCTGTGAAAAACGTCAAGGATCATATCGCCTACGACGCAACCGAGCACAGGGTTATGGTCAAGGTGGAAAATGGCGAAGGCGAGCTCAAGGCCACCGTCACTTACGATGGCGTCTCTTCGACTCCGCCGACCTTTACCAATAAGTATTCAACCACGCTTCCCGCGGCGGGCGGCTCCGGCCTGACTATGACCTATTTGGCCGGAGCTTCGCTGTTGTGCTTTGCGGCGACATGGATGCATGCTCGTCGCCGGCGCGATTTGAAGCGAGGTGGTCGTCGTGGATAAGATGCTCCGTCGCGTAATGGCTTTTGGAACGGTTGTTTTACTCGCGCTGGTTGCCTTTGCCGCAACGCCTGGAGTTGCCCGAGCGGGTGAGACCGGTGCCGTTACAGTTGGCGGCACGGTCGCGGCTCGGTATAACGCATACCAGATTTTCGCGGCAACTGTTGTCGATAAAACCGGCGATGACCAAAAGGTTGCGACCGATTTGACGTGGTCGAATGATGCTGCTCGAGATGCCGTGCTGCCCGTGCTTCGCGATGCCGGTTTTAAAGACTCGGCGTCGACGGCACAAGATGCCGCCGAGTGGATGAATGCCAAGGGGCACATGACGGGCGCGCTAACGGTAAAGATTGCCCGTGCAATCAGCGATGCCGGCGCTGTGTCCGTGGCCCTTAACGCGGGCACGACGGCCGAGCTGCCCTGTGGCTTCTGGCTCATCGTCGCCGACGACGACGCCATCGCCCAGGACCAGGCCGGCACCGCGCCGATCATGGCCCTGGTCGGCGGCGGCGCCGTCACCGTCAAGCCCAAGGCGGCGACCCCCAAGGTGTCCAAGCGCGTGCTGGAGGACGGCACCGCCGCCTGGCAGAAGGCCGCCGACGCCACGGTCGGCGACGGCCTGTACTGGCGCCTCTCGGCAACGGTCCCGGCGGGCCTTTCCGCCTACGACACCTACACGGTGCAGTTCGTCGACACCATGGGCGCGGGGCTCGACCCCTCCAAGGTCGCCGCGAGCATGCATGTTTACGCGGCGGCGGGCGCGGACGGCGGCTTCGACGCCGTCGCATGTGAGGGCGGCAACGCCAGCTCGACGCCGGCTAAAGGGTGGACAGACATAACTTCACAATGCAATGTCTCGGTCGAGGGCAATGCCTTCACCGTGCGCACCGGCGACCTCATCGCCGCGCTCGGCGGGGCCGACGCCTTCGCCGCGGGCGCCCGCGTGGTCGCCGTGTACGACGCGCCGCTCAACGGCGCGTGCAGCCACGGCATCGCCAAGGGCAACCCCAACGAGGTCTACCTGCGCTACCCGCGCTCCCCCTTGGCCGACCAGTCCGGCGACGCCGGCTTCACCCGCACGCCGAGCGACGACGCGACGGCGTACACTTGGGGACTCAGTCTGATCAAGCGTTCAAGCGCAGACGATAAGCCGCTCGCGGGTGCCAAACTGCGCATTATCGATGACCACGGCCGCATCCTAACGACTGACGGCACGTGGTCGACGGATGCCGATGCGTGCGTCACCACGGGCGCGGACGGCCATGTGGAATTGAGGGGTGTGGACGCGGGTGTCTACACCGTCGAGGAGGTCGCGGCTCCCAAGGGATACACCGCCTTTGAGGGCAAGCGAGCGGTGACGGTTGCGTCTGAGGGCCTGGACGTTAAGCAGGTGGTAGCCGCGAAGCCCAAAGTGACCGTGTCGGCCGAAAGCCCTCTGCGGGTTGATAACGTCGATACCGGGACGGGTTCGATTGAGCTGTCGGTGCTCGACACCCCAAGCAAAGAAGCAAGTCGAGGCTTTATGCCCTCGACGGGAGATAGAACGTTGGTGCTGGTGGCGGTTTTGGCTGCAATCGGAGTGGCGGCTATTATCGTCGCGCTCGTCATCAAGCGGGGAGGAGATCGCCATGAAAAATAATTGTCCCCTCTGGTTACACCGCGGTCGAGCCCTTCACCTTTGAGATCAAGCCGACTATGAAGACCGATGATCTTAATGCCGGTCTTACTGGGCTCACTGGAGAGCTTCAGGCCGATCAGGGCGGCAAGGTCATTGCCGGTATCACCGATGGGAAAGCCGGCGATAACAATCTGACGGCGAAGTCTGGCTCTGATAAGGACACGGCGGCACCTTCAACATTACCGTCGGCGATACCAAGCAGATTAACCTCCCGCTCACCGGCCTTAACGGTGTGACCTTCACTTGGATCGCCGGCAGTGCGGTGCTGTGTATCGGCGTGGCGCACCTCATCCGTAGGTGTAAGCGCGACGACGGTTCTGAGGAGTAGCTGTTCGCCTCGAATTTCAACACGAGACATGAAAAAGCGGGACACCCGGTCGAATGTGGTCGGGTGCCCCGCTTCGTTTGTTGGTGCAAAGTAACCTGATCCCTTTGCACCACCGCAAAGGTGCCTGCCCCCTTTGTGGTGGTTGGCGGTTAGGCGGAGGGAAGGCCCGGGGTGCTGGGGGCCTGTTGCGGTTTGAGGTGGGCGTTACGCCAGATGACCTGGATGAGATAGCCAAGCGTAAAGACGAAGGCTACGCCGCTGATAAAGTTGCCCATGAGGGGGAGTGCCGTAAGGGCCCCGGCGATGGCGCCGCCGATGGCTGCCATGGCATAGCGGTTCTGTTTGTGCCCGACCATGCGCGCGATCGAGGTGCCCGTAAAGGCCGCGGAGACCAGCGCGACACCGATCACGGCACACAGTAGGGCTCCGGCGAGCGAAAGGCCGGCAATCGAGATGATGAGCAGCAGAACTGCGGGTATGACGGTTACCGTGCCCAAAAGACCGCTCACCCACAGCGGGGCGGGGTGCTGGTGAAGCATGCCGGCCGCGCTGGCTGTTGCACGCGGAAAGACGAGCTCAAGGAGAATAGCGACAAAGCAGGTGGAAAGAGCTGCGGCAACGATGCCGCCGATGGTGTCGTTGACGGTGGAAGTATCCTCGTTCTCGGTGCGGTCGATCTTGAGGGCTCCCACTTTGGCGCCGTCGGCGCGTTCGGGGTCCTGTGAGACATGAGCGTTTACGGTGCCGGTGATGTGGGCGTTTTTGCCGAGCACCAGCTTGTCGGCCCAGACCTCAACATCGCCATCGACAGTGCCATCGATGGTTACCGTACTGCCCGCGAGCGCTGCCGACTTGGCGGAGCCGCGCAGGGCAACCGTCTCGCCTGCGGCATAGAAGCAATTGGCAGTACTGCCGGAGTTAAGCACGACGTGCTGAGCGGCAACCGTCACGCTTCCATCAATGGTGGTCTTGGCGATATCGATGGTGCGAGCTGCCAAGCGGACGGCGCCGCCTACGGTGCAGTCGCGAATCGACAGGCTCTCACCAGCCGCGATGATATCGCGGTCGATGGACGTGTCATCCAGGTTAAGGCTTTGACCGGCCCAGTACAGATCGCCCTCGACGCCGGATGGACTGGAATCCCCGTCGGACACGAAAACATTGCCCGCGCTATCGGTGCCGGCGAATGCCATGGTGGGGAGCGCGGTAAACGCCAGCGCGATAAGCGCGAAGGCCATAATGAGGCGTCCGCGCATGTTGCGACGCTGCGCCGCCGCGGGTTGGTTGTGAGGCATGGTGAATCCTTTGCTTGGTGAATTGCATACACCCAACAGGGTACCCATCGTGCCCTCGCTCTAAAAGAAACTCGCGGTTGCAATATTTTGCATGGGCAATTGCCTTCATAAGGTGTCGCGGGATATCGGGCCTGCGGCCGGTTGTAGGCAGATTGTCACCTTGCGATGGGTGTAGCCGTGCTATCTATTTTTTGCGATGTAAGAAACGCGCGATGTCGTCCTCGGTGGGGCTTTTGATGTCAAAGCGCAGCGAGAGCCAGCGCAGGCCCATGGTCACCACGACGCAAACGGCCAGCGCTACGACATTGCTGACCAAGCCGCTCATGACAAGGCAAACATAGCTTGCCGATCCGGCGATAGCCGCGATGGCATAGAAGTTAGTGCGCTGGAAAATGCCCGGCACCACACCCATAAAACCATCGCGCAGCATGCCGCCGCCTACCGCGGTAAAAAAGCCCATCATGATGCACACGACCGGTGCAAATCCGTACACGAGTGCCTTATCTGCGCCGGTTGCCGCATAAATACCCACCGAGATGATGTCGAGCAGAGGGATGAGCTTGTCGGGCTTGTCGACGATGGCAGGGAAGATGTAGATGATGGCCGCCGTGGCGATGGACAGCGGCAGCGCCATGGGCTGGTTGAGGATGTAGACGTTGCCCACCTGAAGCGTCATATCGCGCAAAAGACCGCCGCCCAGACCGCAGACCACGGCGAGCGCGACGGCGCCTACCAGATCGAGTTTGTGCTCGCGCGCAACCAGCACGCCCGAAATCGACGCCGCGACGACAGCGAACATCTCGAGCCAAAACGGGATGGCAACCATGGCATCTGAGGCGTGTGCGGTAGCGGTTACAGTGGCGACGACGGGCAAGGTGGGGTCCTTTGGGTAGTTGGATTGGACAATGCCCGTACATAGTACATGGTTGTGAGAGGTTGTGACCCCATTGCTCGGTAAACGGTTGGGACTGGGTACGGTCACAGGTTCCAAGCATGTACATCAGCCTCCAAAGATGTCGAAAAAAAGTCGTTTTTGGAGGGTGATGTACATGTTTTGGCGCGGGGCGAGCGGGTTCGTCGTTACTCAGAAGGCGGCTCTTCGGCTTGATCGCTCTTCCAGTTGCGGATAAGTACCTTGCGCAGTTCGTCTTGCTTTCGCTGATACACGGCATCTATGCAACGGGGCGTGCCGAGTGCTTCGCGGATATTGTTCATGGCACGGTGAAAAGCGAGTTGGCTGGCAAATTGTGTTGAGGTGAGTGTGACGATGCGATAGCCCATTTGGGCAAGCACGGCCTCTCGCTCCGCATCTGCCCCCTTGCGCTCGGCCTCGTCGTGAAAGCCGCCCTTATATTCGATGCCGAGTTCTCTGCGCTTACAGGTAATGAGGGCATCGATTTTGAGCGTTCGGGCTTTGGTGCAATGCCAGAGCCGTTTGGGGATCTCGAGGGGCTTATTGAGCTCGACACCTCGGATGCCAACGCCGCCTTCGCGCGTCGGGAGTGAAAGGGCAATGGCCGACGCGCTTTCCATGGGCGAGGCAGAGTGGTCGTAGACGTGTCTGAGCGCAAGTCGCGCGCGTGTGGCACCGGGTTTGCCGGGGTGCCGATCGAGTAGTTCGACAACTTCGTCCTTGGAAGTGGTTGCTGGCTGCTCGGTGTAAGAGTCGCCAGGATTGAGCCCCATGCGATAATCACCGCAAACTTCGTAGCCGTATTCGAGGTATTCGATTCTGTCCATCCACTCGGCAGCGAATACGAAGGTAAGGGCTTCGTCGGTGATAAAAATACCGGGGGTCAGCTCGTCAATATGGCCGTAGGGTAGATTTTGGCCAAGAACGTGGCAATTTACGCCTTTGGCGCGGATTCGCTCGAAGGCAAATACAACGGAGATATCGATAGCCTCAAGCATGCTAGTGGGAATACCGCAGTCGGTAAGAGCCCGTCGAATGCGCGTGGTGCGTTGCTGGGTGGAGAGGCCTCTTGCGCCTATCTGGTAGTCGTGCTGCGCGATCGCCTGAACCAGGTCTTGTGGCGCGTGATGGACGAGCCATGCGGTTTTATGCGTAATGAGAACAGGAGTATCCATTAGGGACCTCTCGCTTTATGCCGATATGCAATCCTTATGTCCGTTGAAGTGAGAAAATATACCGAATGCTGGCAAAACGATCGATCGCGCGCCGAGCGCGATATGCAAAGGTGTACATCAGCCTCCAAAAACGACTTTTTTGACATCTTTGGAGGGTGATGTACATGTTTGAGATCTGGGCTGGTGTTGAACGCCCTGGCGGGTTCGAATCCCCCCTCCTCCGTTGTATTTGTTTGTAAGGGACTCAAAACAAAAAAGCTCCCTTTGTTGGGAGCTTTCTCAACCAAAATGGCGGAGGAGGAGGGATTCGAACCCTCGTGACCTTATACAGGCCAAACGGTTTTCGAGACCGCCGCATTCAACCACTCTGCCACCCCTCCGCGTGGGGTAAAAACAAAGCAGGCACTAAGGCCTGCTTTGGAATTAACTGGCGGAGAGTCAGGGATTTGAACCCTGGAGACGCTTTTGACGCCTACACGATTTCCAATCGTGCTCCTTCGGCCACTCGGACAACTCTCCGTTAAATGCGAAAGTCAGTATACACGAGGAACGGCAAAGTGCAAACCAAAAACTTGGCATTTTTAAAATTGCATCGCTCCGTCGTTTGTTCAACCGTGTCGAAACCGATCGATGACCTGCGTAATCGATCCAGGCGAACTGTTCAAACGAGGTAGTTGCGGACGGTTTGGAATCAAGTTTAAAAACTCAATATGCCGCGTTGTGCCACTGGTATGCATTTTGCGACCGCAGCCATGCTGCAAACGACTTGCGCTTATCTGGCAGAAAGCCGACACGTACCCGCCCTTGTCCGCAAATCCGTCAAGCTATTGGTCGGCGTTTGGTTGGAATGCGCATGAAACGCCGTGCGAGTATGGGCATATGTGGAGGTCATGAGGTTGTAGCTGCATATTCTTGCGGCCTGGGAGGTTGAAAGATATTATTACCAAGTCTTTTCCTGCTTCAGGCGCACCTTCACGACCTGAAGCCACATTTGCCCAGAGGAGGTGACAATATGAAGGCTTATGAACTGCTGTTCTTTGTTGACCCGTCGCTCGACCCCGAGACTCGTCTCGCTGTTATGAAGCGTATCGATACCACGATCGCTGAGGGCGCTGGCAAGGTCGACTCCGTTGACGAGTGGGGCAAGCGCAAGCTCGCCTACGAGATCAACGACCTCACCGATGGTGACTACACCCTCATCAACTTCCACGCAGATCCTACCCAGATCGCCGAGCTTGATCGCGTCCTGCGCATCACCGACGCTGTGGTCCGCCACATGATCGTCCGTCGCGACGACCAGGAGTAAGACTGTCGTTTTGGACTGGGCTTGTGCCCCAAGAGGAAGTAGTGAGTAATGAGCATCAATCGAGTGAACATCACCGGTAACCTCACCCGCGATCCCGAGCTGCGCGCCACCGCCGGCGGAACCCAGGTTCTGTCCTTTGGCGTCGCCGTGAACGATCGTCGTCGCAATGCGCAGACTGGCGAGTGGGAGGACTATCCCAACTTTGTCGACTGCACTATGTTCGGCACCCGCGCCGAGGCCGTGAGTCGTTTCCTGGCAAAGGGAAACAAGGTCGCGATCGAGGGCAAGCTGCGCTACAGCTCTTGGGAGCGCGACGGTCAGCGCAGGAGCAAGCTTGAGGTCATTGTCGATGAGATCGAGTTTATGAGCTCCCGTGGTGGCCAGGGTGGCTACGATCAGGGCGGTTACGCCCCCGCAGCTCCCGCGCCCGCAGCACGTCCTGCCGCACCGGTGGCTACGCCGCCCGCGGTCGACGTCTACGATGAGGACATCCCGTTCTAAGGGTTGTTCACCTATTTTTGAGTGAGAGGCGGCTTCGGCTCGCCGAAGTTGCCAAATGAAAGGTATTTTGACATGGCTAATGATTATTCTGCACGTCAGCCGCGTCGTAAGTACTGCCAGTTCTGCAAGGAGAACACTGAGTTCATCGACTATAAGGACACTCAGCTTCTCCGTAAGTACATGACCGACCGTGGCAAGATCAAGCCCCGTCGCGTCACTGGCGCTTGCACGCAGCATCAGCATGACATCGCCAACGCCATCAAGCGCGCCCGCGAGATGGCTCTCCTGCCGTACACCGTCCCCGTGGTTTCCTCTCGTGGCAACCGCGACCGCGGCTAAGAAGGGAGACGCATCATGAAGGTTATTCTTCTCGATGAGATCAAGGGCAAGGGCGGCGAGGGTGACGTCGTAGAGGTCGCTCAGGGTTACGCTGAGAACTTCCTGTTCCCCAAGAAGCTCGCTGTTGCCGCCACTAAGGGCAACCTCAAGCAGCTTGACGAGCGTCGCAACAACATCGCCAAGCGCGAGGCCGTCCGTCTGGCTACCGCCAACGAGACCAAGGCTGCCTTCGAGGGCAAGACGGTTACCGTTGACGTCAAGGTTGGCGACGAGGGCATTCTCTTTGGCTCCGTTACCGCCGCTATGATTGCTGACGCCATCAAGGATCAGCTTGGTATGGACATCGACCGCAAGCGCGTCGAGCTCGGTAAGCCCATCAAGGTTGCCGGTGCCCACACCGTTGCCATCTCGCTGTACCGCGAGATCAAGGCCGAGGTTGTCGTTCTCGTTGGCGTTACCGCCGAGGAGCTCGCTGCCGAGGCTGAGGCTGAGGAGGCCGCTGAGGTCGCCGAGGCTGAGACCGCCGAGGTCGAGACTGAGGCTGCTGCCGAGTAGCATTTGCTGCAACGCAACAATCTTGTTCTAAGAAGGGCGCTCTGGGAGACCAGGGCGCCCTTTTATTTTTAGCGCCATGCGAGCACCGTGATGAGCGCCGTGAGAGCGGGTATCCGTTTCTCACGTTTGGATGGTGTCCCATTTTGGGACCGTTCATCCGTTTGGTTCGGTGATGATTGATGCGACACGGCCCCCTTTTGGACTGTGGCTGATACTATGGATGCTCGCAAGCGATATGAATGAGGATGCTCATGGCATATGACGATAGGGAGACGGGGCTGACGGTCGAGGACCGTGGTTCCAAGTTGGGTCTTCCCCAAAACCAAGATGCAGAGGCTAATGTACTGGCCGCTATGCTGCTATCGCCTGAGGTGGTCGAAGAGGCTCAGGTGGAGCTGCAGCCCGATGATTTCTACCGGCCCATTCATAAGACCATCTATACCGCGATGGTCGATATGTACAACAGCCGTATTCCCATCGACTCCATCTCGCTGATTGATTATCTGCGAAGCATCAACAAGCTCGATGCCGTGGGCGGCGAGGCGTACATTTTGGAGCTGATGGGGCAGACGCTATCGCTCGTCAACTGGCAGCACCATGCCGCCATCGTGCGCCGCGATTCGATGCTGCGCGAGCTGATCGGCGCCACCAACGAGATTAACGCGCTGGCCTACAACGCTCCTACCGACACCAAAGAGGTCGTGGAGCTGGCCGAGAGCAAGCTGCTTAAGGTTACGGCGCGCGAGGTCAAGTCGAGCTATAAGACGCTGACCGAGTTTATGGTCGAGGCCTATAACGAGGCCGAGGAAGTGTGTCAGGCCGGCGGCCAGGCCGCGGGCGTGCCCACGGGCTTCCCGTCCCTCGACCGTATGCTCATGGGTTTCCGCGAAGGCCAGCTCATCATCATCGGTGCGCGTCCTGCTGTGGGTAAGACGTCGTTCGCCCTGAACTTGGCGCTCAATGCCGCCGCTGCCGGCTATACCGTCGGTTTCTTCTCGCTGGAGATGTCAGGCAAGGAAATTGCGCAGCGCCTGATTTGTGCCTATGCCATGATCTCGATCAGTGACTTCCGCACGGGCCGCATTAGCCCCGAGCAGTGGGCCAATATCAACGAGGCCACGCAGACCTTGTCCAAGCTCGATATTCTGATTGACGATACGCCCGGCACTACGGTGACCGAGATTCGCGCCAAGAGTCGCCGTATGCTTCATAACAAGGAGAAGGCCATCATTATCTTGGACTACCTGCAGCTGGTGAGTCCTCCGCCGGGACGCCGCTCCGAGAGTCGTACCGTCGAGGTTTCGGAGATGTCGCGCGGCTTGAAGATTATGGCCAAGGAGCTCAAGATTCCGCTGATCGCGCTGTCGCAGCTGTCTCGTCAGGTCGAATCCCGTACCGGCAAGCGCCCGCAGCTTTCCGACCTGCGTGAATCGGGCTCCATCGAGCAGGACGCCGATATCGTCATGTTCTTGGACCGCTCCGCCGACGAGGCCGAGGCCTCGCGCGATGATCGACCCGACGAGGGCGTCACGCGTATCGTCGTGGCCAAGAACCGTTCGGGCCCGATCGGCGACGTCGATTTGATGTTCCTGCCGGCATCCACCAAGTTCTATGAGCTTGATGGGGCGCATACCGAGGAGTAGGACAGGCGCCCGTTGCACGGGTATACTGGGAATGTTTTGTGCTTCTGCGCGCTTGCGGTGCGCAGACAGTCCATGTATGTAAGGAGTAAACATGCCGTCAACCGTTTTGGTCGGTGCCCAGTGGGGCGATGAGGGCAAGGGTAAGATCTGCGACTTGGTCGCCGGCGACTTTGATGCCGTCGTGCGCTACTCGGGCGGTAACAACGCCGGCCACACCATTGTCGTCAACGGTAAAAAGTACGGCCTGCACCAGGTGCCCTCCGGCATCATGTATTCCGACCACGTGTCGGTGATCGGTAACGGCTGCGTCGTCAACCCCAAGGTTGTCCTTGAGGAGATCGACATGTTCGAGGCCGACGGCATCACCACCAAGAATCTCAAGATCAGTGGCAACGCGCATGTCATCATGCCGTGGCACATCGATCTGGATGGCGCCTTTGAGCAGAAGCTCGGCAAGAAGAACATCGGTACCACCAAGCGCGGTATCGGTCCGTGCTACCAGGACAAGATGGCCCGCATCGGTCTGCGCATGCAGGACATGCTGGACGAGGCGCTGTTCCGCGACAAGCTGGAGACCGCTCTTGCCCGCGTGAACCCCGAGCTCGAGCTCATCTACAACTTGCCCACCTACACCGTGGATCAGATTTGCGACGAGTATCTGCCCATGGCCGAGCGCCTGCGCCCCTACATCACCGAGACGAGCCTGCTGCTCAACAACATGATCGACGAGGGCAAGGACCTGCTGTTCGAGGGCGCCCAGGCGACGCTGCTCGACATCGACCACGGCACCTATCCGTACGTGACGTCTTCCAATTGCACGGCTGGCGGCGCTATCACCGGTTCCGGCGTCGGCATGAAGAATGTCGACCGCGTGCTGGGCGTTATGAAGGCCTACATCACTCGCGTCGGTTCGGGCCCCATGCCCACCGAGCTTTCCTATGAGTCCGAGGCCGGCCACACGCTGACCGAGGAGGGCTATGAGTACGGCGTGACCACCGGTCGCCGTCGTCGTTGCGGCTGGTTCGACGGTCCTATCGCCAACTACGCCTCACGCGTCAACGGCCTTACCGATATCGCCCTGACCAAGCTCGACGTGCTTTCGGCTTTCGACACCATTAAGGTGTGCGTTGCCTATGACGTCGATGGCGAGCGCTACACGAGCGTACCCGAGCACCAGGTGCGCTTTGAGCACGCCAAGCCCATCTACGAGGAGCTTCCTGGCTGGAAGTGCGATATCACCGGCTGCCGCAGCTTTGATGAGCTGCCGCAGGAGGCTCAGGATTACGTGGCGTTTATCGAGGATCTGGCGCACACCCGCGTGACGTTCATTGGCGTCGGCGCCGGTCGCGAGCAGATCATCAACCGATTCTGGAAGTAATCGGTTTATACGGTTATTGCGATATACCCCTTTGCAGCCCGGGCGGGCGGCCGAGGGGTATATTTGCTTGCAAAGGGCTCGCGCGGAGCGGGCCATTCATCCATAGAGGAGGCACCCTTGAAGGCGGACACTCAAACCATCGACATCCTGTTGTTGGGCAGCGGCGGCCGCGAGCATGCTTTGGCAGCTAAGCTCGCAGCATCACCGCGCGCCGGCAAGCTCTACATTGCGCCGGGTAACGGCGGCACCGCGAGCTGCGGCGAGAACGTCGTTCTCGACGACTGCGATCCCGCGGCCGTGGCGGCGTTTGCGCAGAGCCACGGATGCGGACTCGTGGTAATTGGCCCCGAGGCTCCGCTCGTGGCGGGCGTGGCCGACGCCGTGCGCGCGGCGGGTATTCCCTGCTTTGGCCCGGGTGCCGAGGGCGCCCAGATGGAGGGCTCCAAGCTGTTCTCCAAGCAGCTCATGGAGCGCGCCGGTATCCCGACGGCAGCCTATGGCTCGTTTACCGACGAGGCTTCGGCTCTTGCCTATGTGTGCGAGCAGGGCGCTCCGCTGGTCGTCAAGGCCGACGGCCTTGCCGCGGGCAAGGGCGTTATCGTGGCAACCGAGCTTACGCAGGCCGAGGAGGCCGTGCGTGAGTGTTTTGGCGGCACCTTTGGCGATGCCGGCAATACCGTGGTCATCGAGGAGATGCTGACCGGCCCCGAGTGCTCGCTGTTGGCCTTTACCGACGGCAAGACCGTGCGTCCCATGGCCACCTCGCAGGATCACAAGCGTGCGCTCGAGGGCGACAAGGGCCCCAACACCGGTGGCATGGGCGTCTACAGCCCGGTGCCCATCGTGACCGACGAAGAGTACGCCACAATGGTGAAGGTTATGGAGCAGACCGTGGCCGAGCTTGCTGCCGAGGGCATCGACTACCGCGGCTGCTTGTATGGCGGCTTTATGCTCACCCCCGCCGGTCCCAAGGTGCTGGAGTTCAACGCCCGCTTTGGTGATCCCGAGACTCAGGTCGTGCTCCCGCGCCTTAAGAACGACCTAGTCGAGGTCATGCTGGCCTGCGCCAACTGCGAGCTCGATCAGATTGAACTCGGCTGGCGCGACGAGTGGGCCGTGGCCGTTGTCCTGACGAGCGCGGGCTACCCCGGCAGCTACGAGAAAGGCAAGGTCATCACCGGCATCGAGGACGCCGAGGCTATGGAGAACGTGACGGTGTACCACGCCGGCACCGCTGTGGTGGACGGCAAGCTCGTGACCAACGGCGGCCGTGTGCTTGCCGTGACCGCGCTGGGCAATACGTTTGAGAACGCTCGCAACCTTGCCTACGAGGCCTGCGAGAAGATTGATTTTGAGGGCAAGACCTTGCGCCACGACATTGGCCTGCGTGCGCTGCGCGGCCGCGACGCCTGGGATGCCTAAAATCCGAGAGGAATGAGACGGATGGACGAGAAGAACGAAGAGCTCGTGGACGCGCAGATCGTCGAAGAGGACAGCCGCATGTATGGGCACGCCGAGGGCGAGCCTGGTGGCGAGGTCGCTGACGAGCCGGCACTGGTGCTGGGCGACGACGACCCGCACGATGCCGAGCTGCACGAGAAGATTCTTTCGGAGGAGTGCGCCTGGAAGGGCAAGATCCTCGACGTCCACCGTCTTGAGGTTGAGCTGCCCAACGGTCACCGCAGCGCCCGCGATATCGTTCGCCATCCGGGTGCGGCGGCCGTTGTGGCACTGACTGAGAGCGGCAAGATCGTGCTGGTACGTCAGTATCGCACCGCTATCGACCGCGTGACGGTTGAGATTCCCGCCGGCAAGCTCGATCCGGGCGAGGACCCGCTCGATTGCGCCAAGCGCGAGTTGCATGAGGAGACGGGCTTTAGGGCTGGTCGCATTCGCTTTTTGACGTCGATTGTCACGACCTGCGGTTTTTGCGACGAGATCATTCACATCTACCTGGCTACCAAGCTCGAGTTTGATGCGCCCAACCCCGATGATGACGAGTTTGTCAACGTCGACCTGGTGCCGCTGCATGAGCTGATCGACGCCGTGCTCGACGGCAAGATCGAAGACGCCAAGACCGTCGTGGGTGCACTTGCCTGCGACAGCATCGCGCACCGCTTGGGTGGAGCGGAGCTCTAGGTTACGCGGTTTTACCAAACCGCGTAACAGGTCGACGCTGCAAACGCCCCTAAGCGGCAATCTGCCTTTCAATCGTCGCTTGCGTACCGAAGTACGCGTCGCTCCTCTTTCAAGGCACCTTGCTCGCTTGGGGACGTTTTCGCTGACGCTGCCAGAACATCGGCGTTATGCTTGTTGGAACGCTTTGTTTTCAGCCCGACCGGTTCAAACGGATTTCTCACGCTATTTATTTCTCTCCGAGGACTGCATGTTTAAGAGGTTTCTTTCGTATTACAAGCCCCAGATGGGGCTTTTTGTTGCCGATACTGTTTGCGCCCTGGTGCTTGCCGCCATTGATCTGGCGTTCCCCATTATCCTGCGCAATTTGACCGGAGGGCTGTTTACCCAGGGCCAGGCTGCCATTTTGCAGGCGCTCGGTATGATTGCGGTGGGTCTGGTGCTGATGTATGCCATCCGTTGCGTCTGCCGCTACTTTGTGAGCTACTGGGGCCACGTGATGGGCGCGCGCATGGAGTCCAAAATGCGCGAGGACCTGTTTGACCAGTACGAGCGCTTTAGCTTTGCATACTTCGACCGCAACAGCTCGGGCGATATGATGAGCCGCGTTGTCAACGACCTATTTGATATCTGTGAGGCAGCGCATCACGTACCCGAGTGGATCATCATCTGCGGTATCGAGATTATCGGCTCGTTTGTGATCCTCTTTACCATCGCCCCGGTGCTGGCGCTTGCCATGGTCGTGGTGACGGCGGCGTTTGCGGTCATTATGTTTTGGCAGAACATGCGCATGCGTGAGGTCTTTAGCGACAACCGCAAAAAGATCAGCGGCATTAATGCGCAGCTGCAGGATTCGCTGGCGGGCATGCGCGTGGTCAAGAGCTTTGCCAACGAGGAGACCGAACGCTCTAAGTTTCGCGCCTCTAACGACCGCTACCTTTCGTCCAAGGAGAACATGTACCACGCCATGGGCGTCTATACCGCGACGTATGGCCTGCTCTCGGGTGTGCTCTATGTGATCGTAGTGCTGCTGGGCGGTTGGCTGGTGGCCCAGGGGCAGCTGCAGGCGGTCGATATGGCGACCTTCGCACTCTATATTTCGCTGTTCTGCACGCCGCTCGAGACGCTTGTCAATTCGGCCGAAACGTATCAGAAGGCCATCGCCGGCTTTAAGCGTATGGACGAGGTGCTTTCGACCGTGCCGGATATTCAGGATAGACCGGGTGCCGTGGATCTGAAGGTGACGGCGGGTGCTGTTGAGTATCGCGACGTGTGCTTTAGCTATGAGGATGTTGAATTGGGCGAGGGCCGCGCCGACGGACGCCCTGTTATCGACCATATGGACCTGTCTATCAAGCCCGGCCAGACCATCGCGCTGGTTGGTCCCTCGGGCGGCGGCAAGTCTACGACTTGTTCGCTGCTGCCGCGCTTTTACGACGTGGCTGACGGATTCATCAGCATCGACGGGCAAGACGTGCGCGATGTGACGCAGCAGAGTTTGCGCCGTGCTATTGGCCTCGTGCAGCAGGATGTCTACCTGTTTGACGGTACGATTGGCGAGAATATCGCCTACGGCAAGCCGGGCGCTACGGCGGGTGAAATCGCCGAGGCCGCTCGCCGCGCGAACATCGATGCTTTTATCGAGTCGCTTCCGCAGGGCTACGACACCGTGGTGGGCGAGCGCGGTAGTCGTCTTTCGGGTGGTCAAAAGCAGCGCGTCGCCATCGCGCGCGTGTTTCTCAAGAATCCCAAGATCCTTATTTTGGACGAAGCGACGAGTGCTTTGGATAACGAGAGCGAGGAAGCGGTTCAGGAGTCGCTCGAAGAGCTGGCACGCGGCCGTACCACGATCATCATCGCCCACCGTCTCTCGACTATTAAGCATGCTGACGAGATTGCGACTGTCGAGCATGGTCGCGTTGTGGAACGTGGCACGCATGAGCAGCTTCTCGCCCGTGGCGGCACCTATGCCCGTTACTATCGAATGCAGTTCGAAGGTGCGCGTGCGCACGAGCTCGACTGATTGATATGACAGGAAGTTTATGGCTGAGAAGAACCCTTTGACTCCGGAAGAAGTGACGGAGTTATTCTCCGAGATCGATGCATCCGGCGTTTTGGATCCGACGCTTGCCAAAAAGCGCACCGAGCGCATGCGCGAAAAAGAGGCCGCCGTCGAGCGCGGCGACAAGGCAGCGCTGGTGCAGCTTCGCAGCGAGGATCGCGCGAGCCAGACAAAGCAGATTGACCCGCTGTCCGAGGACGACCCTTCGGGTTCGCAGGTGAGTCATACTATTACGAAGACCGCCATGGCTGTGGTCATCGGCATCCTTGTGCTGATTGTTGGCATGCAGATTGGCTACGGCGTGATGCGCCGTTTGAATACCGCCAATCTGTCCGAGAGCGTTTCGGTCGATACCGTTTCTACGGCACTCAAGGGTGGACTCGAGTGGGGCAACGGCTTTACGCAGTTCCCGCTCGACTTTACCGTCGATGAGGCCGATGAGCGTACGGGCACGGTCGAGGTGACGGTGTTGGACACGTCGTCTGCCAACGAGCTCGAGCTGCTGTCCAATGGGCAGATTCAAGCTGCGGCGCTCGCGACCAATGCCCTGCTCAATGATAAGATCGACCGCGTGGTATACAACGTCCATGCCTATATCGACGAGGACAGCAGGATTCAGCACGATTCCTTCTTTGGTATGTTTCCCGCCCAGGGCCACCAGAGCGCCATCCTGACGTTCGTGTGGACCAAGAGCTCGTCTAACGCCACGAATATCGACTGGAAGATGCGTATTGTGAGCATGGACGATACCATTGCCGAGCGTATTCAGAAGCAGGTGAACTCGGTGTCGTCGCTCATTGAGGACCCGGTCGTGAGCCAGACCAAGATCACGGAAGAGCAGGCCGAGCGCAACCTTGAGCACCGCCTGCACGGTCGCGAGATCTTCCGTGGCGGAAAGCCCGACCGCACGCCGTCCGACCTGCTGGAGCAGAATAAATAAGACGCCATCATCCCGCGTGAGCCAAGTGCCCGCGCGGGATGATTTTTTAATCCCCGTCCCAGAAAAATCATTATGCATAGAAAGTCATAATTATCATTTCGTAAACATTTCGATGAAATTAACGCCATGGAGCATACTTGCGGTTACAATACCGCGAGGCCTAACTACCAACCTTTAAGCCGGTCCTGTGAGACCGGGAAGGAGAATTATGGCGAACAACCATACCGCGGGCACTGCTGCCCGCACCATCGCGCCCAGCGAACTTTGCCAGCGTATGCTGGCAAAAACCAGTAAGGGCATCTGCGGTCCCTGCATCCTGTACCTTGAGGATGGGACCATTTTTTATGGACGTGCATGCGGCGCCGAGGGCACCGCGACCGGCGAAGTCTGCTTCAACACCTCGCTCGAGGGCTATTTTGAGGTTATGACCGATCCGAGCTATGCCGGCCAAATCGTAACCATGACCTATCCGCAGATCGGCAACTACGGCATCGATGAGACCGACGTCCAGTCGGCTTTCCCTGGTGACGCCGCTCGCCCTGCGGGCGCTCCGGCCATGCGTGGCATGATCGTGCGCGACATGTGCGCCACGCCTTCTAACTGGCGTTCTGCCGAAAGCGTGCCGGAGTACCTGCGCGCCCACGGTATCGTCGCCATCGAGGGCGTCGACACCCGCGCCTTGGTGCGCCACCTGCGCGACAACGGCTCCAAGATGGGCATCATCTCGACCGAGGTCTTTGACGCCGACGAACTTGCCGAGCGTCTGGCCGCAGCTCCCACGTTGGTGGGCGAGAACTTGGTCAAGACCGTGAGCTGCCCTGAGCCTCATGCCTTTACTGCGAGCGATCTGCCTGCTACGCATGATTTTGCGCTCACCGCCGCCGCCCCTGCTCGCCACAAGGTGGTTGCCTACGACTGCGGCGTGAAGCGCGGCATTCTGGAGGGCCTGGTCCGCGCCGGCTGCGACCTGACCGTTGTGCCGTGGGATACGCCCGCCCAGCAGGTGCTCGACATGAATCCCGATGGCGTCTTTTTGTCCAACGGCCCCGGCGATCCCGATGCCGTGGTGGAGACCTACGAGCAGGTGCAGCAGCTGATCGGCAAGGTGCCGGTCTTTGGTATTTGCCTGGGTCATCAGATGATCAGTCTGGCCTGTGGCGCTCAGATGGAAAAGCTTAAGTTCGGTCACCGCGGTGGTAACCAGCCGGTTATGAACCTGGTGAGCCGCCGCGTGGAGATTACCGCGCAAAACCATGGCTTTGGCCTGCTGTTCCCCAGCCTGGGCAAGCTTGTCCCCGAGCTTTCGGGCGGCGAGACCGAGCATGCGGCCGATGGCGACCTGCGGGTTTGGGTACGCCGCGGCATCGCGCCGGTCGTGATGAACGAGCACTTCGGTCGCATTCGCCTGACGCACGTGAACCTCAACGACGGCACGGCCGAGGGCATCCAGCTGCTCGACGCCCCGTGCTTCTCGGTCCAGTACCACCCCGAGGCCTCGCCCGGCCCCACCGACGCCCACTATCTCTTTACCGCCTTTACGCGACTCATGGACGGCGAGGAGAACTATCTGGACATCGACACCGCGAAGGACCGCCTCGCTGGCTGGAACTTTGCCGATGGTGGTTCCGCCGTTCTACCGAACGGCGGACCGGTCGACGCTGCGGCTGCATCTGACACATCATCTTGCCGTTCTGCTTCGGACGCGCGGGCATAAGCCCAGCGCGCCCTCGCATCACGGCAACCTGATGCACCAGCTGCACCCTCGCTGACTTTTCCAAAACATTGAGTCAGCCTCTCTAGGAGGTTTTAAATATGCCTAAACGTACTGACATCAAGCGTATCCTCGTCATCGGTTCGGGCCCCATCGTCATTGGCCAGGCCTGCGAGTTTGACTATTCTGGCGCCCAGGCCTGCAAGGTGCTCAAGGAGGATGGCTTTGAGGTCATCCTGGTCAACTCCAACCCTGCGACCATCATGACCGACCCGGGTCTGGCCGACCGCACCTATGTCGAGCCCATCACCGCTGAATTTATCGAGCGCGTGATCAAGAAGGAGCGCCCGGACGCGCTGTTGCCCACGCTGGGCGGTCAGACCGGCCTCAATGCCGCCGTCGAGCTGGCAAAGGACGGCACGCTCGACAAGTACGGCGTCGAGATGATCGGCTGCGACCTGGCCGCCATCGAGCGCGGCGAGGACCGCAAGCTCTTTAACGAGGCCATGGCCGAGATCGGCCTGGAGGTCGCGCGCTCGGGCTATGCCTACAGCGTGGAAGACGCTGAGGCCATCGCCGAGCGCGTGGGCTACCCCTGCGTGCTGCGCCCGAGCTTTACCTTGGGCGGCGCCGGCGGCGGCATCGCACACACCCACGAGGAGCTCGTCTCTATCGTGAGCCAGGGCCTTGAGCTCTCGCCCGCCCACGAGGTACTGGTCGAGGAGTCCATCGAGGGCTGGAAAGAGTACGAGATGGAGGTCATGCGCGACCACGCCGGCAATGGCATCATCGTGTGCTCCATCGAGAACCTCGACCCCATGGGCGTGCATACCGGCGACTCCATCACCGTGGCGCCGGCGCAGACGCTCTCCGACCTTGAATATCAGCGCATGCGTGTTGCCTCGCTTGCCATCTTGGAAAAGATCGGCGTCGAGACCGGCGGCTCTAACGTGCAATTTGCCGTGAACCCCCAGACCGGTCGCCTAATCGTCATCGAGATGAACCCGCGTGTGAGCCGTTCGTCTGCACTGGCCTCCAAGGCCACGGGTTTCCCCATCGCTAAGGCCGCCGCTCGCCTGGCCGTGGGCTACACGCTCGACGAGATCGTCAACGACATCACCAAAGCCACGCCTGCCTGCTTTGAGCCCACGATCGACTACTGTGTGGTCAAGGTGCCGCGCTTTGCCTTTGAGAAGTTTAAGGGTACCGACCCCACGCTCACCACGCGCATGAAGGCCGTGGGCGAGATCATGGCGATCGGCCGCACCTTTGAGGAGGCCTTTGGCAAGGCCATGCGCTCGCTGGAAGACGGGCACCAGGGTATTTGCGCCGGTGGCAAGGAAGGCGCCGATAAGCTGAGCGACGATGAGCTCGCTCAAGCCGTGGCAACGCCGACCGAGCACCGCATTTTCTTTGTGGTCGAGGCCCTGCGCCGCGGCTGGGATGTCGCACGCATCCATGCTATTTGCGGTATCGATCCGTGGTACCTCAACCGCATCAACGATATGGTGCAGGTCCAGGAGAGCATCCGCGGCCTGCGTGTGGAGGATATCGACGCCGACGCGATGCGCCTGCTCAAGCAGTACGGCACGAGCGACGCCGAGATTGCCGCGCTGACCGGCTCGGATGAGCGCTTTGTGCGCGCCTATCGCAAGGGTCTAGGCGTGGTTCCCAGCATGAAGACGGTCGATACCTGCGCCGCCGAGTTCTCGAGTGCCACGGAATATCACTACAAGACCTACGAGAATATCTACCGCACGAGCCCGGTCGCCAAGAAGTGCGTTGCCCCCGACGAGACCACGCCGGCAGATAAGCCCAAAGCGATGATTCTGGGTGCCGGCCCCAACCGTATTGGCCAGGGTATCGAGTTCGACTACTGCTGCGTGCATGCGAGCTATGCACTGGCGGCCCGCGGCTTTGAGACCATCATGGTCAACTGCAACCCCGAGACCGTCTCGACCGACTACGACACGTCCGACCGCCTGTACTTTGAACCGCTCACCTACGAGGACGTCATGGACGTCATTGACGTTGAGCGTCCCGACGGCGTCGTGGTGACGCTTGGCGGCCAGACCCCGCTTAAGCTGGCACGTATGCTCGAGGAGAGCGGCGTCAACATCATGGGCACCAAGCCCGACGCCATCGACTTTGCCGAGGACCGCGAGCGCTTTGCCGCCCTGCTCGACAAGCTGGGCATTATGTATCCGCCGGCGGGCCAGGCAACCTCGTTTGAGGAGGCCGAGGCCGTGGCTGCGCACATTGGCTACCCGCTGCTTGTGCGTCCGAGCTATGTGTTGGGCGGCCGCGGCATGATGATCGCCTACGATGCCGAGCATCTGCGCGATTACATGGCCGAGGCCGCGCGCATTAGCCCCGACTACCCGGTGTACCTCGACCGCTTCCTGGAGGGTGCGATCGAGTCCGACGTCGACGCTCTGTGTGACGGCGAGGAGGTCTACATCGGCGGTATCCTGGAGCATATCGAGGAGGCTGGTATCCACTCCGGTGACTCCGCGACCTGCATTCCGCCGTTCAGCTTTAGCGAGAGCCTGCAGGCGAAGCTCCGCGAGACCACGCGCCGCATCGCGATGGCGCTGGGCGTCCGCGGCCTGGTCAACGTGCAGTACGCCATCAAGGGCGAGACCGTCTACGTGATCGAGGCCAACCCGCGCGCAAGCCGTACCGTGCCGTTTATCTCCAAGGCCACCGGCGTGCCGCTGGCCAAGTGCGCCGCGCGCATCATGGCGGGCGATTCCATCGCGAGCCTGGAGCTGCCGAGCGATGAGCGTCAGCTGGACTGGTTCTGCATGAAGGAGGCCGTCATGCCCTGGGGCCGTTTCCCGGGTGCCGACGTTATCCTGGGGCCCGAGATGAAGTCGACGGGCGAGGTCATGGGTATCGCCAAGAGCTATCCCGAGGCATATGCCAAGACGCAGCTGGCTATTGACTACAAGCTGCCTGATCCCAGCAGCGGCAAGGTATTCATTAGCGTGTGCGACCGCGACAAGCGTCACATCCTTTCGGTCGCGCGCATCCTGCGCTATCTGGGCTTCGATATCTGCTCCACCGAGGGCACGGCGCGCGTGCTGCGCGGCGGCAACGTGACGTGCGAGATCGTGGAGAAGATCAGCGGCCCGCACGACGGCGAGCGTCCCAACATCGGCGACCTGATTGCCGACGGCAAGATCGCGGTGATCATCAACACGCCGTACGGTCCGGGTTCGCGCGGCGACGGCTATCTGCTGCGCACCGAGGCCGTTCGTCGTGGCGTGACCTGTGTGACGGCGATGTCTGCCGCCAACACATATGTGAGCGCCATCGAGGCTGTGCGCGAGGACCAGCAGGGTCACGGCAGCGCCAACGACATGGGCATGGACGTCATTGCCCTGCAGGACCTGCCGCAGTACACGGTGTAGTTGACCTGGCCGGTCGGGGCGGGAGGGGCCGAGTTTCCCCCTTCGCTCCGGCTGCAAGCAGAGTCGCTCAGGGGGAAACTCGGCCCCTCCCGCCCCGGCCTGTGGTGACTTGGCTGCACCGTGTACTGTCGAAGGGGCTTTGCGCGATGACTAGGGCTGAGAAATAAAGTGAGTGTGGGCCCTGCCGTTTGAATGAACGGCAGAGCCCACGTTTTGTATGGGGTCCTCCGGTGAATGCAACTCACCGGAGGACCTTTTTGTTGCCTGTCGAGAGTGCCGCTGGACAGTTAGTTCAGATATGTATTTTTGAAATGGTGAACGAAGGCCGATTTGGACTCAATTGGGTTGTTTGTGACGTGTCGAAGCGCTAAAAGAGGCTCGATCAAGGGCAAATAATTCCAATATTGAGCCCGCGGTGAATTCTAAACGGCAGTTTTGCGCTCAAGGGGCGGGTAATACAATACATATCTGAACTAACTGACCACCACCTGTTATTACCCCTCTCTACCCTCCCCCTAATCTACCGTTCGCTACAGCAATATCGCACAGGGCGCGATGCCGAACTGTGTGAAAAAAATGTGGTAGGAAACGAATTACGTCCGTTCGCCTGCGCAAAAAGGACGTCTGCCGAATCGATGTTAACGTACCCATACAAGTGAAACATACTTTCCCATGATTGTTTACGCTGCGTGCAGCATGTCGCGAGAGGCGGGCGCTATGGCCGACCGTGTTGAATTGTATGGAATGGACGCCGAGGGGGGGGGCGAAACCTCAGCGTCATATGATGAGCGGCCGTGCTCATGCGAAGGCGGCGGGCGATTGTCATAATCGTCGTCGGCTTCCAATGCGCGCTGTGCTCGGACTTGCCGCTGCGCTTGCGGTTGCGTCGGCTCCCGCGGCTCTGCCGGTCTCGGCGTATGCTGCCGGTACGACGGCGACCGCCGATGACCAGACGAACGCAGTTGTCATAAATGTGCGTGATTACGGCGCCGTCGCGGATAGCGGCGAAGACGCCGAGCCCGGCATCGTCAAGGCGCTCGAGGAGGCCAAGAAGGCGACGGACGCGGGCAAGTCGGTGGTCGTTTCGTTCCCCAAGGGTCGTTACGACATCTATCCCGATAAGGCGTTCAAGCGCACGCTGTATGTTTCGAACACCACCGGTGCAGACACCTCGGTGGCCGAGAAGAGCATCGGCATCCTCATCGAGGGCATGAACAACGTCACGATCGAGGGCAATGGTTCGCAGTTCATGTTCCACGGCAAGATGACGACGTTTGCCGCACTCGAGAGCGAGAACGTGACCTTCCGCAACTATTCGGTCGACTTCCAGGTTCCCACGGTGGTGGATGTGACCGTCGAGTCGGTCGAGGGCAACTCGGCTATTGTGTATGTTCCCGAGTGCTATAACTACCGTGTCGAAAACGGTGGCGTCACCTGGTCGAGCGATGCGAGCCCCTATTCGGGCGAGACGTATTGGTCCACCCGCAACGCTATGAATTACACCCAGCGTTACGACACGGTGAACGGCCTGACCTGGCGCGGCGACACCAACAATAACCCGCTGTTCCGCAATTCGACCATCACCGATGCCGGCAATCACCGCCTTAAGATCACGTGGTCGAACAGACCCGACGAGGTACGTCCGGGCATGTGCTATCAGATGCGTCCGACCAAGCGCGACCATCCGGGCACATTCCTCTGGAAGAGCAAAAATGTGGTGCTGAGCAATCTCGATATCCACTTCCTGCATGGCTTTGGCATGGTGGGGCAGTCGTCCGAGAACATTACGCTCGACGATGTCGACTTCCAGGCCGACATGACGCGCGGTCACACCACGACCGGTTACGCCGACTTTATCCAGATGTCTGGCTGCAAGGGCAACATCGAGGTCAAGAACTGCTCGTTCTCTAACCCCCATGACGACCCAATCAACGTGCACGGCACGTATCTGCAGGTCACGCGTCGTATTTCTGATCACAAGATCGAGGTGACCTACCAGCATCACGAGACGTCTGGTTTCCCGAACTACTTTGTGGGCGACAAGGTCGAGTTCTTCCAGAAGAGTAATCTGCTGCAGGCGACCTCGGGCCAGTACACCGTTACCGCGGTTGATGGACCGGACGGTCGTGGCGGTTCGATGGGCGAGGGCTCCGGTAGCCTCACGAAAATCATCCTGACGTTTGAAGAGGCCCTGCCCGAGGAAGTGCGCGCGAACAGCTGCGTGGCGGAGAACGTTACCTACACGCCGTCGGTGTACATTCACGACAATGTCTTTAAGGAGACGCCCACCCGCGGCGTGCTGGTGACGACCCGTGGCAAGGTTCGCATCGAGAACAACATGTTTGACGGCATGGGTATGGCCGCAATCTTTATCTCGGACGACAACAACAGCTGGTATGAGTCTGGCCATGTCGAGGATGTCACGATTTCGGGCAATGTCTTTAAGCGCGGCGCCGCCCAGGCCATCCTCGTCGATCCCACGAGGTATCCCACAGGCAGCGATCAGACCGTGCACCGTGGCATCAAGATTGAGAACAATACGTTCTTTACATCGAACGGATCGCAGACATGCATGGCGGTGGACGCAAAGAGCGTCAACGGGCTGAGCGTCAAGAACAACCGTTTCCTGCGTCTCGATGCTGGCGTGCAACTGCAGCTGGCCGAAGGCTCCTCTGAGCTTACCGTGGGTCAGAATGCCCAGCTCTCGGCAACGGCATCCTCGAGCGCCATCGATGGTCAGCTGTTCTGGATGGGACACTGCCGCAATGTGGAGTTCATGGGCAACGAGTACGACGGTGGACTCAACGCGCGCCTTTCGGCTGCGGGCATGGATCCGTCCAACGTGACGTTTACCGATGACGCCGCTAAGCTCAACGCCGATTCCAAGCAGGCAACCGGCGACGAGGTCGTGTATGAGTCGAGTGACCCTGCCGTCCTGACGGTCTCCTCTAACGGAACGGTGACTGCCAACGCTCCTGGCACCGCAACGGTGACGATGCGCGTGCGCAGCGGTTCGCGACTGGTGTATGGCGGTTCCAAGACGTTTACGGTAAGTGGCGACGCCGATGCCGCTCGGGCAGAGGATGCTGGCGCGACCGAGGCCAAGACCGCTGCAGTTTCTTCGGACGCATTCTTGGCCGAGGACTCTTCGGTGACGGGCACGGCTGCGGGCATTACCTTTAGCCCCGAGACGACCGGTTACTTTACTACCGCCACTACGCAGGAGCGCGCGCTCAGTTATCACTTTGCCGCGCGTGACGCAAATGCGAAGATTACGGCTACATTCAATGGCGCTGCCGTCGAGGCCACCGGCACCGCAACGCTTGGCGCGGGCATTAACGTGCTCGAGGTGACGGTCGCGGCTCCCGATGGCATCACGACGCGTACGTATCGTTTCGTTGTGCTCCGCTCGGGCGACAGCGCTGCGGCGCTTGCATCGCTGATGGTGGATGGCGCCGTGGTGGAGCTTAAAGATGGCGAGTATGCCTATGCCGTGCGCAAGGATGAAGCCGGCGAGGCCGTTATTGCAGCCCAGCCCGCCTCTGCGACGAGCCGTGTGCTTCTGAGCGCCAACGGCGGCGAGATTGCCGACGGTCACGTGCAGCTGCACGCCGGCCTCAACAAGGTGTCGATTCTCGTTGTGCCCGAGACGGGCGCCGAGCCGACCCGCTACGAGCTGTCCATCAAGGTCCCGCAGGCGGATAACGCCGTGCTCGAGCAGCTTTCGATCGACGGGGCGTCGCTCGATTCCGCATTTGATTCCGATACCCTTGAGTATCATGCTACGACCAACGTCTCCGAGCTCACGCTTACGGCGCAAGCCCAGGAGCCAAAGGCCACCGTTGAGCTCGTGATGGGCAAGACCGTCGTCGCTAAGGGAACGGGTAGTCTTACCGCACCGTTTGCCGTGCGTACGGGTGAGACCCCGGCGCAGGTCCGCGTTACCTCGCCCGATGCGTCCGAGGTGCGCACCTATAAGGTCCAGATTCTGGCGACCGGCGAGCTGTATCTGTCCGATATGGTATGGTCGAGCGCTACGGCTGGCGACAACCGCGAGGTAAAGCGCGACGCCAGCGTTGACGGCGCCGACCTGACCCTTTGGAACGGCAAAGAGGCCAAGACGTTTGAGAAGGGTCTGGGAACCCACGCAAATTCCGAGATCCAGATTGACCTGACGGGCCGTGGCTACACCACGTTTAACGCGCAAGTGGGCGTTGACTACGAGACCAACTCGAAGCCCAATGAGGCCAACGTGATCTTTGAGGTCTACGTCGATGGTGTAAAGCGCTTTGAGAGCCCAGTCATGCATACGGGTGACGCTTTCGTATCCACGGGCGATATCGATGTGACCGGCGCCTCGACGCTCAAGCTCGTTGCACGCGGCAAGGACAATATCTATAGCGCTCACGCCGACTGGGCAGACGCAAAGCTCTCAAAGGTCTTTGAGGTGAAGCGTTACGCGGTGAAGGCTGCTTCTGCGAATGACGAGGCGGGTTCTGTGGCGCTCGAGGGCGTCGATGACGACGGAACCGTAGAGGTCGCTGCAAAGGTGACCGCGCAGGCAGGGGCAAAGGACGGCTACGTGTTTGCCGGTTGGTTTAACGCGGACGGCGAGGCTCTGAGCGATGATGCGGAGTACACGTGGACGGTGTATGCAGACGCATCGATTGAGGCCCGCTTTACCAAGAAGGGGACCGATTCCGGCTCCGGCGGTAACCAGGGCACGGGTGGCTCCGGTAACACCGGCAACGGCAGCAGTCAGGGAACCGGCGGAGCTTCCTCGAACCAGACCGGTTCGGGCAACGCGGTGGCGGGCGTCAATAAGCCCAGCAAGCCCTCCAAGGATAAGCAGGGACTTGCGCAGACGTCCGACGATTCGCTGATGCTCATGGTAGCCTTTGGCATGGCTGCTACGCTGTGCTTGGCCATCGGCGTTAGGCTTCGTCGTAATTCGATGCGCGCCTAGGCGTTCTACAGTCAGGAGGCCGTTTCGGTAGCAAGCCGAAACGGCCTCTTTTTATCAGCCAACGTACGTCATAGCAATTCCCGGTAGGTCCCCGGGTGCCCTGCGGCGGGCTGGGTTTATTGTCTGAGCGACTTTGCGAAGCAACCGGAACTCATTTATTTCAGCCAACGTACGTCATAGCAATTCCCGGTAGGTCGCAGGGCGCTTCGCGGGCGGGCCAGGCTTTATCTGAACGACTTTGCGAAGCAACCGGAGTGAAGATAAAGCCTGGCCCGCCCGCGAAGCGCCCTGCGACCTACCGGGGATTGCTATGACGTACGTTGGCTGAAATAATAAAGCAATGCCCGCCGTCCTTGACGGAGCGGCGGGCACGTTTGCTTAGTTGTCGCTGGGACTACTCAGCCTTATTACGACGGTGGAAGAAGGCACCGATCGCGGCGATGATGGCTCCAAGGCCACCGATGGTCGCGACGGTTGCCGCCGTTTGGTCGCCAGTATTGGGGATCGCCGAACCGTTCTTTTTGCCGCTCTGGGCCTTGTCGCCTGCGGGCTTGCCCGCCTGGCCGCCGCCGTTCGAGCCGTTGCCGGAACCCTGGTTGCCCGAGCCGCCCTGGTTGCCGGAGTCGGCATCCTTAAGGCCCTCGATGGCCAGCTTGAGCTGGTCATAGGCCGCCTGGAGCTGGGTGTCGGAAGCATTCTCATCACCCAAGACATCCTCGGCGTAGGTAATGGCATCCGTCAGGGCCTTGACAGACTCGGCCGTCTTTCCCTTGGCGTCAGTATCCTTCGCCTGCTTGACCAAGGCCTTGAGCTGCTTCTTGGTCGGGTTCTCGACCGGGGTCACCGGAGTCTTCTCAAGCGCGTCGCGAGCACTCTCGAGTGCCTTGAGTGCCTGGTCGACCTCGTCCTGCGTGGCGTTCTCGTCGCTCAGGGTGGCGCGGGCGCTCGCCAAGGCGTTCTGGAACGCGGTCCAGGAAGCCTCGGTGTAGTCGCTGGCCTTAAGGTCGCCGGCTGCAACCTCGGCATCAACTTTTTCAATCGCGGCAGTGAGGTCGTCCTTCGCCACCGGATTGGGAACGGCCGTACCGTAGAACTTGAGCTCCGCCACGCTGCAGTAGGCGTCAACGCTGCCACCACCGGCGTGGAGCACCTTGACGGTCACGTAGCGACCGCGCGCGGCACCAAAGCTCATCTGCTTCCAGTCGCCACGGTCGGTGAGCACGCGGCCGTCGTTGTCGAAGGTAAACGTACCCATCGACGTGGCGGTGCCCATCTCATAACCGTCAGCGGTGTCGGAGACCAGCACCTCGGCCTCAAAGATATCGCCGTTCGTGCCGCCGTCCTGGCGCGGCAGGAACGTGACGTCGG
>ERZ1034939.332-NODE-332-length-31921-cov-34.394841_pt1 | contig 31921 bp, 27 predicted proteins | sample MGYA00520626_ERZ1034939 | MGnify/ENA primary metagenome ERZ1034939 (study PRJEB33766, sample SAMN09781751) | gut metagenome | biome: gut microbiome | host: Homo sapiens | place: Madagascar | study: EMG produced TPA metagenomics assembly of the PRJNA485056 data...
GTCTCAAAGCTTATCGCGACATGAAGAACTCGCTGGATAATGCAGAAGAGAAAGGTATTGCAAAAGGACTTGCAAAAGGCAAAAAAGACAAAGCTGTAGAAATAGCAAAAAAACTTCTCGAAATAGGGATGCCCATTGGCAATGTAATAAATGCAACAGGGCTTTCACAAGAAGAAATTATTAAGCTTTCTCAGTGTTAAGTTTTAAAATTTGTAAGCACTCAATTGCTTCTGAGGAATATTGTATGAACACAGTTCCCATAGCACTACAAAGCATAAAATTACGATTATGGTATTTCACTTATGTATTCAGCAGACTTATAGAGGGTGAGAAGGATTACGAAAAGCTTCTCCCCAGTGCAGTCGCACGATAAATTCAAACAAACAAAAGTTAAAATAAAAATAATCAATGGCTCTCCAGCCCAGTTTATAATGGGTTGGAAGCAATTGAGTGCTTACTTTGCATAGGTATACTTTTAGCTTAAACAATTATGGAAAAGAAAGAAACAAGAATACTTGCTAAACAGTTTAAGTGTGCTATAGTTAGAGATCTGTCTAGTCTAAATGGCACTCAGTTTGAGGATTTGTGCAAAGTTATCTTATGTATAATTCTCAATGAGGATGACATTCTACATAAAGGATGCAATCTGAATGGTAAACCTGTGTCATGTGCCGTTGATATAAAAACCGAAGATTGTAAAATCGTTGGGCAAAGTGGTACCGATAAGGATTATTTTACCAAAACGGACTTGGATAAGCCTATGGGGGATATCCGTGGTACAAAGAGAAATAATCCATTATGTGACGTTCTATATCTCTTTTCCAATCAACGTGCCACAGATGCACAGCATACAAGTCTTGTAACAAAGATTAATGCAGAAAATCCTCGTTTTGGGGTTAAGATTTATGATGCAGAAAAGATTGCAGAGACCATATATGATAATGTCAATAACCCTAAATGTAATGATGTTTGGCAATACCTAGAAGTAGGCTATCAAATCTTTGCTATTTGCCCTAAGCGTAATTGTATACCACAATCTTCGCCTCATTATGTAGATAGAATAAATGAAAGTAAAGAACTGCAAACCTTGTTGACTGAACAACCTATAGTAGAGGTAGTTGGCATCAGTGGAATTGGCAAGTCTGAGTTTGCTAAACAAGTAGCTAAAGATATAAGCCAAAATTTTGACTCTTTACTTTGGATTAATGGTTGTGATTTCAAGAACATAGATTCTGTTAAGATAAGTCAATTTGGCTATGATGTCAACCTTAGATTTGTTTTGGAAAACAACAAGAGTTTGGTGGTTGTTGACAACTTAAATGAAAATGTTGTCGAGTTTCGTGAGGCATTCCAAAAAGCGAATATGCATGATTCCAAATGTATAATAACCAGTCTAAAGCATAATCTTCAAAAAGGTCAGACGTATGAGCTTCCATATATGAATGAAGAGCTTGTCGGAGAGTACATAGATAGTTTTAAATTAAATCTGTCAGAATCAGATAAAAATAGCCTTATAAGATTAGTTTCTGGTTATCCCTTAGCCGTTAACATGATTTGTTCCTTGGTCAAAGAAGGGTGTTTTAACGTTGAAGAACTGCTTGCAGATGGCGCACTGCAAGATTTGGAAGAAGAGCACAATCAAAGGCTATCAGAGCGAATAGTCGGAAAAATATACAATCAGTACGCTAACGAATTGGATTTGTTGGCATATATAGATAGCCTGAGTGTTTCGTCAGAATTCCTGTACGAAGTTATAAAGCATGTTAGATTAAAATATTTGTGTCTGTATTCCATTCTTCAGCAAGATGATGCTTATACTTTCAGAATACATCAAGTTGTATTAGATGCTATTAAAAGCATTTCAAAACGACCTGACGTTAGATTTCTTGCGGATAAATTGTCACGTTACTTAGAAAATAAAAATCGTCAGAAAGATATGCCCTTCTTCACTCTGTTTCGGCATAACAATTCGTTTATAGATAAGATCTATCAAAACGATGAAACGACAGAACAGCAGAAAAAGGTTATCTTGTATTCGCGTCTTCAAGCAGAAAATACCTTTAACAATCCATCAAAATATCTATCTCTGATAAACGAACTAGCCTTGCAGCCTACGGACTCCTTGTATGATTGCCTCCTTATGGTTGATAAAAACGAAATAGAATTATCTGCGACTAAAAGGGAAGACATTAAAGAAAAAGTACAGTCTATGATATCTGGTTTATGCGAAGTGTTAGCAGATACTACAAACGAGGGTATCAAGTTTGAATTGCTGCATCATATAGGAAAACTATACTACAAGTTGCGTAACAATGAGACGGCCAAACATTATTTTGAACAAGCATTAGCGATTCGACCTAAAGCATACGCAACAATGTTGCAACTTGCAAAAATTGCCCATTTCTCAAAACCTTCTGATACATCAAGCGCAAAGGAATTTGTTTCTGATATTTTGAATGATAATATAAATGGGGAAAAAGTTCCTTTAACCATAATTTTAGCCTGCTATTCTGATTTCTTGTCAAAGAAACCTTATATAGACTTAGCCGAGAAGTATATAGAAAAAGAATTTGAAAAATTTTCGGAAATAATCTTGAACTCTTTATTAGCATTCAATAATCAGACAGTTCCGACATTAGCTTCATTTGCCTACTCTTTTGCTTACGAAAAACCAGAGTTTATGCGTAGAGCTATTGAACTACTGCAAGAACTACCAGCAGCAAGTACAGATAAAACATATATCAAAGCTTATGCTAATTTGAAAGCGGTAGAATACAAGTTGGAGGATAATAAAAGTTCCGATAAAGCCAAGATGATTTTAGGTTCAGCCAAACACTACTTTGAGTTATTAAAGTTGGAAGAAAAAGGCGAACAAAAAACTAATGACTACCAGCGTAAACGTTATCAGGAATTGCTAATGGATGCTGGAGAATGGGACGAGGCATTAGCTTTTTCCAACTTTTTTGATGACAAGGAAAGTGAATTCTTTTATCAAAATTTGGCAAAGATTTATCAGAATCTTCATGATTATGATAATGCTATCGACAATATTGACAAAGCTATAGCTAAGACATCTGATACAGACTATAAGTCTTCTTTCCTTTGGAACAAAGCCTGTATCTTGTATGACATGGGCGATAAGAGATGTATAGATATTATTCAAGAGGCAATAGACAAACGTAAGGAAGGTAAAGCAAAGAATGAATGGAAAAAAACTATTATTAGATGGTCTTCTGAATTTGATTCAAAATAAACGTACATTCTTAAAATTGTCGAGCGAAGAATTTTCGTGCCAACAGAGCAGAGCTAAACTTGTTTGAGCTATGCCGAGTGCAGCCAAAAATCATGAAATAAATCGGATTGGCAATATGCCAACATTTTCGATAAGTGAGAACAATGAAAGCTTGCTTTTAAATTGTCGAGCGAAGAAAATGTATGAAATAGTTAATAAACAAGTAAATTTTTAACATCTCAATATATAGGCACTTGTAAAAGTGCCTATACAAAGGGTTATGCCCTAAATTGAGTACTAACAAACTAATGCAGTTAAGCCACTGAAAAGTAGTGGGTGCGCTGTATTGTGGTTTACACTAGAACCAAAGAGAATTGAACTTTTAAATCATGAATAGCTATAGTTTAAGCGTTTACAGAATAACGTTGAATAAACATCTTAAAAAAGACATATTGGAGAATTTGTCCAATTTTGATAATGGAAAAGATTTTCTAAGTCTTATAGATCTGATGTTTTCGTCTTGGAAAAAAGACGAAAACGATAATAATATAATTAAGGATGAGAATGCAAAAAAGGTAAGCCGATTGAAGAAAGACGCACAAGGCAATTGGATTTATCATCGCCATCAGACATATATTGATGGTATTATAGAAAGTGGTGACTATGGAACTCAAGAATCTATTATAGATATAGAAACAGGAAAACCAAAGTATACGAAAACACCTAAAGATGCGGCATTGGTACCTTTCTATTTCATGATTTACATAGAACCCAATACCCCCGAAGGATTCTTGATATTGGAAAGGATAGGTAATATTGGAATTCTTTCGGTTCTTGATAAGGCTATCAGAAAGGTTATAGGAGAGAATACAGATGATTTATTAACATTGAGGATAGAGCCTTATGTGGTGCCACAATTGTTGAGAATAAATCTTGCTGCAGTCGGTGGTGCTAAGAGGGTTGTTTTAAAAGGTGTCAAAGACAATCAATTTAAGGAGAAAATAACTGCTCACAATTTTGCTGGGTGTAGAACAGAAGTCTCCTTTATTGCTCCTAAGAACAAATTCATTCAGGAAATAACAAAAGTCATAGATTCTCTTAAAGGAAAGAAGCCAAATGAATCATATAAGGTGAACAACGTGGAGTGTCTTGACGTTGCCTTTGAATTGGATGTAAATGGTAGTCGAAGGACAATTTCTTTGGCAAAGATGACAAATATAGGAATGAATGTTGACATAACAAAAAATGTCATCATTGATGAAACAGGGTATCCAGTTTATAGTAGTCTTTTAAACGAGGCAAACGTAATCCTGTCGTATCTTGTAAAAAAATAAAATGTCACGATTATGAGATTCTTAAAGTGTTTCGCATATATATTGGCAGAGATTGCAATTATTGCTGCCACCTCATACATAACAATATGTATGACCAATACAGCGTTATATAAGGAAATTGCTCATAACTTATCTACGAACATCGGTGATTTCCTTGGGGGGACAATAGGTGTTGTTTTGACATTCATATCCACCATTTTCTTGTTCTTAACTTTCAAATTTCAGCAAAGTCAATATAAAGAAACCAAAGATGACGCTTTCAGAGCAAGGTTTGAAGGAACGTTTTTCAATATGTTGTCTATGTACTATAACGTTCGTGGAGAAGCAGATAAGCAGATATTGCAATCCTCAAAAATTGGCTCTAAAAATTTAAAAGAGTTTTATCAAGGTTATCAAGCTTTCTATAAAAAAGAAATGTTGGTGTCTCATGATTTTGCTGATGCAATGAAGTTATTGGAGAAGGATGATATATTAGAGACCCAATACAAGACGGCAGTTTATGATTTAGGAAATCTTTATGATAAGTACATCCAAGAACAAGGATGTTGTGCAGGCTTTTATTTTAGATATGTGCATAACCTTATAGCATTTGTATTGACACATTGGAAAGACCAGTACAATGATATACATACTTATCTTAATTTCATCCAGGCTCAGATGACTGATGACGAGTTAGCTCTAGTCTTTTATGATTGCATTTCTAATAAGGGGCAAGATAAGGAAAGAAAATATACGTTTAAGGAAAACTTGGATAAGTATCATTTTTTGGAGAATATATCCGAATACACTCTTTTAAATCGTTGTCATTATAAAATCTTCCGTAAAACTATATTTAGGTTTTTAAATGATGATGAAAGAAGGGAGTTAAAGAACTCTTAGCAAGTACCAATACTGTCAAAAGTTTGATGATTTCAAGATGGTTGTTGACATGTTAGAATATATGGATAAACAGAATGGAAGAAAGCACTCTAATTAGGGCTTAAATTAGAAAGAAGTATCTTCGCTAATGAATTTAAAACTTCAAATTATGTACAGCAGTGAACATTTGAAACTTTTTCGATAGGTCATGAGCAAAGCATGCTTGCTTGAACTTTGCCATGGCGAGAAAAAGTATATAATACTTAACAAACAAGTGAAATTTTTAACATCTCAATATATAGGCACTTGCAAAAATGCCTATACAAAGGACTATGCCCTAAATTGAGTACTAACCTAATGATTTCTATACTCTCTTTTTAGGAGAGTAAATATATTTTCAAGCCACTTCGTACTTAACGATTACTCAGCGAAGAAGGTTATAACAGAGTAATCTAATTTAATTATGTACTATTATGGTATACGATGAACCAACAATCTTAGCAGAGAGCGCAATTGTAATGGCTGATTGTCAGAGGAAGCCTTGTGGAAGACCTTCTTGTACAAGAAAACCGTCTGGTCAGCATTAATTGTCGTTCTTAGTTGTAACTGCGGTAGCTTGAGTAGCTACCGCACTTCAAAAAAAATTATGATAGTATTTAAACTGCCATATATAATGTATAGAGCATATCCAAATTTTGGTTATTTGACTGATAATCGTAATTTTGGGTATGATACAGCATCAATGAGTCGTCTGAAAGTTGGGGATCTGTTATTATCGAAAACTGGTAGTGTGTTTTATTCTCAATTGTCAAATACTCCTAAGAAGATGGAAGATATTATAGGGAGCTTGTGCGAACTGTTTGCAGATGTTCCTTATGCAACAATAAAGGCTGATGCCGTTAAGTTTTTTACTCTTTTACATTCTAAAGGTTTCGTTTATTTAGGTGAAGAGGTTGATTTTACTGAAATAAGAAATCAGTATTTTTCATACGATAAAGTCCAGCCTTATGTATTACAGGCTTCAGATAAACTCGAAACTCAGAAAACATATGAAAGCACGTTTGGAATGGATTATCGGTTAACCCGATTGCATGTTGATATTTCGAGCAGATGTAATGAAAATTGTGTTCATTGCTATATTCCTACTTGTAAGAAACGAAGTATTATGACCGAGGATATGTTTGATGTTATTCTAAGACAATCCAAAGTCATGAATATACTCAACATAACCATTAGTGGCGGAGAACCGATGTTGAATCCTTCTCTCAATAGTTTTTTGCAAAAATGTAAAGTCAATAACTTGTCAGTTAATTTGCTTACGAATTTAACGCTTTTAACAGAAGATTTACTTGATATAATATCTGACAATCCTCTGATAAGTGTTCAAACTTCCTTGTATGCAATGGACGAAAAAATACATGATGCCATTACGCAACAACGTGGTAGTTTTAAAAAGACAATTTCTGCGATAAAGCGTCTTCGAGAAAAGAATGTGCCACTTCAGATAAATTGTCCAATAATGAAATTGAATTCAAAGCATTATATTGATGTGTTGAATTATGCAAAGTCATTGAATATAGAGGCTGATTCTGACTATTTGTTGTATGGTTGCTATGATTATTCTAAGAGTAATCTGTCGTGTAGGTTAGATATTGATGAGATTGAACATGTTGTTCATGAAAAATTGTCCAAGCCAATAGATTTTGACAATATCAAAGAAAGAGTTGAGATAAAGAAGGTTGAGGCAGAAGATCCGATTTGTCCTGTTTGTAAGAATTCCTTGTGTATATCAAATACAGGAGATGTCTATCCTTGTGAAGGATGGCAATCTTTAATAATCGGAAATCTTAAAGAACAATCATTAAGCGAATTATGGGAGAATTCAGTTATTATAAATCGTTTAAGAAGTTTAGAATTTAAAGATTTCCCGAAATGTAATTCATGTCCCGATAAAAAATATTGTAATACATGCTTAGTCATGAATGCTAACGAGGATGTTAATGGAAATTATATGCATGTTAATACATTTCAGTGTGAGGCAGCAAGAGTTAAGCATCGTCAAATGAAAATGAAAGGGCTTGGAAATTAACAGATAGGTATGAGTTGATTACTAAATGTTTATAACATCTTAAAACTACTTTTTATGTCAGTATATATAGTTACTTATGATTTGCATAAAGATGCAACACCCTTTGATTATGAACGTCTTCTCAAGCTAATTAAAGAAGAGGGAAGTTGGGCTTGTCTTGGAAGTTCTTCTTATTTGGTGGAAAGTGAACAAAGTGCAAGACAACTTAGAGACCACTACAAAGAAGTTCTTGTGGAAGAAGATATGCTATATGTAGGTATGGTGGAAGCTCCTGCTGCTTGGCATGGATATTCTAAGGAAGTCTCTGATTGGATAATAAACAAATTAAAATGATTTGAAATATTAAAAGACTATGTTTTCGAGGAAAGTATCAGTATGGCATATTATTTACCTGATATTGCTTACTGTGATAATCAATGTGTTTCTATTGGCAATTTGTCCTGGAAGGGTAAGCGATGCAGCAATGGATAATATCTCTTTTGCCTCAGCGATTGTTTCAATAGTATTGGCTTTAGTGTCTATTGTGTATTCTTTACAATCGGGCTTTGCAACATCTAACCAATTCGAAGGTATCAAAAATATTGAAGGTAATATTCAAAATGAATTAAGAAAGTTCCAGGCTCTCAGAGATACAATCTCTCAAGCTGTAGAACCTATAAAGGATACAGTAGGCGAACTTCAGCGAACTACGCAAGATATTCAGAAAACTACCGGAGATATACAAAAGGCACAAGATAATATGAAAAGAAATTTGGATGATCTTAATAATCCTATTACTTTGGATGTGTTGGACTTAAAGGATTCTTCCAAGAAAAGAGTTATTACCCTTACTCATACAATGGTTGTAACACTATATGCAGCTTTTATGAGTAAAGAGAAAAATATGGATATTCCTTTTCATGTTTTCGCTAATTTTATAGGAGCTAAATCTCATTATGCGGAGGGTATGTTAGAGACTTTGTCTGCTTTGGATGATGGCATAAAATTAGAACAAGGCAGTTCTCCAACTCGTAAGAAAGTAACCAACTTCAATGAAGAGACATTTGGAACAAAATCGGATTTAAGAGATAAAGCTATTGCTAATCCTAATAAAAGGATTGGGGAAGATTTTATATCGGCAATAGACGAATATTACAGTGATATCAAAAATCAGCAGGCAAAAGATAGTGTTGGTTAGCAATTTGTTTTTCAGCGTAATATATAAAAATAATGAAACGTAAAATACACATTTAATGACAAATCAAATATCGGGAAACAATAAACGAATAGCCAAGAACACAATACTTCTTTTTCCCGTATGCTATTTACCATGGTTGTGTCTTTGTGTACAAGTCGTATTGGAAAAAATGCCTTAGTCTTCCATTTCTTGCCATACTAACACATCCGAAGTTATGATCTGTATTTATCCCTCTGCCATTGAGGGTTTCAATGACAAGCAAGGCAATGGCTCGGAAATGGTAGTGATGAAAGTAGGAAGTGATAAAACTCAATATGTGGGCACTTGTAAAAGTGCATAACTAATATATAGGCTCTACATTGAGCACAAAAAAATAATAAGAAAATGGATAACACTCTTCAGATTTCTCAACGAGGAATAGACATGCTAGAATCTCCGATTAGGAAATTGGCACCTTTAGCATATAAAGCGGAGGACAAAGGTATAAAAATATACCGATTGAATATTGGTCAGCCTGATTTGCCAACACCAAAGAAGGCATTGGATATACTTAAAGATGTAGATAGAACCACTCTTGAGTATTCGCCTTCACAGGGATATCGTTCCTTGCGTCAGGCGTTGGTAGGTTATTATGAAAGATACCAGATAAAGCTAAATGCTGACGATATTATAATAACCTCAGGTGGTTCCGAGGCTGTTCTCTTTGCGTTTATGAGTTGCTTGAATCCTGGTGACGAGATAATAGTACCTGAACCTGCTTATGCCAACTATATGAGTTTTGCTATTTCTGCTGGTGCTGTCATCCGTACTGTTGCTACTACAATAGAAGAGGGATTCTGTCTGCCTAAAGTAGAAAAGTTTGAAGAGCTGATAAATGAGCGTACTAAAGCCATTTTGATTTGCAATCCAAATAATCCTACAGGCTACCTCTATACACAAAGAGAGATGAACCAAATCAGGGACCTTGTGAAGAAGTATAATCTGTATCTGTTCTCTGATGAGGTTTATCGTGAGTTTATATATACTGGTTCGCCGTATATTTCGGCAATGCACTTGGAGGGTATCGAGCAGAATGTTGTTCTGATAGATTCCGTATCGAAGCGTTATTCAGAATGTGGCATTCGTATTGGAGCACTTATAACCAAGAACGAGAATGTACGAAAGACAGTTATGAAGTTCTGTCAGGCACGTTTGAGTCCTCCTTTGTTGGGGCAGTTGGTTGCTGAGGCTTCGATAGAAGGTACAGAACAATATTCACGTGAAGTATATAATGAATATGTTGAACGTAGAAAGTGCCTTATAGATGGAGTAAATCGCATCCCTGGATGCTACACCCCAATGCCTATGGGAGCTTTTTATACAGTTGCTCAGTTGCCAGTTGATGATGCCGAGAAATTCTGTGCTTGGTGTTTGGAAGAGTTTTGTTATGTAGATGACAAGACACCTTCGATGACTCCTTCTAGGAACAAGAATGAACCAGCCATAGGAGAAACAATAATGATGGCTCCTGCTGCCGGATTTTATACTAATCCAGAATTAGGCAAGAACCAAGTAAGATTGGCGTATGTGCTTTGTAAGAAAGATTTGCAAAGGGCATTGATGATATTAGAGAAAGCGTTGGAAGAATATAATGACATATGTTCTCGAAGAACGACTATCTGATAGACATAAACAATATTATGAGTGTAAAAGAACTAATATAATTATTTAAATCAAATCAAATATGCGTGAATTTAAAGACATTAAGGTCGCTGTAGCCGGTACTGGCTACGTAGGACTGAGTATTGCAACATTGTTGTCGCAGCACCATCATGTAACAGCAGTAGATGTAATCCCCGAAAAGGTAGAGAAGCTCAACAATAAGATATCTCCTATTCAGGATGATTACATCGAGAAATATTTGGCAGAAAAGCCATTAAACCTTGTAGCCACACTCGATGGCAAATCTGCTTATGCGGATGCCGACTTTGTGGTTATCGCCGCTCCCACCAACTACGACCCAGTAAAGAACTACTTCGACACCACCCATGTAGAGGAAGTTATCGACCTCGTATTGGAAGTAAACCCAGATGCCATCATGGTCATCAAATCAACCATCCCTGTCGGCTATACCCGCAACCTTTATTTGAAGTATGCGCAGAAAGGTGTTAAGCAGTTCAACCTCCTCTTCTCTCCAGAGTTCCTTCGTGAGAGCAAAGCCCTCTACGATAACCTCTACCCAAGCCGTATCATCGTAGGTTATCCCAAGATTATCAACAAGCCAGAGTTCGAAGCCGAGAACAACGCCATCCAGTCTGTAACAGATGTTGATATGTTGAAAGAAGCTGCTCACACTTTTGCTGCTCTTTTGCAGGAAGGAGCCATTAAGGAAGACATTCCGACATTGTATGTCGGAATGAAAGAAGCTGAAGCTGTCAAGCTCTTTGCCAACACCTATCTTGCACTTCGCGTAAGCTACTTCAACGAGCTTGACACTTACGCCGAGGTAAAAGGTCTTGACTCAAAAGCTATCATCGAAGGCGTAGGTCTTGATCCCCGTATCGGTACCCATTACAACAACCCTTCATTTGGTTACGGTGGCTATTGCTTGCCTAAGGACACCAAGCAGCTATTGGCTAATTATCAGGATGTACCACAAAACATGATGTCCGCTATTGTAGAGTCAAACAAGACACGCAAGGATTACATTGCCGATGCTGTATTGCGCAAAGCAGGCTATTATGCAGAAAACGGTCAGTGGGATGCAAGCAAAGAACATTCAGTTGTCATCGGAGTCTATCGCTTGACCATGAAGTCCAACTCAGATAACTTCCGCCAGTCAGCCATTCAGGGCATCATGAAGCGCATCAAGGCTAAGGGAGCAGAAGTAATCATCTACGAGCCAACATTGGAAGACGGCACAACCTTCTTTGGCAGCAAAGTCGTTAATAACCTCGAAGAGTTCAAGGCACAAAGCAAAGCAATCATTGCCAATCGCTTTGATGATTGCTTAAAGGACGTAGAAGCCAAGGTATATACAAGAGACATCTTCCGCAGAGATTAGACCCTCCAAACCTCCCTTAAAGGGAGGCTTTTGTTGGTTAGGAAGATAGCTATGTTTTAAATTCCTTAAAGGGAGGCTTTAGTTTAAATGATATCTGTATGAATGATTGGCAAACAGCAGATAAATCAGTATATAAGGTACTGAAAGAAAATGCAAAGGTCAACAGGAAGAGTTTGACACAAGCAGAGGCTGCTTTTTGGCTAATAGCCAAAAGCAATGGTTTGGGTCAGAAATGTAGAAGACAATATATAATAGGTGATTATATTGTCGATTTCTTCTTTCGTGAAAGCCTTTTAATTGTAGAATTGGATGGAGGTTATCATAGACCAAATCCTCAAAGTCCTTCAAAGGTAGCTATTTCTTCCGTCATCGATAAGAAATCTAATGGTGATTTGTTGTCTGACTTTTCTAATACTTTAAGAGAGGGGTGGAGAGGAACAGAACAAATAGAATATGATAGAATCCGTCAAGATTGGCTTGAACATATGGGATACAAGGTATTGCGTTTCACAAATGAAGAAGTGTTATTCGATACCGAAAAAGTAATAGACATAATTAAGAATAATTTTTAATATCCGTACCCTTCCGGATCCTCCCCCTTTAAGGGGGATAAGAGGGGGTCAATATGGTAAATTACAATATAAATCTCGAAGGCAAGACTGTCCTTGTGACAGGTGCCGCTGGCTTTATAGGTAGCAACCTCGTAAAGCGTCTTTTCCACGATGTAAAGAACATCAAAGTAATCGGTATTGATTCAATTACCGACTATTATGATGTCAACATCAAGTATGAACGTTTGAAAGAAATAGAGGCTTTGGGTCGTGACTGGACTTTTGTTCATGCTTCTATCGCTGATAAAGAAGCAGTAGAGAAAATCTTTACTGACAACAATATCTCTGTTGTCGTAAACCTTGCAGCACAGGCAGGTGTTCGTTACAGCATTACCAACCCTGATGCTTATATCCAGAGCAACCTTATCGGTTTCTACAACATCCTTGAAGCATGCCGTCACCATGAGGTAGAGCATCTTGTATATGCAAGTTCATCTTCTGTATATGGCAGCAACAAGAAGATTCCTTATTCTACAGACGATAAGGTAGACAATCCAGTGTCTCTTTATGCAGCCACAAAGAAGAGCAACGAGCTGATGGCTCATGCCTATAGCAAACTCTATAACATTCCTTCTACAGGCTTGCGTTTCTTTACAGTATATGGTCCAGCTGGTCGTCCAGATATGGCATACTTTGGTTTCACAAATAAGCTTGTTAAAGGCGAGACTATCAAGATTTTCAACTACGGCAACTGTAAGCGCGACTTCACTTTTGTTGATGACATTGTGGAAGGTGTAGTCCGTATCATGCAGCACGCACCAGAGAAGCAGAACGGTGAGGACGGCCTTCCTATCCCTCCATATAAGGTATACAACATCGGCAACAACTCTCCCGAAAACCTCCTTGACTTCGTAACCATCCTACAAGAAGAGCTTGTACGTGCAGGAGTGCTTCCTAAGGATTATGACTTCGAAGCCCACAAGGAACTTGTACCTATGCAACCAGGTGATGTGCCAGTTACTTATGCTGATACGACCCCACTGGAGCAAGATTTTGGATTTAAACCAAACACAAGTCTAAGAGAAGGATTGAGACATTTTGCCGAATGGTATGCTCGGTATTACAACAAATAATACTTTGCATTATAGTAGAATACAAAAGTTGGGAAGAATCTTAGAATTCAATTATTATTATGGATTTAAATATCTTTAGTCAATACAGGAGTGTATTGATGGGATTTAGCACGCTTTTAATTCTTATTTGTCATTCCATTAAATATGTTGGTATAAATAATGGCGTAATGTATCATTTGCTGATACAAGGAAATAGGGGTGTTGATATTTTTCTTTTTTTATCTGGAATAGGGATATATTATTCATTAAAAGAAATTACCCCCCATTTTGCATAAAATGCCTTATTGGTATGCTAGGAGATTTAGCAGAGTCTTAATCCCATATATAGTTATAGCTGTTCCCGTTTATTTAACAATAGAAATGGGAAAAAATGAAACACATATAGACTATATTTCTGCGTGTATGGCAAATATATCTATGGTGGGTTATTTTACAAATCATATAGGTTTATGGTTTATTCCTTGCATTTTATTATTATATATAGTATCCCCATTAGGAAAGTATATTGAAGATATAAATAAAAAAATACTGTTGGGTTTAGTATTAATATTCTCATTTGAAATATTATCTTGTTATAATTTTGAGAATAAGGTAATTTGTAATTTTACTATATTGTTGGTGAGATCAATACCTTTTATATTAGGTTATATTATTGCTCCATTTGTTGCAAATCAAAGTAATTTAAAAACGTACTATCTAATATTTGTCCCATTTCTTATAGCCATTCCATTAAGATTTTTTCATATGTATTATGAATGGACATTTATGTTTGTTATGATGTTAGTTGTGATAAAACTGACAACAAAGAACTCTATGACATATAAAACACTATCAGTATTGGGGCGGATTTCGTTGGAATCATATTTATTCAATTGGGCTTTAATAGAGCTTTATGTAAAAAAAACTCCTTTTAATGCATCATTGAGTGTGCATTATTTAATAGCTTGCATTGCAGGCCTTTTCTTTTCTTATTTGTTTAATAAGTACATATCAAGTAAATTAAGAATATGATAAAACAAAAATATTTTATAATAACTGTTGATACCGAAGGTGATAATCTTTGGACATATAAAACAGGAGAAAAAATTGGTGTGGAGAATGCCAAGTTTCTCCCTCGTTTTCAATCATTGTGTGAAGAATATGGTTTTAAGCCTGTTTATTTGACGAATTTTGAGATGGCCAATTGCCCTTTTTTTGTTGAAAAAGCAAAGCAATGGCTTGAAAAAGAAAATTGTGAGATAGGGGTACATCTACATGCATGGAATAATCCTCCTATTTTAAATCTTGAAGGAACGTATAATGGAAATCCTTATTTGATAGAATATACCGAAGATATTATGGAGAAAAAGTTTGATATAATATACAATACAATTGTATCGAATTTTGGTATATCCCCAGTTTCACATCGTGCTGGTCGTTGGGCTATGGATGATCGTTATTTTAGACTATTAGAAAAATATGGTATTAAGGTTGATTGTTCACATACTCCAGGAATAAATTGGAGTAATATAAAAGGAAGGACAATTGGAGGAAGTGACTATTCTAAAGTCTCAAATAATGCAAATTTTATTGGTAAAGTTCTTGAAGTACCAATGACAATAGTTAAAAGTTATAAACCTAATAATGGAAGCATTAAGCACAGACTAAAGACTATGGTTGTTGGTCAAAAAGTATGGGTAAGGCCTGCTTCAAGTAATTATAAAATGATGAAAGATTGTATTGATAGAGTCATGGATGACTCTTCAATAGATTATGTTGAATTTATGATTCATTCTTCAGAAGTAATGCCCAATGGTAGTCCATATTTTCCAACAGTGGATTCGGTAGAAAAAGAATATAAAATTATCAGACAAGTATTTGATTATGCAAAGAGGTGCGGATATATAGGATGTACTTTGAAAGAGTATTATAATCATTACACAAAAAAATAAGGATATGAAAATAGGTATTATAACATTTCACGATACAACAAATTTCGGTTCACTACTTCAGACATATGGATTGTATAAGAAGATCTCAGATTTTGGTTATGATTGTGATATAATAAATTATCAGTGTGAAAATATTGTAAAGAGAGAAATTCCACAATCTTTCAAATTTACTATAAATCTTAAACAGATCCTCAAAGAGTTTTTTTTGGTTCGTATAAAAAGGAAAAAATATAAGGCTCTTTCTATGTTTTTACATAGCCACATGTCATTAAGCGATATTTGCAATAAAAATTCAATATACAAACAGGGTAATAAATATGATAAAATTATTATTGGAAGTGATATTGTATGGGGATTGGATATCACAAATAATGACACTACATATTTCTTGGATTTTGTAAAAGAAAAAAATAAAAAATATGCATTCTCATCATCTATTGGTAATCCATGGAGCGAACAGGAAAAGCAATTCATAAAACCATTGCTTCAAGACTTTGCCTATATTGCAGTTCGAGAGGATGAGTCGGCAGATTGGGTAGAAGAATTAACTGGAATGCGTCCAGATGTTGTATGTGATCCAACTATGCTTATTAATAGTAGTGAGTGGTTGAAACATACCTATACAAGAAAAGACAAAGACAAATATGTTTTGGTATATTTTGATAATAAGAATAGGGATTGCCTAAAGTCTGCTATCAGATATGCAGAGAAATATAATTTGAAGGTAAAGTACATTAATTATGGTTTGCCTAAAAAGGGGGTATGCAATGTAAAGCCAATATCGCTTGAGGATTTCCTTTCTTTAATTAATGATGCAGCAAAGGTTATCACAGCATCTTATCATGGAATGCTATTCTCTATATATTTTAATAAACAATTTGTGTATTTTAATCGTGCGCACAAGTCGCGTATGAATACACTTGCACGTAAGCTTCAAGTTCAGAATTGTGATGGTGAGGGAAAGGACATACTTAATATGCCTACATTGAATTATGAAGTAGTAAATAAGGCAGTTGAGGAGTATAGAATAAAATCAATAGACTGTTTAAAAAAAATCTTGGTCTGATTTAGGCTTTCAAACTTATTTGAAAAAGAAAAAAACTAAAGTTTCGTGAGTTATAGGAGTTAAGAGGTTTAGGAGGATTTTTCTATAGTCGGTAGAGCTAAAGTCAAATATTTTAAAACTGATTAAAGAGCTCCAAAGTTAATGACTTTACTTCAGAACTCTCTTTAACTCCTTAACTTGCGGTAAGGTTAAAAATTATAAGAATCTAAATATAAGCAATATATTTATATGTCGGTTAATAAAAATAGAACATTAGCAAAGAATACCATCTTCCTTTCGATAAGGATGGTATTTGTAATGATAGTGTCGCTTTACTCATCACGTGTTTTTTTGAAAGCACTAGGTGTTCAAGATTTTGGAATAAACAATGTGGTATGTGGATTTGTTGCAATGTTTGGCTTTTTCAATACTTCTTTAGCAAACTCAATTCAACGTTTCTATAATTCAGAAATGAGCATTTCAGGCAATGAAGGAGTAACAAATGTTTACAATAATTCTTTGCTTATACAATTATTGATTGCTATATTGGTTGTTGTATTGCTTGAAACTGTCGGAGTATGGTATATAAATTGTAAAATGGTGATACCAGAAGATCGTATGAGTGTAGCCATGTGGATATACCAATTTAGTGTTATATCGTCAGTTTTAGTCATAATGCAAACGCCTTATTCTGCAGCAATAATGGCTTATGAAAAAATGAATTATTATGCAATCGTGGGTATTGTGGATGTTTTGTTGAAGTTGGCTCTGGCATTGATAATTCCTTATGTTTCATATGATCATCTTATATTCTATGGACTAATGATGTTAGGTATAACATTATTGACATTTATTATGTATGTCGGATATGCAAAAGTAAGGTTTGGTATGCTGAAATTGAGGCTTGTTATTAGTTCTGATATACTAAAGAATATGATTTCCTTTTCAGGATGGAATTTCTTGGGTACATTTGCTTGTATGATTCGTGAACAAGGATTAAATATGGTACTTAATCTTTTCTTTGGTCCAATAGTTAATGCGGCTCGTGGTATTGCCTATCAGGTTTCATCGGCTTTGCAAGGATTTGTTTCAAATATAAGTATAGCGGCTAAACCTCAAATGGTATCATCGTTTGCTGAAGGAAATGAAGAACGTACTATTAAATTGATGTATAGTATGAGCAAGTTGAGTTTTGTAATTCTCTACATTATGGCTGTGCCAGTATGCTTGGAGATTGATTATATATTACATTTGTGGTTGGGAAATGTTGTTCCTGAACATACTGCTAATTTTGTAGTACTTGTTATACTTACAAACTTTATGAATAATCTTAATGCTCCTATATCAAATGTTGTTTTTGCTACTGGTAAAATGCGTAATTATGAACTAACATTTAGTATAATAAATGTTCTTATTATCCCAGTTGCATATATTGCTTTAAGAATGGGTTGTCCACCTGAGGCTGCTTTTACTTGTTATTTTGTAATGACTATATTTGTACAAGTAGGATGTTTGTATGTATTGAGAACAATTTCCAATATCTCCTTGAGAGAATATTTTTTTAAACTGTGTATTCCGCTCTTTGTCTTCGCTTTGGTTGCTTTGCCATGTCCATATATTACATATGTGTTAATGTCATCAGGATTTATTCGGTTGTTATGTGTAACCATTGTGACAACCCTTTGCGCTTTTCCTGCATTTTATTGTATTACATTGAATAAAGGTGAAAGATCTTTTATAAAGAATCTTATAACTTCTAGGGTTCGAAGAAAAATGGATAATCAATAATTTGGTATATTTGAAATCTTATGACAAATCGTTTTATAGTATTTTTGCTTGTCTTATTCCAAGCAATAGTTCTTATTGCAGATGATGGGGATTGGGCATTCGTTTCATTGACATTAAATTTGGCGTTCTCCATATGCTATTCCTTACAAAAGCCATCAGAGAGGGCTCCATTATTTGCGTTTGTACTTTCTTTCTTTATTTTGCTTCTGTCAAGACTATATATCCCCTTTATATATAATCCAGACAAACTGACCTATCAGTCAATGTTTACTGCTGAGGCTAGGTTTTTACCAGAATGTTATCGACAGTTGTCTTTAGCATTACTATCTGTTGTTGTTTTGTATATGTATAGTTCTTCTAAAAGGGAGCATTCAAATGTTCAACCTATAAATTTTGAATCAGCGCAAATAAAATCTTTAAGAAAGTGTGCAAAAGTTTTGTCTATCTTTACGAGTATTTTCTTTTTATATAATGCTGTAGAGTTAGCAATCAGCAATATTACTATGGGGTATATGTCTCTATATGATGGAACATCTGCAACTTCTACATTTATTTCATTTACAGGTGGTAAGTTTAATTTTTGTATGTATCTATATTTTGCCACTATGCCATGTAAGAAAGAATGTAAGAAGATGTTGCTGCTTTTCTTTATTTGTAATGCCATAACAATGTTGTCAGGTGTCAGAAATAATTTTGTGATTCCTGCAATCTTTCTTGTTCTATATTTGACTTTTAGAAATAAAATTAATTCAGGTGGTGAAGTTTGGTTGTCACGCAAATCTGTACTGGCTTTGATTGGTATTTTTCCATTTTTTATGATTTTACTGTATGCAACTATGGTGCTTAGAGCAGGTAGAGATTTTAATGATATAAATATTGCAGACGGCTTACTTTCTTCAATATATCAGTTAGGATCGTCAATCGAGGTAATTCATAATGGCATAAAATATGAGTCATTCTTACATGAGCAGCATTGGTTCTCTTTAACACCTATATTTGACCTTTTTATTCATAATCCTATTACAGATTTAATTTTTGATATTCCTCGTATTCAACAACATACAATAGAAAGAGCGACTCAAGCTGGAGATATCAGCGCTTCATTGACATATATAGACAATCCTTCTAGATATTTTGCTTTTGGAGGTATTGGCTCTTCTTATGTAACAGAAGGATGGATAGATATGGGATATCTGGGAATTATATTATATAGTTCTATTTATGGATATATTTTGGGAGCAGTTTGGAGATGGATGAACAAAAGTGTTTGGCAGATATTCTTTGTTTTTGTTGTAATAGCACAAATTATATATGCGCCACGCTCATGGGCAACGGCTCTTTTTACCGTACCATTTGAAGCGAAATCATGGCCTTACCTATTAATCGCATATTATTATTATAAGCATCCATATAAACGTTAATATGACTATTTTAGTATTTATTGATCAATTTGAAAGCGGAGGTGCAGCACGCGTTACAAGTACAATGCTTAATGGCTTGATAGATAATGGATACAAAATCACCCTCGCTACTAATATCACTAATAGAAGTATTGGATATCCTTTAGACAAGAGGATTAAAACAATTAACTTTTATGGAGGGGAAACTTGCAATAAACTACAGTCTTTATTTAGGCATCTCAAACTTATTAATTCTGCAAAGAATTGTATTAAGCAAATTAAGCCTGATATAACAATTGCAATTACTCATAATCCTTACTTATATGTGCGTATAGCATCTTGGTTAAGTGGTATTCCAGTTATAGCTGTAGATCATACTTCTTTTTCAAGAAAGATAAGTTGGTTGGAAGATTGGATAAGAAACTATTTCTATAAGTATGCAGATGTACTGAGTATATTGACTAAAAAAGATGAGGGATTGCTTGGAACTAGACTTCCTAATAAAGTTGTAATATATAATCCTTTATCGTTTCCTCCATTAAAAACTAAAACTATAAGAAATAAAAATATTCTTGTAGCAGGAAGACTTTCGTTTTGGAAAGTAAAAGGCATAGACCGAATAATTGATATATGGGCTAAAATTTCGGATAAATATCCAGACTGGATTCTTGAAATAGCAGGAGAAGGGAATAGTAAATCAACGCATTATTTGCATTATTTAGTAAGTCAGAAAGGATTAGATAAGAGAGTGAAATTCTTAGGACAGTTGCACGATATGAAAACAAAACTTGCTGAGACAAGCATTTTTGCATTGCCTTCGAGGGTTGAAGGTTTTCCTATGGTGTTAATGGAAGCTATGTCGCAAGGTTGTGCCTGTGTTGCGTTTAAACTAGGTGGTGCCAGTGACGAGATGATGACCAATAATAAAAGTGGCTATATTGTTGAAGACGGAAATATGGATGTTTTTTCAGATTCATTGTGTAAACTCATAGACAATCCGTCCTTAAGAGAACAATTAGGTAGTAATGCAATAAATGAGAGTAAGCGGTTTTCCGTAGAATCTTTCATTCAGTCGTGGATTAACATTTTAAACAAATATGAGAATAATTGAACTTTTAAAAAAATTGTATTGGCAATTTATGGTGTCGCCAGAAAAGTATGCCAGACATTTAGGTGTTCGAATTGGACAACACTGTTTGATTTCAACTCGCTATTGGTCATCAGAGCCTTATCTTATCAGAATTGGTAATAATGTACAAGTTACTGATAATGTGTCATTTCATACACATGGGGGGGGTAATTGCATTCGCAAAATACATCCAGATTTTGAGGTGTTTGGAAAAATAGTAATAGAAGATTGGGCATATATTGGTGCATGGTCGCATATTATGGCAGGTGTCACGATTGGAGAAGGTGCATTGGTAGCAGCTGGTTCTGTTGTAACTAAGTCTGTAGAACCACATACTGTGGTTGGTGGAAATCCTGCGCGATATATTTGTACCACGAATGAGTTTTATGAGCGAAATAAAAAATTCTGTATCGGACGCAGATTAAGCAAAGATGAAAAGAGAGATATTCTTCTTAATCTTGCAGAAGAACAATTTCTAAAAAAATAACAATTATGAGCAGTAAAATAAAAGACATTGTAAGGAATCCTGCTTTGCTCTTCTTGACCTTGGGTCATCGAGAGTGGTTTAACTGGATGAGTGATAAGACATATCTTAAGATTGCATATTGGGCACGTATGCACAAAAGATTGAATCTTGAGAATCCGCAGACTTTTAGCGAGAAGCTTCAGTGGATGAAGTTGTATGACCGTAATCCGCTTTATACAAAACTTGTGGACAAGTATGAAGTTAAGCCTATCGTAGAGAAGAGAATTGGAAGTCAATATATTATTCCTACATTAGGTGTTTGGGATAAATTTGATGATATTGATTTTGAGAAACTTCCTAATCAGTTTGTATTGAAATGTACCCATGACAGTGGCGGTATTGTGGTATGCAAAGACAAAAGCAAGTTGAATATTGAAGCAGCACGCACTATGATAAATAGATGCTTATCGCATAGTTTCTTTTGGGGGATGCGTGAATGGCCTTATAAAAATGTACCTCCACGTATTATAGCAGAACAATATATGGAAGATACTAAAACAGAAGAACTTCGTGACTATAAGTTCTTTTGTTTTAATGGAGAACCTAAGGCTCTTTTTATTGCTTCTGATCGTATGAAAAAGGATGAAGAAACTAAGTTTGATTTCTTCGATATGAATTTTGATCATCTTCCTTTCCGCAATGGGCATCCAAATGCAACAGTTCTTCCAGAGAAGCCTTTATGTTTTGAAGAGATGAAACTGTTAGCAGCGAAACTTTCTGTTGGCTTTCCGCAAGTACGAGTCGATTTTTATGAGGTTGACGGTAAAGTTTATTTTGGTGAAATGACATTCTTTCATTGGAGTGGAATGACTCCTTTTGAACCAGAAGAATGGGATTATAAGTTTGGTAGTTGGATTGATTTACGCAAAACACAAAAATGAAAATAACAATTTTTATAAGTGGTGTTACAGGTGGTGGTGCAGAAAAAGTTACTTGTAGTATTGCAAGTTATTTAGTAGGAAAGGGACATGACATAGAATTACTTACTATGTCAGATGAATTGCCAACTTATCCTTTAGATTGTAAGGTTTCAAGATGTTGTTTGTTGAAGGAGTCGGAGAGAAAAAACTTTTTTGTTAATAATATTTTACGTTTGTTGAGATTCGTACAATATTTAGTTATACGCAGACCTGATGTTTATCTTGCTATGTTACCTACGAATATTATAACGTTGCTCTCAATGAGATTTCTTACAAAGTCAAGAATCATTGCTGCAGAGAGAGCAAATCCCAACTCGTATAAAGAAAAAATACAGAAGAAACTTGCAAGACTTGCTGACAAAGCGGATGGATGGGTTTTCCAGACAAATGAACAACAAAAGTGGTATATGTCACATGTAAATTTGAAAAGAAAACTTGTAATTCCTAATGCTATAAATCCAGATGTCATAAAGCAACATTTTTGCGAAGAACGTGAAAAAATAATAGTTACAGCAGGACGGCTTACAAATCAGAAAAATCATACGATGCTAATAAATGCTTATGCAAAAATAGCAAATAAACACAAGGACTATAATCTTGTTATTTATGGTGAAGGCCCTAATAGAATTAAACTTGAAGAACAGATAAAAAAACTCAAATTGAATGGTAGAGTATTTTTACCGGGATATTCATCAGAAGTCATAACTAATGTAAGTAAATCTTCTCTTTTTGTCTTGTCGTCAGATTTCGAAGGCATGCCAAATGCTTTGATGGAAGCAATGGCAATGGGAGTGCCAAGTATATCTACAGACTGTGGAGGTGGCGGAGCCAAATTTTTAATAGAGAATGAGAAGAATGGTTTGCTTGTGCCTATAGGGGATGTAGATGCTCTTGCTTCTGCAATGGATAGAGTATTGTCTGATAGAGCCTTTTCAGAAAAAATAAGTAAGAATGCCCGTACTCTATGTAAAACACTTGCGCCAGATGTGATTTATGGACAATGGGAACGGTTTCTTGATGAAGTTGTAAATATAAAATAATATGGCAAATATTGAACAAATGATTAACTACCAGTTGAACAAAGTTCCTGGTGTTAAGAAATATATTAAGCGTGCATACCAGTTGGGTTGTTATGCTGTGAGTAAGAAGATAAAGTCGGAGGGCAATATTGTGAAGGTGTCGCCTGACGACCCTTCACATGAATATTTCTTTGGTTACTACGACAAGTCGCCATGGGATGCCACTATGCGATATATGATTTGCATGAGGGCTAAGGACACTTGGAGCGAGCCAGACCCTTTGGGTACAGCAGATATCCTGCTTATCGACACTAAGGACGGCAATAAGGTAAAGCATATAGCAACTACGCACACTTGGAATGTGCAGCAAGGATGTATGGCACAATGGTTGGGTCCTGATTTTAAGTCTCGCATATTGTATAATGATATGCGTGAGGGTAAGTATTGCTCTGTGATACTTAACGTGGAGACGATGGAAGAGAGAGTTCTGCCAATGCCTTGTTATACTGTTTCTGCCGATGGTAAGACTGGTTTGAGCTTGGATTTCTCTCGCCTGCATAGTCTGCGATTGGGTTATGGATATGCTAGACTGCCAGAGAAAACAAAGGGTGTGGCTTTGCCTAATGCTACTGCCGTATGGAAGATAGACATTGAAACGGGAAAAACAACAGACTTGTTGAAATATACTGATTTTGCAAACTTTGAGCCTCGTCACGAAATGAAGGAGGAGGAAAGTGTGCATAAGGTGAACCATTTAATGCTTTCGCCAAACGGAAAGCGATTCATGGTGTTGTATCGTTGGTTCTGTGGTCAAAGAAAGTATACCCGTTTAGTAACATGTAATGTCGATGGCTCAGACATGTATGTATTGAGCGATGACGACATGGTGAGCCATTGCTATTGGAAGAATGACGAGGAAATAATTGCTTTTGAAAGGAAAAAAGAATTTGGCCCTGGTTATTATCTGATGAAAGACAAAACACAAGAATGGACCCATATCTGGCCTCAATTAAGCAATGACGGTCATCCGAGTTATTGTCCTACCGACAACAATCTTGTAGTGTTTGACACCTATCCAAGCCGTTCGCGTATTCAAGAGGTTAAGATAGGACTTGATACGGACACGAAGGGAGAAAGCGTAATGGTGTTGGCAAAGGTGTTCTCTCCATTCAAGTATGATAATGACACTCGATGTGACCTTCATCCACGTTGGCGACAAGATGGAAAGGCTGTTTGCTTTGACTCTGTTTTTGAAGGACATAGAGGTTTGTATATAGTTAAAATGTAGTGTAAAATGGATAATAAATTAAAAGTTGTATTCTTGATGACATCTTGTAAAAAGAGTGGCCCTGTTCAGCAGATGTTGAATATTATCAAGAATCTTGATAGAAATAAGTTTGAGCCTGTTTTGGTTACTATGTACCCAGAGGATAAACAATTAAGTCAAAAGAAACTATATGATGCTTATGTGAAGCATTTTTATGCTCCAACAAGCAAGATTGATGTGATGTTGGGTAGAACAAAGACATTAAAGAATGTCTTAAAAGAGATTCAACCTGATGTAATCCACTCTTTGGGTGTGTTTCCTGATTTCGCAGTTAGTAGAATGAAATGTTTCAATCAGATAATTACTTTGCGCAATTATGTTTATGAGGATTATCCTGCAAAATTTGGAAAACTTTTAGGAACGATTATGGCAACAATGCACATTTATGCTATGAAACATACAAAGAAAACTGTAGCATGTTCGGAAAGTCTATCTAAAATGTATGCAAACAAATTGGGATTGAAATATGACTTTGTTCGTAATGGCGTAGATGTGGATCAATATTGTTTATCAACACCAGAAGAGAAGACTTCTATAAGAAAGGAGTTGGGAATTGATGAAGATTCTTTCCTTTATGTTTATACAGGTCAGTTGATTGAACGTAAAAACATGTATTTTATGCTTGATGCTTACATGAAAGCTTTTCCTAACGATAATGTTCAATTATTGGTTCTTGGTGGTGGAACTCAATTGGAAGAGTTAAAGGCAAAGTATGGTAATATTAGTAATATCACTTTTAAGGGTAATGTAATGAATGTAAACCATTATCTTAAGGCTGGAGATGCTTATGTGTCAGCAAGTAAATCGGAAGGACTTCCAAATGGTGTACTTGAAGCTATGGCTACCGGACTTCCCGTTGTGCTCTCGGATATAGAACAGCATTTAGAGGTTTATGAGGCTAATACAAATGTTGGTAAAATCTTCAAGTTGACAAATATGGAAGATTGTTCTGCCAAAATGAAAGAACTTGTTAAAAGTGATTATAAGCAAGCTGGTAAGGAGGCTTATAAGTCTGCACATGAGAACTTTAGTGCTGCAAAAATGAGCGGTTTATATCAGATTTTATATAGTCAGATTGCAAAATGAAAAATATAATAGCTATAATACTTCCTGTATACAAGAACGATAAAGTTCAGTATATTAAACTGTCGTTTGACAGTATTCTAAATCAAACACACAAGGACATTCACCTCTTTATTGGGGTGGATGGTCCTGTAGGCAAGGATTTGGAAGAGTGTTTGAAAATGTATGAGCAGGATGAGCGCGTGACTGTGGAATGGTTTAAGGAAAACCGCGGTCTTGCCATTGTGCTGAACGATTTGCTTGACATCTGTTTTAAGGAGGGTTATGAGTATATTGCCCGAATGGATGCCGATGACATCTCGATGCCTGAGCGTTTTGAAAAACAGATGGCTTATCTGCAACAACATCCTGAAATAGATGTTGTGGGTGGAGCCATTGAGGAGATTGACGAGAATAGCGAAAGTAGGGGAAAGACAATAGTTTATCCGTTGACATCGGATGAATGCTATAATTTCTTTGCCCGTAGAAATCCCCATGCCCATCCTGCTGTGATGTTCCGCAAGAGTTTCTTTGACAAGGCTGGATGCAAGTATCGTCCTGAGTACAGACAGAACCAGGATACTATGCTTTGGCTTGACGGTATGAAAGCAGGAACAAAACATGCCAACTTGCCGGATGTAGTGTTGCGCTTCCGTTTCACTAACTCATTGTTCAAAAAGCGTCGTAATGGTTGGGCTTTTGCAAAGAAGCAATTGCACGACCGTAAAATCATCAACAAGACCCTTGGATATGGCTTCGGAGCAACAGTGTTCGGATATATGATGTTCTGCATGTTGGTTTCGCCACCGTGGGTTAAGAAGATTGCTTATAAAGTGTTCAGGTAAGATGCAACAGCAGCCACCTATAATTCAGTACATAGTACTTCTTGGCAATCGTGAGCAGATGCCTTTAACCAATATACCTCCTTCTACTGTTGTACATCCATTGTTAAGGCATTTGGGTAATTTGCCACAACATATGATGCATTTTATCTATGGCTGTAATTATTATGCACGACTTCTACAACAAGGTCAACAGATTGGGTATAATATTAAGTTTTGCCATCCTGATACTAAGGATGCACTTTTAATGATTCCTTATTCAGAGGATGATGTTTATGTATTCCTTGTATGTACAGAGAGTGAACAGATTAGACAAGAATATATCAATGTTGTCAGTCATTTTGTGGGCGACAATACTCTTATAATAGTAGAAGAGGGAACAGGGAAAGTAGGATGGTTACCTGGTAATATAGTTGATAATTTTAATGCTGTTTGGAATTGGTTTTATGAATTCTGTAATAGTCATTATAAAATTGATTATGACAGACTATCGTATGCTGTGCCTTATTTTAAAAATGTGGATTTCTATGATACGGGTAAAGTGTTTTCACCAACCAGAGTTAATACCCAAACTTTCAATGCAATGTTGGGAAATTGGGGGTATGAAAAGGAATTGACACTATTTGAACTTATTGAGTTTAAAGCAGAATCAACTAAAAAGGCTTTTGGTAATAAACACGGTTTTGACAGACAACAGGAACTTCTTGATCAAATAGTCAATATGTATGCTATTGAGCAGAACATTGCACAGAGTATTGGAAAGAAGAAATACTTTGAAGACCAATTTTATTCACCATTGATAATTGCGGCTCCATACAATAGTGCAGAAATGCGTAAGCCTATTGATTTAAACACTTTCTCAGATTCTTATGAGAAGGCAAAGATGCTTAATACTGTTTTTAATTATGAGTATACAGAGAATTATACAGTAGACTTCAAGAAAGGGGAATACTCAGAGCACGATATAATTGTATACAATGCAGTTCATGAAAAGTATGTAACGCCTCGAATAAATTTCTTTGATATTGTTGGTACGCTACATGCATCAGTCAGGTTTTCACCTTACCTAAGATTGCCGATATTAGGTAAGAATATCAATTCGGAACTTGCCTTTGTCGGTATAAAGGAAATGGGGAAGTTAAGCGCATCGAAAAAAGCCAACAAAGCAATAAGGAAGGTTATGGAACGTATTGGCAATAAGATAGTAGAATTGACGATATCTCCTAATGGTCAGAAAATGTTGAGTAATCGACCTTCCCAGATTGTGGCAATGACGGATTTGCCGATTGAATGGGCTATGATAGATGGCGTTCCGCTTGCATTTACGCATGATATATGTAGATTGCCCGAAACTCCTATTCTGTCTTTGTTGAGCGTATATGAGCAAGCTGTTTTTACACCTTATATAATACCTCGAGATATTATAAGTAAGACACTTGTGGTATTTGGAAACAAGGAAAATGCTTTTGTGAAGGCTCAGGAGAAGGTTAAAAGTCTATCAAAGACTTTGGGGTTTCACATAGCTACTTGCTTGAGTATTGACGAATTGGAGCAAGCTATATCAGAAACGAAGCCAGAATTGTTGATAATAGATGCCCATGGTGATGTTGATGAAAACACTCATCAAACTTTTTTATGGGTGGGTAATGAACGCTTAACTGGTGATATTGTCGTAAAAAGAAATCTTTCAGCACGACTTGTTTTTTTGTCTGCTTGCAAGACAAGTACAACTTGCAATACGATATCGACTATTGGAAATGCTTTCTTTGAAGCAGGTGCAAATGCAGTTACGACTTCTTATCTTCCAGTTTATGTAAATGAGGCTACTCAGTTGTATTCTCGTTTGCTGAGATTATTGAATGATGCTGCAACAAAGCCAATACACAAGAATTGGTTGGCATTCATGGCATATTTGCAACGAACATCGTATATTCAGTCTTTAGTGACTGAGGCTAAGGATGAAAACAAAGTCAAGATTAATAAAAAAGACTTGATGGATCTGATAAATTTAACAACTAATTCAATGCTTTTTAGGAACAGAAAGCAGATATATAAGACGTTGAATGACACTAATCTTGCGCGTAGAATGGGGGTAAATTTTAATAATGTAATACCGCATTATTTAATGTATTCTACTCTTGGACGTGCTGACTTGATAAGGTTTGAGAGCGATATGAAAAGAGTTGATGAATTAAACATTCAAAATAATTGCCAATGAGTATGGTTGATAATGACGTTTCTCATATGCAAACATTGTTTTTTGAACTGCTTCATGTGACAGTTGGCTCGTGCACAAAACTATCTGTTATTCCTTCTAATAAAGAATGGCAATGTCTTTATAAAATGGCAAATAAACAGGCTCTGATTGGTGTCTGTTTTCATGGAGTAAAACAATTGCCAAAGGAACAGTTGGTAAATATGCCATTGCAACTGAAAATGCAATGGTTGGGCATTACTGCTAATATTCAAAAGCGGAATGAGGTAATGGATATAAGATGCCGTCAGTTGCAGAATCAATTGGCAGATTTAGGCTTTTGTGGTTGCGTGTTGAAAGGGCAGGGTGTGGCTTTTATGTATCCAAAAGAACTATCTTCTCTTCGTCAATCAGGAGATATTGACGTTTGGGTAAAAGGAGGTTTTAGCTCAGTGAAGGCTTTGGCTAAGAAAATGAATCAGCATGTAAAAGCAACAGAACAACATGTGGATTTGAGTTTCTTTAAGGATGCTGAGGTAGAAGTACATTTTATACCTACAATGTTGAGAAATCCGTTTGCCAATAGACGTTTACAGAAATGGATAAATGAGCAGAAAGAGACTCAGTTCTTAAACAAAAATGACAATGGAATGTGTGTTCCTACCTTGGAATTTAACCTTGTGTATATGATGATTCATACTTATCGACACCTTTTTGCTGAAGGTGTTGGTTTGAGACAAGTGATGGATTATTATATGTTGTTATGTTCGGAGTCTATAAGTATAGAACTTAAAGAAAAGGTTATGAAATGTATGCGTTTATTGCATATAGATAAGTTTGCTGCTGGGTTGATGTGGGTGATGAATAAAGTATTTGGTCTTACGGAAGATAAAATGCTTTGTAATCCCAATGAAAGACATGGAGCGTTTATTCTTAATGAAATAATGACTGCAGGTAATATGGGACATTATGATGAACGTTTGGTGACAATGTACAATGCACCTAAATTGAGAAGGTTCTTATTGATGAATCGTCACACTCTTCGCCTGTTTGAATACTATCCCCAAGAAACGTTTTTTACGCCTATTACGAGAATGTGGACGTGGGTGTGGAGAAATAGTTTAACATTCGATAGAGATTATTGTTATGGCAAAAGAAATATCTGAAGAAATAATTGCACAGGTAAAGCAAGTCTTGAATATAACAACAGAGATAGATGTTATTGCTTTATATAAAAAATTGAGTAATGAGTATATCTCTTGTCATCCTGATAAATATTCAGACAAAGCTAAAGAAATAGCGGAAGAACGATTTAAAAAACTGGGCGATTTACGTGACAAATTGGAAATATATATAGAGCAGCAAAGAGCTAAAGGACAAGTTATAGCTTATGACAAATCTCGTGATGTAGAAGAAATAGAAACAATAAACAATATAACAGAAAAGGACCTTAAAATACTGAAACTTCAAGAGAAAATATCATACTTAGAAATTGTTATTGAAGGAAACAAGAGAGAATTGAACGATAAAGAGAAGGCTATTGATGACTTCTTGAAACAATCAACAAAGACTTTAAAAGAAGATCTCACAGATATTTACAAGCCTAAAAAACGAGGAAATATTTTGGGATTAAGTTCTGCTATTGCTTCGTTATCATTGTTTATACCACAAGTCCAAAATATTGTGGCAAACATTGGGGTCGGTGGTTTTATTGGTAGTTTTATAATTATTGGTATTACTATCACTTGGATAGTAAAGATAATAAGAAGTAATATCTGTAACAGTTGTATCCAATCTATAATAGACAATATTCTTTATGGAGAAGACTTGATGGAAGCCTTTGATGTAAAGTTTCCTAATGAGAAATATAGCAAACCATACTTTAAGGAAAAAGCTGTAGTAGATTTTGTTGATCGATGTATGACCAACAAAAAGTATCGCATATTATTCTTTGGTAAATACAATTCTACACGCCGTCATATAGTTGAATATATCTTGCTTGAACTTAGTCGTAAGAAAATAATAGTTGATGTGAAAACTGATGATATGCAAAAAGTCTTTTATATAGAGCATCGTAATGATATAGACTTTTAATAATTAATTTATGACACAGGGGTATACCGATTTTTATCAATTTGAATCTCTTTGGAAGATTATGAAGGGTGAAGAGAAACGGGGAAAATGAATTGGACCTTCATAATGACTCAGAGAAAAGGTTCTTATTTAAGTCTCATTGTTTCAATTTCTTTAATCGGACAGCTTACGTTTCTAATTATCAAGATTCTCTGTTCTATCAGTTGGAGGAAACTTTGAAAAAGGAAAAGTTGACGAAATATAATGAATAAAATAGAATTAATACAAATCAATATAAATTTATTTATGATATTCAAAAGACTCTTTGACATTGTAGCGTCCCTATTGGGACTGCTTTTGATTTGGTGGATATTCCCCATAGTAGCGTTTTTAATCCATAAGAAGATGCCGGGTGGTCCGGCTTTCTTCTGTCAGAAGAGAGTTGGAAAGAATGGCAGGTTGTTTACTTGTCATAAGTTCCGCTCAATGACGGTGAAGCATTCGGGCTCTTCTGTTTCGGTGGCGGGTGATAGTAGAATTACTCCGTTTGGTGCTAAGCTGAGACATTATAAGATTGATGAGTTGCCTGAATTATGGGATGTGTTGATTGGTAACATGTCTTTTGTCGGACCTCGTCCTGATGTGCCTGGTTATGCGGATAAGCTGGTAGGGGATGATAGGGATGTTTTAAAGCTACGTCCTGGCATTACTGGTCCTGCTACTCTTAAGTATAGATTAGAGGATGAAATGATTTCGGACTTTATGAAGGACTTTAGAAACATGAATTACCATGAATTGACCACGAATTATCCGCAAATTAAAATATCGGATAAGGAATATACTGAGCTGATAGTGAAGAGTGACCAGGAAGTTGCTGTGTGGTATAACGATAACGTGATTTATCCTGATAAAGTGCGCCTGAACTGTCATTACTATCGCCACTACTCGTTCTGGAAGGATATTGAAATGATATTCGCAACAGTACTTGGGTTTAAGGTGAAGTTTGCGGGGGAAGAAGTGTAGGGAATGTTGAGTTTTGAGTTTTGAATTGTTCTCGGCTTCGCCTGCGATTTGGAATTGAACAATTTTGAATTGTTATGGAACGCGAATTGCTAATAATAAATTTTGTAATCGGCTTTGCCGCTTGCCAGAGCAAGAATGGTCGGCTTTGCCGATGTTGAGTTATTATTTTAGAGCGCAACATTCCTTCTAAATCAAAAGATTATGGTAAGAATACTTGTAAATGTC
>ERZ1034939.338-NODE-338-length-31431-cov-9.440910_pt1 | contig 31431 bp, 28 predicted proteins | sample MGYA00520626_ERZ1034939 | MGnify/ENA primary metagenome ERZ1034939 (study PRJEB33766, sample SAMN09781751) | gut metagenome | biome: gut microbiome | host: Homo sapiens | place: Madagascar | study: EMG produced TPA metagenomics assembly of the PRJNA485056 data set...
TATATATATTTCTTGCTTTTCTTTGTTGTAAAGATACTTACAACAAAGAAAAGCAATAGTATGCCAATAACAGGCATAACCCCTAATGGCATTAGCCCATCAGCGTTTTTCCAAAAACGAAATTGATAAAGGCAAAGCTGTATTATATTACGGCAAATAGTGGCAATGCTGATAGATGCATCTCGCCCGGAAGGAACAATAAAACCCACATGAATCAGAATCTTTACGACTGCCACATTTATAACAGAGGCAAAACCGCCGGTCAGCAATGCAGTAAAAAGTTCGGAGTACTTTTTTCTACTATTGCAATGTTTCAGTAGAATAGAAACCAAAACAAATGCCTCAAAGATTCCGATGTAGCATTGATAATTGCCAAGAGCGATCAACAAGAATACAAAAGAAAAGCACCATTTTGTGAAATAAGAGAAATCAGACAGCGCAAACCAGATGGATAGTCCCAACGCAATTGCGCCCAGAACATTGGGCAGCATTATTTCAGGGAAAAGCAAAAATTCCATCATAAAAACATTTGCAAATGCAAGCGAAACACATAGAGTGATGGCACCTTGCCTGCAGAATGATTTAGGAATAAGAATTTTTTGCAGCGCATCATCCACGATAAATACTGTGACAGTGCAGCCGAGAATCCACAACACAGCAAAGAACTGCTGCTGAACAACAAAATTTATTCCCCATTTAATTGCCCACAGGGTTATGCTGCAAGTTAAATATCGGCCCAGCATTAAGTGCCAATACGGAGCCATATCAAACAAGACATTGAAGGAATCTACGCTATAGTGCTTTGACAAGGCAAGGCAGCCGTAGCCTAAAAGAATGATAAAAAAAGAAAGTAAAAGCCGTTGCCACCGTTTAAGACGGGGAATATTTGGCTGTGAGGTTGCTTGTTTATCTAATGTGTAAATGTTTTTCAAAAAAATGGCGCATCCACATGAGCAGAGCAGCAAAGCCAACGGTGCCAGTAAAAGTAAAATAGTTTCGCCTAAATTTTCCATTGTGTTCTCCTATAAAAATTCCGTTAAATAGATGAGGGAAGCCTCATCGGCATCCCCCATCAGATTGGTAAAGACTTTTATAAAAGAAGATTATGATACAAACAGGCGGGCAATTCGCTTTATAAAAGTGCGGCGTTTGCTGCCCAGCGGGAACATTTTGTTCAGCTTGTTGATCAACTTAATATAGAAACCTTCGATATACAAAGGCTCGTCCATTCCAGGGATTTGAATCTGGTAGGGACTATCAGAACGAGAACGAATGAGAGACACAGAATCTGAGGAGTGAGAACCAGCTGAAGAAAATAGCTGTTCATAAATAGGGGTCTTACGGGCATAATGCCAGAAATAAATGGAATAATCGCAGTCAAATTTATTCCATGGCTTTTGGAAACCTGCATAATGAGCAATTTTAGGATGTTTTCTGGATTCCATGTAGGCTTCATACATATCATGCGGGGCTAAACGAACAGTATTTAAACGGCAGGAATTATTATCCTTCCAATTCATCATTACATTCCAGCTCATATCAAGATAAAAAACATGACCTTCGCATACGATATTCAAAATATCTTGATCAGGGAACAGGAATTTTTTAGATTCAGCAAGATTGAAAATATAATCAGTTGTAAGATGTTTACGGAACTGATTCAAATTCATGATTAAAACACCGGAGTTGAAATAATGATAAGGACTATTCATTCTTAAAGTTTTGTCAAAATAGTCTTTACGGTCTGGATCAACGCCTTTATAGCAACCAGCAAAATCAGCATCCACCACAGCAGCGATAAAGTTATTGCCTATATCGGTATTGTACAGTTTCGAGATATCATCAAGAATGACCATATCGGAATCAAGATATAGAACCTTATTGTAATCCGTCATGATATCCTGAATGAGCAATCTGTAATAAATTTCAACAGTAAAATGGCGATGGATGAACAACGACCTACCATCAATAAGATTTGAAACATTAAAGAATCGTAAAGAAACTTTATCGTTTGCAAATTGACTTGTAAGCGATTGCTGATGTTCAGATGTAATATCGGAAGTCAGAATAATGACATCGTAGTTATAAGTTTTGTCTGCATTTTCAAAAAGAGATTTCAACAAAACAGTAACATAAGGAACATAGGCATCATTAGCAGATAAAACAATTGGAATATCGTGTTCAGAAAAAACCTTGCTAATATTAGATGCTTCATCGGTGTTTTTAAAGAAAGAGCGCTGAAGCTCCTTGAAACGGAGCTCTGGATGGTTCTCTTTCAGCCATGTGTAATAAATGCCCCACAGGCGTTCGGCAAGGAATCCACTAACACGATATTCATCGATATCGTAATCAGAGAAATCAGTCAGTTTCTCATGCTCTTGTAAAATGCCGAAAAGCCATTCGGAGTAATTTTGGAAAATATCTTTTCGGAGGATATACATATTGCAAAAATATGCATATTTAGAATTCATATACTTTTGGGCAGCAGAACTGTAGTCAGGATATTTCTCTTTTATAATATCGAGAACGGTTTGCATATCCTCAATTCTGTGATGAGGCGACTTTTTATAGTGCTCCCATACTGTACGACCCTGATTGAGATTGGAAATAAGCTGAGGCGTGGTACACAGGACATCATACTGGCTAACCAATTCAGAGATAGATGCATCGTCCACTTGCAGGGTGTCAAAAGCCTCTTTATTAGGCGAGTTAAAAAGAATATTGCCATAGGAATCTTCACGGAGAGAAGCCGGATTAAAGCTGAAATAACGGCGGTAATGCATAAAGCCGTAGTAATCAGCATCGGCATTTTTCCAAGCCCAATATTGTGCCGTTAATTCACAATACATCCTGTTTTTATCAGAAATATTATCGCCGTCATCGTCATGGAGAGTATCCGGATACACGATTCCGTTTATAGAGGTACCTACCTGAATAGGATAGATATAATTGTTGGATAAAAGCTTACATTTTTTGTGATATGATGTAAATATTTTTATATCTGGGTGTTGTTGAAGCGCCATGATTTCCTCCTAAAAATCTATTAATTTTCATACTCTTTGCAAACTTCGTCTGCCGGGCCATAGGCTTTGATTTTGCCATGCTCCAGCCAGAGGGCTTTTTGGCAAAGTTCGCGCACTTGCTCGGCGCTGTGGCTCACAAACAGCAGGGTGGTGCCGCCCGAAAGCATTTTTTGCATTCTTTCGCGGCATTTTTCCTGAAAGCGAAAGTCACCCACGGCCAGCACTTCGTCCACAATCAAAAGATCGGCCGGAACCTCGGTGGCAATTGCAAAGCCAAGGCGCGCAACCATGCCGGAAGAAAAGTTTTTCACCGGCACATCCACAAAGTCGCGCAATTCCGCAAAATCAATAATGCTGTCAAAATGCTCGGCCATAAACTTTTCATCGTGGCCCAGAACCGCGCCGTTCAAAAAAATGTTTTCCCGGGCGGTCAGCTCCATGTCAAAGCCCGCACCCAGCTCAATCATGGGGGCAATGCTGCCGCGCACCTGCACAGTGCCGCGCGTGGGCTCCATTACACCGGCAATCACTTTGAGCAGCGTGCTTTTGCCGCTGCCGTTCACACCAATCAGCGCAAGCGATTCGCCGGCCTTTACTTCCAGATTGATATTCTGCAGGGCTAAGAATTTCTGAAAATGCAATTCGCCCTTGGCCAGCTTTAAAAAGTATTCTTTCAGCGAGTTCAGCTGCTCACTGGCAAGGTTGAACTCCATATCTACATTTTTGACGGAAACAACCGTCGTATTTTCTTGCTCGTTCATATTACGGTGTTCCCCCTTTTTAAATGTAGAGAATAAAGTTGCGCTGCAGTTTGCGGAAAATCACAAGCCCAACCGCAAACACGGCCAGAGCGCTGCCAATGCAAATTGCCCACACCGATGCCCCGGGCAGCTGCCCCCACAGCACCAGGCTGCGGAAAAACGCAATATAGTGGTTCATGGGGTTCAGTGCCAGAACGCCTTGCACCTGCGCAGGCAGAATGGATGCATCGTAGAAAATGGGGGTGGCATACATCCATGCCAGCGTGATAACGCCATAGAAATGCGTCACATCACGAAAATAAGTGGCCAACGCTGCCAATGCCAAGCCAATACCGCAGCAGAAAATAAACAGAAACAGCAGCGGCACCCAAAACAAAAGGATCGTCCAGTAAAAATGTGCCCGGGTGAACACCATAACGATCAGAATAGCCGCCAGACTGAACGACATCATCACGAAACTGGATACCACTCTTGAAAGCGGGAAAATAAACTTGGGAATATAAACTTTTTTCAAAAGCTGGCCGTTTTCCATAATCGAAAACATGGCGCGGTTGGTGGCTTCGTTAAAAAAGTTCCACAGGGTTTGGCCGCAGATCAGATACAGCGGAAAGTTTTCGATGCTGGACTGAAAGATCGTTGAAAAAACAAAACTCATTACGCACATCATCATCAGCGGGTTTAAAAGGCTCCACAGATAGCCCAGAACACTGCGCCGGTATTTCACCTTTAAATCGCGCTTTACCAGCTGGCGAACCAGCGGTGTGAATTTGTGCAGCTTTTCAAAAGAAGATTCGTTCATATTCACTCCTCGATCATGCAAAATCGTGGTTGCCGCGCAGGGTGTTATACAGCCTGCTGTGCAGCACGGCATCCCACACGCCCCTGCCCAAATGCAGGCGGTTCATGGCCAGAAACACGGTGGCCTTAGGCTTTGCCAACGCCCTTACGGCAGGGGCCTCGGTGCGGAAAAGCTGCAAAAGCTGCCGGGCCTGTGTGCGGCCCTTGCGCTTATCCGGCTCCACCAGCAAGGCGGTGGTCAGGTAGCTGAGCAAAAGCCCCTCCAGCTTTTGGGCGGCATAATCCTTGCCGGGGCACGCAGGCACGGTAAGATATTCCGCCAGCATATGCCGCAAAACGGCTTCGGTATGGCCAAGGCGCTTCAACTGATTTTGCGCCGAAACGCTCTGGCTCACATCACCAATGCGGTATTCATACACAAAAAGATCCAGCGGCTGCACCTGTGCGGCATAGCAGCAGGGGAAAGTGGCAAAAGCGTGATCTTCATAAAACACATGCTCGGGCAGGGCTTTGGCATGGGCTTTATAAAAATCGGTGCGGTAGGTGATGCCGTGAAAGGTCAGGCAGCGGTCATAGCTGCGCCAGCTTTGCATAATATCACCAAAGGTGTAAGATTTGCCGAACTGCGGAGGAAAACAGCGCCAGTGCAGCACTTCACCGGTGGTGATATTGTGCGTGCGGTAGTGCGTAAGCACCACATCGCTTTCGCAGTGTTCCAGCGCCGCCAAAAAATCGGGCAAGCTTTCGGTGTTCACCCAGTCATCGGCATCGATCACTTTTAAATATTTGCCCGCAGCAGCAGCGCAGCCGGTGTTCAAAGCGCCGCCGTGGCCTTTGTTGGGCTGCGAAAGCAGCCGCACCGTGCCGGGAAAACGCTCACAATAGCTTTGTGCAAGCTGCGGCGTGGCATCGGTGGAGCCATCGTTTACCACCAGCACTTCCAGCTTATCCAAAAGCGGTTTTTGCAGCATGCTGTCAAGGCACTTTTCTAAAAAAGCTGCGCTGTTGTAGGCCGGAATGATAAAACTTATGGTTTTCATGGGGTATCCTCCTTTCTGCGCAGAGCTTTTGCCTGCCGTGTAATGTGGTTTGCCCCTATGCCGCGCAGCAGGGCGCGCAAGGCCCGGCACGGCGAAAGGCTTTTGGCATACAGGCGGCGCTTGGCTGCAACATAGTATAGTCCATACACAAGGGAAAGCGGCAGACCCAAAATATAGCGCGTAGTGGCGCCGCGATTTTCAAAAAAGGCTTCATCAAAGCCATGAAACCAGGTGCTGTCGGTTTGCGCAACGCTGGCAATTTCTATGGGCACATATAAAATGCGCAGCCCGGCACGGCGGCAGTCCAGCAAAAATTTCAGCTCTTCCTCGGCACCGTTGCCGCTGCCTGCGCCTAAAAGCTCGTCAAATTTCACACGGGCATCCAGCAGGCGCTGCCTTTGAAACGAAATTTGCCAAGAGGCAATGTGTGCCAAAGCAAGCCCATGCAGCCAGTGCGGTTTGTCGGAAAAAGCTGTGGATTGGTTGGCCATTTTAAAAATGATCAGGTCTGCTGTTGGGTTTTGCGCGTATGCGTTAAGAATGCGGGTTTCATAATCCGGCACAAAAACTTCGTCGTCATCACACAAAAGGCACACATCGGCCTGTGAATGTGCAATGGCCCAGTTGCGGCTTTTGGTAAGGCCATGATCGGAAATGCCGAAAACACGCGCTGTGCCGTGCAGAGTGTTAAAGCGTTTACAAAAGGTGCCGCCCCCTTGGCTTACCAGCAGCACATCACCGGTCAGCCCGGAACGGCGTACAAGAGAATCATCGCTCTGGTGCATACAGGATAATAAAACTTCCAGAGTCATGGTAGCCTCCGTTTCATGAAATATTTATACACATCGCGGCTGCCGCGGTGATGGCGCGTGAGACCACCATTCGTTCGTGTTTGCACAAGTGCAGAATCAGGGGCCTGCAAAACGGCATCGACACAGCGATGGGCGCACAGCAGAACGAAGAACACAGCTGCCCTAACAATATTGTGTGACATAGTCTACACATATGTGTAAAAAAGAGACCATTTTCTTACGGCATGTGCAAGTATAACATTTATTCGTATGTAATGCAATTGATTTTCCTAATTTGACACAAAAATAAAATTGGATTCACCAATTTGCGAATTTTTTGGACAAAATGATTCTTGCGGCAAATTTGATCTCGGGGGTTTTCCTATGGCGAAAAATGTGGTATACTCTATCCGTATAACTATGCAAAAACTCTGCCCTGAGCGGGCAAAATGAATCATAAAGCAACAGATTAGCGGGCCTTTTGCCCGATGTAAGGAGCAGTGCTTACGATGAAGGTTGTTATTTTGGCGGGGGGCTTCGGCACCCGCATCACCGAGGAAAGCCAGTTTAAGCCCAAACCCATGATCGAAATTTCGGATCACCCGATCCTTTGGCATATCATGAAGATCTATTCGGCCTACGGCTACAATGATTTTGTGATCTGCGCGGGCTATAAGCAGCACGTGATCAAGGAATATTTTGCGGATTATTATCTGCACAACGCCGATATTACCTTTGATCTTGCCACCAACAGCATGGAAGTCCACACCAGCCATGCCGAGCCGTGGAAGGTAACGGTGGTGGATACCGGCCTGGAAACCATGACGGGCGGGCGCATCAAGCGCGTGGCCAAATACCTGAACGGCGAGCCCTTCCTGCTCACTTATGGTGACGGCGTGGGCAATGTGGATATTGCCAAGCTGGTGGAGTTTCACAAGGCACACGGCAAGCTGTGCACCATCACGGCTGTCAATGTGGGGCAGCGCTTCGGTGTGCTGAACATTGGCGAAAACAACGAGATCAGCGGCTTCCGTGAGAAAAATGATCTGGACGGCAGCATGATCAATGCCGGCTTTATGGTGTGTGAGCCGGGCGTGATCGATTACATCGAGGGCGATTCCACCGTGTTTGAAAAGGCACCCATTGAAAACATGGCCAAGGCAGGCCAGCTGCGCGCCTTTATGCACACGGGCTTCTGGCAGTGCATGGACACCCAGCGCGAAAAACAAAAGCTGGAAGAGCTGTGGGCCAGCGGCAAAGCGCCCTGGAAAGTCTGGCAGGACTAAGAATAGCGAGGACGGAACATGAACGATTTAAGCTTTTACAAAGGCAAGCGTGTGTTTGTGACAGGCCACACCGGCTTTAAAGGCACATGGCTGTGCCAGATGCTGGTGGGGGCAGGCGCGCAGGTGACCGGCTATTCGCTGCAGCCCCCCACCGACCCCAGTCTGTTTGCACTGTCCGGGCTGGAAAACCGCATGAACAGCATGATTGGCGATGTGCGCGATTACGATTATCTGCTGGCAGCCTTCCGTGAGGCAAAACCCGAGATCGTTTTGCATCTGGCTGCCCAGCCCATTGTGCGCGAAAGCTATCGCACGCCCCGTGAAACCTACGAAACCAATGTGATGGGCACAGTGAACCTGCTGGAATGCGTGCGCGTTTGCGGCGGTGTGAAAAGTGTTTTGAATGTGACCACCGACAAAGTGTATCACAACAACGAATGGGCTTGGGGCTACCGCGAAAATGAACCGCTGGATGGCTTTGACCCCTACAGCAACAGCAAAAGCTGCTCAGAGCTGGCAACCCACAGCTATAAAAACAGCTTTTTTGCAAACAGCGGCGTGGCTGTAAGCACGGCGCGCGCGGGCAATGTGATCGGCGGCGGCGATTTTGCGGCAGACCGCATTGTGCCGGACTGTGTGCGGGCTGCCATGCAGGGCCGCGTGATCGGTGTGCGCAATCCGTGGTCTACCCGGCCCTACCAGCACGTGCTGGAGCCCCTTGCCGCCTATTTGATGATCGCACAAAAGCAATATGAAGAAGAAAAATTCGCAGGCTATTATAATGTAGGCCCCGATGACTGCGATTGCCTGAACACGGGCGATCTGGTGAACCTGTTCTGCGAAAAGTGGGGGCAGGGCCTTTCGTGGGAAAACCAGGCCGAGGCAAACGCCCCGCACGAAGCCAGCTTTTTAAAGCTGGACTGCAGCCTGCTGAAAGCCACCTTTGGCTGGAAGCCCCGCTGGCACATTGCCGAGGCCATTGAAAAAACAGTGGAATTCAGCAAGGCGTGGCTGGCCGGTGAGCCGGTGAGCGCTGTGATGGATCGGCAGATCAGCGAATTTTTTGGCTGAGGCGGCGCAAAACCGATGAAAAACAAGAAAGAGGAAGCCATGCCAAAGCATGAAACGCGGGGCCGGGATGCGGCGCTGTGCGCACTGATCGCGGCCGTTACCTTTGCGCTCACCCTATATTTCGGCCTGTATGGCTGTGACCCCCATCACGATGGCGTGATGTTTGAGGCTGCACTCAAGGTGGCGCATGGGGCGGTGCTGTTTCGCGACACCTTTACGCAGTACGGCGCGCTGGCTGTGTGGTATGATGCGCTGTTCATTCGCCTTTTTGGTGATAGTATGGCCAGCATTCAGATCGCGGCGGCTGTGGGCATGGCCGGGTGCGGCGTTTTGCTGTATACCGTGGGCAAAAAGCTGACAGGCCGCACCATGGCGCTGGTTTCGGCACTGCTGGCCCCGGCGCTCAGCTATATGTATTTCTGGCATCTGCATCCGTGGAGCAGCATCCCGGCGCTGTTTTTTCAGCTGCTGGCCTGCGAATGCATGATGCAGTTTGAACAGGACGGCAAATATTACAAGCTGGCTCTGGCGGGGCTTTGCGCCGCGCTGTGTGCATGGTGCCGCCTGCCTGTGGGCCTGCTGGCGTTTATGGCGGGCGGCGGGGCCCTGGTGCTGGTGCAGATCATGCGCCGCCGAAAAACGGGCGAATTTGTGCGCGGGCTGCTGGTGTATGGCATCGGCTTTGCCGCACAGCTGGCGGTGCTGGTGCTGCCCATGGTGCAAAACGGCACACTGGATGCATGGCACGGCATGGTGATCGTGGGCACCAGTAATTTTGCCGCCGAAACCAACACGGCGGGCGCTTCCACGGGCTTTTTGGTGCGCCTTGTGTGGAGCCTGGCAGGCGCATGGATCAAGCGAAACCCGCTGATCGACTGCATTTGGCTGGTGCTGCCTGCTGCGGCGTGCCTTTGCCTTTTGCGCATTGGCGTGCCGGTGCTGTCGGCGTATGCCAAAAGCCCCCGCTCGCCGCACCTGCCGCCCTGTGAGCAAAAAGAAGTATGGGCCGTGGTGCTGTGCGTGTATGCCGTGGGCGGCTGGGCACAGTACTATCCGGTTTCGGATTACCGCCACTGGTATTGGGCGGCGCTGCCCATGCTGCCGGTGCTGGCTTATCAGCTGTGCAGGCCCGCTGTGCGCTTTGCAAAGCTGCAAAGGCTGGCTGCGCTGGCGGTGGTGGTGCTGCTGGCAGGCAATGTGGCTGTGCGCGGCTATTTTGCGCTGGCCAGCATGGGCGTTTTGCATTATGAAAAGAACCCCCATGAAACCCGCCCCGGCATTACCGGCTTTTATATGGACGAAAACTGGAATCGCAATGATACGGCGGTGTTTGCCGACAGCCGTTATCCCTATCTGAACGGCCTGCGCCTTTCTGCGGATACGGCGGCATTTTATGATCAGCTGTACACGGTGCTGGATGAGCTGAAGGAAAAATACCCCGAAAAGAACATCTATAACCGCACCGCCGAAGGATTTTTGGGGGTATTCCAAACGGAATATATCCCTTACGGAAATGCCCCCTACAGCGATTACACAAATATAGAAAACGAATATATCCGCGCCAATAAGCCGGTGATGATCACACAGTCTGAAACCGACTGGCAGGGGTATACCAGCGATTATAAGCCCTATGCCGTGCTGTGCGGCAACGATGGGCGCGTGAACGAGAACACAATTTATATCATGGTGGCAAAGTGATAAGCTTGCCCCAAAAAAGGATGGCAGAACATGGCAAAATGGAACAGTGAAGCCGAGGCTCGGCAGCAGATCCTGGAGATGGTGGGCGAGTACTACCGTGACTTCAAGCAGAATAAAAAAGAGTTTGCACCCGGCGACCGCATTACCTATGCTTCCCGCGTGTTTGACGAAAAGGAAATGCAGAGCCTTGTGGATTCGGCTTTGGATTTCTGGCTCACGACCGGCCGCTATGCCGACCAGTTTGAAAAGCAGTTTGCAGACTGGCTGGGCGTGCGCTTTGCCCATTTGGTAAACAGCGGTTCTTCGGCCAATCTGATCGCGTTTATGATCCTGACTGCCCCCGAGCTGGGTGAGCGCCAGATCAAAAAGGGCGATGAAGTCATCACCGTGGCCTGCGGATTCCCCACCACGGTGACCCCGGTGCTGCAATACGGCGCTGTGCCGGTGTTTGTGGATGTCACGGTGCCCCAGTACAATATTGATGTGACCCAGCTGGAGCAGGCACTGAGCCCCCGCACCAAGGCCGTGATGATCGCACACACGCTGGGCAACCCGTTCGATCTTGCCGCTGTGCGCGAGTTCTGCCGCAAGCATAATCTGTGGCTGGTAGAGGATAACTGCGATGCCCTGGGCACCCGCTATACGATCGACGGCGAAACCCGTTTTACCGGCACATGGGGCGATGTGGGCACCAGCAGCTTTTACCCGCCCCATCACATGACCATGGGCGAGGGCGGCTGCGTGTACACCAACGATCCGCTGCTGAACCGGCTGATTTTGAGCTATCGCGATTGGGGCCGTGACTGCGTGTGCCCCTCGGGCCGGGATAACTTCTGCGGCCACCGCTATGACGGTGACTACGGCCTTTTGCCCCACGGCTACGACCATAAATATGTGTACAGCCACTTTGGCTATAACCTGAAGGTCACGGATATGCAGGCCGCCATCGGCTGCGAGCAGCTGAAAAAATTCCCCGGCTTTATCGAGCGCCGCCGCCACAACTGGGCCCGCCTGCATGCGGCCCTGCAGGCAGCGGGCGTGGAGGAAAAGCTGATCCTGCCCCAGCCCGCGCCCAACAGCGAGCCCTCGTGGTTTGGCTTTTTGCTCAGCGTAAAGCCCGGCAGCGGCCTGAAGCGCGATGAGATCACGCATTTTCTGGAAGAAAACAACATTCAGACACGGCTTTTGTTCTCGGGCAATCTGACCCGCCACCCCTGCTTTGACCAGATCCGCGGCACGGATGCCTATCGCATCAGCGGCTCGCTGGAGGTGTCGGATTTCATTACCGAAAACACCTTCTGGGTGGGCGTATACCCGGGCATGACCGATGCCATGATCGACCATATGGCTGCCATGATCGCCAAGGCTGCCGGAAAATAATTTTGCTGTACAGGAGAGGGCTGCCATGAAGATCGGCGTTGTTATCGTAACCTACAACCGCATAGAGGAGCTTCGCCGCTGTCTGGCCGCCTACGAAGCGCAAACGCTGCCCCCGGCCTTTGTGCTGGTGGTGGACAACTGCTCTACCGACGGCACCGGTGCATGGCTGGATGAATGGGCGGCCGGGCCCCTGCCGTTTGTGCCGCTGGTGCATCATCTTGACCAAAACTACGGCGGCTGCGGCGGATTTTACCGCGGCATGGAAGCTGCCATGCATAAGGAGTTTGACTGGCTGTGGATCGCAGACGATGATGCCTTTCCGGCCCCCGATGCACTGGAAAAGCTGGCGGAGTTTATGCAGAGCCACCCGAAGGAAACAGCCGAGTGCAGCGCCCTGTGCGCCGCTGTGATGGACAGGGAAAACCCCGGCGAGGTGATCCCCGGCCATCGCCGCCGCATGAAAATGGGGCTTTTGAATATCCCCGAAAGCGCTGTGCCTGTAAGCGAATACGCCAAGCCGTATTTTGTGCTGGATCTTTTCAGCTATGTGGGCACGGCCATCAAAAAGCAGGCTCTGGAAACAGCAGGCCTGCCGGAAAAAGACTATTTTATTTATTACGACGATTCCGAGCATTCGGTGCGTGTGCGCCGGGCCGGGCCGATCTACTGTGTACCGGCAAGCAAAATCCTGCATCCCAATGCGCCGCCGGAAAACCACGGCCCGCTGAAATGGAAGGATTATTACAGCATTCGCAATGTGCTTTTGGAATATCAAAAAAATTTCCCGGGGCGCTACTATGCCATGCGCCTGGTGCGCTGCTATGCCAATGCACTGCTCAGCAAAACTGCCGAGCGGCGCACCATGTACTTAGAGGCCATTCGTGAAGCGCGGTGCGGCCACAAGGGGCTGCATCCCGTCTACCGCCCGGGCTGGGTGAGCAAGGCACAAAAATAACTATGAAAAAACCATCGCTTACCGTAAATTATCTATTCAATCTGGGGTATCAGCTGCTCATTGTGCTGGTGCCCCTTATAGTCACACCGTATGTTTCGCGTGTGCTGGGGGCCGAGGGCATCGGCGCATATTCCTATGCGCAGTCCATCGTTTCCTGCTTTGCGCTGGCGGCGGCCTTGGGCACGGCTGTGCATGGCCAGCGTGTAATCGCCGTTGCGCGTGACGATGCCGCTGCCCGCACCCGCATTTTCTGGGAGATCTTCTGCCTGCGTGTGGCAGGCGTGGGCACGGCGCTGGCTGTGTATTTTCTTGCGGCGGTGCCGCGCTCGCCGCACCCGCTGGTGTGGAGCCTTGCCGCCGTTGAGCTGGCGGCCGCGGCGGCGGATATTTCCTGGTTTTTTCAGGGCATCGAAGATTTTCGCCGCATCACCGTGTGCAACGGCGCGGTGAAGCTGGTGTGTACCGTGGGCATTTTTGTGCTTGTGAAAACCGCCGCCGATCTGCCCATCTATATTTTGCTGTATTGCTGCTCGCTGCTTTTGGGCAATTTGAGCCTGTGGCTGTTTTTGCCCGCACAGCTTGGCAAAACCTGCGAAAAGCTGGCGCCCATGCGCCATCTGCGCCCGGCACTGGCACTGTTTTTGCCGCAGGTGGCCATTTATGTGTATGCCGTGCTGGATAAAACCATGCTGGGCAGCATTCTGGGCTCGGATCTGCAAAACGGCTATTACGAGCAGGCGCAAAAGCTGCAGCGTGTGCTGCTGGCACTGGCCACAGCGCTGGGAACCGTGATCATTCCGCGCGTAGCCAATTTGTGGGCCAGACAAAAGCACCGCGAGATCGACGCACTGCTCAACCATTCCTTCCGCATGATCCTGGCCATTGCTTTTCCGGCTGTGGCGGGCATCTGGCTGGTGGCAGACCGGTTTGTGCCCATTTATTACGGCCCCGGCTATGCCCCGGTGGCCATGCTGCTTAAAATTTTTGTATGGATCGTTTTGTTTGCGGGCATTTCCGGTGTTACGGGCAATCAGTACATGATCCCCACCGGGCGCGAAAATTTATACACCCGCAGCGTGGTGCTGGGGGCTGTGCTGAATGTGGCGCTCAATGCGGTGCTGATCCCGCGCTGGCAGGCCAACGGCGCGGCGCTGGCTTCGGCGGTGGCCGAGTTTGCCATTATGGCCTATCAGCTGTGGCTGCTGCGGCGTATGCTGAACTTTAAGCCGCTGGCGGCCATGATCCCGCAATATCTGATCCCCACGGCGGCCATGGCTGCGGCTGCGGCACTGGCGGGAAAGCTGTTGGGGCAGGGAATCCTGTCGCTGGTCGGCATGGTGGCAGCAGGCGGGCTTGCCTATCTGGCTGTGCTTTTTGTGCGGCATGATCCGCTTTTGCAGCCTGCTGTATGGCACCGCGTGACCGGCGCGGGCCAGCAAGAGGAAAAAGGAGAAACAACATGAGCGAAAAGAAAACGCCGTTTATCACCGTAACGGTGCTGTGCTATAACTACGGCCATCTGCTGCCCCGCGCACTGGAGGCCATTGCCGCCCAAACCTTCCGGGATTTTGATCTGGTGGTGATCAACAACGGCTCTACCGATAACACCCAGCAGGTGTTTGATGATTTTGCCGCTGCGCACCCCGATCTTGATGCCCGCTGTGTGAAAATCGAAAAAAACATCGGCCTGCCCCATGGCCGCAATGCCGGTTTTGATGCAGCGGACGGCGAGTATGTGATGATGTGCGACGCCGACGACTGGATGGATGCAGACTGTTTGGAGGTGCTGGCGGCCAAGGCAAAGGAAACCGGGGCCGACCGCATTGTGGGCCAGTATCGTGAGGTGGGCAGTCAGGGCCAGGTTCTGCGTGACCGCCCGCACGCCAAAAACCCTGTGCGTGTGATCAACGGCAGCTGGCACGGCAGCATTTTTAAGCGCAGCATCATTGAAGAAAACCACATTCGCATTCCCGAAGACCTGTTTTACAGCGAAGATTACTGCTTTATTTTGAATTTTACGGTGTGCAGCAAAACCTTTTGCCCGGTGCACAAAACGATTTTCAATTATTATTTTAACACCGACAGTCTTACCAGCCCCAAGCAGTATGATGCCCGCAAGCGCCTGGGCGATAGCTGGAACAGCCTTGTGGAGGTGTGCGCCGACACCGCCGGGCGTGCCGATGCCGAAACGGCTGTGCAGATCGAATATCTGCTGTTAAAGCATTACTATCCGGCACTGGTAACGCTTTTGTGCCGGACAAGCGGCGCAGAAACCAAAGAAGTGTATGCACTCATGCACAAAAAGCTGCTGGCGTATTTTCCGCACTATTACAAAAACGCCATGCTGGTGCCCTGGCAAAACGGGCACCCGCTCAGCAGCCGTGTGTGCTGCTGGGGCATGAGCTGGGTGGAACGGCTGCACGGCCTGTGGATCTTGCAGGCATTTTTGCGCATTCGCCGCCCCAAAAAACTGGTTCGCGTTTGACAGGAGGAGCCAAAATTGGAAAATTCCGCTGTGCAGGCTGAAAAAAAGCCGTTTATCACCATTGGCATCGCCAGCTATAATTATGCTGAATATCTGCCCAAGGCGTTTGAAGCCATTCGCAGACAAAAATTCACGGATTACGAGATCTTATACTGCGATGATGGCTCTACCGACGATTCTCTTGCCGTGATCCGCGGGCTGATCGAGGACCATCCCGAAATGCAGATCCGCCTTGTGGCAGGGGAAAACGGCGGTATTATGACCAACAAAAACCGCATACTGGAAAACGCGCGCGGGGAATATCTGATGATCTGCGATGCCGATGACTGGATGGATGATAACTGCCTGCAGGTGCTGGGCGAAACAGCCCGCCGCACCGGGGCAGACCGTGTGGTTTCCAGCGCTAAGGAAGTGGACGATGACGGACGCGTGGTGAACACGTTCCCCATCAGCGATCCGCCCAGCAAGTGGGCCTATTTTGTGCATCACGGCGTTTTATACCGCCGCAGTGTGCTGGAAGAGCATCACATTCGCTTTTCGGAAAACTGCTATCCCGATGATTTTTATCTGGCCGAGTGGTTCAATGTATATGCGAAAAAAACTGTGTTCTGCAAAGAGCAGGTGTACAACCGCCTGGTACACGCCAGCAGCACCAGCGCAGCCAGTATGTGGCATCCCGAAAGCGCCTGGCACTGCATTCCGGTTTTGGACAATATGCTTGAGCACGCCAGCCGCCTTTTGCCGCTGATCGAGGAGGAAAAAGACCGAAAAGAGCTGGAGCTTGTGGCCATCACCCGGTATTATGATATCATCTATAACCTGCGCGTAGCGGATTACAAAACCATGATGAAAACCTATAAGATCATCCGGCAGAAAATGCGGCATTATTTCCCGGGTTATCTGAAAAGCTACTATGTAACGCACATCGGCACGGCCCCGGTAAGCGCGGCGCGCCGCCCGCTGCTGCTGATCTGCCTGTGGAGCGAAAAGCTGCACCTGATGTGGCTTGCCCTCACGGGGTATTGGTGCCTGACCCATCTGGGCGTGGCGCAAAGCGTGCTGGGCGTGCGCATGGGAAAATAAAAGGCACGGCCGCATGATCTGGGCTGCTGCAGCTGCGCCAAAGCCATGCGGCAGCCGACGAAAATAACAGAAAGGGGAACAGCTTAGTGTCACACTGGCAGGTGTTTTATCAGTTCAATGAAAACTACGCCCCGTATGCAGGGGCTTCCCTTACCTCTCTTTTGGAAAACAATCGCGCCGCCCAGCGCATCACCATCTATCTGCTGCTGGAAAATGTGAGCGATGAAAGCCGAAAAAAGCTGCAGGCGCTGGTGCAGGGCTATGGCCGTGAGCTGGTGTTTGCCGAAAGCAGTGCGCTGCTGCAAAAAGCCGATGCACTGGGCATTCCGCAATATCGCGGCAGCAGCGCGGCCAATCTGCGCCTGTTTTTTCCGGATACCCTTGCCCCCGAGGGCAGGCTTTTGTATCTGGACAGCGATACCATTATCACAGGCAGCCTGCAGCCTTTGTTTGAGGCCGACCTTGGCGGCAACTGGCTGGGCATGGTGCGCGATTCCATGACGGGGGACTATCCGGCAGCACTGGGCTTTGGGCCCAACGAACCCTATTGCAACAGCGGCATGGTGCTGTTTGATTTGCCGGCATGGCATCAGAACCGGTGCGGCCAGCGCATTGTGGATCATGTAAAGCAGGTGCGCGCAGCCTATCCCAACCCGGATCAGGATCTTTTGAACATGGTGTTCCGGGGGCATATTGCTGTGCTGGGCCCGGAGTTCAACTTTCAGCCGTGCCACCGGGCCTACAGCGATAAGGTGTTTTTTGCCAATCGCGGCGCGCGCCGTTATTACACCGAGGCCGAGCTGAAAAACGCCCGCCTGCATCCGGTGGTGCTGCATACCTATCGCTTTTTGGGCGAGTTTCCGTGGCACAAAAACAATCTGCACCCCGACTGCGCGGTGTTTGATGAATATCTGGCCAAAAGCCCCTGGAAGGATTATCAAAAGCAGCCTGCGGGCGGCGGAACGATTTTTGTAGTGGAAAAATGGCTGTATCGTCTGCTGCCCAAGGCGCTGTTTTTTAAAATTTTGTGCTGTCAGCAGCAGCGGGCGTTCTGCCAGCTTGAAAAACAACTGCAAAGCGGCAATGCAGCGCAGCCAGCCAACAACGAAAAGGAGATATGACCATGAAACAGCGACTTTCGGATTATGTAGCGGATTTTCTGGTGGATCACGGCGTGACCGACTGCTTCACCGTGGTGGGCGGAGGCGCCATGCATCTCAACGATGCGCTGGGCCACAAGCAGGGTTTAAAGTGTACCTACAACCATCACGAGCAGGCCAGTGCCATTGCGGCCGAGGCCTATGCCCGCATCCATAACAAGATCGCCGCCCTGTGTGTGACCACGGGCCCCGGCGGCACCAATGCCATCACCGGCGTGGTGGGCGGCTGGCTGGACTCGATTCCCATGTTTGTTCTTTCGGGGCAGGTGCGTTACGACACCACCGCCCGCTATGCCATGCAGTTTACGGGCGGCTTGCCCCTGCGCGCCGTGGGCGATCAGGAGTTTGATATCACCCGTTCGGTGGGCTGTATGTGCAAATACGCCGCCATGCTGGAAGACCCTGCCGATATCCGCTATATGCTGGAAAAAGCATGGCATCTGGCCACAACAGGCCGCATGGGCCCCGTGTGGCTGGATATTCCGGTAAACTATCAGGGCTGCACCATTGAAACCGATACGCTGCGCGGATACGACCCTGCCGAGGATGCCGCCGCCATGCCTGCACCGGTGCAAAAAGAAACCGTGCAGCAGGTGGCAGAGCTGATCAAAAACGCCAAGCGCCCGGTTTTGTATGCGGGCAACGGCATTCGCCTTTCGGGCGGGTTTGAAAAATTCCGCGAAGTGGTGGAAAAGCTGGGCGTACCGGTTGTCACCAGCTGGGATTCACTGGATCTGATCGAGGACGATCACCCGCTGTATTGCGGGCGCGGCGGCAATATGGGCGACCGCCCCGGCAACTTTGCCGTGCAAAATGCCGATCTGGTGCTGGCTGTGGGCATTCGCCTTTCCATTCGTCAGGTGGGCTATGACTGGAAAACATGGGCCCGCGCTGCCAAGGTGGTGATGGTGGATGTTGACCCTGCCGAGCTCAAAAAGCCCACACTGCATATCGATCTGCCTGTTTGTGCCGATGCAAAGGACTTTTTGACAGCGCTGGAAACGGCCATTGCAGGCGAGGCATTGCCCCTGAACCCGCAGCAGGGCTGGCGGGAGCTTTGCGAAAGCTGGAAAAAGAACTATCCCGTTGTGCTGCCCCGCCACTGGGCCGAAAACGGCAAAACCGCCAACTGCTATGCCTTTATCCGCTATGTGGGCGAGGCTGCCCCGGCGGGCACACTGGCAGTTACCAGCAACGGCACCTGCTGTGTGGCGGGCAACCAGTGCTATTGCATTAAGCCCGGCACCCGCTTTATCAACAACAATGCCATTGCCAGCATGGGCTACGGCCTGCCCGCAGCCATCGGCGCGTGCATTGCCAACGGCCGCAAAGATACCATCTGCTTAGAGGGTGACGGCAGCATTATGATGAACCTGCAGGAGCTGCAGACCGTGGTGACCAACCGCCTGCCCCTCAAGCTGTTTTTGATCAACAACGACGGCTATCATTCCATTCGCCAAACCCAGAATAACCTGTTCAAAGAGCACTGCAAGGTGGGCATTGGCCCCGAAAGCGGCGATCTGAGCTTCCCGAGCTTTGAAAAGATCGCCGGTGCATTTGAGCTGCCCTATTACAGCGCCCATTCCAATGCCGAAATGAAGGCTGCCGTGGACAAGGCCCTGGCACAGGAGGGACCGGTGTTCTGCGAGATCTTTGTGGATACCCAGCAGATCTTTGAGCCTAAGAGCGCCACCAAGCGCCTGCCCGATGGCACGCTGGTAAGCCCTCCGCTGGAGGATCTGGCGCCGTTTTTGCCCCGTGAGGAGCTGGAAAGCATTATGCAGATCCCCATCATGGACGAGGTGTGAGCCATTTTATATAAAGGAAGTTTTTTATGAACGAAGCCTTGCAAAGCGCAGTCATCACCGGCCCCACGGGCGCGGTGGGGCTGGCGCTGTGCCGCGAGCTGCTGCACCGCGGCTGGCAGGTGTATGCAGTGTGCCGCCCCGGCTCTGCACGCGCAGGCCGGCTGCCGCAGCACCCGAACCTGCATAAGATCGACTGTGACATGAGTCAGGCTGCCATGCTGCCGGGGCTGATCCCGGCGGGGGCAGATGCCATGTTTCATTTGGCATGGGGCCACACCATGGGGGAAGGCCGCAACGATATGCTTGCGCAAAACGAGAATATTCGCTATACTATACAGCATATCCGGGCTGCCGCAAAACTGGGCTGCCGCGTGTTTGTGGGCGCAGGCAGTCAGGCAGAGTATGGCCGGGTGGAAGGGCTTTTGCAGCCCGGCACCCCGTGCTTTCCCGAAAACGGCTATGGCATGGCCAAGCTGTGTGCCGGGCAAATGACCCGTGTGGAAGCTGAAAAGCTGGGTATGCGCCACATTTGGGTGCGCATACTTTCGGTGTATGGCCCCGGAGACAACGAAAACGCCATGGTGCCCAGCCTGATCCGCGCACTTCTGCGGGGCGAATGCCCGGCTTTAACGGCAGGGGAGCAGCTGTGGGACTATCTGTACAGCGCCGATGCCGCCAAGGCACTGGCCGAGCTGGCCATAAAGGGCCGCAGCGGCGGGGTGTATCCTTTGGGCAGCGGCCGTGCGGTGCCGCTGAAAGAGTATGTGGAAACGCTGCGTGATCTGATCTGCCCCGGCCAGCCGCTGGGCTTTGGCCAAAGGCCGTATGCGCCGCGTCAGGTAATGCACCTGCAGGCAGATGTTTCGGCGCTTCGGCAGGATACCGGTTATGCCCCTGCAACGCCCTTTGCCGAGGGCGCGGCCCAAACCATTGCCTGGTATCGGGAAAACCCCTGAACCGCAGCAAAGCGCGCAGAAACGCTGCAAACAAGGAAAGGCTTTGAAATTCAATGAGTGATAAAAAGAAAATTTCCATTATGATCCCCTGCTACAACGAGGTGGAAAACGCCCGCCCCATCTATGAGGCTGTGCGCGATGAAATGGAAAAAGAGCTGCCGCAGTATGATTTCGAGATCCTGTTTATCGATAACTGCTCTACCGATGGCACCCGCGAGATCCTGCGCGGCATCTGTGCAGAGGATAAAAGGGTCAAGGCGATTCTGAATGTGAAAAACTTCGGCCAGTTCAACAGCCCCTATTACGGCATTCTGCAAACCAGCGGCGACTGCACCGTGACCATCTGCGCCGATTTTCAGGACCCCGTGGAGATGATCCCCAAATTTGTGGCTGCATGGGAAGAAGGCTATCAGATCGTATGCGGCGTAAAAACCAGCAGCAAGGAAAACCCCTTGATGTATTTTTTGCGCGGATGCTACTACAAGGCCATCAAAAAAATGAGCAGCGTTGAGCAGATCGAGCAGTTTACCGGCTTTGGCCTGTATGACAAAAGCTTTGTGGAAACCCTGCGAAACCTCAAAGACCCCACGCCGTTTATTCGCGGCATCGTGGCCGAGCTGGGCGGCAAGCGCAAGGAGATCCCCTATGAGCAGCCGCAGCGCCGTGCCGGAAAAACGCACAACAACTGGTATTCGCTGTACGATGCTGCCATGCTCAGCTTTACCAGCTACACGCGCGTGGGCCTGCGCATTGCCACTTTCTTTGGCTTTGCCGTGGCAGGCATCAGCTTTTTGATCGCGCTGCTGTATTTTGTTTACAAGCTGCTGCATTGGGGCGATTTCAGTGCAGGCACGGCACCGCTGCTGATCGGTGTGTTCTTTATGGGCGGTGTGCAGCTTTTGTTCATCGGCCTTTTGGGCGAGTATATCATGAGCATGAATGCGCGTTTGATGAACCGCCCGCTGGTGGTGGAGGAAGAGCGCCTGAATTTTGAGGCATCGTCCGATCAGAACTGATTTTTTAGCCCCGGGGCCAGCATGCCCTGGGGCTTCATGTATTCCAAATAGAGGGGAACGGTGCTTTTGTGACATTCAACGGAAAAGAGCTTCGGCTGCTCAAGCCGGAAAAAAAGAGCCTGCTGCGCATTGTTTTTGGCCGCACGGGCATTATCACACTGTTAATGCTGGTGCAGGTGGTTCTTTTGATGGAACTGCCCAGCCTGCTGAGCGTACACTTCCCGCTGCTGTTCAACCTGCTCAACGGCGCAGCCGCCACCGTGGTGGGCCTGCACATCATCAATACCGACGATGAGCCCACCCTGAAGCTGACCTGGCTGGGCATCGTGATGCTGCTGCCGCTGTTCGGCACGCTGCTGTATGCCTATATCCGAAGCGATCTGGGCCACCGTGTGATCAAAAGCCGCGTGCAGAGCCTGATGGATATGACGCGCGAATGCCTGCACACCGACGAACAGGTGCGCGAAGAGCTGAAACAGGGCGATGCCAGCTTGCTGCAGCTGGAAAACTATCTGGAGCGCACGGGCTGCTATCCGGTGTATAAAAATACCAAGGTGACCTACTATCCGCTGGGGGATCAGGCGTTTACCGCCATGCTGGAGCAGCTTGAAAAAGCCGAGCATTTTATTTTTTTAGAGTATTTTATCGTAGAAGAAGGGCATATGTGGGGCCAGATCTTGGAAATTCTGGCCCGTAAGGCAAGCGAAGGGGTGGAAGTGCGCCTGATGTATGACGGCACCTGTGAATTCAGCACGCTGCCGCGCATCTATCCCGAAAAGCTGCGCAAGTTGGGCATTAAGTGCAAGATGTTTGCCCCCATCATGCCCTTTGTTTCCACGCATTACAATTACCGCGACCACCGCAAGATCATGGTGATCGATGGCAGGGTCTCGTTTACGGGCGGCATCAATCTGGCCGATGAATATATCAATAAAAAAGTAAAGCACGGCCACTGGAAGGACACCGCCGTTATGCTGCAGGGCGAAGCCACCCGCAGCTTTACGCTGATGTTTTTGCAGATGTGGCACGTGAATCAGGATGGTCCGCATGATCTGCACTGGCTGGAGGCCCCGGTGGAGCCCATGCCCGATGCACAGGGCTATGTGATGCCCTACGGCGATTGCCCGCTGGATGATTACCGCGTGGGGGAAATGGTGTACATCGACATTCTTTCGCGCGCTAAGGACTATGTGTATATTATGACGCCGTATCTGATCGTGGACAGTGAGATGGAAAATGCGCTGCTGTTTGCCGCACAGCGCGGCGTGGATGTGCGAATGATCCTGCCGGGCATCCCGGATAAAAAAATCGTGAACGCGCTGGCGAAGGGCAGCTACGAGCGCCTTGTGAGAAACGGCGTGAAAATTTATGAGTACATTCCGGGCTTTGTACACGCCAAGGTGATGGTGAGCGACAACGAAAAGGCGGTGGTGGGCACCATCAATTTCGATTACCGCAGCCTGTACCATCATTTTGAATGCGCAGCCTATATTTACCGGATGCCCGAAACCATCGAAAGCATTCGCTGCGATGTGATGGACACGCTCAAAAAATGCCGCCGCATAACATGGGAGCAAGCCAAAAAGCAAAAGCTCACCACAAGATGGACGGCAAAATTGATCCGAATTATAGCGCCGCTGCTGTGAAAAGAGGGGCAGGGCATGGAGTTTGTGGGAACAAAACTCCATAAATTTGACTATTACGAAAACGATATTTCGTGAATTTTAAAAAAAGCTGAAAAAATTTGAAATTATGCTTGACTTTTTGCACAGCGGCAGCTATAATCATTTATGCAATGCGCCCCATGTCACATGGACCTGCTAAGCGCCCGTAGCTCAGGTGGATAGAGCAACTGCCTTCTAAGCAGTGGGCCGGGGGTTCGAGTCCCTCCGGGCGCACCACAGATAAAACCCAGAGAACGCTTTTTGATTCAGTGTGAATGGGCGATCTGAGCATATGGTGGCTATGGCGCAGTTGGTTAGCGCGCCAGATTGTGGCTCTGGAGGCCGAGGGTTCGAATCCCTCTAGCCACCCCACCGCGGGTTCGCTTTGTTTAAGCGAACCCGCTTTTTCATAATGGGCCGTCGCCAAGTGGTAAGGCACGGGACTTTGACTCCCGCACTCGTGAGTTCGAACCTCGCCGGCCCAACCAAAAATGGAATGTATTGATCGCGATGCTTCGTGGTGAATGCATTCCATTTTTCTTGTATATACGCCGGTTCGGCAGGGCAAAGCGCACTGTAAAGCTGCTGGGCTTTTCAATTGTGAAAAAATGCAGAAAAACAGTGCATTTATTTGTCAAAAATGCTTGACTTTGGGGCGGGCATCTGGTATAATCCACTATTGTAAAGTAAAATGCTTTACAGAAACCGAAAGGAGAGGCCCCATGAGCAAAAACCTGCAGATCAGCTATTTGCTGGATTTTTACGGTGATATGCTGACGGATAAACAGCAGGAAGTTATGGAGCAGTATTATAACGACGATCTCTCCTTGGCCGAGATCGCTGCCAATCTGGGCATTACGCGCCAGGGCGTGCGTGATTCCATCAAGCGCGGCGAGGGTATTTTGCTGGAGCTGGAACAAAAAGTGGGCTTTGCGGGCCGCTACCGTGCGGTAAGCGAAGGGCTTGCGCAGTTGCAGAAGCTGGCAAGGAATATCCGCTTTGTGAACAGCACGGCCTACACCTTCTCGGACGAAATCGATAAAGACAGCAAGGAAATGCTGCGCATTTTAGATGAGCTGCAGGGGCAGGAGGGCTGACCATGGCATTTGAATCTCTTTCCGACCGCCTGAATGGCGTATTCAAAAAGCTGCGCGGCAAGGGCAAGCTGGGCGAGGCCGATATCAAGGCCGCCATGCGCGAGGTTCGCATGGCTTTGCTGGAGGCCGATGTAAACTACAAGGTCGCCAAGGATTTTTGCGCACAGGTTTCCCAGCGCGCCATGGGGCAGGAGGTTATGGAAAGCCTTACCCCGGCGCAGCAGGTTGTCAAAATCGTAAACGAAGAGCTTACCAACCTGATGGGCGGGCAGGAAGCGGCCCGTATCCATATCAAAAATAAAGGCCAGACCGTTATCATGATGTGCGGCCTGCAGGGCAACGGTAAAACCACCCATGCCGCCAAGCTGGCCAAGTACTTTTTAAAAGAAGGCCGCCGCCCGCTGCTGGTTGCCTGCGATGTGTACCGCCCTGCCGCCATTGATCAGCTGCAGGTGCTGGGCGAGCAGATCCATGTGCCTGTGTTCACCATGGGCACGGAAAAGCCCCCGGTGATCGCCCAAAAGGCGCTGGCCCGTGCGCGTGACTATGGCAACGACATTGTGATTCTGGATACCGCAGGCCGACTGCAGATCGACGAACAGCTCATGCAGGAGCTGGTGGACATCAAGCAGGCTGTGCAGGTGGATGAAACCCTGCTGGTGGTGGATGCCATGGCCGGTCAGGATGCCGTGAATGTGGCCAAGACCTTCCACGAAAAAATCGGCGTGGACGGCATCGTTCTCACCAAAACCGATGGCGATACCCGCGGCGGCGCAGCCCTTTCGGTGCTGGCTGTCACAGGCAAGCCCATCAAGTTCCAGGGCACCGGCGAAAAGCTGGATGATCTGGAGGTTTTCCATCCGGGCCGTATGGCAGGCCGAATTCTGGGCATGGGCGATGTGCTGAGCCTGATCGAAAAGGCACAGGAAACCGCCGATCAGGAGGCAGCCGAAAAAACCGCCCGCCGCATGATGGAAAACAAGTTCGATATGAACGATATGCTGGATCAGTTTGCCCAGATGAAAAAGATGGGCGGCATTTCCGCCATGCTTTCCATGATCCCCGGCGGCAATAAGGTAGACCCCAGCCAGATCGACGAAAAGCAGTTTGTGCATATCGAGGCCATCATTCAAAGCATGACCCCCGCAGAACGAGAGAAGCCTTCGATCATCAACCCCAAGCGCAAGCGCCGCATTGCAGCAGGCAGCGGCACCAGCGTGGAAGAAGTCAACAAGCTTTTGCGCCAGTTTGAAATGATGCAGAAGATGATGAAAAAGGTAAAGCGCAACCCCAAGGGGTTTGCCCGCAGCCTTGGTTTGGGGCGCGGAATGCCCGGCGGCATGGGCTTTTAAGCCGCCAAAGTTTCCATGATAACATTGGTATTGACCCAGCTGGGACATTCGGCCCGGGGGTTTGTACGATAAATGCCCCCCGTGGGCCGAAACAAATTTTTAAAAGAAAGCATTTTTTGGAGGTAACAAAAATGGCAGTTAAGATTCGTCTGCGCCGCATGGGCGCCAAGAAGGCTCCCTTCTATCGTGTTGTGGTTGCTGATTCCCGCTTCCCCCGTGATGGCCGCTTCATCGAGGAGATCGGCTACTACGATCCCACCAAGGAGCCCTCTGTGATCAACATCGATGCCGAGAAGGCACAGAAGTGGATCGCCAACGGCGCTCAGCCCACCGATACCGTGCGCGTTCTGCTGAAGAAATCCGACATTCTGAAATAATCGGAACAAAGGAGAGTAGCTTATGCAGGAACTGTTAGTGGCAGTTGCCCGGGGCCTTGTAGAGAACAAGGACGCAGTTGCTGTAACTGTGGACGATCCCCGCGAGGACGGTACCATCGTGTATCATCTGCACGTTGCAGAGGATGATATGGGCCGCGTTATCGGCAAGCAGGGCCGCATTGCAAAGGCAATTCGCATTGTCATGCGCGCTGCAGCCGTTCGCCAGGGCGAAAAAGCGATCGTAGAGATCGACTGATCCGTTTCTCAGAACCCGAAGGGCTCTTTGTCTTTGCACAAAGGGCCCTTTTTCTATCAAAAAGGAGAACACCATGCAGGATTATCTTGAGATCTGCCGCATTGTGGCCACCCATGGCGTGCGCGGCGAAATGAAGGCCGAGCTGTATTGTGACAGCGCCGCCTTTCTGGCCAAGGCCAAAACGCTGTATTGGGATGCGCAGGGCCAGCGCCCGGTAAACATTCGCGGTGTGCGCGCACAGGGCAATCTGGCGCTGATCACGCTGGAGGGCGTAGAGGATATGGATGCTGCCCGTGCTGCACGCGGCAAAACGCTGTATATGGCGCACGATGCCGTAAAGCTGCCGAAGGGCCGCTATTTTATTCAGGATATCATTGGCTGCACGGTGGTGGATGCCGAAACCGGCCGCGAATACGGCAAGGTGAAGGATATCACCCATCCCGGTGCGCAGGATATTTACACCGTGGTGGATGAGGCCGGCGGCGAGCATATGTTCCCGGCTGTGCCGGAATTTCTCAAGCAGCTGGACCCGGAAAACGGCATCGTGCGCATCAGCCCGATCCCCGGTATGTTTGACGAAGCGGTGAACGGAGATATGGAATAACATGGGCATGAGAATTGACATCGCCACCCTGTTTCCCGAAATGTGTGAACGGGTGCTGGGCGAAAGCATCATCGGGCGCGCCGAAAAAAAAGGCTGCATTGAAACGCATTGCCACCAGATCCGCGATTATACGCTGAACAAGCAGAAGCAAACCGACGATTATCCCTATGGCGGCGGCTGCGGGCTGGTGATGTATGCACAGCCCATTGCAGACTGCATTCGGGAAATACAGCGTCAGGTAGCCGAGCAGGGCCGCCCTGCGCCGCATATCGTATTTTTGACGGCGGCGGGCAAAACCTACAACGAAGAACACGCCAAGCGCCTGGCCTCTTATGACAGCCTTTTGCTTGTGTGCGGGCACTACGAGGGCATTGACGAGCGTGTGATCGAAGCATTTGCCGACGAGGAGATCGCCATTGGCGACTATGTGCTTACCGGCGGCGAGCTGGCCAGCCTTGTGGTGGCCGACAGCGTGCTGCGCCTGCAGCCCGGCGTGCTGGCCGAGGAAAAGGGCTATCAGGAAGAAAGCTACTGGGACGGCCTTTTGGAATATCCGCAGTACACCCGCCCCGAAACATGGGAGGGCCGCACGGTGCCGCCCATTTTGCGCAGCGGTGACCATGCCAAGATCGCCGCATGGAGACAGGAGCAAAGCTTAGAGCGCACCAAGGCGCGCCGGCCGGATCTGTATGAAAGCTATGTGCAGGCCCATCCGGCACCGCCGCCCAAGAAAAAGCGCCCGCCGCGCCGCAAAAAGGCAGCCGCACAGGAGCCTTCGGGGGAGGAATAATACCCGTTTTTTACAAAAAACAGGGTTACCTTGTATGCCTTAACCAAGAATGTGGAAAAATAAATAGGAAAATTGCACAAAGAAGTAATGCCGCTTTTGGTTGCTTTATGAAATCCGCCAAAATTCGGAAAAATTGCTGTACAAAAACTCAGAAAAGGATTATTATTATAGAAGAGCAAAATCTGACCACTGCAATATCAGCTTTACAGAGGAGCGTAGAATTATGTTTGTAAAAGAAGTTACTGTTGAAAATCAGGTTGGACTGCATGCCCGTCCGGCAACTTTCTTTATTCAGAAGGCCAATGAGTTCAAGTCTTCCATCTGGGTCGAAAAGGAAGAGCGCCGCGTAAACGCCAAGAGCCTCCTGGGCGTTCTGTCTCTGGGCATCGTGGGCGGCACTACCATCCGCATCATTGCCGATGGCGCTGACGAACAGGCAGCTGTTGAGGGCCTGGTAAAGCTGGTCAACAGCGGTTTCTCGGAATAATAGATCAGAAACAACAAGCAAAAGCAGGGCGGATGGGGAAAATTCCCATCCGCTTTTTTGTCTATGAGGGCAATACTGAAAAAGGGGGTGCTGTATGACCAAAGCAGAGCTGTACAAAAAAGCCTGTATGCTGCCCATGCTGCCGGGCGTGTATATTATACGCGATAAAAAGCAGGAGATCATTTACATCGGCAAAGCCAAGCGTTTGCGGGTGCGGGTGTCGCAATATTTCCGCGAGGGCGTGCCGCACGATGCCAAGGTCACGCAGATGATCGCCCATGCGTTTGAATTCGATGTGGTGGTGTGCCAAAGCGAATTCGAGGCACTGGTGCTGGAGGCCAGCCAGATCAAGGCCCACACCCCCAAATATAACATTCTTTTAAAAGATGATAAGGGCTATTCGTATGTGCGCATCAGTCAGGAGCCGTGGCCCCGCCTTTCGGCTGTGCTGCAAAAAGAAGAGGACGGTGCCCGCTATCTTGGCCCGTTTACCAGCAGCTTTGCGGTGCGCGAAATGGTGGAAACCGCACAGGATGCCTTTTTGCTGCCGCGCTGCAGCCGTAAATTCCCGCAGGAGATCGGCAAGGGCCGCCCCTGCCTGAATGCACACATTGGCAAGTGTATGGCCGTGTGCAGCGGCAAGATCAGCCAAAAAGCCTACTGCGAAGCAGTAGAAAACGCCGAACACATGATCCGCTACGGCAAGCGAGATATTGTAAAAAACCTGACGGCTAAAATGATGGAAGCCTCGGAACGGCTGGATTTTGAAACCGCGGCGCTGCTGCGCGATCAGATCAGTGCCATTCAAAAGGTTTCGGCCGGGCAAAAAGTGGTGGTGGATGGAGAAACCGCCATGGATGTGGTGGCTTTTGCGGGCACCACCAAGGCGGTGTGCGCGGCCATTCTGCGCTATCGGGAAGGCCGCCTTACGGATAAGCGGGAATTTCTGTTCCGCGATACCACCGATATTCCGGCCCTGCGCGAGGCCTTTTTGCCCCAGTATTATCTGGACGGCGAGCAGGTGCCCAAGCTGATCGCCGTGGACCAGCTGCCCGAAGGGGCCGAGGCACTGACGCAGGCGCTCAGTGAGGCCCGCGGCAGCAATGTGAAGCTGTATGTGCCGCAGCGCGGCGATATGGCCAAGCTGGTAAGCATGGCCTACACCAACGCCGTAGAGCGCCTGGCGCGAGAAAGCGGTCGCTTCAGCAGGGAGCAAAAGCTGCTGGAAGAGCTGGCACATCTTTTGGGCCTTGCCAAAACACCGCGCACCATTGAAAGCTATGATATTTCCAACTGGGGCGACGGCACCAGTGTGTGCGGCATGGTGGTGTTTGAAAACGGAAAACCCAAGCGAAGCGGTTACCGCCGCTTTAAAATGCGCACGGTGGCGGGCACCGATGATTACGCCAGCATGGCCGAAACGCTTTCGCGCCGGGCCGAGGAATACCGCCTTGCCAGAATGGGCGAAAGGCCCGACCACGAGGGCAATCAGTTTGCCACGCTGCCGGATCTGATCCTGCTGGACGGAGGCAAAGGGCAGGTGAGTGTGGTGCAGCAGGCTTTGCACGGCACCATGATGGAGCATGTGCCGCTGTTTGGCATGGTGAAGGACGATCACCACCGCACCCGTGCCATTGTGAACGCACAGGGGCAGGAGATCGCCATTCAGATGAATCGGGGCACCTTTACCTTTGTCACCTCGATCCAGGACGAAGTACACCGCTATGCCAACGAATACCGCAAACAGCAGTACAACAAAAAGTCGTATGCCAGCACCCTCACCGAAGTTCCCGGCGTGGGCCCGGCCACGGCTAAAATGATCCTGAAAAAAATGGGATCGGTGGCGGCTGTGCGTGCTGCCGCCCGCGAAGAGCTGGAGGCCCTGCCTGGCATTGGCCCCGTAACGGCGGCTGCGATCTGGGATCACTTTCACACAAACAGCACTTGACAAATTCTGCCCAAGCCGGGATAATTAAAAGCGGTATTGCCCTAAGGGGCTGCCTGCCGAAAGGCAGAGCGCAAAAAAATCAGATGCCCACTAAAACTGCAACAAAGGAGGCGCTGCCATGCGCGTGATAGCCGGAACCGCCCGCGGAACCAAATTACAGGCTTTGCCGGGAGAAGATGTGACCCGCCCCACCGTGGATCGGGTGAAGGAGGCCATGTTCAGCAGCGTACAGTTCCTTTTGCCGGGCGCAAAAGTGCTGGATCTGTTTGGCGGCAGCGGGCAGCTGGGCATTGAAGCAGTTTCGCGCGGTGCGCTGAGCGCCACCATCGTGGATCGCAGCGATGCAGCCATTCGTGTGATCACCGCCAACTGCCGTGCGGCAAACCTGGCCGCACAATGCGATGTTCGCCGGGGCGAAGCCGATGCCTTTTTGGCGGGCTGTGGTGTGCAGTATGACCTTGTGCTTATGGACCCGCCGTATCACAACGGCACGGTGCAGCGGCTGCTGCCGCTGGTGGATAAGATCACAGCGCCGGGCGGTGTGGTGATCTGCGAAACCGAGCGCGAGGCAGTTCTGCCCGAGCGCGAAGGCAAACTTGTTATGAAAAAGCAGCATAAATACGGGAAAATTCTCGTAACGAAATATGAAAAGGAGAATGCACAATGAATGTGGATGAGATCCTGTACATGATCGAGGAACAGCTTGAAAACGGAATGAATGTGCCTCTTTCCGGCGGCAAAAGACTGGTGGATGTGGATAAGGTGCATGACTTGGTGGATGAGATCCGCGCAAACCTGCCCGATGAGATCCGCCAGGCAAAGGGCATTGTGAATGACCGTGCCCAGATCCTGAGTGATGCCAAGCGTGAAGCCGAGGCAATTGTGAGCAAGGCCGAATCCCGCGCCCGCGCCATTGTGAGCGAGCAGGAGATCGTAAAGGAATCGCAGCGCCGCGCCGCCGAAATTTTGACTGCGGCCCAAAGCCAGAGCCGTGAGCTGAGCAACAAGGTGGCCGGTTATTGCGAAAATATGCTGCGCAATACCGAGGAGCAGCTGAGCCAGAGCCTTGGCGAAGTAAAGACCACCCGCGCCAATCTGCGCCAGGCAGCCAAAAAATAAAGGCAATACCGCATAATTCTAAGTGCCGATACGGCGCGCGAGGTGCGGCAGATGCTAAGCCAAAAGCGCAGGCAATACTTTGTGTATTGGCGAGCATTTTGGCAACGCAGATGCCGTGCCGCAGCCGCCGGAGCGGTGCTTAAGCCGTAAGGCGGGAATTGTGCGGTGGTGCCTAAAGCACTTTTTGCCGCATTTGGCCTATGACAGATTGCATCTGAAATGTAACCAAATTGTAACAAAAAGATAAGGCGGGAACGCTGCCTTAAATGCACGATAACAGGAAAAATATAATAGAATTGCACTGTAAGCCCATTCCCGCTTCGGCAGGAATGGGCTTGTTTTTTACGCTGTAAATTGCTATGATGTAATAAAGAAATGGGCAAAAGTGTTCAAAAGTGGGCAAAGGAGTTGGAAAGGGGGCGCAGG
>ERZ1034939.342-NODE-342-length-31003-cov-30.871914_pt1 | contig 31003 bp, 14 predicted proteins | sample MGYA00520626_ERZ1034939 | MGnify/ENA primary metagenome ERZ1034939 (study PRJEB33766, sample SAMN09781751) | gut metagenome | biome: gut microbiome | host: Homo sapiens | place: Madagascar | study: EMG produced TPA metagenomics assembly of the PRJNA485056 data...
GAGCTGTACGAGCCTTGTTCTACTATTATGCGATGGATATGTTCGGGCGTGTTCCAATCGTTACATCATACGACGTGAAACTGGAGCAGGTAACGCAAAGCGAAAGAAGCGAAGTCTTTAGATTTATTTTTGATGAATTACAGGATGTGTTACCACTGCTTGCCGACGAGCATTCCAACAAAGAAGGTGACTATTACGGACGAGTGACACGCCCTGTAGTCAACTTTCTGCTTGCCAAACTGGCACTTAATGCAGAAATATATACAGATGACAACTGGACAGACGGAAAGCACCAGGATGGCAATAACATCTTCTTTAATGTGAATGGAGAGAAGATGAACGCATGGAACACCTGCATCTGGTATTGCGAGCAACTTGCCAAAGAAGGATATCAGCTGGAGAGCGATTACGCCTCCAACTTCGCTGTCCACAACGAAAGTTCCAAGGAGAACATCTTCACAATTCCGTTGGACAAGAACTTATATTTGAGCGAATACCATTATCTTTACCGCTCACGTCACTACAAACATGGCGGGGCTTATGGTGGTTCTTCAGAAAACGGAACATGTGCAACTGTTTCAACCGTCAAGGCTTTCGGTTACGGAACAGATCATGTTGACAACAGATTCAAGACAAACTTCTATGCAGACACCGTATTGGTTGACGGAAAGAAGATATATCTCGACAACGGAAAGCCTTTGGTGTATATGCCACTGGAATTGAAGCTGAATCTAAGTGACAGTCCGTATAAACAGACGGCAGGTGCCCGTGTGGGTAAATACGAGGTTGACAGAACAGCTTACTCGGACGGCAGACAAGTTGACAACGATATAGTCCTGTTCAGATATGCCGATGCGCTGTTGATGAAAGCAGAGGCTAAAGTTCGTAACGGAGAGGATGGGTCAAAAGAATTGAATGCCATAAGAGACAGAGTAGGAATGCCTCATGTGGAAGCCAATTTGGACAACATACTTAAAGAGCGACTGCTGGAATTGGTCTGGGAAGGTTGGAGACGTCAAGATCTCATCCGTTTTGGCGAATATACCAAGGCATACGATCAAAGAACTCCCTTAGAAAAGGAGGCTACCGGATTTACAACGGTTTTCCCTATACCACAAAGATGCCTGGATTTAAACAAGAAATTAAAACAGAATACAAGTTATTAATATAGTTGCCATAAGCTTTGCATTCACATGAAATCAATTTAAGGTAACAAGAATTCAGGATCAGGGGGCAGACAAATTATAATAGCTCATTATATTTAGCCTGTCCTGCCAAGACTGCCAAGGGCGAGCGCACATCACATTGCACGGAAAGTTGCAACTTCTGATGTTTCTGAGTTGCGTGAGCCTTTGCGCAGCCTTGGTTTTAACTAATATTTTAAATAACTTGGGAATTTCAGAAGTACATTCCTTGGTTTATGCGGGAATAAATTATATATTTTTCTCATATTAATGTTTTTTAACTCTAAAAAAACATAATTTACTCCTAAAAAATGTAATTTTGCAATTAAATAAGTCTAAGTACACTACAATCTGATATGTACTCAGAATGCACTAACTTTGGCGATTATAAAATACGAGGAAATAGGAATAAATCCAAAAGAATCGAATAATATTAACATTTTAACAAAACAACAACATCAGCGTATGCAAAAAGAAGCAAAAAAGCAGCTTGGCATCATAGGTGCAACAATCCTCTTGCCAATATCATCTCTAGCTGCCAACAACAATTATGTTGAAGCAACGTGCGTTGCTGGTTCTTTGATGCCCAAGACAGAAAGCGTAGTTTATTCTACCCAACAAGTCAAGCATCAGCAGATTAGCGGAAAGGTCTTTGATGAGTCCGGCGAACCTGTAATAGGAGCTACAATCGCATTGAAGAACAATCCTAAGAAAAGTACGGTGACCGATGTAGAAGGTAATTTCACCCTCAATGTGAATTCTTCAAATGGTTCTATCATGGTTTCGTACATCGGTTTTCAAACTCAGGAAGTAAAGTTCAGCGGCAACAAAGTACTTGACATTCATCTCAAAGAAGATTCTCAAACACTGGGTGATGTGGTAGTTACAGCATTTGGAGCAACCCAGAAGAAGGAAACGGTAGTGGGATCTGTACAGCAAGTAAAACCAGAATCATTGCGCGTACCTTCGGCAAGTATTTCTTCTTCATTTGCAGGACGCTTATCAGGTGTTATTGCCACCCAGAGTAGCGGTCAGCCAGGAGCCAACGGTTCCGACTTTTATATTCGCGGAATTGCTACTATCAGCGGTGCCAAATCTCCTCTTATCGTAATGGATGGCATGGAGATATCACAAGACGACCTCAACCATCTTGACCCTGATGTCATTGAGAGCTTTTCTATTCTCAAAGACGCATCTGCTACAGCCATGTACGGTTCACGTGGTGCCAATGGCGTACTTATCATCACGACCAAGAGCGGACAGGATCTTGACAAGCCAAAGATTTCGTTCCGTGTAGAAGCCAATGTCACCATGCCAACATCCAAACCAAAGTTTGTAAATGGTGCCCGCTTCATGGAATTATTCAATGAAGCTGTACGAAATGAAGGTACAGGCAACACACTCTATACCGATGAACAGATAGCTAATACCCGCAATCACGTAAATAACGAGATTTTCCCTGATGTCAACTGGTATAAAGAGATGTTCAAGACAGCCTCTTACAACCAGAAAGCCAATATGAACGTGCGTGGTGGTACAAGCAAGATCGTGTACTTCATGAATCTTAACGTAAGCCATGAAACGGGTATGTTGCGCAATCGCAGTAAGGAATACTATTCTTACAACAACAACATCGACTATATGCGCTATGCATTCCAGAACAACATCGACTTCAACATGTCGAAGTCGTCGAAGATCTCGCTCCACCTCTATGCCGGACTTGACAACATGCATGGTCCTCTCGCCGGCAATAACAACATAGCCGGTTCACTCAACGACCTTTACTCGCAGATGATGAATGCCAATCCAGTACTGTTCCCTATACAATACAACAATCAGGGCGACGAGTGGATCCACTGGGGCTACCGCCAGTTGGCTAATGGAGGTAATTCGAATCCAATGGCACGCCTGGTAAGCGGATATCAGGATTCATTTGCAAGCACCATCACGGCAAATCTCAACTTTGACCAAAAACTTGATTTCATCACCAAAGGACTCGGCTTCCACTTAATGTTCTCTTTCAAGAACTGGTCTAAAAGTACGACATTCCGCTCACTCAACTACAATCACTATGAGCTGAAAGACTACCAGCTCAATGAGGATGGAACATATTCGTATGAGCAGACACCTAAAGGTGATCCAAGAAAACCAGTTCTCAGCAATTCAGGCCAGAACAATGGCGACCGCCGTTACTATGCTCAAGCATACTTCGATTACAACCGCTCATTTGGCGACCATAACGTGACGGGCATGCTCTTATGGAATATCAACCAATATAGTTCCAACATGTACTCTACCAGTGTACTTGCATCCCTGCCACAGCGCAAGATAGGTTTTGCGGCACGCGCTACCTACGACTACAAGCATCGCTATCTCATAGAGTTCAATGCCGGCTACAATGGTTCAGAACAATTTGCCAAGGGTCACCAGTGGGGATTCTTCCCATCTGTAGGTTTGGGATACAATATCAGCGAAGAAAAGTTCTGGGAGCCTATAAAAAATGTAGTCTCAAATTTCAAGCTACGCGGAACCTATGGTCTCGTGGGTAATGACCAGTATGGCTATGAACGCTTCATTTACCGTGAAGACGTTTCGCTTACCGGCAATGGTGGATTCACAACAGGTCTTCCTGGCAATTATGTATCCTATTCAGGACCAGGATGGGGCCGTCTGCGCAATGAGAATGTTTCTTGGGAGGTAGGTCATAAACTTGACCTTGGTTTCGACATGCAGCTCTTCAATGACCTTAACATCACATTCGACTGGTTCAGAGAGCGTCGTTCCAACATCTTCCAGCAGAAACTCTCTATTCCTAATTATCTAGGAACAGCCAACACAAGGATTTATGGAAACCTTGCTGAGGTAATCAACCGTGGATTTGACGTGGCAGTAAACTACAGCAAACGCATTAACCGCGACCTGTCTATCCAATTCCAGGGTACATTTACCTACAACAACAATGAGATTTCTGTATATGACGAAGCTCCAGGCACACGCTCAGCCATGAAACGACAGGGCAAGAACGTCAATACCGTTTGGGGATATGTTGCAGATGGTCTCTATATCGACAAGGCAGACATCGCCAACAGTCCAACCTCTACGCTTGGCAACATCGCCATCGCTCCTGGAGACATCAAGTATGTTGACCAGCCAGACCGCGATGGCAAGTACGATGGCCGCATCACATCCGACGACCAGGTGCCACTGGGCGTAAGCGTACCGAAGATTATCTACGGTTTCGGACCATCAGTAGGTTACAAGAACTGGGACTTCTCCGTATTCTTCCAGGGACGTGGAAATGTTGCACTCATGCTTAGCGACATCCAGCCATTTGGTTCATCTTATCGCCGTGGCGTACTGGAGTTCATCGACGAAGACCACTGGAGCCCGGACAATCAGAATCCGAATGCGAAGTATCCACGCCTCACGGACAACTACAACAACCACAACACAGCCTGGTCAAGCTATTGGCTGCGCAATGGACGCTTCCTTAAGCTGAAGAATGCTGAGATAGGATACTCTCTGAAGAATATGAGATTCTATGTAAATGGAACCAACCTGCTCACATTCTCTCCATTCAAGCAATGGGATCCGGAAATGGGCGGTGGCAATTATACAACCAAATATCCTACACAGATGACTATCAACGTAGGTGTTCAACTTACATTAAATTAATATAAAGATGAAAATTACAAATAAAACTATAGCAGGCTGCATTCTTGCAGTTGGGCTCACGATGACCTCGTGTGATTATCTCAATGTAATACCCGCTGAGACAACAACAGGTTCCGACATGACCAAGGACCGCCAGGCTGCACTCAACTATCTGTACTCCTGCTATGGATTCCTGCCTCAAGCTAATATTGCTCAATCATCTCTTGACTTTTTCACAGGCGACGAGGTGGTATCAGCATTCGAGCATGAGACATTTGCAGCATTTCCTAAGGGAAACTATTCGGCATCAAACCCAGTGATAAGCTATTGGAATACCCTGTATCAGGGCATCCGCCAGTGCTACATGTTTCAAGACGAGTTAAATAAGACTGGTAACTTTCTTGGACTCGAAGAAAAAGACCGTGCAGACTATAAGGCCCAGGTTACATTCCTCATCGGCTATTATCACTTCCTGCTTTCACGATGCTATGGTCCAATCATCATCGTACGCCAGACTCCAGACCCAATGATTCTGCCAGAAGAGTATCAGGGACAAGAGCCTTACGATGAATGTGTAAAGTTTATCTGTGAGAAGTTTGACGAAGCTGCAAAACAGTTACCAGCTCTCCGTACTGGAGCTCAGGCAAACGAGTTTGGTCTTGCAACAAGCGTAGCAGCCAAGGCTATGAAGGCAAAGATGTTGCTCTATGCAGCATCCCCTCTGTTCAATGGTAACAGCAAATTCTATTCAGACTTCAAGGACAAGAAGGGTAATACCCTCATGCCTCTGTCTTATGATGCAAGCAAGTGGGCCAAGGCGGAAAGTGCCTTCAAGGAAGCTATTGATGCAGCAGAAGCTGCTGGCTACCATCTCTATACCAAGGGAGATTGCAAGCTCAACAAGAATGGCTATCCTAGCGATCCTCGCGTACGTGCTTTACGCTATACGATTACGGACTATACTGCTGAAGACGAAAAAGCCGGCGCCAATCCGGAAGTCATCTGGGCAGATGCACGTTCAGAAGGATATTACGGCATCCAGAACAAGAGCATACCGTTCATCAATGGCGGATGGGGCTGGAATGGAGTAGCTCCTACCATAGCTATGCTGAATCGCTTCTATACAAAAAATGGTCTCCCTATCGATCAGGACAAGACATTTGACTATGCCAACCGTTGGAAACCAATCGAAGTTGACGAAGCACATAAGAGCGAAGCTTATCCTGGACGACAGACACTGAAGTTTAATCTTGACCGTGAGCCACGCTATTATGCCTGGGTTGCTTTCCAGGATGGATATTATGAGATTATGAGTGCATCGAATAATGGAGCTTATAGCGATGATAAAGACTACAAACTCACTTCCGACAATACGCATGGACAACTCGTGTGCAACTTTATACTTGGTGGCAACTGTAGCCGCGGTGTAGATGCCAACTCCAAGAGAACCAGCAACTACTCGCCAACAGGATTCCTCAATAAGAAGTTCATCAATCCAGATCTCATCAAATCAAAGACTGGAGCCGACTATACCAGCACGCCATGGCCACTCATCCGACTGGCAGATCTGTATCTGGGATATGCAGAGTGCCTCGTTGAGACAGGAAAGCTGGAAACAGCCCGCACCTATCTTGACAAAGTACGCACACGTGCCGGATTGCCGTCAGTAGAGGAAGCTTGGGAAAAGTTTGGTAAGGAGCCTTCTAAACCAACAACACAAGAAGGTCTTCGCGATATCGTACGCAACGAGCGCATGAACGAATTCTATCTCGAGAATCAGAATTTCTGGGATATGCGTCGCTGGTTACTTGCCGAACGATATTTCAACGTAAAGGCGCAAGGTTTGAACATTGATGCTAAAAATATTCAGGAACTTGGCCAAGTAAAGGATGTGATTTTCGAACGCAAGTTCCAGGCACCAATGAACTACCTGCTCCCAATCCCGACAGCAGATATTAACAGAAACGATCAAGTAGTACAAACTCCTGGTTATTAAAACCAGTCATTGAAATATAAAAAACGATGAAGAAAAAAACATTCATAAAATTGCTTATGGCAATAGCTTTGGTCGGCGGTGTAACCTCATGCTCTGACGATGACCAAACATTGCCAAAGGTGAACATAGAAGAGTCGAGCGTTACCATAGACAGTAAGCAGCCAGGCAAGGTAGTATTTCACTGGACCACTCCAGAGAATCCTGATTACTACTATATCAAAGTAACCTACGATGACCCTGTAAAGGGTCATCGTGTTCTCAATGCCAGCTCTCATGCCGACTCACTCATGATTGACGGTCTTTATGCCAAATACGGCGATTTGGAATACTCTTTCACAGCTGTAAGCCGCGATGGTGGAGAGAAACCACTTTTCACGAAAAAGGCAAAGGCTGGATATGTACCAGCCGTGATCAAAGATTTCCCAATCGGCACAATCAGTCTTTCTGCTTCACAGTTATGGACAGACAATCAGGAAGCCTCAGAAGGTCCGATTGCCAATCTTGTAGATGGCAATAAGGCCACATATTTCCATATGAGCTGGAGTGCACCTTCCCCATGGCCGCACTACATCCGTGTGAATCTTGGCAAAAAAGTAAAGGGTGTTTCCATCTGGTACAAAGGAAGAAACAATGCCAATAACGACAACCCAAAGCAGATGACTATTCTTGCCAGCAATGAGACTGGAGACACTCCTGAGGAAGCAAAAGCATGGGAAATAGCCAAGCTCACCAGTACCGTACTACCTAAAGGCACTGCACCAGAATATACATCACCAGGATTGTTTAGCGAAAATGAATTCCAGTATCTATGGTTACGTGTAGAAGCATCTTGGTCAAACAATAACTGGATAGCACTCGCAGAGCTGAGCATCAAGGAAATGTCACGCACTACATACGATCCAGAGAACACACCCAACAAATAAAAAGGGATACACTATCATCTAGTAGGAGGATTTTTCCTCCTACTTTTTTTTTTGCTAAAACTGAAAAAACATATCATTATGTTCAAGTGAAAAATTAAAGATACAGAATAATACGAAAGCCCCAAATAGAATGAAGCTATAAAACAAAAAAAGTCGTTTTATAATTAATTAACTTAAAAAAAAGAATAGATAACCAAAAAAAATGTAATTTTGCAGCAAAAGTCATTGAAAGTGTAAGCTATTAACGTTAGTCAGACAATTATATACTAAGAATCTGATTATCCTATAACATCTATAATAAATTAAAACCAAACAATTATGAGTAAAAAAAGTCAGTTTGGCATGACCCTATTGTTGTCGTCAATATTAGTAGGTAATGTCAATGCAAGTACTGTATCAACCTCTAACACTTTGGGTGCAGCAATGATTGCACAGCAGGGTGCTGTTTGTAAGGGTATGGTAAAGGATGCTACCGGTGAACCTATCATTGGTGCGTCAGTATCCGTAAAAGGTACGAAGAATGCTACCGTCACCGATTTGGATGGCAATTTTACACTCACTGGTGTAAACAAAGGTACTACAATCGTTATCTCTTATATTGGTTTCGTCAACAGTGAGATCAAGTGGGACGGCAAGAACATTGATGTAACACTTGCAGAAGATTCACAAGGACTCGATGAGGTTGTTGTTGTCGGTTACGGCACACAGAAGAAGGTGAACCTTTCTGGTGCTGTTGCCAACGTGGATGGTAAGGTTTTGGAAAACCGTCCTATTAGCAACATCGGTCAAGGACTGCAGGGAGTTGTTCCTAACTTGAATGTCTCCATGAATAATGGTGGTGCACCAGGAACAGGTTCAAGCTATAATATCCGTGGTAACACGTCTTTGAATGGTGGCAGCCCATTGGTATTGGTTGACAACGTACAGATGGATGCCAACCTCGTAAATCCTGATGATATCGAATCCATCTCTGTTTTGAAAGATGCATCTTCTGCAGCTATCTATGGAGCACGTGCAGCATACGGTGTAATCTTGATTACTACCAAGAAGGGTCGCAAGAGCGATAAGCCTACCATCTCATTAAGCGCTACCGGTTATTGGCAGAGCCCTGTCAAGGCATATCACAATGTCAATTCCATGCAGTACCTCAAGATGATGGACGAGGCTAACAAGAATGATGGCGGCTCTGGTCACTACTTCAAAGACCAAGTGTATGAATATGCAGAGAAGTACTTTAATGGCACCTATAAGGATCCAGTTTTCTTTGATCCTGCATATGATACTTCCAAGTACGGATATTGCGGCAATACCGACTGGTGGAAGGAACTTTACAAAACCTCTTTCTCACAGATTTACAATGCCAATATCAGTGGCGGTAACGATCGTACGACCTACTATGCCTCATTGGGTATGAACGACCAGAAGGGTATTCTGTCTGCAGGTGATGATAAGTACAAAAAGTACAATGCCAACATCAATGTATCCTCTAATATTACAAAATGGCTGAATGTCAGTGCAAAAATTACTCATACCTATACTTCTGAGACTCACCCAACGGGCGGTACAACAGCCATGAACCCAACTGCATACTCAGGATTAAGCGTATATTCCGGTATGATGAAAAACGACTTGAGTCCATTAATGCCAGTAAAGCATCCTGACGGACACTATGCCGGCCAGGGTAGCTATACCAACCCAATTGCCATTATGGATCAGGGAGGAAATGCAAAATATCGCCAGAACGACTTATGGATGACTGGTGCTATCCGCATAACCCCAATCAAAGGACTCATCATCAACGCAGACTATACCTGGAACTTCTATGGAAGAAATGCCAGCGAACACGTTAGAAACTTCTACGATTATACAGCAGTTCCTGGCACAGAGAAGTATTATCCTTGGACGAACCCAAGCAGTATCACCGTATCTAATTATGATGATTATTACCAGGCATTCAATGCATTTGCAGAGTATTCATTGTCTCTTGCAGATAAGCATAACTTCAAGGTGCTCGTAGGTTACAACCAAGAAAGAAAGCATAACAAGTACCATTGGGTAGGACGCAAAAATCTGATTGACAACGATACACCGCAGATTAACCTTGCGTATGGAGATATTCTTACTAACGGCAGTGAGAGCATGTGGGCAACCAACGGTCTCTTCTTCCGTTTCAACTATGACTTCATGGGCAAGTACCTCTTAGAGTTCAACGGTCGTGAGGATGGTTCTTCTAAGTTCGCCAAAGGCAATCGCTACGCATTCTTCCCTTCAGGATCTATCGCTTGGCGTGTATCAGAGGAGAAGTTCTTCGAACCTCTCAGAAGCTGGTGGGACAACTTGAAGATCCGTGCATCCTATGGTTCTCTCGGTAATCAGAATGTTTCTGGCTATTATCCATACCTGGCAACCTATGGCCTCTCTACAAAGGCAAATGTAATGCTGGGTGACGAACGCCCTGTAGCAATCTATGCACCAGGCTTGGTAAGCAGTTCATTTACATGGGAAACAGTAAACCAGTTCGACCTCGGTGTTGATGGAACATGGCTCAACAACCGTCTGAATGTATCTTTCGACTGGTATCGCCGTGATACCAAGGATATGCTGACCAAGGGTGCAACCCTACCTTCAGTACTCGGTACGGGTGTGCCTAGAAGCAATGCTGCCGACATGAAGACTACAGGTTGGGAAGTTTCAGTAGAGTGGAGTGATCGCCTGAGTTGTGGTTTGGGCTATCACATCAAGGGTGTATTGTCTGACTATCAGTCAGAAATCACTAAGTACTCTAATGCAACAAGACTTCTCGGCGACCACTATGTAGGCGAGAAGCTGGGTGAAATCTGGGGATTTGTTTCCAACGGTCTCTTCCAAAGCGATGATGATGCCAAGAAGTGGGATCAGAGTGAAATCCAGGCTGGTAAATGGAGTGCAGGTGATGTGAAGTATGAAGACCTCAACGGTAATCATAAGATTGATTGGGGAGAAGGTACAGTAGATAAACCAGGCGACCGCAAAATTCTGGGTAACTCTACTCCACGCTATTCATACGGTATCACTGCCGGTGCTGACTGGAAGGGCTTCGATTTTGAAATGTTCTGGCAGGGCATTGGCAAGCGCGACTATTTTGGAGGAAATGGCGGTGCTCAGTTCTGGGGCTTTACTGATGAATGGTGTACTCCTCAGACAACAGCTCTCGACTATTGGACAGAAGACAACCGTGATGCTTACTTCCCTAAGCTTCATCACTATGGTGTAAACAGTGGTAACCATCAGACTTCATCTCGCTATATGCTGAACGCAGCATACTTGCGTCTGAAGAATATTACACTGGGATATTCTATTCCATCTAGCTTGCTGAAGCAAATAGGTATCTCTCGCTTGAGAGTTTATGTACAGGGTGAAAACCTCATTACATTGACTCCTATGAAGGTGAAGTTTACTGATCCAGAAACTTTGGGTAATATGACCTACCCTATCAACAAGAAGATTTCTGTAGGTATGAACTTAACATTCTAACATTCGAGAGTTAGGAAAGTGCGTATTATTAATTCTTAAATAGACAGATAATGAAAATTAAAAATATATTCGTCCTGAGTATGATGGCAGGTATGACACTTGCATCTTGCAACTATACCGACCTGAATCCAATGGACTCATTTACAGATAAGTCATACTGGAAGAGTGCCAATGACCTCAAATTGTATGCCAACGGACTTTACGAGTCTATGCTGGAAAGTCCTGCTGATGATAAGGATGCCGCAAGTGACAACTTCGTTACCCGAGTTTACAATTCATATTTGTACAATGAATATACCGTACCAACATCAGGTGGCGGTTGGGACTGGACCAACGTCCGTAAATGCAATTACTTCCTGAAGCGCTACAATACGGTTTCTGCTACAGAGGCTGAAATCAATAAATATGTAGCAGAGGTACGTTTCTTCAGAGCACAGGAGTACTATGCAAAGATTAAGAGATATGGTGATGTCCCTTGGTATGAGTCTGACCTGCAGACCAACGACCAAGAGGAACTCTACAAGGGTCGTGACACTCGCAACTTCGTATTGAAGAAGGTGATTGAAGACCTGGAATTTGCCATTCAGTGGCTCCCAGAGAAGGCAATGGCAGAAAAGGGTCGCCTCCACAAGGATGCAGCACGTACACAGTTAGCCCGTGTATGTCTCTACTACGGAACCTATATGAAGTATCATCACGAGACTGGTGCTGATGAACTGACAGCAGAAAAGCTGATTACAAAGGCTAAGCAGTTGACCGACGAGATCATCAATAGCGGCAAATACGAAATCGTAAAGGGCAGTGATACTGGTGCAGGAACAAGAGCCTATGAGGGCTATCCACTCAGCTATGCCAATCTGTTCGTTCAGGAAGATCTCTCAGACTGCAAGGAGGCCATCCTGGCACGCTTCTACAAGGCAGGAGTCCTTACCCATCAAACTGGCCGTCAGGCTGGCGGTAGCGGCTATGGTTTAAGCAAAGACTTCATCGAGTCATTCCTGATGAAAAACGGTACACCTATCTATAATAACGGTTCCGGTTATAAGGGTGATGACAGTCTGGAAGTAGAGATTGCCAATAGAGATCCACGTCTTTATCAGCTCATTGACAACAACCATAAGCCATTTTGGATCCGCAACAACAAGCAGGAACAGAATCCAATGCCAGACTGTTCTGCATCTGGTGGTGTAACAGGTTACCCATGTACCAAGTTCCACTCTGCTGACGAAACTCAGTGGCAGGCAAACAACACCTCTTACGACTGGTTCATCTATCGTTACGCAGAGGTATTGCTCATCAATGCCGAGGCTAATGCGGAGTTGGGTTCTTGCACTCAGGAAGTTCTCGACAAGACTATCAACCAGCTTCGTGACCGTGTAGGTATGGCTCACCTCACCGTAAACCCAGTTGCCGACCAGCAGCCTTTGGATTATGGCTACACGCTTTCTAACCTTCTTTACGAGATTCGTCGTGAGCGCCGCATCGAGTTGGTAGCCGAAGGCTTCCGCATGGATGACTTGAAGCGTTGGAATGCCATGAAGTTGCTGGAGAACCCTAAGACCGTTTTGGGTATCCGCATTACTCCTACTGTTGAGAAGCAGTATAAGGGTATTGCTACCTTCGGTGGTGAAACGGGACGCTCTATTATTGAGTACAAGGGCAAGACATACTTGTACCAGTACTCATCCAAGGCTCTCGACGATGCAGGTCGCAAGTGGTCTGACAACGATCGCCGCTGGTTGTATCCATTGCCTATCGACCAGCTTACGTTGAATAAGAAATTGACCCAAAACCCTGGATGGACAGAATAACTATTTATAACAATAATGAGTTTTAGAATAGGCTTATAGTAAGATTAGGTTTATAAGATTAAGTTTTATAATTTGGTTCATTTATTGACTTACACTATTCTATAAATGAAAACTAAGGTTTTGCCCTTTTGCTTCGCAGCAAAAGGGCATTTTTTTTGCGAAAACAGTTCGAAAAGATTTAAATCTAAAATTCAGAAGTGCCTATTTCTCCAAACAATTGAATATTTCCGCAGATTAGCTTTTATTAACTATATTTTTCACAAAAAAAAAAAAAAAACCGTAATTTTGCAATCATAATGATAAATACCCACATAAGGGGAATAAAAAGAATAAGCAGTTAGATATTATCAAATAAGACCATTATATAATTAAGAATATAAATAATAAACTATATGTATAACAATTAAAACCAAACAATTATGAGCAAAAAAAGTCAGTTTGGCATGACCCTATTATTATCTACGATTATAGTAGGTGGCGCCAATGCGAGTACTGTTTCTACCTCAAACACATTGGGTGCAACTATGATTGCACAGCAAGGTGCTGTTTGTAAGGGTGTGGTAAAGGATGCTGCCGGTGAACCTATTATTGGTGCATCTGTATCAGTGAAAGGTACTAAGAATGCTGCTGTTACCGATCTTGACGGCAATTTTACCCTCTCTGGTGTAAACAAGGGTACTACTATTGAAATTACCTATATTGGTTACATTACTCGTGAAATCAAGTGGGCAGGCAAAGACCTCGATGTTATTCTTTCTGAGGATACTCAAGGCCTCGACGAGGTTGTGGTTGTAGGTTATGGTAGCTCTAAAAAGCGCGACCTGATTGCTTCCGTATCAACCGTAAAGGCAGATGAAATGTCAAACATCCCTGTTACCAACATCGCACAGGGTCTGGCTGGTCGTTCTCCTGGTTTGATCGTACAGGCAAACGGCGGTGGTGTCAACGCTACTCCATCTATCAGTATCCGTGGTGGTGGTACTCCTTTGTACGTCATCGACGGTGTAGTTCGTGGTGAGGTTGACTTCCGTAACCTTTCTCCAGACGATATTGAATCCATGTCTATCCTGAAAGATGCTTCTGCTACAGCTGTTTACGGTTCCCGTGCATCTAACGGTATCGTACAGGTGGTTACCAAGAGCGGTAAGGCAGGTAGAATCAGCATCGATTACGACTTCAATATGTCTTTCTCTCAGCCAAGCAACTGGCCAAAGCAGATGCACTCTTACGAGCGTGCAGAGTGGGCTAACATCGCAAAGAACAACGACCTTTTGAATGGTGCAAAGAACGATATATTCACAGCAGAGGCTATCCAGAAAATGCGTGACGGCTCAGATCCATTGAACTTTGGAGACACCGATTGGAGAAGTCTAGTTCTCAGAGATTGGGCACCACAGACCAAGCACGCCGTACGCTTGACCGGCGGTTCTGAGACCAACCAGTTCTATGTATCTTTGGGACATATTGATCAGAACTCTCTCTACCGTAGCGATAATCACTGGATGAAGCGTACTACATTCCGTCTCGCAGAGAACACCAAGATTAAGCCTATCGGCTTGCAGGTAAACGTTACTCTCGACGGATATCGCCAGGAGGATACACATCCATACACTTCTACATCTAGCAGTTATTATAATGTATTCTCACACATCAAGAACAAGTCTCCATTGAATCCGGGTGTCAACAAGTATGGTCTTCCATATAATGTTACCGATAACCCTGTAGCAGAAACAGCTAGTGATGCAGGTTACAACCGCGGTATTACCAACGTAATCAATGGTAAGGGCGAGTTGATCTGGAACTGCCTCTGGGTTGATGGCTTGAGAGTTCGTCTGGCTAGCAACTACCGCTACTATGGCACTTCTACCAAGCAGTGGAGAAAAGATGCCGCTCAGTATGACTGGGATTCAGATGTTCCACAGTACTTGGGCAAGCCACAGCTCTATCACAACTCCAGCACAGGTTATTCTTATACCAACCAGGCATTCGTAGAATATGCACAGCAGTTTGGCAAGCACAGCGTTTCAGCTCTCGGTGGTTTCGAGCAGTATTACGAGAAAGGCGAGTCTTACAGTGCTCAGCGAGTAAACTACGACTTCCCTATCGACCAGATGGGCGTAGGTCCTGCCAATGATATGACCAATGGTGGTAGCGAGGCCGAGTTAGGCCGTGCAGCATGGATTGGACAGGCTAAGTATAACTACGACAACAAGTATTATGTAGAGGGTAGCATCCGTTACGACGGTTCCGACGCCTTTGCTCCAGGTCACCGTTGGGGTGCCTTCTTCAGTGGTGCTTTAGGATGGGTTGTTTCAAGTGAGAAGTTCATGCAGCCTCTCGTAGAGAAGAACATCATCAACTCTTTGAAGCTCCGTGCTTCTTATGGTGAGACTGGTCTCGACAGCAGTGCCGGACGCTTTGGTTACCTCACATCATATAGCCTGAACAACCAGGCTTACGTAATCAAGAACAAGTATGTGCCAGGATTCTCAGAGGGTAGTCTTCCTTCTCCAGACCTTACATGGTACACCACACGCCAGACAGATATCGGTTTCGACTTTGCGTCGTTGAACAACCGACTCTACGGTTCGCTGGATTACTTCTACTACTCTACCAAGGGTTATCTGACCACTCCAACTGGTGAAAGCTATCTGAATACCGCTATCGGTATCGGCTTGCCACGAATCAAGTCAGATAGTGAGTACCGCCGTGCAGGTTGGGAGCTTGTGTTGGGTTGGCGTAGCAACATTGGTGCGTTGAAATATGATATTTCTGCTAACCTCACCTATTTTGATGCTCTCTGGGCACTTAATAGAGACGAGTCTGAGAGTTCTTACATGAACCCATATACTCGTACCCAGCAGCAGAAGGGTTACTATGGTACCATGTTGAAGAACCTGGGCTACTATGTGGATGCAAATGATGTTCTCAACAACCCAGGTGTAAACAGTGCTCTGAATTCAGGCTATCTGACAGCCGGTGACATCAAGTATGCCGACATGAACGGTAACGGTATGATAGACAATGGTGATATGCGCCGTCTGGGTAAGAGCCACACTCCTCGCGGACAGTATGGTATCAATATGAACTTCCAGTATAAGGGATTCTACTTGAGCATGCTCTTCCAGGGTTCTACTGCATTCGACATGTACCTCTCTGGTGTAACAACCATGCAGACAGGTCAGGCTGGTCAGTTACCAGTTGCTTACAAGTATCAGGAAGACAGCTGGACTCCAAGCAATACCAACGCCAAGTATCCACGTCTGATGGCCAACACTGGTTTGAATGCCAACAACAACTATCAGAGCAGCGACTTCTGGCTGGTAAATGGTGCTTATCTGCGTATGAAGGACTTCCAGTTCGGTTACGACTTCAAGCACGTATTGCTTCGTGGTGTAAGCTGGCTGACCCGTGCCAAGGTGGGTATCTCTGGTCAGAACATCTTCACCATTTCTCAGGCAACCAAATATGGTCTTGACCCTGAGAACTCTTCAACCGAAGGATATGGCTATCCTGTAGAGCGAGTACTTGCATTAACTGTAAACTTAGGATTTTAATTAGTTATGATAAAGAATATTATTAAAATAGGAATGTTCGGCGTTCTGGCTTTGACCGCCGCTTCCTGCCAAGATACAATGGATACTCATCCAACAACGACATTCGACGAGGCTACGGTTTGGGGCTCAAAGGCTACCGCCAACGCTTTTGTGAATGCCACATACGACAATGTAATCAACATGTTCACAGGAAGTTCTTCCTGTGTAGGATGGGAATCCCGCACTCCAAACGGAGTAAGATGCTCTCAGGTAGGTGAGGGTATTGATGGCATAGCCACAGAGCTTGGCATCGACAGAACTTCTGATTTCGGAATCAGCCGCTTTAGCTTGCTCCGTCGCTGCAATATGATTATTGAGAAAGCTCAGGCTTCTACTATGACAGAAGGCGAAAAAGCTGAAATCGTGGCAAAAGGCCGCTTCCTTCGTGGTCTCGTATTCTACGACCTGACCCGCAAGATGGGACGCTTCGTTCCTATCATGTCTGTCATCCAGGCCGACCAGGAAGAAAAGGCAAGAGTACCTATGACTTCCAGCGTAGATGAAAGCTACAAGCTGGTAGTAGAGGATTTGGAGGCTGCCATCCCTAACATGCCTGTTGAGGCACAGCCAGGTGAGCCTACCAAGTATGCAGCCGAGTTGCTGTTGAGCCGTGCCTGCCTGCAGGCATACGCTTACACCAAGAAGGCTGAATACCTTGACAAGGTGATTACCTACGCTTCTGATGTTACTCAGAACTGTTCTCTCTCAGACAATTACGGAGGTCTGTTCAACGAGACAGACGAAACCAATGCTGAAATTCTCTGGGGTTACTACCGTTTGAAGGCTAACACCAAGATTGGTAATTATGAGGAGCTGATCCGCACCTATCCTAACATCTCACAGGATGACTGCATCAACTCTAAGAGTCCTATTCACTTCAAGAATCCTAACGGACGCACTTATGAAGGCTGGGCAATCTACTTCCCAACACAGGACTTGGTTGACCAGTATCTCGTAACTGATGAGAAGACAGGTGAAGCACTTCCTTGGAACGAGACTTCCCAGTACAAGGAGAATGTTGAGTCTATCGATCCAAACACAGTAACAACAGAAGGTCAGCTCGACGCTTACGAGCAGGAGAACGGTAATGCACGCCGCATGCCTACTCCTCAGGACTTCCAGCAGCTCAACACGGCTTATCCTACCAACCTGCATTACGGCAAGTTGAAGGCAGGCTCAACACGCAACATTTCTGAACTGATGTACAGCGGACGTGATGCTCGTTTCGCATCATCTATCGTTTATGATGGCTGTTCATGGATTGGTGAGACCGTAGAGACAAACCTTGGCGGTAACTGCTCTATGGGTGTACGTGATAAGGAAGACGGTGGCTGGTACAACACTACAACCGGTTACTACTGGCGCAAGTCTAACATCGAGAATCCAGAGCCACGTGCATACTTCGACTGTCTGGTACAGCTCCACTACGTAATGTGCCGCACCGGCGAGGCTTACATGAACCTGGCAGAGGCTTATCTGCTGAAGCACGATGTAACTAATGCAGTAAAGGCACTCAATGCCACACGAGTTAAGCACGGCAAGATTGCTCCTTCAACAGCAACAACAGAGGAAGCAGCTTGGGCAGACTACATCCGTGAGCGCCGTGTAGAAATGGCTAATGAAAATGGTGACATTTACTTCAGCTATCTCCGCTGGGGTAAGTATGGTGGCTATGCAAACAACGGACGTGAGGCAGGCGACATCATCTACGATCTCGACCGCCCTGTATATAAGGTAGAAATCTCCCGCGACCGCAGCCAGGTGCTCGTCAACCAGCTTACATTGCTCGGAAGTGCACAGCGCCAGTTTACCACCAAGCGTTATCTGTTCCCAATCGCTCAGTCATTCCTTGACAAGCGCGAGGCATACGATCTCGATCACCAGCAGAACGAGGGCTGGTAATCTGCAAGCAGAAGCAGATATAAATTCATATTTATAAATCATAAATAAACGTTGAAAATATGAAATTCATTAAAATCATACTTGCCATGCTCGTCATGGCACTCAGTTTCAGTTCTTGTCTTGAGAGCGATCTCAAAGACCTTCCAACTTTCGATGGCAATGACATCACTGCAGGATATGCCTGGTACCGCTACATTGGTGAAGACAAGATCAATATAAGCGGACAGCCTCAGGTTATCCAGAAGCAATTGCAGAAGACAGCAGAGGCTATCAATGCCGAGGCTGCTACCTGCAACCTGACATTTGCCGTACCAACCAACTTCTCTGAAAAAGAGAAGAACAACGTGAATCTCAACAACATCGTTGTGGCAGTACAGATTTCATCTGCAGCCGTAATGACTCCAGTTGAAGGTTCTCCAGCATTGGGTGTCCCAGCCGACTGGACTACTCCACACAAGTATGCCGTAAAGGCTGCCAATGGAGAGACCAAGATTTGGACCATTACATGTACATTAACAAAATAATTTAAGTCACGCAAAGGGGGGACACCATGAGCGGATGGTGTCCCCCCTTTTACCTAGGGGCTTCAACTTACTATTAGTATGAATAAAAACAATTTATTAAAGCTGGCACTTACTCTTATAATGCCATTAACTCTGTGTATGGGAAGTTGGGCACAAGCTGTCATCTTTCCCCAGAAAAAGCAACCGGGTGTAGCTAAAATCACCCAGAAGTCAAACAGCTATCAGCTGGCCAACAAAGTATTGAAGGCCTCTTTCATCAACACAGGTGGCAAACTCTACTTCAATGGCTGTCCTGAACTGGGACTGCAGCCTCACACAGAATTATTCAAGGTTCTCCTGGGCGACGGCAGCACCGTTGCCGCAACAGGGATGAAGCTGGAAGATGTAAAGATGGTAACCCTGGCAGAGAATCCATCTGCAGCAACAGCATCTCTCCGTTATGCAGGCAAGGCTCTGGAAGCTCGTTTTACATACAAAGAACTTTCTATCGTTTGGCGCGCCGTATTGAGAAACGGCTCGCACTACCTGCGCACGGAAATGGATATCCAGGCTGCCAAAGACTTACCTATGGAGGGTATCGTGGCAATGAATTACCTGGTAGCCAAGAACAGTGCCTATACCGCTCCAGAAGTGGTGGGTAATACCCGTGGTGCCATCCTGGCAAGCAACCATATCTTTGCTGGTCTGGAAACTCCAATGGGTCTGAATTCCAGCAAGGATGAAGGCAATGCTACCCACATAGAAGGCTTATGGAGAAGAAACACCACTTTAAAAGCTGGCAAAACATGGAACATCAGTTCCGTAGTGGGCTTGGTTGCGCCTAACCAGTTGCGCCGCTCTTTCCTGGCTTACAGCGAGCGTGAAAGAGCTGTGGCTTGGAGACCTTATCCGGTCTATATCTCATGGTATGAGTTGAACATCGACCGCAACAACGCACAAGCTCCTTCTTATAAAGGCAATATGACCGTAGAACAGTGTGCCGACGTGGTAAGTCACTGGAAGACACACTTCTATGATAAATATCACATGGCTCCAAAGGCCTTCGTATGGGATGATGGTTGGGACCAGTATGGCACCTGGACCTTCAATCCTAACTTCCCTAACGGATTCGACGAGCCAGCCAACGAGGCCAAGAAGATGGGCACAGGTATCGGTGCCTGGCTGGGTCCTGTGGGCGGCTATGGTCAGTCGGGCGAGTATCGCCGTGCCTACTGGCGTTCAAAGGGTGGCATGCAGCTGAGCAATGAGGATTACTACAACTTCTTCATCCGTTGCTGCACCAATATGATCGACCGTTACGACTTCCGCTTCTTCAAGTTTGATGGCATCAGTGCACAGGCTTCTGCCATCGGTCCCGATGAAGGAACCAGAGGTGAGGAGAATGCCGAGGCCATCATCAGCATCGAGCGTGCCGTACGCCAGAAGCGTCCAGACATCTTCCTCAATACCACAGTGGGAACCTGGGCTTCCCCATTCTGGTTCCACTTCACAGATGCCGTATGGCGTCAGGAGGGTGATTACGGCGAGGCTGGTGACCAGGGCACCGACCGTGAGCGCTGGATTACCTATCGCGACCGTCTGGTTTATCAGAACTTCATTCAGAGATCACCGGTATGCCCTATCAATACATTGATGACTCACGGCTTCATCCTGAGCCGTTGGGGTGCCGTTTCCAAGAATATGGATTACGACGGAATCGTTCGTGAGATGCGCTGCGCCTTTGCCTGTGGTTCGGGCATGGTTGAGCTGTACAACGACTACAAGCTGATGGACGAAATCAAGGATAACCAGGGCAACGCAGGTGCTTTGTGGAAAGACTTGGCTGAGTGCATCAAGTGGCAGCAGGAACAGGCTGACGTATTGCCTGATGCTCACTGGGTTGGTGGCAATCCTTGGGATGGCAAGAAGGCAAATGTATATGGCTGGGCTGCATGGAACGGCAAGAAGAGTGTGCTTACCTTGCGCAACCCTTCAGCCAGTGCACAGACCTTCACCACAACCCTGAGAGAAGCCTTGGATATCCCTGCTTATGTTCGTGGAAAGATTACATTGACCCATGCCTTTAACCAGGCAGAATTGGATGGAATGCCAATCAACAAGGCTATCGACATTGATACTCCTTTGGTATTGAATCTTCCTGGCTCATCCGTATTTATCTATAATGGTTGTTAATAGGTTGAAAATCGAACACTTTAATATATCATCTGGTTTTTACGACAGAAATCAGTTAGGTGGTTATCCATCGCCAATTGATAAGTTGCCATTCAATAATAACCGGATTCAGGAACCAGAATGTACGGAATAACTATTATAAATAATGAATGAATTATAGACTAGGCTTATTGTAAGATTAGGTTTATAAGATTTAGTGTTAAATTTGGTTCATTTATTAACTTACACTATTCAAATAATGAAAACTGAGCGTATGCCCTTTTGCTGCGAAGCAAGAGGGCATATCTTTTTTAATGGAATACAAGCTTTTGCCCTTTCAAAGGAAAAGGTATGGAGAGAGAAAAAGATGAAGATGAGGGTGTATCATAAGTCCACGCCCCTCTCCTATATATAAATAAGGATAAGAGAGACGAAAAAGCAAGTTTTATATGTTTTTTCGCCCCATTTGTATTTATTAACTTTTTTTTAGACAACTTATTAAAATTTATCGTAATTTTGCAAACGGTTATTAAAATAAATAAGCCTAAGCGATAAGAATCATTAATTGAATCAATATATATATAGTCAGACTATTATATAAGTAAGAATCTGATTATCTCTATAAAACTACATAATATAACAATTAAAACCAAACAATTATGAGCAAAAAAAGTCAGTTTGGCATGACCCTATTACTATCTACGATCTTAGTAGGTGGCGCCAATGCGAGTACTGTTCCTTCCTCAAGTACATTTGGTGTAGCCCAGGTAACACAGCAGGGCGCTGTTTGCAAGGGTGTGGTAAAGGACGCTGCCGGTGAACCAATTATTGGTGCAACGGTCAAGGTGAAAGGTTCTGAAAAGACAGGAGCTGTCACTGACCTAGATGGTGTATTTACCCTTTCTGGTGTAGAAAAAGGACAGACTGTTGTTGTTTCCTACATTGGTTATGTAACACAGGAAGTGAAGTTCAAAGGTCAACCTTTAGATGTTGTAATCTATGAAGACTCTAAAACTCTTAACGAAGTGGTGGTAGTAGGTTACGGTACTACTTCTAAGAGAAAGACTACATCTGCCATCTCTTCTGTAAAGGCAGACGACATTTCTAAGGTTCCTGTACCTAATATTACACAGAGTTTGGCAGGACGTGCTCCTGGTCTTATCGTGCAGCAGTCAGGTGGTGGTATCAATGCCAAGGCATCTATCAAGATCCGTGGTGGTGGCACACCTCTCTACGTTATCGATAACATTATCTGTGAGGAGCGTGACTTCCAGAACTTGAATACAGATGATATCGACCAGGTAACTGTATTGAAGGATGCTTCTGCTACCGCTATCTACGGTGCTCGAGCAGCCAACGGTATCATCATGGTAACTACCAAGAAGGGAGCTACAGGCAAGCTGAATATTGACTATAGCTTCAACTACACACTCTCTCAGCCAGCCGACTTGCAGGACAAGGTGGATTCTTACACAGCTGCTACCTATCTGAACCGGGGTCTGGAATATGACGGACGTGCCCCTCAGTACTCTCAGGAAGAACTGGAACTCTTCCGCAACGGTACTGATCCTAAGGGTCATCCTAATGTAGATTGGCAGGACGTATGTATGCGTACTTTCGCTCCAGAAATGCGCCACAATCTCTCTGTATCAGGTGGTAATGATGTGATGAAGATCTACACCGGTTTGGGTTACTACAACCAGGAGTCTATCTATCGCACCAACTCTAACAACATGCAGCGCTACAACTTCCGTACCAACATGGAGGCTACCTTCAAGCAGATTGGTTTGAAGGTACAGACGGGTGTAGATGCTTACCTCGTGGATACAAAGGAGCCTGCAACTGCTTCTGGCCGTGGATATTACAACGTATGGTCGCACATTCAGAACAAGCGCCCTTGGGAGCCTGCTTACAACCAGTACGGACAGATTTACAGCGGTACAACCGATAACCCTCTGGTTGACATCAGCAGTGATGGCGGTTACTATAAGGAGCAAATCAGTTCTGTACGCGGTAACCTCAACCTGATTTGGGAGGTGCCATGGGTGAAGGGACTTACCCTGAAGGCACTTGCTAGCTACGGTATCGTGAACGACCGCAACAAGGCCTGGGAAAAGTCGGCACAGACATACGACTGGGAGGGCAATCCTGCTACAGCTAACAAGCCAAGTCTGAGCAAGAACGTTTACAACCGCAACAACTTCAATACTCAGTTCTTCGTTGACTACTCTCGTACCTTCTTTGAGAAGCATACAGTAGGTGCAACCTTCGGTGTTGAGGCCAGCGGTTCAGATTACGACAACTCATCTTTGGCTCGTAACTCATACCTCTTCGACGTTGACCAGATGAATTCAGGTCCTGTAGATACAGCTACCAACGGTTCATCAGAGGGTGTAGGCTATCGCCGTGCAGCCTTTATCGGCCGTTTGAAGTACGACTATGATTCTCGCTACATGTTCGAGGTGAATATGCGTCACGACGGTAGTGACTACTTCCCAAAGAACAAGCGTTGGGGAACCTTCTTCTCTGGCTCTGCAGCATGGGCAGTATCTGATGAGGCATTCTACAAGAACCTCGGTATCGACAAGGTGCTCAACCTCTTGAAGATCCGTTCTTCTTACGGTGAGATCGGTCAGGACAGCAATGTAGTTCGTTTCGCTTATGTATCTTCTTATGGTATGAATACCCGTGGTGCTTATCTAGGCGGCAAGTGGTACTCTAGCTTCTCAGAGGGTAGCCTTATCAGTCCAGATATGACCTGGTACACCACCAAGGACTTCAACTTCGGTATCGACTTCGCTACACTCAACAGTCGCCTGTCTGGTTCGGTTGATTACTTTGCCAAGGTTACAACAGGTTACATTGCTTCACCTTCAAACGTAGGTTATACAGCTCCTCTGGGCAAGAACCTTCCTTTCGTGAAGACAGATGGAGAGAGCATCCGCCGTGGTGCTGAGTTCGTGCTCCAGTGGAAGGATAACTTCGGTGACTTGAAGTATGGTGTTTCTGCCAACTTCACCTTCTACGATGACCGCTGGAACATCAACCCTAACGAGAGTGAGACTTCTTTGAAGAACCCATATAAACGCAGCACACAGGTAAGTGCTTACTCTGGTGTTTACTACAAGAATCTGGGTTACTACAAGAATTACGAGGACATCATGAACAGTCCTAAGCGTAATGGCTCAACCAATCTTCTTGCTGGTGACTTGAAGTATTACGATTTCAACGGTGACGGTAAGATTGACGGTGATGACCAGTATCGCCAGGGTTCAGGCGGCACCCCACGTTCTAACTACGGTTTCACAGTGGATTTGGAATACAAGGGATGGTCGCTCAACATGTTGTGGCAGGGTGCTACCAACTACAACCTCTATGTAGATGGCATTCTCCAGGGTGGTAACAGTCAATATTTGCCAGTGATTTACGAGTTCCAGAAGGATATCTGGGCACCTGACAATACCAACAGTCTCTACCCACGCCAGCATGCATCGGCAGGTTTCAACGGAAACAACAACTTCGTAAGTTCTAACTTTTGGTTGGTTGATGCACACTACCTGCGCCTGAAGAACCTCTCTATCAGCTACGACCTGAAGCGCACCGTGCTCAGCAAGCTGGGTTGGTTCAACAAGTGCAATGTATCGCTCGCAGGCTACAACCTGCTTACCTTCAGCCCTGCCAAGAAGTGGGGATTCGATCCTGAGTCAGGTTCCGGTAGTGGTTATACATATCCGATTTCAAGAGTATATACTATCAGCGTGAACATCGGCTTCTAAATTCTAACAATAATTAAAAAGCATATTCATTATGAAACATAAACATATATTGCCAATTCTGTTGATGGGAGCCCTCGGCCTTCAGAGCTGCAGCGATTTCCTCGACACCAAGCCAACAGAAGGCTATCCTGAGACAACAGTTTGGGAGACACAGGGTACTGTAGATGCATTCGTTATCGGAAACTATGGCAATGCGTTCGGCCTTTACGATTGGTTCTCTACCTGGGACAAGACATTCACCAACAATATGGTGAACTGCCGTGCCGACTGTCCGGGTGAGGCTCGTGGTCTTATCGAGAACACCTATGATTGTGGTTTGAACAGCCGCTTTACCTCTATCCGCAACTGTAACCTCATCATTGAGAAGATGAAGGAATCTTCTATTCCCGAGGCTTACAAGTCACGCTTTACAGCAGAGGCAAAGATGATGCGCGCCATGATTTATTTCGACCTCGCCCGCAAGGCTGGCCGTTATATCTGGGTGGACCGTGTACTCAACACCAACGATGAGTTCAATCTTCCTCTTACCAAGGATATCGTAGAGAGCTACCAGCACGTACTGACTGATTTGCGTGAGGCTATTCCTAACTTGCCAGAAGAGGCAGAGGCAGGTCGCCTGACAAAAAATGCCGGCTATGCATTCCTCTCTGAGGTTTGCCTTACAGCTGCAGCCTATACCAACGACAATGCATCTCTGCAGGCAGGCAAGAGCCTTTATCAGGAGGCTATAGACGCAGTTGATGCCATTAGCGGTGTATCGCTCGATGCCAACTACGAGGGTATCTTCAACCAGAGCGGTGCCTACTCTTCACCAGAGATTATCCTGGCGCGTTACTGGAGCAAGGACAATACTACCGTGCAGGGTACAGATATGATCAACCTCATCCCTAACCTGCTCAACTCAAACCTTGAGAAGAACAATTGCGGACCGTTGTTCAAGAATGCAGACATCTTTGAGTGCTGGCTCGACCACACTCCAAGCCAGAACCTGGTAGATGCTTATCTGGTTATCGACCAGAAGACAGGTAAGGCAGTACGCTGGTATGAGGCTTCACAGTTCGTCAACAACACCACACCTATCAGCCGCGACGAGGCTATTGCCAGCATCGAGCACAAGGACGAGGCTGAGTTTAACGGTGGTCAGTACTTCAAGGCATTCAAGGTGAAGACTGCTGGTACTAACATCAGCGACCTGATGTATCAGCACCGTGACAGACGTTTCGACGCTTCTATCGTTCACGACGGTTCTACTTTCCTAGGCGAGAAAATCACCACTTATACTCGTGGTAACTTCAGCCGCTGGGCAACCAACCGTTATGCCAACGACCACGTGCCTCTGACCAACTACGCTATGCGCAAGTCTATCTATACCGATTGGAATCCACGTCCGTTCTACAATGTATATACGGATTACCACAAGGTTATCTTCCGCTATGGCCGTTGCCTGCTCAACAAGGCAGAGGCTCTGCTCCGTATGAACAAGGTATCAGATGCAGTAGCTACTCTCAACCTGACTCGCCAGACTCATGGTGGTCTTCCAGCTTCTGAGGCAACTACACTTGCTGATGCATGGAAGGACTACAAGATTGAGCGCCGCGTAGAACTCTTCTGGGAGGGTGACTGGTACTTCAGTCTCCTGCGTTGGGGCAAGTATGGTCAGGAGGCTAACGATGGTAAGGCTCCTGGTAGCGTAATCAATGAGCTTACAGAACCTGCAACATTCATCGAGATCAAGCCAGACCACTCTGCTTTCTATATCGGTAATGTTCAGCTTTCTAACGACAAGCGTACATTCGATACCCGCTCTTATCTCTTCCCTATTCCTAAGTCATTGATTCAGGCAAACTCTGCCATCAAAGAATCAGACCAGAACCCAGGATGGGAGTAATATTATTAACAAACAAAAAATCGAATAGAAATGAAAAAGATATCTCTTTCAACACTCAAGTGGGTGTTTCTGTTGATTTGCATGCCTCTTATTACAGCATGTAGTTGGGAGGATCTGCCTTCTTACGAGGAGGCTGAAATCAGCGCCGTACAGCTCTACCACCGTTGGGCAAGTACAGACAAGGATCCTATCACTGGCGAGCCTGTGGTTAAGGAAAAGCGTTTGAACTGCCAGAGTGCTGTTGACTCTGAGAATGGCGTTATCAGCGTAACTGTTTCCGTTCCTGATGCTGGCGGCGACTTCTCTACAGAAGTACGCAATCAGGTAACTCAGAGCAAGTTGTGGGGGCAGGTAACTGTTTCTACAGCAGCTCGTATTACTCCCGTTGAGGGAACTGCTAACTTGGGTACTCCAGACGATTGGACCAAGGAACGCAAGTTCAGCGTAAAGGCTGCCAATGGCAACACAAAGATCTGGACTATTAAAATTGTTAGTTTTAATAAATAAGCTTGCCAGCTCCTATTTCAGGAGTTAGACAGAAAAAGGGGAAAGCCCGGAATCGTCTCTGATTTCGGGCTTTCTTAAAATTAAGAATAATAGAAAAGATATCATTATAATGAAGAATACTATCAAAGAAAGACTGATTGTTCTGTCGCTTTTACTGTTGTCGTTCATTTCTGTAAGTGCTGCTGAGAAGGTTATCAGCGTCAGCCAGAACGGAAATGCTGCCAATGCTATCCGCAGCGCATTGGAAAAGGCTGCTGCCATGAAGGGAAGTCCAGTAACCTTGAAGCTGGAACTCGGTGTATGGAACATTACCCGTGAGGAATCTACCGTGCGCAAATATTATATTTCGAATACTACGTCAGAGGTTGAGTGTGCAGATCCTTCAAAGCACATCGCCCTGCTGCTGCGTGGCCTTCGAAATGTAACCATCGACGGTAATGGCTCTACACTGATGCTCGACGGCGAGATGTCGGCATTTGTCATCGACAACTGTCAGAACATCACACTCCGTAATCTTAATATTGACAATGCCCATCCTACCCAGACCGAAATGACCGTGGAGGCTGATGGTAAGGACTATATGATATGCCGAACTCATCCTACCTCACAATACCGCATCAAGGATGGTAAAGTAGAATGGTACGGACGTGGCTGGGCTTTCAGCAGAGGTATTGCGCAGTGGTATGATCCAATTAAGGATATTACCTGGCGTGACTGGAGTCCTACTGACAATGTGGTAGAGGCTCGCGAGATGGAACCTGGTAAGCTCTATATCAAATACAACAAGAAACCTGCTGTTCCTGTAGGTACTGTCTTCCAGATGCGCGACGCTATCCGCCGAGAGGCTTGCGGACTTATCTGGGAGTCAAAGAATGTTCGTCTGGACAATGTACGTATCTATTATCTCAGCAACTTCGGTGTTGTAGGTCAGGTTTCTGAAAACATTTCTATCCACCGCTGCTGGTTTGCACCAGAGGAGGGAAGTGGCAGAACCAATGCAGGATTTGCCGACTTTATCCAGATTTCTGGCTGCCGTGGACTGGTGGATATTACCGATACCAAGTTTGCCGGTGCTCATGATGACCCTATCAATGTGCATGGAACTCATTTACAGATTGTTCGTGCAACCTCTGCCAACAAGCTGCTCCTGCGCTATATGCATCATCAGACCTATGGTTTCCAGTCATTCCACAGCGGCGATGACATTGAAATCGTAAATCCTGAAACACTTCTTGCTGAGGGTACCTTCAAGGTAAAGAGTGCCAAGATGGTTTCTCCTCGCGAGATAGAGATTACGCTCACCAAGCCAGTACCAGCGAATCTATTGAAGAATGGAACACGTGTAGTGGAGAACATCACCTGGACTCCTCGTGTACACATTGCACGTTGCCACTTCAGCCGTATTCCTACTCGTGGTATTCTCATCACCACCCGTCAGCCATCTGTTATCGAGGACAATTATTTCTACGGAATGCAGATGAGTGCTATTCTCGTGGCAGACGATGCTCGCAGCTGGTTTGAATCGGGTCCAGTTCACAATCTCATCATCCGCAACAATACTTTCAATCGTTGCGCTAGTTCTACTATCTGGATTAATCCAGAAAACCGCAAGAAGACTGGTGCTGTTCACCGCAACATCACCATCGAGAACAATGTATTCACTCTGCGTTCTCAGAACGACAAGCCTCTTGTTTATGATTCGGTAGATAACTTGAAGGTGAAGAACAATATTGTGATCAGCCCAAATGGTGAGACAACAAAGTTGAGTTATTAGTCATCTTATATGGGATAACTTAGAATTGAATAACTATCAAATAATTTGAATTGTACTAGGTTAGATCTATAAAATAAGGTCTTAAAGATTTAGGTTGATAAGATTTAGTTTAAAAAATTAGGTTGATAAGAATAACTATTTAATTTGGTTCATTTATTAACTTACACTATTCAAATAATGAAAACTGAGCGTATGCCCTTTTGCTGCGAAGCAAGAGGGCATATCTTTTTTATAGCCACACCAAAGCCTAATTGCACCCTTATTCTCCACTTAGCATTAGCGACTATAAATAACTTTACAAGTCAAATGCAATGAAAATAATCTCTTAAGGAAAGATTTTATTTCCCTTAAGGAAAAATATATTTTCCCTTAAGGAAAAAAATAAAATCCTTAAGGGAAAATTCTCAATCTCTTCTTTGCCCATTTTCCGGGAGTTTCTTCACGATTGTCCTTTTCTGGAATATTATTTACATCTCGTAATCTATATGCCACTAGAATTATGAAAGGACTATGATGTGATTCCCCCTCTCACCAGCCACTTCGCAAAGAAACGGTCGCTTACTAGATAGCCTTTGGGGGTCTTGCTTACCAGTTGCTTATCCACCAATGCCTTTAATGCCGTCTTCACGCTGCTTGTGGCTGGCAGATGGTGGGTGCTGATAAACTGCTGGCTCAAAGGCGAAGAAACCAGGCACTCACTAGCTATCGCCAACAGCAGCATCTGCTGGTTCTCCGTAAGCCAGGCACAATAGTTCTGATAAGCCATCGCCTGCTCCTCTATCAACTCCTGAATTACCTCATCCACCAACGACTTCGTTATCTCGGAAGATTCATGCTCGTAAATGCCATGCAATATCGCCTGCACATACCAGGTTACACTGTCCGACTGCTGATAGATATAAGAAAAGGTTGATTCATTTATCAATCTATGCTGGGATGACAACAGGCGATTGGCAAACTCCCGATAAACCGGCTCTTCGATGCAAGGCAAAGACAACACCAGGGAACTCTGGAAGAAAGGACGGTTTGCCGAAAGGAACATCTCCTGCATCATGTGCTGCTGACTGCCCGAAAATACGAAATACACATTCGGCAAAAACTGGATGTAGGAACGAATCATCGCCTCTACCCCATCCTCAGGATAACTTAATATCTGCTGAAACTCATCAATAGCAATATAGCATCGCTTTCCCGATTGCTTCAAATACTCGAAGATTCGCTTCAAGCTTTCCCTTCCCTCGCTCGGCTTCAAATCCAGTTTTCCGATGATTTCAGAAGCCATCAGTTGCACCATCTGCTCCAGGTTCTTGGTGGCAAAGATGTCGAGATAGAAACACTTCACCCCTTCATATTGCTCCTCCATCTGATGGAAGACATGATGTATCAATCCCGTCTTGCCCATACGGCGAGGAGCGACAAGCGTGATGTTACGTTCGTTGTGAAGCGTAGAAATCATCTTCTCGGTTTCTTTCTGGCGGTCGCAGAAATACTCAGCGCCCTTATAACCATATACAACAAAAGGATTGTTCAATGTTGCCATATTATTGCTTTTATCTTATTATCTCATTATTTCGTTACACTTACAGCCATTGCGCTTTTTACGCAACGCAAATTACGCAATAAAAAACGAGACAGCCAAATGTTTTCAAGTTTTTTAATAATAATTATCTCCTAAAGACAAGAGAGTGATGAAATGCTAGCATGCTCAGGCATTAAAATCATAAAAAACTTGCATTTTATTTTGTAATGTGCTAAAATAAATGTAATTTTGCACCTTGAATGGGGTTTTACCTTATTATATTTA
>ERZ1034939.353-NODE-353-length-30653-cov-45.175208_pt1 | contig 30653 bp, 19 predicted proteins | sample MGYA00520626_ERZ1034939 | MGnify/ENA primary metagenome ERZ1034939 (study PRJEB33766, sample SAMN09781751) | gut metagenome | biome: gut microbiome | host: Homo sapiens | place: Madagascar | study: EMG produced TPA metagenomics assembly of the PRJNA485056 data...
GTTACAAACTGTAAGAGAATTAAGTCTTAAATTTATTTAGTGGACACTAGTGAATGAAAAAGTTGATTTTATGAGTCTATTCTCTCGAACAGATTTGATTTATGTCATTGTAAATATGTTTCATTAGAATATGAAATCTAAACCAATAGAGGGCTTATGGAAAATTTCCCCCCCCCCCTACAAGATTTGCTTTAGGCTCGCCATCTTTCATAACCTTGGCAAGATCCTTAACAACACTGCGCGACACGTGTACCGTCACGAATGTGTCAACATTATCGTACATTGTTACCGTTTCCTTAGCCACGCTAACATGTACCACCTTTTCAAAATTGAGCAAATGACTACGCCCTGCTCTGACGAAAGATTCACTACAGTTTGTCTGATTCTTTATAGCCTCCTCAAGCTGCGAGAGCCCGAATGGAAGAAACTGTTTTGTATCTTTAGCATAGTACACACTGGTATAATGGTCCTCTGCCTTAAAATATAATACGGTATCAAGATTTACCAGGAATATTTCGTCACGATTGTATAGCTTCAATTTCATATAATAGTCAGATTTTAGTTTGTCGTGGTAAAATTACGAATATATTTTTAAATAAAGCATATTTACCTGTTAAAATTACGTGAATAAATGATAATTTTGCGTGAATTGCCAAAATATCGAACATTTTTATTTATTTTCCCTTTAGTGTAATAGATACACCTTATATATATAAGACGATAGTCAACATAATTGAGCTATATCAAGCAAACGTTTACTTCACGAAAAAAGGCGTATATTTCACGAAAAATGAACTTTAGAGTATATATCAATTCAAAAAACTTAACGAATTTTGCATCACAGAAGGAGACAAAGGGCAAATTGACAAGGGTATATTTTCCACGTTCTCCAAAGAATGTGAAAACTAAATTGGCTCTTCTATCCTGCAAAACAAACTAAAGTAACAACAAATAAAAATTAAAGATTATGAAAAAAATCTTGACTTTGATGGCAGCTATGTCTGCTGCAAGTGGTGCATTTGCATACGATTATGATTGGGCAGTTCCTAACCCAAGCAATATCAAGACAGATGACGCAGGAAATGTAGAAGGATGCAAAGATTTGATGTATGATGCTACAAGCAACGTACTTTCATTCTATGCAGAAGAGAACGACCATATCATGGTTTCTGTACAGAACCTCGGTGGTGAATTGGGTACTGTTAGCGCTAATGGCACAAGTATCGAAGTTGGTGGCAACAAGGAAGCTGTGCTTAATTACACAGCCGATGCTAACGGTCTTGTTAAGATTGTTATCAGCGGCAATCTTGTTGTAACTAAGATTAACGTCACATCAAAGATGTATCTTGACTTGGTAAAAGAGTACAACGATGCTAAGGCTGCTCTTAACGATGTAAACAAGAAATTGGCTGGTTACTCTACTAAGGAAGATGGCAAGTTCCTCGACTTCTTCAATGCTTTTATGAAGGAGGTAAACAAGCAGGGACAGGCTATCGAGAAAGCTAAGGCTGACCTCGAGGACGCAAAGAAGGCTAATAATGTATCTGCCCAGAAAGCAGACATCAGCAAGCGTCTTTCTGATGCTACAACTAATGTAACACAAATTCCTACCGACGTACAGAAAGCAGAGAACCAGTACAAGGCTATTGTTGGTGCAGATGCCAAGGCTTCTGACGCACGCATCAAGAAGGCAAAGAAGACAAGTGGTATCGATGCTAAACTTTGGAACAATGGTGGCATAAACAACCTTCTCGACTATATGTGGGACTTCAAGGAGAAAGTGGATGGCACTAAGGTAACATACGTTAAGGACAAACTTAAGGCTGCATGGGAAACATCCGAAATCGCATCTATCGAAGAAGATAGAAATAAGATTTTGGCTGATGCTCTCGATGAGTTAAAGAACTACCCTAAACAATACACAGCTGAGGGCAAGACTAAGGCTGACTTCCAGAAGGCATACGCAGACATCGTAACATCTGTTGACAACATGATTGCACGTGCTATCGTTGAGCGCGACTACAAGGCTCAGATTGAGCAGATTGCCAAGGACGCTGAGGATTTGGATAAGGTTATCGCAGCTAATCCTGATGTATTCAAGACTGACGCTCTCAGCAAGGACTACAATACTTGGAAGAAGGACATCAAGGATATTAACGAGTTCATCAACAAGACCGACAACCGTCAGGACTTCACAAAGGCTCAACTCGATGTTGATCCTGTTAAGAAGTACACAGACGCTGCTGCTACTCTCGAAACATACAAGACAGACTTGGTTAAGCAGGCTCAGACTGTTCTCAACAAGCTCGTTGGTGATACTCAGAAGGAGCTCAATGACTATATGTACAAGGTTGTTGCCAAGTACGAGAACGAGCCTAAGACACAGGAAGAGTGGCAAAAGAAGTTTGCTGTTGAGCAGGACAAACTTAACAAGGCAGAGAATACTGTTAAGGGTGGTGACTACACCAAGCTCGTAGTAAATTACGCAACAATTAAGGAGGAGATTAACGCAGTTCGCACTACCGTTAACGGCTATTGGGGACAGACCCTCAACGCTCAGAAGGGCGAGGTTGTTAAGATCAACAATAAGAATGCACAGAAGCTGTACGATAAGATCGATGCTGTACGTGCCGACTACAACGAGCGTATAAAGCACATCCAGAAGTGGCTCGGTATGCAGTTCATGGGTGGCGAAGAGAGCACCGCTACAATCGACATCAAGAAGAACCTTCAGAAGTTGTTCGATATCGTACTTGAACTCGACAACACAAAGAAGGCTATTGGAGAGGATGTAGCTGCTATCAACAAGCTTGTTGACGGTACAAGCGACGCAGAATTCGATCCGAACAACGACAAGTATCGTTTCTTCGATGATAAGGCAGAGAACAGCGATAAGAAGCTTTACACAACAGTTATTGGCGACCTTAAGACTTCTATCGAGACAGAAATCAAGGCTGCTACATTCACTGCCAACAAGAAGGCTGCTGAATATCTTAATGATGACGAATGGTACGCTACTTACGCATACCTCAACGTAGCAAAAGCAAAGACTTATGTTGACTACGCAAAGTCTGAAGTAGACAAGGGCTACAAAGACTCTAAGATGTCTTCAGCTGCTGCTACATCATACACTCAGGCATTCGACGATGTTGCAACAGCAAGATTCGACGCTACAGGCAAGCAGATTACTCTCGGTTATATTGATAACGCAAGGACAGAAATCGCTAAGCGTTGGTGCGCTAACCTCGCTGATCTCGACCTCAAGAAGCATACACTTGCCGACGACATCGAGGATGTTATCCAGAAGGAGTACCTCAACAAGGTACAGGCTGCCGTTGAAGAAATTCAAAAAGAGCTTGACTCATACAAAGTTCAGTATGCTACTATCGGTGAGATGAAGGTTAAGTGGAACTTTGCCAAGGCTAACGAGAAGCAACTTCAGAAGGATGCCGAGGCAGTTGACAAGACTATCGCTTCTGACTTCATCTCAAAGAAGATTGAGGCAATGAACAAGTCTATCGACATCGCTTCTCAGGAACTTGAAAAGAAGGCACTTAAGGCTACAGAGCAGAAGAGCGCTACCGATGCAGCTGAAAAGCAGTTTAACGAGGATTACAAGCTCGTTACCGAGTTTAAGACTGTTACTGAGAACAACGCCGCTAAGAAGGCTGCCGACAAGAAGGTTGAGGAAATCAAGAACAGCATCAAGGCTGCACAGACTACACTTAACGGATACCGTGACGAGGTTAAGGCTGAATACACAGCTAAGCTCTCTGATATCGAAGGTCGCTTGACAGCGCAGGAGTCTAACATCACTTCAAGCTTTGAGGCTTATACTCTTGGCAACGACTACGAGGCTAACATTAAGGGTGCTCTCGAGAACATCGAAGCTGACATCAAGCAGCTCCTTGCTGACGCTAAGAACGAGCAGGAAGGTGGCAACCTTGACGAGAATGGTGACGGTGTAGTTGATATCAAGGACGTAAATGTAGTAGCCGACAAGGCTGCCGAAGGTACTATCGATACTGATACATACTACAACTTCATCGACGCTTACCTCAAGTACACTTCTAAGAAGTAAGCCGAGATTATAAATTACGCATAGGCATTATGAGCCAGCCGTGCCTTACAAAAGGCACGGCTACCTCATAGCTTAATGATAAATAACAACATTTTATTTTTTTTGAATTAATAGTAATATGAAACATACAAGACTTTATAGTTGCCTTCTTGCTGTTGTAATGCTCGTTATGGCATCAGCAACAGCTCTGGCACAGGAGTTCGCCTACACAGCTAAGTCGGCGACTTTCCTTAAGTCAGGCGAAAAAGGCACAGTTTCTGTGAGCTTCAGCAACTCAGAAAAGGTCCGCGCTTTGGAGGGAAAGATCAAGCTTCCTGCTGAACTTTCTTTCGTTGTAAAGAATGCAGAGAAGGGTTATTTGGCTATCTCTTCTACAGACCGTACAAAGGATGCCACATTGTTCTTGAAGAGCATCGACGAGCACAACGCCATGTTCCTCGTGTCGACAACTCCTAAGGGTATTGCTGCTGGCAATGGCGACATCTTTACATTTGAAGTAAACGCTACAAGCAACATTGCTATCGCACAGAACATCGAGTTCTCTGGTTTGAATATATCTGTTGCTGCAGACAAACCAGTTGCTACAGCCAATAATTTTACTGCTACTGTATGCAATGATGCTTTCAAGCTTTTGCCAAGTGTAAGCCCTATAACAGTACAGAAGGGTGTTGAGCAGAAAGTTAGCTTCGCTATGGCTTTTGAGCCTAAGGTTCTCAGCGGCTTGCAGTTTGACCTCGTTATGCCAGAAGGTCTCTCTGTAGTTGAGGATTCATACGAGGTAACAAGCCGTTGCCCTAACCATATCGCTCAGCTCGTTAAGGGTCACTTCACTGTTCTTGTTAAGGACATCACCGAGAGCCGTAACTTTAACGGTAAGGATGGCGATGTTTGCAGCTTCAAGGTTGTTGCTAACGAGAAGTTTGTTGACGGCTCAGAGATTCTGTTCAAGAATATCAAGGCTGTTTCAAGCGACGAGATGGGCAATACCAAGTATTATGGTGGCGACCTCGCAGTTAAGGTAACTCTCGATACAACTACTGGTATCAACGGTATCAATGCTGACGAGTTTGGCGAGGGTGCTGACGGTATCTATCAGCTCAACGGTGTTCGCACTGACAAGTTGCAGCGTGGCGTTAACATTGTTGTTAAGAACGGTAAGGCTGTTAAGGTTGTAAAGAAGTAATATGGTAAATACCATTTCCCTACTTTGCGCACAGCATAAAAGAGAAATATATCCTATCAATTTGTAGTTTTGTGACATTAAAATAAAAGCACAAGACATCTCCGGTCCGCCCAATCCTTACATCTGTAAGGGTTGGGTGGTTTTTTATATAGTAGCGGAGGTCTCCGGCCTCCGCAGCATCAAGTCGAATACAAATCTTCATTATTAATAATAGAGTTTGTATAATTGATTGCTGCGGAGGCCAGAGACCTCCGCTACTATTCTGTCTTTCAAAAAAAACATATCCTCACGTTCTCATATCTTTCAAAAAAAACATGTTCTTCTGTTCCCATGTCTTTCAAAAAAAACATGTCCTCATGTTCCCATGTCTTTTCAAAAAAACATGTCCTCATGTTCTCATGTCTTTCAAAAAAAAACATGTTCTTCTGTTCTTCTGTCTTTTCAAAAAAAACATGTCCTCATGTTCCCATGTCTTTTCAAAAAAACATGTTCTTATGTTCTCATGTCTTTCAAAAAAAACATGTCCTCATGTTCTCATGTCTTTCAAAAAAAAACATGTTCTTCTGTTCTTCTGTCTTTTCAAAAAAAACATGTCCTCATGTTCCCATGTCTTTTCAAAAAAACATGTTCTTATGTTCTCATGTCTTTCAAAAAAAACATGTCCTCATGTTCTCATGTCTTTCAAAAAAAAACATGTTCTTCTGTCTTTTCAAAAACATGTTCTCATGTCTCAACCTGTCCCCATTCCAAAATTAAAGATACCTTTATACAATTAAAATTCTCTTTTTGCGTTATAATATAAGAACCGAATATAATAGAATGAAAAGACTTATAGATTTTATAGCCTCAGCAATAGCTCTGGTCGTCTTCGCCCCTTTATTTCTCGTATGCTATGTGGCAATACGTCTTGAGGACGGAGAACCTGTCATCTATCGTCAAGAGCGTATTGGGCTGCATGGCAAGCCTTTTTATATCTATAAGTTTCGCAGCATGACCCACGATGCCGAGAAAGACGGTCCGCAGCTGTTGCTCGACGGAGCCTTATGCGACCCGCGCCTTACTAAAGCTGGCAAATGGATGCGTGCCCATCATCTCGACGAATTGCCACAGTTGTGGAACGTGTTCAAGGGCGACATGGCTTTCATTGGCTACCGACCAGAACGCAAGTTCTATATCGACCAAATTATGCAGCACAATCCACGCTATGCCGAACTGTATGCCATACGTCCCGGTGTTACATCATACGCCACCCTGCACAACGGCTATACCGACACTATGGAGAAGATGTTGCGACGCCTCGACTACGACCTCTACTACCTCGAACACCAGAGTCTGTGGACCGACATCAAGATTCTCGTCACCACCTTCTTCCACATCATCTTCGGAAAGAGATTCTGAAGCTAAAAAGTAATACTAATATACTTTGCCATTTATATTTATATACTTTGCCATTTATATCAATATACTTTGCCATTTATATCAATATACTTTGCCAAGTATATAAAACTACTACAATACAAAGACAGTCTCGTCACCGCAAATATTGCGCACCTTTAGGCGCAAAGGCTTATCTTCCGCTATGCCAAGGCGCATCTTTTTGTGCCGAGGTGCAGTCTACAGAAAGCCACTCTATACATTCCAGTCCATCGTCGCTTATCTCGATAGGCTTGAATGTGGATTTCTTGCCGTCAGCCACTTTCTTGGTGTGCTGTTGGTTGGCTTTTAGGTTGAAAAGTGTAGTTTTAGCCTACCATTTTCATAGGAAAAGTGTAGTTTTAGCTTGTGTATTTCATAGGAAAAGTGTATTTTGCAATAGTTATATAACAAGAAAACTGGCGAGGTGGACTATCTCATCGACGACATTGCCAATCTGTCTGTTCTTCCACTGGAGATAAAGTCGGGCAAAGATTATCAAGTGCATAGCGCATTGGATAAGTTCCTGCAGATTAAGGAATATAACATTCACCAGGCTTTTGTATTGTCGAATGCCAAGAATGTGGAAGTTAAGGACGGAGTGACTTATCTACATATTTACTATATTGCGTGCATTATGCCAGAAAGCAATGATTAAGACGCAAAATTTATAGTAATATAGAGGAATATTTTGCAGCAAAACACGCAAACTCGTGCCGAAAATGTGATGAAACCGATAAAAAGTCGTGCCAAAAATGTGATAAATGTAGTTAAAAGTCGTGCCAAAAATGTGATAAACACTATATAATCCATTGATAATTAGTATCTTTGCAAAAACACCTATAGATATGGAAAGAATACTGATAAACGAGCTACAGAAATGGAAGGAAAAATCCGACCGCAAACCACTTATCCTTCGAGGTGCAAGACAGGTTGGCAAGACATGGTTGCTTAAAGACTTTGGCAAAAAGTCATTCAAAGACGTATGCTATATTAACTTTGAGCAAAAGGATGTTTTGGGTGCAATATTTGAAGGAACATTGTCACCAAAACGAATAATCGAACAGTTGTCGGTATACTCAGGGAAAAAGATTCTGCCTGAAGAGACTCTGATAATATTTGACGAGGTGCAAGAGATGCCACGCGCCTTGACATCATTGAAGTATTTTGCTGAAGAAGCACCCGAATATGCTATATGCTGTGCAGGCTCGCTATTGGGTGTGGCTTTGCACGAAGGCACTTCGTTTCCAGTAGGCAAGGTGGAATTTCTTGATTTATACCCACTCTCATTCCGTGAGTTTCTGCTTGCTAATGGCGAGGAAATGCTGTTAGACTATATATTGAAGGATGGCAACCGCGACCTTGCTGCATTCACAGAGAAACTTACTGACTATCTGAAGAAATACTTCGTCATTGGCGGAATGCCTTCTGCTATACTAAAATGGTTGGACACTCACGACTTCTTCGAGGTTGACGACGTGCAGAAACAATTAGTTGCAGCCTACGAGAACGACTTCTCCAAACATGCCCCAAGACAAATGATAGAGAAAATAAGATATGTGTGGGACAGTATACCGTCACAACTCGCCAAAGAAAACAAGAAATTTGTTTATGGCCTTGTGCGCGAGGGTGCCAGAGCAAGAGAATATGAAGACTCTCTTATGTGGCTCAGTGATGCAGGAGAGATTATACGTACATATAATATCAGCAAACCAGATATCCCACTCAAGGCTTACGCCGACTTGAAGAGTTTCAAAGTATTTCTGTTGGATGTAGGTTTGCTTAGATGTATGAGTGGTGTTTCTCCTAAGGTGATACTCGAAGGCAGCAGAATATTTGAGGAGTTCAAGGGTGCACTGACAGAACAATACGTATGTCAGGAGCTTCAACTCTTCAAACGACTTCAAACCAACTATTACTGGACTTCATCTTCAGCAGCCGAAGTAGACTTCCTTATCTCTGACGGTATGGAGGTATTCCCCTTGGAATGTAAAGCAGGGCTTACAATGAATGCTAAGAGTCTTAAAGTGTACAGACAAAAATACATGCCCAGACTATCCTTGCGTACAAGCTTGCTGCCCTACTCCAAAAATAAGGAAGAGGGAATTGTCAACATCCCCTTGTATATGCTTTTCGCCTTGCATGAAGAGTTGGCTGAGGCATGAACGACTACTTATTTCGCATTTTTACATTTATTGCCTTGCGTCCGTCTACTTGCAGCGACTCGTCTATGAGTCCGCTTCTTCTAAATATCAGCACATCATCTGATGCAACCTCGGCTGTATACTTGCCCGACTTGGCTGTAAGTGCAACCACTCGTTTGGATCCTGCAGAATATACCTCAACGCCTTCGATAGGTGTAGCCTGCACATCACGCACCACTCCAGTAATCTTAATAATGCGTCCCTTTGTCTTAACAGCTACAGTCTGAACCATTTGCTCGGCCTTATCAACCGACATGCCTCCGATATTTATTGTATCGCGAAGCAATATACTGTCGGATGACTCGCCTACTTGCAACTCAAAGTCGCCTGGCTCTACCCTACTATCACCTTTCTCATCGGTAAAGGCAAGGTCGGCAACAGCAAAATGCAAAGCCACTCTTGCACGCTCGCCTGGTTGTAGGTATACCTTGTTAAATGCCTTCAACTGCTTTACGGGCGTTGCCACCGAACTATACATATCGCGCACATAAAGCTGCGGCACAGCCTTGCCGGCAACATTTCCGGTATTGGCAACATCAACATACACCTTAACCGAATCAGCCTGTGCGTCTACTCTCATATTAGAGTAAGCATATGTGGTATACGACATTCCGTGACCAAACGACCATAAGGCATCGGGCGAAGAAAAGACATAGTCGCGTCCTGGGCTTGTATAGCTGCCATGCTTATGATAGAAACCACGATCGCTCGGCAAATAGTTGTAGTAAGCTGGCAGATGACCTGCACTCTGCGGGAATGAAACTGTAAGATGCCCTGAAGGATTGACCTTGCCAAATAGAATGTCGGCAATGGCATTGCCTTCCTGTTCACCAGCATACCATTGCACAATTATAGACTCTATATTAGCCTTCTCCCAAGCAATAGCAAAAGGCTTACCCGTAACAAGCACAAGCACAACAGGTTTGCCTGTGGCTTTAACCGCACGTATCAAGTCACTCTGAGCACCCGTAAGCGAGAGAGACGACAAGTCAAATCCCTCACCACAATTGGCTCCTCCATAATCGCGTGCAAGCGAAGCACTGGCACTACCGCAAAACACTATTGCAACATCGCTCATCTTGGCAGCCGACACAGCCTCTGCAATATGCGATGTATCTGTAGTCATAAGATTGCATCCACGGGCATAGCGCACCTTCACCCCATGTTCATCGGCCATACTACGTATAGCCGAAAGAGCTGTTATGCCGTCTTTATTAGATCGGCTCCACGAATAGTCGCCAAACTGCACTTGGTCAGCATTGGGTCCTATTACAGCAACCGAACCAAGTTGTGATAGATTTAAAGGCAACAAATGATTGTCGTTCTTAAGAAGTACTGCCGACTCCTCGGCTATCTCGCGTGCAAGACTTGCATTGGCTACAGAACGTAGTTGTGCTGAAGAGGCATAACGTTTGCCATAAGGATCCTCAAATAGTCCGGCACGAAACTTGGCAAGCAACACACGGCGTACAGCCTCGTCAATAAGCCTAACATCAAACTTTCCTTCCTTGACAAGACCTATAAGCTTAGGATAACACTCGCTGGAAGCCTCAACATCCAATCCTGCCGACAGAGCCTGCACAGCAGCCTCGGCCTGGCTTGAAGCCGTGCGCTGGAAAGTGTAAAGCATATCTATCGCTCCCCAATCAGAATATACATAACCCTTGAATCCCCACTTGTCGCGCAACACATCTGTAAGCAGATAGCGTGAAGACGAATTAGGCACACGGTTCCATGAATTGTATGTAGACATAACAGCATGTACGGGCAACGTTGTTATAACCTTGCGGAAGGGATACAAATATACATCGTGCAACTCGCCAACACCACAGTTTACCGATGCAAGGTTAAGGCCTCCCATCGGATTGCCGTGTGCGCCAAAGTGCTTTAGCATTGGCGATATGCCATTGTCGAGATATCCTCTCACTTCCTCGCATGCAAACGCAGCGTTGAGGAAAGGGTCCTCGCCGAAGGTTTCCTCAACACGTCCCCATCTAATATCGCGCACAACGTCTATGCAAGGCGCAAGTATCTGGCGTATACCTTCATAATGAAGTTCGCCGGCAATAGCCTGTGCACGTCTGTAGGCAAGGTTAGGATTGAAGGTAGATGCCAAGGCTATGTTCTGGGGAAATATGGTAGAACCCTCGTGCACCGAGCCATGCAAGGCTTCGGCCACAGTAAAAACGGGTATGCCAAGTCGGGTGCTGTCTACCATATACTTCTGTATACGGTTCATATTGTTGTGACAACTCTCGCCCGTCAACGGAAATCCCTCAACAAAACCCCAGCAACAATCGCCCACGAAGCTACGCATACGCTCTGTATCAAGCCGCTGCCCGTCAAAGACATCCCATGAATGTATATGGCGTATCTGCGCTATCTTCTCCTCAAGAGTCATACGCTTAAGCAAGTCGGCTGCACGTTCCTCGGCCGTATACGATGGATTCTTATAGAGTTGTGCCTGCATTGGTTGCACAAAACCAAATGCGCAAGCAGCAAACCATAAAACAAATGAATAAGCTATTTTCTTCATAAGATACTGTCTAAAAGATAAATTATGCAAAGATAATAAATGTTGTCAAATAAGAAGACTGAAAAGTTTTTTTTAAAAGACATGAGAACAGAAGGACATGTTTTTGGGGAAAGACAGAATAGTAGCGGAGGTCTCCGGCCTCCGCAGCAATCAATGATACAAACTATTAGTAATGATGTAATTTGTATTCGACATGATGCTGCGGAGGCCGGAGACCTCCGCTACTTATAGGTGTAATTAAGACGCACAAATAAAAACTCGTGCAAAAAATGTGATAGTTGGCTGGAGCATAAAAACAAAAGGAGGTTGAGCTGTTTCTGCTCAACCTCCTCTTTATTATGTTATTTAAGTTTCGCAAGCGAAAGTAGTTATAGTAAGTAATAGGAATATAACTTGCTTCGCTCATGAAGTGAATGGACATTACAGCTGAGCCAACTCAACTACCTTGTCTACAGCAGCCGACAAGCCATCCTTGTTCTTGCCACCTGCCTGGGCAAAGTGAGGCTGACCGCCGCCACCACCTTGGATAAGCTTGGCTGCCTCGCGAACCATCTGACCTGCGTTGAGTGAGTGATCCTTAACAAGGTCGTCGCTCATTGCAACGTTAAGCATTGGTTTGTCGTTAGCTACAGTACCAATAACAGCAAGCAAGTTCTCGCTTACTGCTTGACGGAGCTTGAACATCAAGTCCTTGGCAGCAGCCGGCTCCATAGGCAACACGGCTGTTATAACCTTAACACCGTTCACCTCGCGAGCCTTCTGTATAAGCTCTGTCTTGGTGCGCTCCACAGCCTGAGCCTGGAACTGCTCGATGTTCTTCTTCATTGCGTCGTGCTCCTCGATATACTTACCGATGACAGCCTGCAAGTCCTTAGCATTGTTGAACAATGCACGGATAGCCTTCATGCCATCCTCAATGTTATATATCAGCTCCTCGCACTCCTTGCCAGTCTTTGCCTCAATACGGCGGATGCCAGCGGCAACACTGCTCTCAGAGATAATCTTGAAAAATCCTATGCGACCTGTTGACTTTGCGTGAATACCACCACAGAACTCACAGCTCGGACCAAAGCGTACAACACGCACTTTGTCGCCATACTTCTCACCAAAGAGGGCAATAGCACCAAGCTTCTTAGCCTCCTCGAATGGAGTGTCGCGATGCTCGTCAAGCGGAAGATCCTGACGTATAAGGTCGTTTACTATGCGCTCTACCTTGCGGAGATCCTCGTCGGACACCTTAGAGAAATGAGAGAAGTCGAAACGCAATGTTGTTGGCGATACGAACGAACCCTTCTGCTCCACATGGTCGCCAAGCACCTGCTTCAAGGCATAGTCGAGCAAGTGGGTAGCAGTGTGGTTTGCTGAAGAAGCCTCACGTGCGTCTACATCAACACAAGCCATGAAGTCGGCCTCAGGATTCTTAGGCAGAGCCTTTACGATATGAATAGACTGACCATTCTCGCGCTTTGTATCGGTGATGGTCACTGTCTCGTCCTCGCTAACGAGAACACCATTGTCGCCTACCTGACCACCCATCTCACCATAGAAAGGAGTGTTGTCGAGTACAAGCTCGAAATATGTGTTCTTCTTCTGTGTCACCTTGCGATAGCGCAAGATATGGCACTCGTACTCAGTGTAGTCGTAGCCTACAAACTGCTGCTCACCCTCACGGAGGATTACCCAGTCGCTATTCTCTACAGCCGCAGCATTGCGTGCACGGTCTTTCTGCTTCTGCATCTCAGCATTAAACTCAGCCTCGTCAACAGTGAAGCCATTCTCACGGCAGATAAGCTCTGTAAGGTCGAGTGGGAAACCGTAAGTATCGAACAAGCGGAATGCTTGAACACCGTCGAGCTGTGTCTTGTTCTGCTTCTTAAGCTCTTCCATTGCCGAAGAAAGGAGGTTGATACCCTTCTCAAGTGTGCGTAGGAATGAGTCTTCCTCTTCCTTGATAACATGTAGAATAAGGTCGTGCTGAGCCTTGAGTTCTGGGAAAGCCTCACCCATCTCACGTGTCAATACGGGGATGAGTTTATAGATAAATGCCTCCTTCTGTCCGAGGAATGTGTAAGCATAGCGCACGGCACGACGAAGGATACGACGAATTACGTAGCCTGCCTTGGCGTTAGAAGGCAATTGGCCATCGGCGATAGAGAAGGCTACAGCACGCAAGTGGTCGGCACATACGCGCATTGCCACATCGGTTTCTTCGCTTACACCATACTTAAGACCTGTAATAGCCTCCTCTTCCTTGATGATTGGCTGGAAGATGTCGGTGTCGTAGTTGGAGTGCTTGTCCTGCATAGCACGAACAAGACGCTCGAAGCCCATACCGGTATCAATAACGTGCATAGGCAGCGGAACAAGAGAGCCATTGGCCTTGCGCTCGTACTGCATAAACACGATATTCCAAATCTCGATAACCTGTGGGTCGTCCTTGTTTACGAGTTCACGTCCTGGAGTCTTAGCCTTCTCCTCGGGTGTACGTGAGTCGAGGTGAATCTCTGAGCATGGACCACAAGGACCTGTGTCGCCCATTTCCCAGAAGTTGTCGTGCTTGTTGCCGTTGATAATATGGTCAGCAGGCACGTGCTTTGCCCAATATGATGCAGCCTCATCGTCGCGTGAAAGACCTTCCTCCTCGCAACCCTCGAATACTGTAACGTAGAGGTCGGCAGGGTTGAGCTTCAAAACATCAACGAGATATTCCCATGCATAGTCGATAGCACCTTCCTTGAAGTAGTCGCCAAACGACCAGTTGCCAAGCATCTCGAACATGGTGTGGTGATATGTGTCGTGGCCTACCTCTTCGAGGTCGTTGTGCTTGCCGCTCACACGGAGGCACTTCTGAGTGTCGGCACGGCGACGTGGTTCTGGCTCACGTGTGCCGAGAATGATGTCCTTCCACTGGTTCATACCAGCATTGGTGAACATCAAAGTTGGGTCATCCTTTATTACCATCGGAGCACTTGGCACGATGGTGTGTCCTTTCGACTCAAAAAACTTCTTGAACGAGTCGCGGATTTCATTAGCTGTCATCATATTATATAATATTATATATTTTGTTTATTTCTTTCTAAAACATTTGCAAAGGTACTCCGTTTTGGTTATTTTTGCAAATAAATTAATAATTAATATGGCACTGAACACTAACAAGAACGTGAAACTATACTATTCCATAAAGGAAGTGGCTCAGATGTTTGATGTGCGCGAGTCAACTCTGCGCTATTGGGAGACCGAGTTTCCTCATCTCAAGCCTAAGACCGTGGGGCAGAATGTGCGCCAATATACGGAGAAGGACATCGAGCAAATTCGCGTTATACACAATCTCGTAAAAGTGCGTGGTTTCAAGCTTGCCGCCGCGCGCAAGATGCTGAACAAGAACAGAGCCGGTGTAGACAAGAACGCCGACATACTTGCCACACTCATCAATGTGCGCAACGAGTTGAAAGAACTAAAGAAGCATATTGACGGACTGGTTTGATTGGCATCTATTAATTTAAACTAAAATCAAATTAAACAATAATCAAAAAACAAATGAAACGAATCTTGCTACTATCTGCCGCCACTATTATTTCGGCTGCACTATCGGCTCAAACAGTCGCTAATATGAACGACCTTAAGCCGGAAAAGAAAGCTATGGCTGTAAGCCTTAAGCTTACAGGCGAACTGTCTACCAAGGGCAATTCGGACTATAGACAAATGCGCGACCTGTGTTTTCAGACACACACTATCGACCTAAGCGACGCTAATAGCACCGAACTGCCAAACAACGCGTTCCACTCACGCCATCAACTAGAGCATATCACACTGCCTAAGATACTGAAGTCGATTGGCACCCAGGCTTTCTTTGCTTGCGACAAACTACATGACATCACTATACCTGCATCGGTAGAGAAAATAGGCGCCGCTGCCTTCTCGGGATGTAAAAGTCTTACAGAACTTACTATTGAGGGCCAGCCAGTAATAGGCGAATACGCCTTTGCACGACTTTCAGGCTTGAAGACAGTAAAGCTCAACTCGAAAGTACCACCTAAGGCAGATGTGTCTTCATTCTATGGCATAGCTCCGGGCAGCGTAAGACTTATTGTTCCGAAAGGCAGCGAGAAGGCTTATATGAAGGCTACAGGATGGAGCCGTTTCCATGCAGAGCCAAAGATGGGCAACGAGGTGAGCGACCCGACACAATGCCTAACTCCTATGCCACAGGTGCTTAATGTACAAAAAGGCGCAAAGACACTTAACGTGCATACAGCTTGGAATATCGTTGTTGCACACATGGACGGCGAAGGCACAATATTGAACAACGAGGTGGAACAGGCTCGCGAGATGCTAAGCAACCGCATAGGAAATATCGTAAACAGCCGTCAGCGTGGTCTGCAACTTGTGCTCGACATAGACTCTTCGCTCGAAGATAACGAGGCTTACACACTTACAGTCGACGCAAAAGGTGTAAACATAAAGGGCAAGACGCCGAGTGGTGTGTTTTGGGGATTGATGACTTTAGACCAAATACTGCGTGGTTCGGGCAATAAGGAATGTGTGGACGCTATTCCACAACTCACGATAAAGGATACTCCACGCACTCACGTTCGTGAACTTATGGTTGACCCAGCCCGTACCTTTATACCATTCAACGAACTTAAGGCTTTCATACCAGAGATGGCCCGTTATAAGCTCAACGCCTTGCACCTGCACTTGGTTGACGACCAGGCTTGGCGTATAGAGATAAAGAAGTATCCACAGCTTACAGAACAGGCTTCTTATCGCTGGGGACAGGACGACATCCAAATGCCATATAAGGGATATTACACACAGGAGCAGATGCGCGAACTGGTGGCTTATGCCGCCAAGTATCACATCGATATTGTGCCTGAAATAGAGATGCCTGGACATGAGGTTGCCGCTATCAGCGTATTCCCCGAACTTACATGCCATCAGCGTCGGGTGCCTATACGCACCACATGTGGCGTATCCAACGAACTGCTATGTCCTGGCAACGAGTTTACATACGAGTTTTTGGGTAATGTGTTCAAGGAGCTTGCCAACATCTTCCCATCTAAGTATATCCACCTTGGAGGCGACGAGGCAGGCAATCCGGCTCTTGACTGCTGGACCGACTGTCCTAAATGCCAGGCTCTAAAAAAGAAGATAGGCATAACAACTACCGACCGTTCGGAGAACTGGAAGCTACAAGGCTACCTCTTCGACCGCATCATCGAACTCTTGCGCGACACTTATCACAAGACACCAATGTTCTGGTACGAAACAGACTTCAAGAAGATACAGCCAGGTTGTGTAACCTTTGCTTGGCGTCAAGGACTCACAGAAAAGGCTCTTGATGCAGCAGTAGAGAACAACGCACGCATTATGCTCTGCCCTGGAGAGCACTGCTATTTCGATTATCCTATGGCTAAGGGTGACATGCCAGAGGTAAACTGGGGTATGCCTGTAACATCGCTTAAGGCCACCTATTCGTTAGATCCTTCGTGGGGCAAGGGTGCCGACTTTGAGAAGAACAATCTCTTTGGTGTTGCCGGTACGCTTTGGAGCGAATGCATTACCACTCCTGAGCGTATATACTACCAAGCTTATCCACGTGCCATAGCACTTGCAGAGGCAGGTTGGACCAAGAACAAGCCATCGTACGACAACTTCCTTGTTCGCCTTAAGTCAACAGCCAAGGATATGATGCGTCGCGGCATAACATTCTCAATGGAATACTAAACAGCAGTAATTGCATAAAAAATGAGGAGATGTAGTTGGAACATCTCCTCATTTTTTTATAATTTGTCTTGCAACTTAACTGTTATTTCCTCAATGTCCTCATTGCATTTAGAACAGCCAGCACCGTAACACCAACATCAGCAAACACTGCCATCCACATGTTGCCGAGTCCTACGGTTGCAAGCAAGAGCACTGCCACCTTAACACCTATAGCGAACACCACATTCTCGCGGGCTATGTGTATTGTACGGCGTGCTATGTCTATGGCAGTGGATATCTTAGACGGCTTATCATCCATAAGCACCACATCGGCTGCCTCAATAGCAGCATCGCTACCAAGTGCTCCCATGGCTATACCCACATCGGCTCGCTTAAGTACCGGGGCATCATTAATACCATCGCCAACAAAAGCAAGGCTCTTTCCTTCGGCTTTTTCTCTTATCAATCGTTCCACATGGGCCACCTTGTCGGCAGGAAGGAGCTCGGCATGATATTCATCCAAGCCTAAACGCTCTGCCACATCCTTGCCTACGGCTTCACGGTCGCCAGTGAGCATAACCGTTTTCTCTACCCCAAGACGTTTCAGCGAGGTAATAGCCTCAGCACTGTCCTCTTTTATCTTGTCGTTGATGACAATATGTCCGGCATACTTGCCGTCGACAGCCACATGAATGATTGTGCCTGCCAGATGACAGTTGTGAGCTTCCAAACCTATATCCTCCATCATCTTTCCGTTGCCCACGCATACCGTGCGACCTGATACCTTGGCACGTATACCGCGACCTGATATCTCTTCCACATCCTCTATCTTGCAACCATCGATTGCCTCCGAAGGGAAGGCATTGCGCAAGGCGGCTCCTATGGGATGAGTGGTGAAATGCTCCACATGGGCAGCAAGATGAAGCAGTTCATGTTCATCGAAATTGCTGGGATGCACTGCCTCTACAGCAAACTCGCCATGGGTAAGTGTGCCTGTCTTGTCGAACACTACTGTGCCAAGGTTGGCCAATGTGTCCATATATCCACTGCCCTTGATGAGTATTCCTCTGCGCGATGCCGCTCCGATGCCTCCGAAGAACGACAGCGGTACACTGATGACCAAGGCGCAAGGACAAGAGACTACGAGGAATATCAATGCTCTATACAACCATGTGGAGAATGCTGTGGCATAGCCATCTGCCGAGAAGAATGGCGGAATGAAAGCCAATGCCAATGCCGCAAACACTACTATCGGGGTATAGACATGCGCAAAACGTGTGATGAACGACTCACTGCGCGACTTGTTCTCATTGGCACTCTCCACGAGTCGGATTATCTTGGATACTGTGCTCTCGCCGAATGTTTTTGTGGTCTTCACACGTATCACTCCCGTAAGATTGATGCAACCTGACACTACCTCGTCTTTTTCCTCTACATCGCGCGGACAGCTCTCACCTGTCAAGGCTATTGTGTTGAGCGATGTGGTGCCTTCAACAATTATTCCATCAAGAGGTATCTTCTCGCCTGGACGCACTACGATTGTCTCGCCTACCCTTACATCCTCAGGTTTGACTGACTCTACCGTTCCGTCACGCTCCACGTTTGCCACATCAGGACGTATATCCATAAGATGAGAGATGCTCTCACGGCTTCTGCCCTCGGCATAACCCTCGAAAAGTTCGCCAACTTGGAAGAAAAGCATTACAAACACAGCCTCGGGAAACTGTGTCTCGGCTCCCGGCAAAAAGCCTATGCACAAGGCTCCGATTGTAGCTACCGACATAAGGAAGTCCTCGTTGAACATATCGCCCTTGGCTATTCCCTCCAAAGCCTCGCCAAGAGTGTCATGACCTATCAACAAATAAGGCACAAGATAAACAAGAAGCAACTGCCATGTGGCAAGACTCGTATTGTGCTCTACTATCACTGCTGCTATAAGCAAAAAAACTGTTGCTGCTATCAGCAACAGCTTTCCCCTCAATCCTCCATCGCCATGCTCATGATGGTGATGATGTTCGTGCTCATGATGATGGCCATGACTATGACCATGCTCATGAGTATGACAACATTTACATTTGCCCATAATCTTAATATTTTTGTAGTACATTATTAATTATGGTGCAAAGTTAAGGCTTATCTTCTGCAACTGGGTTGCAAACTATACAGCATCGTTTATAATACCTCAGCAGCTGCCTTCTGCGCAAACTCTACGGCGTCGCCCTGTGCCTCATACGGATAGACATTGTGCTTAAGCGTCCATGCCTCGTCCATAGCATAGAAGTCGATGTTCTTCATTGGCTTGCCATCGAAAGTATCGGCAAGAGCCTCGAAATAAACCTTCCAACGTGGATAGTAGAAGTCGGCAAGCACACCATTCCATTCCTTATGGGCATACTCGCGCAGACCGCCTTTCTCGGCAGCGTCACGATTACCCCAAGTTGTTATCTGCACACGAGCGTTCCACTCATAATGGTTGCTCTCTTGGGTATTGGTTCCAAGATTGCGTGCGCTTCGAATCCAAGTACCCACCATAAAGTCGGGTATTGACGACAGAAGACGGTCTTGCTGTAATATTATATCAAGGAAACGTCGTGTGGTATAATCGAACATCTTGCGATCCTTTGCCCGATATGCAGCCACTATCTCGGCATATACGTAACGTGCTTTCTCGGCTATAGCCTGACGGGTAATGTCTACAAGGTCGTAGCGGAAGTTGGCATTTGCCTTTACCTCATGCGAAGCCTCAACCATAAGTTGTGCTGCACGTATAACATCATCTGGATTATAAAACTCTTCCATCTCCGACCACGACGACACCTGATATACATCCAGTGCCGGACGAGCACACAGCACCGACTCGTGGCATCCTTGCTCCAGCACCTTGTCTGATGCACCATATACCGAGCGTGCAAGCAGCATCCAGGCATCGTGCACCTTAGTATTATTGATATTGCCATAACGTGCCTCAACATAGTTGTTGAGCCATTCTTGCCAGCCAAACTTATTGTTGCGCCAAGGCAACTCGCTAACAAGCTCGTACATCACAGGGTTGTTCTCTATGCCCTCCATTGTAAGACCAACACCCTTCAGTGTAGATGCAAACTTGCTCTGACGTGCCTTATAATACTCGTCTACCACGTGCTGCAACTTGCCATACAATCCAACGTTGCTACCAAAGTTTAACAACATACAGAAAGCCCAGTCGTGTCCGTTGAATCCTTCCTTACGCAACCATGTCGACTCAGGGTCGCCCCACTGCGGACGTGTTTCCGAGTAGAGGTCGAGCACAAGCATATCTCCATTTTTAAGATGCTTTATCATATCGGGATAAGGGCATGCACCCCAAGCCTGTGCTACCCACACCGCCTTTGGATTGGCAGCCTTCATAGCAGACATAATAGCCTCGCCAGCCTTACCGAGGTCTACACCACGTGCGTTGCCACCCTCATGGAAGGGATCCATACTATAATATTGTGCCTTGCCATAGAGTTTCTGCATCTCCTTATAATATATAGCGGCTATCTCGGCAAAACGTTTATCGGTAGGCAGAAGGAAGGCAGGACGCTTATAGTCGTTCCACTTGCCAGGGTCTGCCACGTTGAGACCAAGGCGCTGCTTGGCATCGTGCGGCACCATACCCGAGTAGCCAGGCAAACATGCGTTGATGCCAAGCTCCTTCATACGCTTCATTATCTGCTTCTGCAGACGCTCGCGCTGCAGGTACCAATTGTCCGAGTTTGGACCACCCCAACCCTCAAGGTTGTTCATAAGCCACCATGCCTGGAATGCCGGACCAGCTATAAATTGGTTAGCCTCATCCTTTGAATAGCCAAGCTTAAGCAACACATTGCGCCATACCACGTCTGTACCCACAATATCGAGGCATAGATTGATGCCGTGCAGAGCCATCCAGTCGAGTTCTTGTTCCCAACGCTTCCAATCCCAGAATGCCATTGAGTAAGACAGCGTACAATAGTTGAGGTAGTAGCGGTGCTTTATATCCGTAGTATGGCGCTCAACTCCCTGCACCAATGGCAGCGTTGCGGGTAGTTTGGCGTGCATAGAGTTCCATGTAAGATGTACGCCCATGCTATACTTAAGATACCAGTTTATGCCCGAGGCAATGCTTACATAGTTGTTACCACGAACGAGGGGCTTGCCCTCACGACTCGTAATCTCGAAGAAGTCTGCATCGCCACTAACCATCTCTGTCATAATCTTGCGAGACGCACCCTTGTCGATGCGCTCAAGCAAGCCCTCGATAGGTGTAGCAGCAAACAATTGCAATGCTATAAAAAGCATGAAAGCAATCAATAGATTTCGTTTTTGGGTCATTGTTATAATGGTTTTATTTAAATTAGTTCAAAAGTAATTGTATGGTGCAAAGTTACTTAAAACTAATGGTTATTCATACAATTACACTTTTTAGTTTCACTTTTTGCAGCAAAAGCCTTACCTTTGCACTCCGAAAAAATAAGAGATAAAATAATATGGATTTCAATTTCATTGGGACAATCTGGTCTCTTCTTCCTCCCGTCGTAGCCATTGCACTGGCACTGAAGACCAAGGAGGTATACTCGTCGTTGTTCATCGGCATAGTGCTCGGTGCAGTACTTTACAGCATGTCGATGGGCACAGGATTTGAAGGTTTCTTGACACATCTGCTCAACGACACTGTAGGAACTGGTTCGGATGCCAAACAATACGGACTCATTTCATGCCTGTCCGATCCATGGAACGTTGGCATTATCGTGTTCCTTGTCGTACTGGGTTCTATAGTGTCGCTGATGAACAAGGCAGGAGGTTCGGCAGCATTCGGACGCTGGGCGTCAAAACACATCAAAACAAAGATAGGCGCACAGATTGCCACTATCATTCTCGGCATTCTCATATTCATTGACGACTATTTCAACTGCCTCACAGTAGGTTCTGTGATGCGTCCGATAACAGTACGCCATGGCGTGACAAAAGAAAAACTCGCCTATCTCATTGACTCAACGGCAGCCCCAGTCTGCATCATCTCGCCCATATCAAGTTGGGCAGCAGCAGTATCAGGATTTGTGTCAGGCGGAGAGAATGGATTGGCGTTGTTCTGCCAGGCAATACCGTTTAATTTCTACGCATTCTTCACTATTATATTCATGTTTATGATTGTAGTGTCAGGCTTCGACTTCAAGGCTATGAGCAAGTACGACGCACGCTTGCAGGAATGGTACGAGCGCACTGGCGGACAGGTAGACGAAGTGATTGACACCAAGCTACATATTGTAGAACACGGTGTGGGTGCCAAGCAGGATGAAAAGAAACCTGCAACGACAAACGGTTCGGTCGTAGACCTTGTAGTGCCTATACTGATGCTTATCGTTTTCTGTATGGCAGGCATGCTTTACTCAGGCGGATATTTCGACACAACAAGCAATTGCTATCACAACTTCGTAGATGCCTTTGCAGCAAGCAACGCCTCAGTAGGATTGGTTATCGGTTCGCTTGCCGCATTGATTCTTACAATAACAATGTTTGTTGCACGTCGCACATTGAAGTTCGACAATGCCATGAGCTGCCTCATCAAGGGTTTTGAAGCTATGGTTCCAGCCGTACTGATACTTACACTTGCATGGACGCTGAAGAGCATGACCGACTCACTTGGTGCAGCCGAATACGTATCGGGCGTAGTTGCAAGTAGTGCCTCAGGACTCCAGATGCTGCTACCTGCAATAATATTCGTCGTGGCAGCATTGCTTGCCTTTGCTACTGGCACTTCATGGGGAACATTCGGCATTCTTATTCCTATTTGCATAGCCGTATTCCCAACAGCAGCACCGCTACGCATCATATCCATATCAGCATGTATGGCAGGTGCAGTTTGCGGCGACCACATCTCACCGATATCTGACACAACGATTATGGCATCGGCAGGTGCTGAATGCAAGCACGTACATCACGTGTCGTCGCAGTTGCCATACGCTCTGACTGTAGCCGCCGTGTCGTTCCTGACATTCATCGTAGCAGGATTCACACAGCAGTTAGGTGTCGTAGCCAGTGCTGCTATCTCATGGATATTCGGCATAGCAATGATTTTCTCGGCATTGTGGATATTGAAAAGGATTGGCTCAAGACAGCCTCATTAATACTGGGACACAAATATCTTGATAAGAATATTAAGTTCCGTCCGCAAACCACGGAATGTGCATTCACAAGTAATATAATGATACTTTATAGAGTTGATTCAGTTGACTATATAAATAATAGAGAAGCAAAAAAGTCTGCGTCAAAAGAACTGAACGCAGACTTTTTTTAAATTCCTTATTTTGCTTTTACTATGAATTTCTCCACCAGTGCACCCTTTGTATCATACATATCAAGATGTAGATTTTGTCCATCTGTCCATCCTGAAATGACGTGATCAAGAGAGTTGACAACAACCGGGAACTTCACTTCATCGTCAGGCTTATTGATAATGTGCCGATGCAAATGACCGCACAACATAACATCAACCTTAGCCTCATTGAGTATTGGCACAAACTTGCGTAGCACTTCATACTGACCATGCCACATATCTTTTACAGGACGAGGCGGTATATGACCAACCACAACATGCCACTTGGCACGACGATACTCTTCTGACTTAACTACTTGAGCCAGCCATTCGGCTTGTTCGTTACGATAATTGTCGTAATCAGTAATACCACTATATTCAAGGTCTGTATCAGGTTTATCCTCACCTGTATCCAGCATAATGAAACATACAGGTCCTTGTGAGAACATATAATACAGATGCGGTTCCTTTGGGGAAAAATACTTCTGACACATTGTAGCATATTCACCACGAGTTTCGTGATTGCCACGAACATAGTACAGAGGTTTCTCTTTTGCAAAGAGTTTAATGGATTCATCCATAAAACCTGTGAAAATCTGTTCCTCGCTAGTGAGATTAGAAAGCATATCACCATTGAATATTACCATGTCCTTTTGCTTGTAATTGGCAACATTCATCAGCTTTGTAATGTCACCAGCTCTGGCATGAATATCGTTAACAACGGCAAATGACGTTTCTGCCTTCTTAGTATCGTTAGTGCGGAACATTGGTGGCTGTCCATAAAACACGTCAATGGCGTCGGTACGACCATAGTTCACTATCCAACTCTTGTGTGAAAGCACTTCCGTAACATACACACGATAGCGATAGTTAGTGCCAGGCTTCAATCCCTTAACCTTGACAGAGTGAAGAGTCGAAGTATTCTTAACGCCATTCGTGGTGTCAAAAAACTTAGGACGTTCCACGGCATAATAGTTAGTGCCGTCGTCAGGTGCCAGCTCTACCCATCCTATTGACGGTTTATTGGCAACCCATACGAATGTGGCTTCTGTCTCGCCTACATTCTGTAAGTATGGGCCATGGGTTATGTTTATACCATCGGCCAACGCCCCCATAACGGCCCATACAAACAACAAAATTGTCAAAGCAATTTTTCTCATCAATATAATCAATTAACAAATTATTAATTCTGTTCGTAACCTTCGGTCTGTGTAAGATTTGGATTGGTTGTGAGCTGTCCGTCAGGTATAGGCAGATAACGCATGTATGGCTTAAACACAAGTTTGTCAAGTGTGCGTTCTGACTCATTCTCTGCTGTAGGAGCCTTTATCACGGCACGACGGTCAGGATCAGGTTCATTATAATCTACAGTACCTACTGGATGATACCACTTGCCATTGAGCACAGTCTCTGCCAACATCTTGCCATCCTTATCATGCCAACGCAACAAGTCAGGACGACGCAGACCCTCACCAGCCAATTCAATGCAACGTTCGCGACGTATCAGTTCTCGGCGCTTGTCTTGAGTGTCATACTTGCTGCGGTCTACCTTTATTTGTCCACCACGCTGACGCAACTCGTCAATATAGTCAAAGGCTTCGGCAATATTCTCATTCTTCTCTATATTTATCTCGGCAATGGTAAGCAGCACCTCGGCATAACGGAAAAGTATAGGACACAACTCGTCGTCGGTAAGCGATGCCGAATACTGTGATCTTGGAGTTGTATACTTTGCCCAAATCATACTGGTATGCGACGCATTGTTCTCCTTGTTCCAATAATCGTAATTGGTCTTGCCATCGATCTTCTTGTCGAGTCCATTGAATATACGTGTCTGACCGTTAGATCCAACCCAATCCTGTCCAGAGTAGACAACTGTATTCTTCAGACGTGGGTCGCGATTGGCATATGGATGTGTTGGGTCGTAACCAGAACCTGGCTCATTAGGCATCAAGCCATTGTTCATCTCAAACATATCAACAAGATTCTGTGTAGGCACGAAAGAAGCCCAGCCACCATCGGCATTATTGAACAAACGAATGGTATTGCCAAATGCGTAAGTGGTAGTTACATGCTGCATCGAACAGATTATCTCCTTCGAGTCGCGTCCCTTTAGACTGAACAGCTCGAGGAAAGACATATCCTTCTCGATGTTGTACAAATTAAGAGCCTGAATATCGCGGGCTGCCTTAAGTGCCAAGTCGAGATCGCCCCAATAAAGCGAGGCACGCATCTTTATGGCAAGAGCTGTGCCCTTGGCTATACGTCCACGCTTGGCAGGCTGCTTGTTCAATTCTGATGCAGCTTCGTCGAGTTCCTTGTATACAAACTGCTTAACCTTATCCTCGCTGTCACGTGGCAGCTTTGCATCATCTGCAAGCTGAGGCAGGTCTGTGATAAGAGGTACACCGCCAAACCAGTAGTTCATCTGGAAATAACGGTAAGCACGTATTGTACGCACTTGTCCCATAAGATCTTTCTTGGCCTCATCGCTCAAACCACTAACTTTGTCGATATTGGCAAAGAAGTTATTGCATCGGCGAATGGTTTTGTAGTCGTAATAAGCCACGGTCGACGAACGCGACATCGAGCCGTTGCCTACATATTTGTATTTGCTTGAGCCGGTATGGCTATAAGCAATATCCGACATACAATCGGCAAAGAACACTTCCGTAGAACCAGTTGCCGGACTATACCAGTTGGGATAGCAAGCCACAACAGCCTTTTCAGCATCGGTAGGTGTCTTCCAGAATGTAGAGGGCGAAAGCTCGTCCTTTGGATATGTGTCAAAAAAGTCAGAGCATGATGTCATTAAGCCTCCGGCAAGCATCAATGCTATAATTGAATATTTTAGTTTCATAGCGTCAGTTTTTTAGAAAGTTAGGTTTATACCGAATGAATGTGTGCCCACCTGCGGATCGTGTGATCCACGTCCTGAAGGCGATTCTGGGTCGATGTTTATAGGCAGATTGTCTACCTTGAAGAGGTTTTCGCCCGAATAGAATACACGCATATTACTTATACCGAGGTGCGATAGCCATTGCTTAGGCAATGTGTATCCCACCTGAATGTTCTTAAAGCGCAGATAGTTGGTGCGCTTTACCCAGTAAGAAGATACCGTGTTAGGATAGCTGGCTGTCTTGCTGGTTTCGGCTATACGTGGGAACTTGCCATTAGGATTGGTCTTCTCGTCGAAGGCGTCAAACCATGCTGTACATGGGTGCTTTGAGTCGCCACTAAAGTCGCCATATACTTCTTCGTTAAAGTAGCGGTACACACCAAGCGCTCCCTGCAATAGCACAGAGGCATCTATATTCTTCCACGATGCAGCAAGATTAAGACCATAGGTAAACTTAGGTTGCGATGTACCAATTGTGGTGCGGTCCTTTACTGTCAGCTTGCCGTCGCCGTCAACGTCCTTGTAGCGCAAGTCACCAGCCTTGAACTTCTTCGAACTTCCAAATGGATTGCCATACTGCTCGGTAAAGGCATCTGCCTCCTCCTGTGTGTGGAACATTCCGTCGCATACATATCCGTAGAACGACTGATATGGCTCGCCTACACGATTGATGAGATACGAGCTAATCTGCTCTGTTACGCCACCAAGGTCGAGCACTTCGTTCTTATTATAGGCAAAATTGCCGGTAGTGTTGAATGTCCAATCGCCCCAACGCTTATGGAAAGCAAGCGACATCTCGATACCGCTATTGCGCATGGCACCCACATTGTCCTTATATGCACTCAAACCAAACGAGCCAGGAACAGGTACAGACATAATGATACCAGTAGTCTTACGGTTGTAGTAGTCAATGGTAAAGTCGATGCAGTCGAGCAACGACAAGTCAAGACCTATGCCCCATGTTGTAGATTTCTCCCAAGAGATGGTAGACAGTTTCTGCGCTGTCTGAGCTACACCCGATGCCATATTGCCACCAAAAGGATAGTCAACACCTACGCTGTAGGTTACAAGCCATGGATAAAAGTCGGTCAAGGCATCCTGGTTGCCAAGCTGTCCCCACGATGCACGCAACTTAAGATTCTGCAACCACGAGCGTGTAGGTTCCATGAAACTTTCTTCGCTGACGCGCCATCCTGCCGAGAACGAAGGATAGTAGCCCCAACGGTTGCTTGGGGCAAAGCGTGACGAGGCATCGGCACGGAAGTTTGCCTCAAACAGATAACGTCCGGCATAGTCGTAGTTTATACGTCCAAAGTAAGACATCATTGCCAATTCGCGTGTATATCCGCTATTGGTTTGGGTAGACTCCTTACCGGCGTTCATGTCGGTAATGTCGTTGGTTGGGAAATCGTTGCGGTAGGCCTGCAACTCGTCATAGTTGTATTTCTCGAGATGGTAGCCTGCAAGACCTTTCAAGTTGTGCTTGCCAAAGTTCTTGTTGTAATTGAGAAGGAGGTCGAGCGACGGACGGTTCCATGCATAACGGCGTGAGCTGAGCGATGCCGGTCCGTGATACTTGCTCGAGTTGTATTGTATGTCCTTCATAAAGTCGTCGGTAGCCTCCCATTGTGATGTGAATGCGCCCTTGGCTGTAAACTTAAGTTCCTTAAGTATCTGATAGTCGATAGCCAATATACCTGTAAAATTCTGGCGGCGACGCTTTATTGTTTGGTCAAGGTCAAGCCATGCTATCGGGTTGCCATCACCAAGAGTACCATATGTGCCATCCTCGTTCTTGTAAGGCACCCATGGTGCAAATAGGTTAACCTGACGTATTATCTGGTCGGAACCACCACCAACATACGAGTTGGTTGGATCTTCGTATTTATTATTTATATACGATAAACTTGTGTGCACGGCAAACTTGTCAGACAACTTTACGTCAACATTTGAGCGCAAGTTGAACTGTTCGCGATTGCTGTGAACCATAATGCCATTCTGGTTTAGATAGCCAGCCGACACCATATAGCTTGCGTTGTCGTTGCCGCCATTCACGCTTGCGCTATGCTGATGCATAAAGCCATTGCCCTGATAGGCAAGGTCCTGCCAGTCGGTATCTGGATGTCCGTAAGGATCGCTTCCGTCACGGAACTTCTGTATATCCTCTGGTGTAAATCTTATTGGCTTGTCGCTTGCCTGCAAAGCCTTATTGAGATAATCGGCAGCATCGGCAGAATGCATACGCTCTACATGTCCGGTTGCTACTTGCCAGCCAAATGTACCGTTATAGCTGATTGTTGGTTTGCCCGACTTACCACGCTTAGTTGTGATAAGAATTACACCGTTGGCTGCCTTAGAACCATAAATGGCTGCCGAAGCGGCATCTTTCAATACTGAAATCGACTCGATATCATTAGGGTCGATATTGTTCATGGTTCCACTCTCAATACCGTCAATAAGAATATATGGTGAAGAATTGTTGAGTGTTCCTACGCCACGCACGGTCATTGAGGCATTGTCCTCACCTGGTCTACCCTGACTGTTGGTTACCTGCAAACCAGGTACAAGTCCCTGTATACCAGCCTTAACCGATGTTATAGGACGTGCTGCCAACTCCTTGCTCGATACAGAAGATACCGAACCTGTAAGGTTTTCCTTCTTCATTGTACCGTAACCCACAACCACGAGTTCTTCGAGGTTCTGTGCGTTTTCCTTCATTGTTATTTTGTTCGTAGCGCCGCTACGTACCTTAATCTGTTGCGACGTGAATCCTATATACGAAATATCAAGAGTTGGATTCTCCTTGCTGCTATTAAGATTGAAATATCCGTCTACATCAGTAACAGTTCCATTCTTTGTACCTTCTTCCATTACTGATGCACCAATGATAGGGTCGCCATTTACATCAAGCACACGTCCCGACACTTTATATTTGCCTTTGCCTTGCTGAACAGCTGGTGCACCCTGATTGTCGGCCTTCACAATAATGATGTGACGGTCTACAATCTTGTAGGTAAGATTGCCGTTGTCCTTAAGAATTTGTGCCATAAGCTGTCCGAGCGACTCGCTCTTCGACTTAAGGCTTACTGTTTTGTTTAGGTTGATGGTGTTCTGCGAAAAGTCCACCGACATCTGCGTCTGCTTCTCAATAGCCTTGATAATGGTCGAAACCGAGGCCTTGGTTTGCGGCAGATGAATCACCTGGTTTTGTCCGAACGCTGCCACCGACATCGACAAGCATAGCGCGAGTGTAGCGGCAGTCTTTTTGTTCATTAAGGTTTTCATTGTTGTTTTAGGTTTGTAAATAATATAGGTTTTATATATTGTTCTTTTTTATTCAATATAGTTTAATAATATTATATTTCCTCACGTATTGTATATTGCCAGAGGTCATCGACAATACTTTAAGTACGCGATCTATCGGTTCACCCTTGCGGAAATTCATTGTATATCGGCGATTTAGGTCTATATCTTTCGACACATCGAAGCGTACATTGTAGTGACGTTCTATTGTCTTAAGTATCTGTCCAAGGGATTGTGCCGTAAAGGTAATGTTACCATTAACCCAGGAGCCAATTGTCAAAGCGTCTACACGATGCTTGCGCATGCTTCCGTTGCTGCGGCAGTATACTAACTGCTCATTCGGGCGCAACAAAACAGACTGACGATTGTCAAAGGCTTCAACTAAACCTTCCTCAAGCGTTACATATATACTGTCTTCCTCATTGTACGAGTTTACACTGAAGTGTGTGCCCAACACCTTGACCTTAAGATTGCCCATGTTTACTACAAATGGATGTAGCGGGTCTTTGGCTACAGCAAAGTGACAGTTGCCATTGACGTATACGTTGCGGTTGTAGTTGTGCTTGTTGAAGCGTGCGGGGTATATCACGGATGTACCGGCATTAACAATAAGCTTGGTTTTGTCCGACAGCACTACACTGTCTATCTTGCCATCAGGCACATACAGTTCCACAAGAGCGTTGTCGTCGGCATAGTATTGTGCCGAATAGTTCCAGGCGGCAAGAGCTGTGAGCAATGGCGTTACAATGATTGCAGCATATTTAAGTATGGAGCCGAACAACTTTTTAGAGCGATTGGAGCTTATATGCAAATGGCGATTACGGCGGAAGGTTTCAAGAGCTTCTGCCGTCTGGCGCTCATCGATGTTGGGCTGCGGTGCATCCCACAATGCGCGCAAGTTGTCGTCTTTATTATCTTTCTGCATAATTATTAATGTTCGATTTCTATAATAAAGAGCACTAGTGTCCACTAAAAACGATTAACAATCGTTGTAAGTGGTTGATATACGACA